>OHMX01000030.1_pt1 | contig 74888 bp, 61 predicted proteins | sample 1569471 | NCBI WGS metagenome assembly OHMX01 (sample SAMEA3879547, study PRJEB24766) | human gut metagenome | biome: human-associated habitat; feature: feces | place: USA | collected 1985/1987
GCAGAACTTCTCGGAAAGTTAAAAGCATACAGCACCAAATTAAAAGAACAGGTAGAAGCCAAGGATGCAAAATTGCAGGAAATCGGCTATAAAGCATATCTGGAAGGCATGAAAAAATAAGAAGATAAGACAGAGAATCCGGGACCTCTTAAGAGGCTGTCCCACTAAATAAAACGAAAGAGCCCCTGCGGCGGAAATGAGGAGAAAATGGATTACAAGAAAGCTGGAGTAGACATCGAAGCAGGCTACAAGTCTGTAGAACTGATGAAGAAGTACGTGAAGGAGACCATGCGTCCCGAAGTAATGGGCGGCATCGGTGGTTTCTCCGGAGCATTTTCCTTAAGTGCCATTAAAGATATGGAGGATCCCGTGCTCCTGTCCGGAACCGATGGTGTAGGCACCAAGCTGAAGCTGGCATTTTTAATGGACAAGCATGATACCATCGGCATTGACTGCGTGGCGATGTGCGTCAACGACGTGCTCGCGCAGGGAGCGGAACCTCTCATCTTCCTGGATTACGTGGCCATAGGCCACAACGTGCCCGAGAAGGTGGAGGCGATTGTCGCCGGAGTCGCAGAGGGCTGCCGCCAGGCCGGATGCGCACTGGTGGGCGGCGAGACTGCCGAGATGCCCGGAATGTATGCCGACGGAGAATATGACATAGCCGGCTACACCACCGGCGTGGTGGAGAAATCGAAGCTGATTGACGGCTCTAAGGTCAAGGCCGGGGACGTCCTGGTCGGAATAGCCTCTTCGGGCGTGCATTCCAACGGTTTCAGCCTGGTCCGCAAGATAGTCGGAGACAGGGGGCTCTCATATCACGACACCGTGGAGGAGTTCGGGGGAAGGCGCCTCGGCGACGTGCTCCTGACGCCGACCCGCATATATGTGAAGCAGGTTCTGGAGGTCATCCGCAAATGCGATGTCCATGGAGTCGCCCATATCACCGGAGGCGGTTTCGACGAGAACATCCCCCGCGTGCTTCATGAAGGCCAGGGCCTCGAAATCCATGAGGGGAGCTGGGAGATTCTTCCAGTGTTCAGGGTGCTCGAGAAATGGGGCGGTGTCCCCCACAGGGAGATGTTCAACATCTTCAACATGGGCATAGGAATGGTCCTCGTGCTTGATGAGGCCGAAGCCGGCAAGGCCATCGGCATACTGGAGTCCCGGGGAGAGAAGGCGTCCGTGATAGGCAAGGTGACCGCCGAGCCCGGCGTAAACATCATAATGCGATGAAGCACAGGCTTGCAGTATTCGCGAGCGGCGAAGGCACCAATTTCGATGCCATAGCCCGCGCCTGCGCCGACGGTACCATAGACGCGGAGGTGGTGCTCATGGTCTGCGACAAGCCTGCCGCACCCGTGGTGGGCAAGGCGGAGCGCATGGGGATAAAGAGCTTCGTGTTCTCGCCCAAGAGCTACGCATCGAAGGCTGAATATGAAGAGGAGATCGTGCGCCGCATGGACGCCGAGAAAGTGGAGCTGGTCTGCCTGGCGGGCTATATGCGCATACTTTCCGACGTGCTCCTGAAGGCCTACGAAGGCCGTATAATCAACATCCACCCTTCGCTGCTCCCCGCCTTCCGGGGTGCGCACGCGGTAGAGCAGGCCGTGGAGTACGGAGTCAAGGTCTACGGAATCACGATTCATTATGTGAACGCCGAGCTTGACGGCGGGAAGATCATCGCCCAGAAGGCCTTCGAATATGAGGGGAACGACCCGGCGGAGATCCACAGGATAGGTCAGAAGATAGAACACCGACTGTATATTGACACGATAAACAAACTGTTAAGGAAATGAGAAGAGCACTGGTCAGCGTAAGCGACAAGACGGGTCTGGTCGACTTCGTCAGGGGTCTCAAGGACCTCGGATGGGAGATAATCGCAACCGGCGGCACACAGAAGCTGCTTGAGGACAGCGGGGTTGCCACCATAGGAATTTCGGAAGTGACCGGATTCCCCGAAATACTCGACGGAAGGGTCAAGACCCTGCATCCCAAGGTGCATGGCGGCATCCTTGCGCGCCGTGACGTCCCCGGACACATGAAGACCCTCGAGGAGCAGGGAATCGGCACCATCGACCTCGTGTGCGTGAACCTCTATCCTTTCAGGCAGACGATTTCCCGCGAGGGCGTGAGCATGGAGGATGCCATCGAGAACATCGACATCGGCGGCCCTTCCATGGTGCGCAGCGCAGCCAAGAACTGGAGGGACGTGACCATAGTCTGCGACCCGGCTGACTATGGGAAGGTGCTCTCCGAACTCAGGGAGAACGGCTGGACTTCCGACGACACGCGCCTGAAGCTCTCGGCCAAGGCGTACACCCATACCGCCGAGTACGATATGTGCATCGCCTCCTGGATGAGGGAGAAGGCCGGGCTGAACGAGAAGCTCTTCCTTGAGTATGACCTGGTGCAGAATCTGCGCTACGGCGAGAACCCTCACCAGAGCGCGAAGTTCTACGGAGCCCTCGAGCCTTGCTCCTACGCCCTGCCTTTCGCCCGTCAGATCCAGGGCAAGGAGCTCTCCTACAACAATATCCAGGACGCCAACGCGGCGCTTTCGGTGCTCCGCGACTTCAGCGAGCCCTTCTGCGTGGCCCTCAAGCACATGAACCCCTGCGGCGCTGCGGTGGGCAAGACCATCGAGGAGGCATGGCAGGCCGCATACGAGGCCGACAAGGTCAGCATCTACGGAGGCATCGTGGCGGTGAACCGCGAACTGACGGCCGAGGTTGCCCTTGGCATGAAGCCCATCTTCCTGGAAATAGTGATAGCCCCTTCCTATACTCCCGAGGCCCTGGAGATTCTCTCCCACAAGAAGAACCTCAGGGTGATGCAGGTCGACATGACGCCCGACAGCTCCGAGCAGATGCAGTATGTCGGAGTAATAGGCGGAATGCTCGTGCAGCAGCAGGACAAGGCGGTTGAGGAGGTGACTCCGGAGATGTGCGTGACCAAGGCCAGGCCCGACGGGTCGCAGATGGCCGACCTGAATTTCGGATGGAAGATAGTCAAGCACGTGAAGTCCAATGCGATAGTCGTGGTTAAGGACGGTCATACAATCGGCGTGGGCGCAGGCCAGACCAACCGTGTCGGTTCGGCCGAGATTGCCCTCAAGGAGGCGCAGGCCGCAGGTTTCACTGAGGGTCTGGTGCTGGCTTCCGACGGCTTCCTGCCCTTCGATGATACCGTGGCACTTGCGGCCCGATATGGCGTGACGGCCATAGTCCAGCCCGGCGGCAGCATACGCGACAACGACGCCATCGCCAAGGCCGATGAGCTCGGCATCACGATGCTCTTCACCGGAGTCAGGCATTTCAAGCATTGAAATGTTTTTGGAGCGGACGGGCTGTGCTGTCCCTCGTCGGGGGTTCGCGCTACGCGCTCATCCCGCCGCTGACGCGGCACCCGCTATCGGCCGCGGGTGGCCAGCCCCCTCCCGAGGGATAGCACAGCCCGGCGTCGGAACATTTGAAATAAAGAAACTATAAAAGCAGGATATGAAGAAAAAAGTTCTAGTAGTGGGCGGCGGAGGACGTTGCCATGCGATAGTCGATGCGCTGAGCCGTTCGGAACAGGTGGAAAAGATATGGTGCGCCCCGGGCAACGCCGGAATCGCCGCGCAGGCGGAATGCGTTCCGATTGCCGACACCGATGTGGCAGCATTGAAGGGATTTGCCCTGGAGAACGGCGTTGACCTGACCGTGGTCGGGCCCGAGGCTGCTCTGGCAGCCGGAATCGTCGACGAGTTCCGCTCCGCCGGACTGAAGATCTTCGGCCACACCCTCGCCGCGACCCGCATCGAAAGCAGCAAGGAGTTCGCCAAGGAGCTCATGGAGAAATACGGCATCCCTACAGCCGGATACCGCAGCTTCACCCGCTACGAGGAGGCTCTGGACTATGTCAGCTCGCGTCCTTTCCCGGCCGTCCTGAAATATGACGGGCTTGCTGCCGGAAAGGGAGTGGTCATAGCCGCCGACCTGGTCGAGGCCGAGGCCGCCCTAAAGAACATGCTGCTCGACAGCGCCTTCGGCAAAGGCAAGGTGGTAGTGGAGGATTATCTTGAAGGCCCCGAGTTCTCGTTCATGTGCTTCGTGGACGGCAAAAAGGTCTACCCGATGCCGCTCTCCCAGGACCACAAGCGCGCCTTCGACGGAGACAAGGGGCCGAACACAGGAGGCATGGGAGCCTACACGGGGCTGCCATTCATCACTGACGAGGACAGGGATTTCGCCTACAGGAACATAATGTGCCGCACAGCCGAGGCCATGGCTGCTGAGGGATGCCCTCTTTCGGGCGTGCTTTACGGCGGACTGATGAAGACCGCCGAGGGCATAAAGGTCATAGAGTTCAACGCACGTTTCGGCGACCCCGAGACCGAGGTCGTGCTGCCGTTGCTCAAGAGCGACATCTGCGACATATTCGACGCTGTGGCTTCCTCACGTGAGGCGGAGCCTCTCAAATGGGAGAAGGCGGTGACGCTCGGAGTGGTCCTGGCTTCGGAGGGCTATCCCGGCAAATACGGGAAGGGCAGCCCTATTGAACTCGGCGACATGTCGGGAGTCAGGCTCTACCACATGGGCACCGCTCTCAAGGACGGGAAGCTGGTGACTGCAGGAGGCCGCGTTATGATGGTCGTGGCCGAAGGTGTGGACCTTCATGTCGCGCACGACAAGGCATACGAGGCCGTGGGGCGCGTGCATTGCGGCAATCTCTTCCATCGCGGTGACATAGGGCACTGTGCGCTCGACATGGGCATCGCGCGCATAATAGACGGCAACGCGGTTTCCGCCGCTGTCAAGGACAGGGTGAAGGCGAGAGTGCCCGAGCTTGAGGCGCAGTATGGACGCAAACCCTGCCTCGCCGTGATTATCGTGGGCGAGAATCCTGCGAGCCAGGTCTATGTGCGCAACAAGGTCAAGGCGGCTGCCTATACCGGCATGGATTCCCGCCTGATAGAGCTGGACGCATCCATTTCCGAGCAGGAGCTGCTCGGCAGGATACGGGAGCTTAACGAAGACGATGCGGTCGACGGAATCCTGGTGCAGCTGCCTCTGCCGAAACATATCGACGAATCCAAGGTCATCTATTCGATTGCGAAGGAGAAGGACGTGGACGGTTTCCACATCCTCAATGTCGGTTCGCTCTGGGTGGGCACGGACTGCATCAGGCCCTGCACCCCCAAGGGAATCATCGAGCTCATCAAGAGCACCGGAACCGGCATCAGGGGCAAGATGGCCGTCGTCGTGGGCCGCAGCAACATAGTGGGGAAGCCGGTGGCCAAACTGCTGCTCGACGAGAACGCGACGGTCACCATAGCCCATTCCAGGACCGCCGACCTCAAGGCTGTGACCAGGCTGGCCGACATCCTGGTAGTTGCGGTCGGACATGAGAACACCGTGACCGGCGACATGGTCAAGCCCGGAGCCGTGGTCATCGATGTGGGCATGAACCGCAACGCCGCCGGCAAGCTGGTGGGCGACGTGGATTTCGCGTCTGTCTCCCGCGTGGCGTCGTGGATCACCCCCGTGCCCGGCGGAGTCGGCCCCATGACCATCGCGATGCTGATGGAGAACACCATCGACTGTTTCCTCGCGCGCGAAAGGCGCTGACAGGCAATGTCCACATACAGATACACTTTCGCCAAGTTCATCAGGGACTGGGTGCTGATTTTCGCGATGCTGGCCGGCGTCTTCGCCTATCTCCTGTACATGGAGATTCCGGCCCTGCATCCGGCCGGGCCGGTGCTCGAGAAGATTGTCGGCTTCGTGCAGCCCCTGCTGATCATGGTGATGCTGTTCCTGAGCTTCTGCAAGATCGAGCCTCATCAGATGCGCCCGCACAAATGGATGCTCTGGCTGCTGCTGGTGCAGTGCGGCTCATTCGCGGGGCTTGCGCTGCTGCTGGCTTTCGTACCCGAGCTGCCGCTCCGCGACGCTTTCGAGGCCGCGATGCTTTGCATGATTTGCCCGACCGCCACGGCCTGCGCAGTTGTGACAGGCAAGCTCGGAGGCAATATGGCCGGCGCCGTCACCTACACGGTTCTGATCAACTGCGCGGTGGCGCTGGTGGTTCCGGTAGTGGTGCCGATGGTCCATCCTTCCGCCGGCATGTCGTTCCACAGTTCGTTCCTGACCATATTGGGGAAGGTCTTCCCTATGCTCGTGTTGCCCTGCATCGCGGCATGGCTGGTGCGTTATCTGCTGCCTGCCTTCCACCGCCGGCTGCTGCGCTATGCCGGCGTGTCGTTCTACCTCTGGGCTGTGTCGCTCTCGCTGGCTATTCTGATGAGCACGCGTTCGCTGGTCCATAACGACTCCGGCCTCATCGTGCTGCTGGAGGTCGGTGTGGCTTCGCTGCTGTGCTGCGTCCTGCAGTTCTGGCTCGGCAAGGTCATAGGCGCCCGTTACGGCAGCCGTGTCACCGCCGGCCAGGCCCTTGGCCAGAAGAACACCGTGTTCGGCATCTGGATGGGCTACACTTTCCTGACTCCGGTCGTTTCGGTCGCCGGCGGCTTCTACAGCATCTGGCACAACTGCTACAACACCTGGCAGATGTACCGCAAGCGCAAGGCGGACGAAGCACGCAAGGCGGGGAAATGACCTGTCTATTCCGTTTTCAGCCGCGCCCGGTATGCGGAAGGGGAGACTCCGAAACGGCGTCGGAAACTGCGGTTGAAATGAGGTATGTCGTTGAATCCCGATTCGTAGCAGACGTCGGAGACTTGAAGAGACGGATCCTTCAGCAGCCGGCAGGCCGTCTCAAGCCTGTGCCTTGTCACGAAACTCATGAAAGTCTCTCCCGTCTCCCGCTTCCAGAACGAGCAGCGGATTTCCTGAACCTCCCGGCCACCGTTCCGTCCCTGCCGCTGCCAATCATCGAAAGGATGCGCAGGGCGCTTGCAGTTCGTCCGGCGCGGTCTTCGTCCTGCATCTGCAACAGCAGTCCTGCGATGTCCGACCTGGTCCCGCCCGTTATCTCCACGGATTCCGTCATGCCGTTCAGCCTCTCCGCGACCTCTCCGAAGCCTGGCAGCGCGGCGGCTCTGTCGAGGAAGTCACGCCCGAACGTCAGGGTGATGTTCCTGATTCCGCTTCCGGGGGATTCCTCGAATCTCCAGCAGTGCGGCATTTCGGGAATTACGAGCACCATGTCTCCCTCCGCGAATGGCGATTCCGTGTCGCCGACGGTCCTGATGCCCCGGCCTTCCAGTATATAGGAAAGCTCCCAGCCCGGCTGGGAGTGCAGGCCTATCTGTTCGGAAGGGCTCAAGTTTACGCAATCGTATATCATCCTGCGAATATCCGACAAGCAAAAATTACGAAAAGACAAATATCTGACAAGGATTCGGACTATCTTTGCGTGCTGAAAACCACTGATATGACACACGACAACGTATATCTCGCATCAAAGCCGCGCTATGAGATTCTGGACGGGCTCAGGGGCGTGGCCGCTCTCATGGTCATCGTGTTCCACTGTTTCGAGACCTACATCCCCTATATCGGCACGCAGATTGTCAACCACGGATACCTCGCGGTGGACTTCTTCTTTGTGCTCAGCGGCTTCGTGATAGGCTATGCCTACGATGACCGCTGGAACCGCATGACCACCTGGGGCTTCTTCAAGCGGCGCCTCGTGCGTCTGCACCCGATGGTGATTGCCGGAACCGTGACGGGCGCCTGCCTGTTCTTCTTCGGCCAGAGCGCAGGCTTCCCGTTCATAATGGAATGCAGCGGCTGGATGTTCGCGCTCTGTTTCTTGATGGGCCTGCTGATGATTCCCTGCGGCCCGCGCATGGACATCCGCGGCTGGGGCGAGATGAATTCGTTCAACGGCCCCAACTGGTCGCTGACCTTCGAATATGTGGGGAACATCCTGTACGCCCTGATTTTCCGCAGGCTGCCCAAGTTCGCGCTCGGGCTGCTCTGCCTCTGCGCCGCTTTCCTCACTCTCGACCTCACACTCGGATGGAACGTGTTCGGCCTTTTCGCCGAACCCAAATACAACGTAATAGGCGGATGGAGCCTCACGGCGGACCAGATATACATAGGTTTCTCGCGCCTGCTCTATCCTTTCCTCTGCGGACTTCTGATCAGCCGCATCCTGCCTTCCCACAGGACGGACGCCAATCCGAGCGGAAGCCCGATACGTCTCAAGGGAGGATTCTGGTGGTGCTCGCTGGCGCTCATCGTAATCTTCGCCGTACCGCAGATAGGAGGCAAGGCCGGAGTGCCCGACGGCCTGTATCAGGCTGTGTCGATACTGCTGCTTTTCCCTCTCATCGTGCTTGCAGGCGCAGGCAGCCGCACCACCGATGCGAAGAGCACCAAGGTCTGCAATTTCCTCGGAAATCTCTCATATCCGCTCTATATCACCCACTATCCCGTGATGTATATGCAGATGGCATGGGTGGAACGCAACCCCGATGCGCCGCTGTGGATGCACATCGTGCTGAATGCGGGAGTGGTTCTCGTCTCCGTCGGCGCCGCCTGGGCATGGCTGAAGCTCTATGACGAGCCTGTCCGCCGCTGGCTTACCGAACATTGGCTCAAGAGGGTGCGCAAGTAGACATGCTCTCGGAAAGGAGTTCACGGGCGCTGGCAGGCATCAGGTTCCCGCTGGTGCTCATGGTTCTCGCGATGCATGTGCATCCCGAAGCCCTGCATGCCGGTCCCGTGTTCTCTCCGGCGGTGACCGCGCTCACCCAGCTCGGATTCATGGCGGTCCCCTGCTTTTTCCTGATGTCGGGCTCCCTTTTTTTCCGGGGCCTGGAGGACTGGGACTGGAAGGCCTGCGGCAGGAAGCTGCGGAGCCGCGTGCATACCTTGCTGATACCGTATCTGATATTCAATATGCTGTGTATCGCGGCGCCGCTGGCCGGAGTGGATAATCCTGCGCGCAATCCCGATGCGCTTCCGGTGCTCGGCTGGTTCTGGGACAGCGTAACCTACAATGCCGGCGCGGAGAACTGGTTGGGTTTCAGCCTGCAGCTTTTCTATCCCGAGAACGTGCCGCTGTGGTATGTGCGCGACCTAATGCTGATGTGCGTGATTTCGCCGCTCGTCTTCGTGGCTGTCAGGAGGGTGCCGGCCCTCGTTCTGCCCGTGCTCGCGCTGCTGTTCGTGCTCGGGATAGGCAACGGCTGGCGCGGTTTCTCCAACTCGGCCCTGCTGTTCTTCTCGCTCGGCGGCTTTTTCGCCGTCAGGAGAATCGACCTTCCGCTCTGGGCCTACATGCGCAGGGGAGTTTTGATTCCGGCGGCTTTAGCGTTGTGAGTGGCGGTCGTGTGGCTTGCGGACGCTCCGTCCGTGCTCGCCGTCCTCACCGGAGGCCGGCTGAACGGCTCCCGCCGCTGATTCTCTCGTTGCGGCATGATTTGCAATCCAGCGGATTGCAAATCATGCCGAACACAGAAAACTGCCGCTGTGGAGTCGGCCTCCGGCAGTATGGGGTCGTGCGGTGGTTCTTACTGCCGGAGGCCGAGCTCCGTCAGCGGCAAGCTTTTCCCGCCTGCCGCGCCAATTATGCTAATTCTGCATTTGGATGCCAGCGGAACTGCCGGATTGTGACCGAACAGGCTTTTCCCGCCTGTGAGGCGCAATTGCGGCAGTCCGCGCAGCTGACACCAAGCCGAAACCAGGCAACGACAATAAAAAATAATACAAAAAAAATTGCTAACTTTGCAGGCTAATAAAAGTTAGCGCCAAATGTCATTTGTAGAAGAAAGAATCGCTCTCGAAGGCCTTACTTTCGATGACGTCCTCCTCATCCCGTCATACTCGGAAGTCCTCCCGAAAGAAGTCGACCTGAGCTGCCGCTTTTCGCGGAACATCACCCTCAACATCCCCATCGTGTCCGCCGCAATGGACACAGTAACCGAAGCGCCGATGGCCATTGCACTCGCAAGAGAAGGTGGAATCGGCGTCATTCATAAGAACATGGGCATCGAAGCCCAGGCTGCCGAAGTGCGCAAGGTCAAGCGCTCCGAGAACGGAATGATCAACGACCCCGTGACCATCAACCAGGACCAGACCGTCGGAGACGCCCTCAGGCTCATGAAGGAGAACCACATCGGAGGAATTCCGGTCACCGACGGCGAAGGCCATCTGGTGGGAATCGTGACCAACCGCGACGTCCGGTTCCAGGACGACATGGGAGTGCTGGTAAGGGACATCATGACATCCGAGAACCTGGTGACCATCCCCGACTCCCGCACCAACAGGGACTATGTCCGCCAGGTGCTGCAGAAATACAAGGTCGAGAAACTGCCGGTCGTGGACAGCGAAGGACATATTGTCGGACTCATCACCTACAAGGACATTCTCAAGGAGCGCCTGCATCCGAATGCCTGCAAGGACGCCAGGGGAAGGCTTCGCGTCGCCGCCGGAATAGGAATAACCCGGGATTCGCTTGACCGCGTGGCCGCACTTGCCGCCGAAGGGGTGGATGCGGTGGTGCTCGATTCCGCCCACGGACACAGCAAGGGCGTCATTGACCTTCTGCGCAAGGTGAAGGCCGCATATCCTTCCCTTGACGTGGTGGTCGGCAATGTCGCCACCGAGGAAGGCGCAAGGGCCCTCGTCGAGGCCGGAGCCGACGGAGTGAAGGTCGGCATAGGCCCCGGATCAATCTGCACGACGCGCATCGTGGCCGGAGTGGGAGTGCCCCAGCTGACAGCAATCTTCAACGCATACAAGGCCATCAAGGGCAGCGGAGCATCACTGATAGCTGACGGAGGTCTCAGGTATTCCGGCGACATTGTCAAGGCCCTTGCCGCCGGAGGAGACTGCGTGATGTGCGGCTCCATGTTCGCCGGCACCGAGGAGTCTCCCGGGGAGACCATCATCTACAACGGGCGCAAGTTCAAGTCCTACAGGGGTATGGGCTCCATCGACGCGATGGCCGCAGGCTCCAAGGACCGCTATTTCCAGGACGACAAGACCGACCTCAACAAACTCGTCCCCGAAGGGATCGTGGGCCGCGTGCCCTACAAGGGGACCCTCTCCGAAACCGTATACCAGCTTGTGGGCGGCATACGTTCGGGCATGGGCTACTGCGGCGCGAAGGACATCGACGCCCTGAAGAACGCCAGGTTCACCCGCGTGACCGCAAGCGGAATGGCCGAGAGCCATCCCCACGACGTGACCATCACCAAGGAAACCCCTAACTATTCAAGAGGTGAATAAGATACTCATACTCGATTTCGGTTCGCAATACACCCAGCTCATAGCCCGCAAGGTGCGCGAAGCGGGAGTATACTGCGAAATACATCCGTTCAACAAAATACCCGCCCGCGACCCTGAACTCAAGGGGGTGATACTCTCGGGAAGCCCCGCTTCCGTGACTGCGGACGACGCGCCCCGGCCGGATCTCGGCGGCCTCAGGGGAGAACTTCCGCTGCTGGGAATATGCTACGGGGCACAATGGCTGGCGCAGGACGGCGGCGGCGAGGTGAAGCCTGCAGGTACCCGTGAATACGGCCGCGCAACGCTCGGCGTGCTTGACGCCGCCGACCCTCTCTTCGAAGGGGTTCCGCAGCAGTCGACGGTCTGGATGTCGCACGGCGACACGATTACCCGGCTTCCGGCGCGTGCGCGGGTGCTGGCGTCCACCGACACGGTCGACAACGCCGCATTCAGGCTGGACGGGGAGCCGACCTGGGGCATACAGTTCCATCCGGAAGTGCATCACAGCGAATACGGTTCGCTGATTCTGAAGAATTTCGTCATCGGCATCTGCGGATGCAGCGGCGACTGGACTCCCGAGAACTTCATAGAGTCCACGGTCGCCTCCTTGAGGAGCCGGCTCGGCGATGACCGGGTCATACTCGGACTTTCCGGAGGTGTGGATTCCAGCGTGGCGGCCCTGCTGCTCCACAGGGCGATAGGCCGTAACCTTCACTGCATATTCGTGGATTCCGGACTGCTTCGCAAGAATGAGTTCGAGGACGTGCTCCGTTCCTACGAAGGCATGGGACTCAACGTGCGCGGAGTCAGGGCCGGCGGACGTTTCCTCGAGGACCTGAAAGGTGTGGACGACCCTGAACGGAAGCGCAAGATAATAGGCAGGGACTTCGTCGAGGTGTTCAATGCCGAGGCGAAGAAGATAGAGAACGCAAGATGGCTGGCCCAGGGTACCATATACCCCGATGTCATCGAGTCAAGTTCGGTGAAGGGGCCTTCGGCCACCATAAAGAGCCATCACAACGTGGGAGGGCTTCCCAAGGAGATGAACCTGCAGGTCGTCGAGCCTCTCAGGCTGCTGTTCAAGGATGAAGTCCGCCGTGTGGGCGCGGCGCTGGGCCTCGATCCGGACATCCTCGGACGCCATCCCTTCCCAGGCCCCGGTCTGGGCATAAGGATACTCGGAGAAGTGACTCCGGAGAAGGTGCGCATACTCCAGGAGGCCGATGCCATCTATATGGACAAGCTCCGCGAGTACGGGCTCTATGACTCAATATGGCAGGCCGGTACCATACTGCTGCCTGTCAGGAGCGTGGGAGTGATGGGCGACGAACGCACCTATGAGAGCACCGTGGCGCTGCGCGCCGTGACCTCGGTCGACGGCATGACGGCCGACTGGGTGCATCTGCCCTACGACTTCCTTGCCGATGTTTCCAATGAAATCATACGCAAGGTGCGCGGAATAAACCGAGTGGTCTACGACATATCGTCCAAACCGCCCGCAACCATAGAATGGGAATAGCGGACGGCTTTGAGATTTGAGAAGGCGGACCTAGAGCGACAGAAGCTGCAGCTCGTGGTCCGCCTTTATCTTGTCTATGATTGCGCAGACCACCCTGTAGGCTTCGGAATCGGCGGTGTATGTGGCCGGAAGGGCGAAGCTGACGCGGCCCTGGCGCTTGAGCTTCCTCGCGGCTGCCTTCTTGTGGGAGTTGTCCGGATTGTAGACCGCGATGGAGTGCCCGCCGAACATGCCGACAATCTTCATGCAGGGGACGTCGGTGTCGCCGTCTCCGAAATATATCATGTTCGTGAAGGGGATGCGCTTCCTGTCCTCGGCCATGGAGGCGTTCACGAGCTTGTTGTCCCTTGCGCTGAAGATGCCCTTGCTGATCTTGAATATGAACTGGGTCTTGGCGGTGTAGTCCACGGCTATGCCCGGCCACACGGCTTCCCCGTTCTCGTCGTAGATGAAGGTACCGGCGAAGATATGCTTGAATTCGGAGGCTATGGGCGTGCCCTCGATGATCTCCTTGAGCCCTGAGGAGTTGATGTAGTGCTCCACAGTCACGCCCCTGGCCCTGCCGTAGGCGTTCACGAGCCCGAACCACTGCTCGACCCCCTCGAAGAGCCTGACGTCCTTGCCGAAGCTCTTGAAGTTGTCGCGCATGAGCCTGATGCCGGAGTTCTTAGCCTCGTCATACATCAGCTTCATGTAGGAGAGTACGTTGGATGCGTCCTGGCCCTTGGCTATGTCGTCGCTCATGGTCCAGAACTCCTCGGCTGTCTTTCCGACGGCCTGTATGAATCCGAATTCCTGCATGTTCCCGGGGGAGAGGGTCCCGTCGAAATCGTAGATAAGTGCGGCTATGGGTTTCTTTCTCATCGGCATTTCACCACAAAATGGACATTCCGGCCACAAATATACGCAGAAGCCGAGCGCAATGCAAATCGAACTTGTTCGGATTTCATTGCCGAGGCGCCACAGTATAAATGGCGCGTCAGCGGCAAATATCGGAAATATTCGCGATAACTTTGCCCTGCAACTTGATAGAATTGAGAGGTATAAGTATATTTGAGGAAATTGACAAGAAAAACCATGAAGCACTATCTCGCAACTCTCGAAAACAGCATGAAGTCCGGTTGGGAAAGGCCCGCGCTATGCAATTACCGCGGAGAGGTCTTCACCAATGCGGCCCTGGCGGCTGAAATAGTAAAATTCGACATCGTATTCTCTGAATTCGGCATCAGGAAGGGCGACAAGATAGCCCTTTGCGCGAAGAACGTGGCCCGTTGGGCCGTCTCCTTCCTGGCGGTGAACGCCTACGGGGCGGTGATCGTGCCCATCCTCGCCGACTTCCATCCCGACAGCATAAGCCATCTGGTGGACCATTCCGACAGTGTCCTGCTGTTCACCGACAAGGAGATCTGGGACAAGCTCGACAAGTCCGCCATGCCCGGGCTGAAGGCTGCCGTGAACATAGACGATTTCTCCGTGCTCTATTCGGCGACAGCCAGCTTCACCACGCTGATGGCCAAACGCAACGAGATTTTCGCCGACCGGTATCCTTCGGGGCTGACGGCCGGAACCTTCTCGTTCAAGTCCTTCGACAACCTCGACGACATAGCGGTCATCAACTACACCTCCGGCACCACCAGCGACCCCAAGGGCGTGATGCTGACCTACGGCAACCTCAGCGCTTCGATACAGTTCGGCCACGACAACATAAAGATCTTCCCCGGTGACACCATAGTGTCCATGCTTCCTATGGCGCATGTCTACGGAATGGCATACGAATTCCTCTATCCGCTGTCGGGCGGGTGCGCCGTCTACTATCTTGGCAAGACCCCGGCCCCGTCCCTGCTGCTCAAGGCGATGCAGGATGTCCGTCCGTACATGGTCTGCACCGTGCCGCTCGTGATGGAGAAAATCTACAAGTCGTCGCTGAAGCCCGTGCTGTCCAAGCCCGTGATGAAGCTGCTGACCGCGATACCCGGAATCAACGGGATAATCTTCAACAAGGTGCGCGAGAAGCTCGACCTCGCCTTCGGCGGCAAGGTGCGCAACTACATAATGGGAGGCGCGGCGCTGAATCCCGAAGTCGAGAAATGGTTCAGGCGCATCGGCCTGCACTATACCGTGGGCTACGGAATGACCGAGGCTGCACCCCTGCTCGCCTATGAGGACTGGAGACGCTATGTGCCCGGTTCCTGCGGCAAGGGCATAAGCTGCGTGGACGTGCGCATCGACTCCGAGGATCCCCAGCACATCGCCGGAGAAATCCAGGCCAAGGGCGACAACATAATGGTGGGCTATTACAAGAACGAAGAGGCCACTGCGGCCGCCTTCACCGATGACGGCTACCTCCGCACAGGCGACCTTGGAATAATGGATGCGGAAGGCAACATATTCATCAAGGGGCGCTCCAAGAACATGATACTCTCCGCCAACGGACAGAACATCTACCCCGAGGAGCTGGAGGCCATAGTGAACAACCAGCCTTACGTGTCCGAATCGGTGGTCGTGGACCGTTCCGGCAAGATAGTGGCCCTGGTCTATTTCGACCAGGAGGCGATAAAGAAGGCTGGGCTTGACGAGGAGACCGTCTCCGACCTTCCGGAGAAGGTGCGCCTCGCAGCCAACAGGCAACTTCCCGGCTACAGCCAGATAACCAAGGTGGAGGCCGTTCTCGTGCCGTTCGAGAAGACCCCCAAGATGAGCATAAAGCGCTTCCTCTACAAATAGTCAGGCCATGAGAACGTTTTTTGGAGCAATGCTTGCGCTTGTGCTGCTTTCCACCGGCATGCCGGCTTCTGCCGAGACGGGGGAGAGGGGGCGGAGGACAGTCATCACGGTCAGAGGGGATGACTACAGCTATTATTACCGCAACGACCGCAGGGGCCGCCGATACATTCCGGACGAGCGTTGGTCGTTGAGGTTTGGAGCCGGCACGGTCTCCGATGTCAGCGTTGAGAATTTCGTCTACTGTTCCACCTTCAGGTACGGAAACCCGTCGCTGTCCGAATGCTACGGGGACTACCATGGACTCACCATGACCGCGGGTTCGTGGAGCATAGGGGCCGACTACCGCATTGCGAGGTGGTTCGCCGTTTCAGCCGACATCGGGCTCGACTTCCTGTGGCATGACATCTATGACGGGGTGAGCGGCGCCCGGAAGGGTTCGCGGACAGGAGTCTCGCTGACCGTGATGCCCCTGGCCAAATTCTACTATCTGAACCGCCCTGCGGTGCGCCTCTACGGCTACCTGGGCGTGGGTGCGGTGAAATATTTCGGCTACGACGGGCTCAAGGGCAGCTGGCGGGATGATTACGGCGTGCATTTCGAAGACGGAACCTTCGAGGCGGCCGCGCAGTTCTCCCCGATAGGCGTGGAGGTAGGGCGGCGCTGGTTCGGTTTCGCCGAACTCGGCTACGGAACTTTCTTCAGCGGCGTCAGGGCCGGCGTGGGTTACAGATTCTGACGGAGGGCGGCATTATGAAGAAGATACTGATGATATTTGCAATGGCGGCGTTGCTCAGTTCGTGCGTGGTCGACAACAGGACATCGCACGACAACGCCTGGAGTCTGGAGTGTTTCGGCGAGGACCTCGTCAGTCGCAGCACGGTGCGCTGCGTCAAGTCGTTCTACGGAGCCATGAACGATACGGACGTGAATGCCGAAGGCTTCTCGACGACAATGTCGTTCGATGACGGCATGACGGTCAGCGTGGAGCGCGTGGCCGACGGCAGCTGGAGCATGAGCTGCGACGAGGGCCGGCTGCAGTTCAGCCTGCGTCTCGGCATGGACGACCCCGCTAACGAACTCTCGGACTGGACCTGCTCCTCGTTCTCCGCATCATACGACGAGGGCAACGGCTTCACGGCCGTGCTTGTCTCGGACGGCGATATCCGTTTCAGTTGGGAGTACAACGCTTCCGGCGCCCTGTGGCAGCTGGGTCAGAGCGGCAGGTACGCGATGGAGACCTATTATGAGGATTCGGCCCTGGACACCTGCTTCCTGAAGTATTGACAAATTGTCACTGGAACATATTTTGATTTTTCTGGAGCCGGACGCTTTGTCCGGCTTTTTTTGACATGCAAAAGAATCAAGATATGGCAACAAAATCATTGAAAGGCAAAATCGGCGTGACCACCGAGAACATCTTCCCGGTGATCAAGCAGTTCCTCTATTCCGACCACGAGATATTCCTGCGCGAGCTTGTCGCAAATGCGGTGGATGCCACGCAGAAGATGAAGGCCCTGGCCTCCAGCGGCGATTTCAAGGGAGAGCTGGGCGAACTCAAGGTCGGCGTGGAGATTGACGAGAAGAAAAAGGTCCTGCGCATCATCGACCGGGGCATCGGAATGACGGAGGAGGAAGTGGACAAGTACATCAACCAGATAGCCTTCTCCTCGGCCGGAGAGTTCCTCGAGAAATACAAGGACCAGATAGGCTCCATCATAGGCCACTTCGGCCTGGGATTCTATTCGGCTTTCATGGTGGCGTCCAAGGTGACCATCGACACCCTGAGCTGGAAGGACGGGGCCAAGGCCGTAAGGTGGACCTGCGACGGCTCGCCCGAGTATTCCATGGAGGAGAGTGACAAGAGCGACCGCGGGACCGTGATCACCCTGTATCTGGACAAGGATTCCGAGGAGTATGCCGCCAAGGGCAGGATTGAGCAGCTTCTGGGCAAGTACTGCAAGTTCATGCCCGTGCCCGTAGTGTTCGGAAAGAAGACCGAGTGGAAGGACGGCAAGAGCGTGGAGACGGACGAAGACAATGTCATCAACAATATAGAGCCCATATGGACGAAGGCTCCCGCCGACCTCAAGGACGAGGACTATCTGAAGTTCTACCGTGAGCTCTATCCTATGGAGGAGGAGCCCCTGTTCTGGATTCACCTGAACGTGGACTATCCCTTCACGCTGACGGGCGTGCTCTACTTCCCGAAGATAAAGGAGCGCATGGCCATCAACAAGAACAAGATACAGCTCTACTGCAACCAGATGTTCGTGACCGACCACGTTGACAACATCGTGCCTGACTTCCTCACTCTGCTGCACGGAGTCATCGACTCCCCGGACATCCCGCTGAACGTCAGCAGAAGCTATCTGCAGAGCGATGCCAACGTCAAGAAGATAAGCACCTACATCACCAAGAAGGTGGCCGACCGCCTCGAGGAGATATTCAGGGACCAGAGGGAGCAGTACGAGCAGAAATGGGACAACATCAAGCTCTTCATCGAGTACGGCATGCTCAGTGAGGAGAAGTTCTGCGAGCGCGCGATGAAGTTCGCCCTGCTCAAGAACACTGACGGCAAGTATTTCAGCCTGGACGACTATCGCAAGGCAATAGAGCCTGCGCAGACTGACAAGGACAAGAATGTGGTCTACCTCTATGCGACTAAGCCGGAGGAGCAGTACAGCTTCATCGAGGCGGCGAAGAACATGGGCTATGACGTGCTGCTGATGGACTGCGAACTCGACAGCCATTTCGTCAATCTGCTCGAAAGCAAGATAGAGCACACCCGCTTCGCCCGCGTGGACAGCGACTCCCCGGCCAACCTGATTCCCAAGGAGGACGAGGTGAAGCCCGAGATGAGCGATGACGACAAGAAGGTGCTGGAGGAGATGTTCAAGGCCGTGCTTCCCCAGGGCAACGACTACTTCGTTGAAGCCAGGAACCTGGGCGAGAGCAATGCTCCGGTGCTGATTACCCAGAACGAATTCATGCGCCGTTATCGCGAGATGAGCAGCATAGGCGGGGGCATGAACTTCTACGGTTCCATGCCTGAGTCATACAACATCATCGTGAACATGCAGAACCCTCTGGTCGCAAGGATATGGGACGGCAAGAAGGAGGCTGCCGACACCGCTGCGGCCGATTTCGCGGGCGGAAGCGAGCTGCTGCATCAGGTCGTCGACCTGGCTCTGCTCGGGAACGGCATGCTCAAGGGCAAGGCTCTGGCTGATTTCATCGCCCGCAGCGAAAAGCTGCTGGGAGAGTAGCCTCGCGGCAGGAGACAGATTCCTGCCAAGAAGTCCGGACTGACCTTATGCGGGCGGGCTTTTGAAAAGCCTCCCCGGGTCGGCCCGGATTTTCTGTCTGCCGGATGGTCAGCCGTCCTCTAGGGCTCGGATCCGGCCAAAGACTACTTCAGAGCGGCGAGCTGTTCGGCGTTGAGCCCGGTGAACTCGATTATCTGCTCCTCCGGCATTCCGGCCGCAAGCATCTTCTTCGCGACTCTGGCTTCACCTTCTGCAAGACCTGCCTCGCGACCCTCCTGCCTCGCGGTCTCGAGGATGTTGTACATGTCCCTTTCCGTTATCATATCTGCATCGTATTTGGCCCTCTTCTCCTTGCTGAACCCGGCTATCTCTCCCGCCGCGAGCATCCCCTCGAACCCGGGGTACTCCGCCGCGCCCGGCTGCAGCCGCCACATGTTCTTCAGCATCCAGCACTACTCCTCCGCAGCTCCGGCGCACTCCCCGAACTCCTCCTTCCCGAAACGGTCCAGCTCCACAAAGATAATTGAAATTGTCTCATCCTCCACCTGTCCGGTCTCCTTTTCGCGGAACGTGTACCGCGACACGTACCTGCCCTCCCACTCCGAGGGGTCGCGGCGGAATCCGAACCCCCTGTCCAGCAGTGCCACCAGGTAGACGGGCAGGATGTCGTAGCGCTGTCCGTCGCCGCGCCGGGCCCCAAGGGCGTATATCCGCGACGCGTAGTAGACGCACCGCCGGAAGAAATGGGGCTGAGGGCTCCGCTGCACCTCCACGATGAAGCTGCGGCCCAGGGTGTCGGTGCAGCGCAGATCCACGCGCGAGGCCTTGCCCGCGAGCGTCAGCCCCGGTATCTCGGTCGTGGCGTACTCGAGATCCTCCACCGTCCTGTCGGGCGGGAGGAAGGCGTTGAGCATGCCGATGAGCACGGGCTTGTTCGCAGGGTCGCACAGCAGCGCCTTGAAACCCGCGTCCGACAGCGGGTTAACATAAATCTGCCTTGAAGTCTCCATAGTCGTCAAAGTTTAAAGGTTCTACATTTTCATCCCGGTACGCTCCGGCGGCTCCTGGTTCCGGCGGCGCCGTTCGGCGTCGGCCGGACTCTCCGATGGTGAGCACCGGAAAGTCAAGGGCTGATAAAAAACCTGACGCGGATTTTGAAGTTTCCGATGCAAGGTTTTTCCGTTTCTTATTTCTGATGTCCCTTTTAGGGAAAAACAGCTGCAGGATTAGGATATGTTCTATCGGAGATTTAATTTTGTGCCCGGCAAAACCGTGAACGTATGAAAAAGTCAAGCTTGATTCTAATGGCAGCAGCCGTTCTGGCTGCCGTGTCGTGCGGAGGAAGTGGTGCGGACGGAGTGCTGGACCGGGCGGAAGCGATTATGAACGAACGGCCCGAACGGGCGCTGGAAATGCTGGATTCGCTGGCTGTCTCCGGTGTCAGAGGAAAGAGCGTTGAGGCGCGGCTGTCGTTGCTGCGATCGATGGCAATGGACAAGAATGCAGTGGATACGGCGGACGTTTCAATTGTACTGCCGGCGGTCCGCTATTACGGGAGGAGGGGAGACGAACTGAGGAAGGCTCAGGCATATTTCTACTATGGCCGGATTCTGCAGAACGGCGGAGACGACGAGGCGGCGCTTGAAACGATATCGAAGGCGGAGCTCTATGCCGAACGTACGGACGACCTGTACCTCAGGGGACTGATTGCGGACAGCATGGGGAGAATATATAATCAGAATGAGGAATTTGAGTCAGCTATAGAATATTATGATAAGGCAAGGGCGTTGTTTGATATAGCCGCTCAACCAAAGAATGAAATGTACATGTATGAGCTTCTAAGCCGCGTGTATTTGATAATTGATAAAACTGAATATTCAATTGAGCATGCGGAAAAGGCTTTGGACATGGCAATTGAATCGAATGATACTACGGCAATCCTATCCATGACAGCGAATCTTGCATATACGTATTACCGTAAAGATGATTTTGGACATGCCTTCAAAATTCTTAACGAAGCGGCAGATGTATATTGCAATGGTAGCATACCTTCGGTCTTCAATGTCCCTTTGGCCCAAATATATCTTTCGATGGATGAGATTGATTCTGCCAGGTTCTATGCGGAAGCGGAATTGAAGAGTCATGAAGATTCGGCCCCATCTGGAGTATATAGCCTTTTGTATAGTGTTGAGGCTGCAGACGGGAATTATGAACAAGCTAATGAATATTTGCTTGGATTCATACAGCGTGACTTTGAGGAAAATATCCTGCGCCATAATCAGTCAGCCAAGGAAGCTGATATGAAATATAAAAATAAAGAACTGATAGAGATAATCAGCCAAAAGGAAATCCGGCTCAGGTATATTGTCCTGCTTTCAATCGTATCTGTTCTGGCTCTGCTTGGAGTTCTGGTCGCCTTTGTGCAGACCAAAAAACGGAAATTGCAGGAAAAGGATGCGGAAATCAAGGAATATCAGAATAGGATAAGCACGATACAGGAGTATTGTGAGAAACTGGAATCGATAAAAAAGTCTGTTCCTGACAACGATTTTCCTATAGAAGAGCAATTGCTGGTTTTAAAAGAACTTATGGATTTGCTGGTGCATTCACGGAAGGAACTGAAAGTGACAACCTATGCAAGATTCAAAGAACTTACGATCAAAGAAGAATCCGGGAAATCGACCGTGCTGGAAATTTTCATCCATTTTTTTGATATAACATATCCGGGCATTAGAATCTTGTTGCGGAAAAAATATCCCGACCTTACTCTGAATGACATCAATCTGTATGTGCTTATAGGTCTCGGCTGTTCTACGGCGGTGATTGCATATATATTCAAGACCTCAGAGAGCTATATTTACAATAGAAGGATGACACTCAGAAAAAAGCTGTGTCTGTCAGATGACAGGAAAACCTTTGCGTCTCATTTGTCCGATTTGTCCAAATCGGTAAATGGGGATGGTGGCGAGCCGTAATATGCTCTGGTCAGGAATATCATTGTTCATTTTTTTATGAACAAAGGATAAGACTCGGGATATCCTAGAAATCAAGTATTTGTGATATAGGGCGGGCGCTGTGATGAAATTTTTTTTGTCACGGCGCCTATCTGGTTGATTACCAATGCGTCCGTGAGGGAGTGTGATATGCACTTTTTCGTTGAAATCGTTGAAAGTTAGATTATGTCGGCCTAATTTTACAATAGGTAATAATTCATATCTTATGTTGAAAAAAACTTTAATTTCTTTTGTGTTACTGACGATGACATGTTCAGTCGGTAATCTGTGCTATGCAGTCGAACCATCCATACAGCAGGATGAAAACTGTGGATCCGATGAAACCGATGAAAAGGAAAAAAGAACAGAGATAAATATTATAGAAATAAGAAAGGTGCCGAGAACCCGATCCGTGCTGAATACACTTTCAGTATATCTATGTGCGGATTCGGGGCATTTGGAATTCTCCTTCAACCAGAACATCGGGATTGTCGAAATCATCGTTTCCGGCCCCTCGGGGACTAATACCGTAAACTGTGACACTCAAGACACATATTATGTCACAATGCCGGTCGGTTCCGCTCCCGGCTTTTACCGGATAGATATCATTGGCCCTGAATATGAAGGGACGGGAAACTTTTTTATTTGAGTAATTATACTGAAATTTTGCTATGTGAAAGTGTTGGTATTAAATTTAAACGCTTTCGTTATTATTAATTTGCGAACAGGATGATAATAATGCAAAAGACATTTATAAAACGTACGTTATACCTTCTAATTTTGTCAGGTATTGTACTCGTATCATCGGCATCTTCATGTGATGGTGATTCAAATGGAAGTAATCAGACAGTACAGAACGATGCGACTTACGAATTCGAAAGTATTAGTCTGATGTATGATATTCCGCAAAAACTAGATGACTTCACGCGACTGGACGGAGATTTAGGGGAATTGTCTATAGCTCATGGAATCAACGGAACTGAATTTCAAGGGGTCATTAATGATTTGAATAGCATTTTGGTTAATGAAGGGAACTATCCGGTAAACAGAAAACCTGAAATCAAGATTACGATGAAACTATATGACAATACCATGATTGAACATTATTGCTCAAAAAATGATATTGGAAATAATTATGTTCAAAATATTCCAAATTACGGGGCGAACATCATCAATTTGCAAGTGAGCGTTAAATCTATCCTTACGTCTCTACATAGTCTTCAATTATGTTGGAAGAAAACTTTTGATTTGACAAATTCTCAATGGTGGGAACCAAATTTAGATAAGGCTCTTTCCGGAAATGCGGATGTGGATGTTATAGGTTATACAAAATATGCTGGCTCAGACGGACAGTATTTTGTCAGGAATAAAAATGGGACCTATGAGATGGCTTCTTATGTCCACGAAGATATGTTTCCGGATTTATTCGAAGCAGAGATAATAGTTACAACACCAGAAATAACTCCACCTAATATGTTCAAACCTATATACGTAGGAGGTGAACTAAATGAGGACGTTGAATGGGATTCTCCCGGCATCGTGGAAATAGATGACATTAAAGACAGTTTTTAAATTATGAAAGCCAATATATTTTACATAACTGTAATTGCCGTATTATCGGGATGCGTGAATAATATGTCATTAGATTCGGAGAAAGCAGTAATAATGGCAAAACTTTCTCTGAACCCAGAATATTCACCGAAAGTCGAGGATTCTTACGTGCCTGGAAATTATGGTGCCTATAAGGATTATTTTGTTTCAACTGACAATCTTGTTGGTATTTCTTCTTCAAAATTGAGTCCGCTTGATGAATCGAGAGTCTTTGTTTATTCTGGTCCTACGTTTATTACAGAAACGAAAGCTTCAACATCTGCTTCTTTTGTCTCTTCCGTGAATGGAATGGATTTAAGACCAGAAGTAGGCGCCAAATCGGATAATAGAGATTTCAAATCACTGTTCGGTTCTGACGTTTCATTTTCCATTGAATCAGAAGTTTTGACAAAAACTGCATCTGAAAACAATGAGGTGTCGATTTCTTTATATGTGCCGGAAGAAATTGTGATAACGGTTCCTAAGGTGTCCTCGACCAAAGAGATGCTTCCACTTTGCTATTATGATGGATTTCAGGTTCATTGGAATGAAGATTCATATAACGAAAACGGTGTTTTGGCTATTATTGAATGGACCGGAGATATGGTATTGGGAGCTGATTTTCCTTCGACTTATATTAGGAGAATTTGTATCTTTGACGACAGTGGTTCTGGGGTTTTGCCCAGGTCGATGTTTGAGGGCATTCCGGATGCCGCAGTTTGTAGCCTTGCATTGATTCGAGGCGTTACGGATATAGTATCAGTAAACGGAGAAACTTGCAAACTTATGGCGGAGTCCCATGAGTATATGCCATTTATTCTTGTAAGGGAAATCAGGAACAAAAGATGAAAAGAGTAAGTTCAATCATGGCCGTGTTCGCATTTCTTGCCTGTGTAAGCGGGTGCAATCGCGTCGCTTTCGTCCCTGATGTGGAAGATGAGACGGAGCCTGTCGCGAGCTATGCGGAACAGCCAAGGATACCTATGTACGAACAGCTGATGCTCAAGGGCAGGGTGAAGATCGTGGAGGATTTCAGGATTCCGTTGCAGCAGCATGAGCACAGCGAGATTGAGCGATACGGCTTTGACGAAAAAGGTCTGCTCACCTACTACTACGATATGGGGATGGAGCTTGGCTGTGACAAGGATACAAAATGCAGCATGTTTCCTCTGATTGACGACGCCTATGCCTGCTGGTTGTTTCCCGACAGCTGGGAGGAAAGCCGCAGCGGAGAGCTCGAGCATGTCGAGAATCTGCTTGACGATGCCGGAGAAGTCATTGGCCGGAAGGAGAAGAGGATAGAATATGAGTGGGATGAGAGGGGTCGTTTTACCGACGTGCGCTGCTACCTCGATGGAGAGCGGGTGCCGCTTCCGGGCGGGGCTGAAGATGCGGGAGAATATCTGTATGATGAAAACGGCTATCCGCATAACGTATTCGCCTTCGATGGTGATTTGCCGAGGGATGCGTACCACCTCGAATTTTCGGATTTCGACGAGCATGGAAATCCGCTCACCATATATATACTTTTCGTCAGCACCGGGTATGATGCCGTCATCTACCGTAATATAGAATATTACGAATAGAGGCAAAACAATACCTACAATTTAAATTGATTATGCTTATGAAAAAGATTATTGCGCTGGCCATGGCCGTTCTCGTCTGTGCGGCGTTGGCGGGATGTCAGAAAATCGGAAACGACAGAGGTGTCCTCACCGTGAATGTCCCTGAAGATTACGAAAGGGAAGAAGTCTGTGTCTTTCCGTATGACATAATAGAGCTGACGGGCTATGTCAGCGTATCCATAGATAATGCGGTGGCGCATTCGGTGGTGAATCCTGGAAGCTCCGTGTCGTTCACCCTGCTTCCGGGAAATTATTTCGTCGGGGATATGCGGCCCGCTTCATGGATGGCAATCCAGGTGTTACCCGGAGAAGAGGTTTCCTTGAACTTGTTTGTGCTGCACTGATATACTGACAGATACCGGATATGAAAAAACTGTTCGTTTCATTGGTGCTGGCGGCGGGGCTGACGTGCTCCGCCGTTGCACAGACCGGGAAGGGGACCGGCTTCAACAATCCCGAAGGATTCTTCATGATGGTAGAGACCAGGCTGCCGACGTTGGTGATGAACTACGGTTATGTCGGAGCGGACGCGGTCGGCGGATGGCGTTTCTGCCCCGAATTCGCCGCCGGCGTGGGCGTAGGGGCCGAGTCGGTGCTGTTCAGCAGCATGCAGATTCCTGTTTACCTCCATCTGAGGAGCGACATAACGGCCACCCGTGTCTCGCCCTACATCGCTTTGAACATCGGGTACAATTTCGAGCTCAAGCATCTCGACGACATGAACAACCTTAGCGGATTCTTCGCGGCTCCAAGCCTCGGCGTCAGCTACAACGTCGGCAGCCTGCGCATGACCACCGGCCTGGAGTTCCGTTTCCAGCGCGCCATCGGGAAAGTGGGCTCGTTCTTCGATGAAACGGCGGGCCGGGTCATCAACGCCGGTCTGCTCGGTCTGAATGTAGGGATAATGTTCTGAGCTCCGGCTCAGTTCACATCGTCATCATCCCGGGAGGATACGCCGGGCTTGCCCTTGCGCAGGCTCATGACCGCCTGGGATATGTTTATTATGAAGTCTCCCATCTTCTCAAGGTCTTCGACGAGGTCGAGGTAGTAGACGCTCTCGAAATACGCCTCGCCGTTGTTCTCGACCTTCTTCAGCTCGGCGTCGCGGAGCTTGTCACGCAGGCGGTTGATGTGGACTTCGGCCTCCACCGCGTTGTCGATGTTGGTGATGGTGGTGCTGTTCTCGAGATTGTAGATGGTTGCCTCGTAGGCGCGTCCGACCAGGACTATCATCTCCTCGATGTGCTGCCTGTGCTCGTCGGTCAGCTTCTGTCCGTGGTCTATCGCGCGGGTTATCAGCCGGCTTATGGCCTCTCCGCTGTCGCCGAGCGATTCCATCTCGCCCACTATGCGGTAGAGTGCCTTGATGAGCAGCGAGGAGTTGTCGCTGAGGTTCTCGCGGTTCAGCTTGTTCAGGAAGCTGACCACCTCATATTCTATGCGGTCGGAAATTTCCTCGTACTTGACCAGCTTGTCCCTCCAGGGCTGGAACTTCTCCTCCGAATCCGAGGTCTCCACGGCAAGCTTGATATATTCGAGGTCCTTCTGCATCACGCGGCCGAAATGCACGACCTCCTTGTTGGCCTCGGCGAGCGCGAGCTCGGGAGTGGAGATGAGCCCCGCGTTGATGTATACGAGCTTTTCGGGCGTCTCCCCGGCGTGCTTCTCCCTAATGACTGTCCGGACCGTCTTCTCGATTACCGGGATGAACCATATCAGCAGGCTGGTGTTGATCAGATTGAACACAGTGTGCAGCATCGAGATGCTGTAGAGAGGGGTCTCGGCGGTGCCGTCAAGCCCGACAGCTCCGATTATCCACTGGATCAGCGCCAGGAAATACCTGAAGAAACATACCGCCCAGATTACGCCGAACACGTTGAACACGGTATGGGCGAGAGCGGCCCGCTTGGCGTTCGTGTTGCCCACGGCAGCCGCTATGTTGGCGGTTATCGTCGTGCCTATGTTCTCTCCGAGCACCATCGCGGCTGCCATGTCGAATTTTATCCATCCCATGTTGAGGATTATGAGCGTGAGCGCGACGGTGGCGCTGGACGACTGGAGCACCAGGGTCAGAATCGTGCCGACCATTATGAATAGCAGCACGGACCACACTCCGTGTCCGGACCATGACTGGATGAAGGAAAGCACTTCAGGGTTGGATTCGAGGTTGGGGACCGAGTTCTTCATGAACGAGAGCCCGAGGAAGAGAAGGCTGAATCCGACTATGATTTCGCTGATGTCGCGGGTCTTGCCCTTCTTCGAGAGGCTCATCACGAAGCCGACGGCCATCAGAGGCACCGCCAGTATCGAGATGTCGGCGGAGAAGCCGAAGAGCGCTATTATCCAGGCGGTGAACGTGGTGCCTATGTTGGCGCCCATTATCACCCCTATGGCCTGGGTGAGGGTGAGAATCCCCGCGTTCACGAAGCTGACGACCATCACCGTAGTCGCGCTGGACGACTGGATTACCGCTGTCACTCCGAGTCCCGTGACGACTCCCTTGAAGGGGTTGGAGGTCATGGATGCGACGAATTTCCTGAGGCCGTCCCCGGCGGTCTTCTGGAGTCCGGAACTCATCATGTTCATTCCATAGAGGAACATTCCGAGCGCTCCGATCAGGGTGATGATGCTTAAGAACATGTTCTGGATAGAATCTGCGGATTTAACATAATAGTCTTGCAAATGTAACACATTTTTAACAATTAGGTTGAAAATCATCCGGCAAAGACATAACTTTGCACCCGACGGACATAAAAAGACCATGACTATGACGGAAGTGCTTATAGTGGAGGACGAGGCGGACATCTTGGATATCCTGTCGTTCAATCTGGAGAACGCCGGCTACAAGGTGCTGGCGGCGTCTTCCGCAGAGGAGGGGATAAGGCTGCTCGGTCCGGACACGGCGCTGATACTTCTCGACGTGATGCTTCCGGGCATGTCCGGATTCCAGATGGCGAGACAGCTGCGCAAGGAGAACCGCAACCATATCCCCATAATCTTCCTTACCGCGCGGGGGACCGAGAACGACATACTCACAGGCTTCTCGGCCGGCGGTGACGACTATATCTCCAAGCCCTTCTCGATAAACGAGGTGCTCGCCAGGGTCAAGGCCGTGCTCAGGCGCAGCGGAGGCGAGACTTCGAGCCCCGACACCCTCGACTACGGCGGGCTCCACATCGACCTCGCTTCCGAGACAGCCGTGCTGGCAGGGGAGCCCCTCTCGCTCTCGCGCAAGGAGTTCGACCTGCTTGCGCTGCTTGCAAGGCACCCGGACACCTACTTTTCCCGCGCCGTGCTGATTTCGAGCCTGTGGAAGGACGCCCCCTACGTGCTGGACAGGACGGTGGACGTGCATATAGCCAGGATAAGGGGCAAGCTGGGGAAATACCGCGACCTGATAAAGAACAAGACCGGTTTCGGCTATTACGTGGACTCCCACTATGTCGTACAGGAATAGGCTCGTGCTGTATGTGGCGATGATCTTCACGGTCTTCGCCCTGATTTCCCTGCTCGTAGGCCTGGCAAACGGCGAGCGCTACAAGCAGTCGATAATGCAGTCCAGGCTTTCGGGCTATGCCCAGATGCTCGTTGAAGCCGACTCCGAGGCCTCCTCGCTGGTGGCATATTTCCCCGAGGACGTCAGAGTCACGATTATAGCCTCCGACGGCACGGTCGCCTTCGATTCCGAGAGCGACTGGCTCTCGATGGACAACCATCTCTCCCGCCCCGAGATAGAAGAATGCCTGAAGAAGGGGGAGGGCAGCTCCATCAGGAGGTCAGACACCTCCGGAGAACGCTTTTTCTATTACGCCATTGAGGACGGAGGGCGCATCGTAAGGGTGGCGCAGAACTTCGACATGGAGTTCGTGGACTTCTTCAGCACCGACTGGATGTTCCTGCTCTTCGAATTCCTGCTGCTCATATTCTCCCTCTTCATCCTCTATTTCCTCACCGAGCGCTACGGGCGCAAGGAGGAGGAGAGGGCGGACATCGAGACCCGGCGCCTGAAACACGAGATGACGGGCAACATCTCGCATGAGCTCAAGACGCCCGTGAGCAGCATCCAGGGCTATCTCGAGACCATAGTCAACCACCCGGAAATAAGCGAGGAAAGACGCAGGCTCTTCATCGAGCGCTCCTATCTCCAGTCCCTGAGACTCTCCGACATGATAACCGACATCTCCACCATTACCAAGCTCGAAGAGGCTCCGGAGCAGTTCAAGGTCATGCCGGTGAACCTGAAGGTCGTTTTTGAGGAGGTGCTCGAGGAGATGGGCGACTCCATCAGGACGCACGGCATACAGGTGGAGAACAAGCTCGAACCTCTCTGCGTGAGGGGCAACTACAGCCTGATTTATTCTATTTTCCGCAATCTTATCGAGAATACGATGAAATATGCGGGCGACGGCTCCTGCGTGCATGTCTCCTATAGCGCCAGCCAGGACGGCACGCACTGCATTGACTACTATGACACCGGAAGGGGAGTTGCCGAAGACGAACTGGACAAGATATTCGAGCGCTTCTACCGTCTTGACGCCGACCGGGGCAAGCCGGTGGGCGGCTCGGGTCTGGGACTTTCCATAGTGCGCAACGCGGTGCTTTTCCATAAAGGGGGCATAAAGGCCTACAGGGTGCCCGGTGGCGGACTTGGCTTCCGCTTCACATTGAAGGACCTCAAATGATTTTTATTGAATAATTTTGGTTATCTTTGAGGCAAATTCACTAAAATTATGGCTAACGAAGATAAGGTTTGGATTTGTTCCGTATGCGGCTACAAGCATGTAGGGCCTAAACCTCCGAAGGAGTGCCCCGTATGCCATGCTGCAAGCGAGTATTTCGACGAACTGAAGAACGAATTCGAATAGACACTGGATAATATCTGAACGCATTATGAAAGGAATAGTTCTGGCCGGAGGGTCGGGGACGAGGCTGTACCCTATAACGAAGGGTGTAAGCAAGCAGCTTCTGCCCATTTACGACAAACCCATGATTTACTATCCTCTGTCGGTTCTGATGCTGGCCGGCATAAGGGAGATTCTTATTATTTCAACCCCTGACGACCTTCCTTCGTTCCGCAGGCTGCTGGGGGACGGAAGCGATTTCGGCGTCAGTTTCGAGTATGCCGAACAGCCTTCCCCCGACGGGCTCGCGCAGGCCTTCATCATAGGGGAGAAGTTCATCGGCGACGATTCCGTGTGCCTGGTGCTCGGAGACAACATCTTTCACGGCTCGGGCTTCTCCAGCCTGCTGAAGAACGCGGTTCATACCGCCGAGAACGAGTCAAAGGCCACGGTGTTCGGCTACTGGGTGAGCGACCCGGAGCGTTATGGAGTGGCCGAGTTCGACGCGGAGGGCAACTGCCTTTCGATAGAGGAGAAACCTGCCGCACCCAAGTCGAACTATGCGGTGGTCGGGCTGTATTTCTACCCCAACTCCGTCGTGGAGGTGGCCAAGCATATAAAGCCGTCCGCCAGAGGCGAGCTCGAAATCACCACTGTGAACCAGGAGTTCCTCGCGAAAGGGGAGCTCAAGGTCCAGACCCTGGGGCGCGGCTTCGCGTGGCTGGATACCGGAACCCATGACTCTCTTGCCGATGCGACCGCCTATATAGAGACCATAGAGAAACGTCAGGGCCTCAAGGTAGCCTGCCTCGAGGGCATAGCCCTGCGTAAGGGATGGATTACCCCCGGGAAGGTGCGCGAGCTTGCGGGCCCCATGCTGAAGAACCAGTACGGCCAGTACCTGCTCAAGACGGCGGAGGACTATGAGCGCGGCAACGTGTGGGGAGCTGACGAATTCTGACGATATGGAGATAATACGGACTGACATAGAAGGAGTGGTCATCATCCGTCCCCGTATCTTCGAGGACAGCAGGGGATATTTTTTCGAGTCCTGGTCGCAGAAGGAGTTCGACTGCAAGGTGCGGAAGGTGGAGTTCGTCCAGGACAACGAGAGCAAGAGCAGCTACGGAGTGGTCCGCGGCCTGCATTTCCAGAAAGGCCGGAGCTCGCAGAGCAAGCTCGTGCGCGTGGTCAGCGGCGCCGTGCTCGACGTCGCGGTCGACATACGCAGGGGCAGCCCCACTTTCGGGAGGCATGTCGCGGTGGAACTGAGCGGCGAAAACCATCTCCAGCTCTTCATCCCCCGAGGCTTCGCCCACGGGTTCAGCGTCCTGAGCGACGAAGTGGTGTTCCAGTACAAGTGCGACAATTTCTATGACCCTTCAAGCGAAGGCGCGATGGCCTGGAACGATCCCGCGCTCGGAATAGACTGGCGCATTCCGGAGGACAGGGTGATACTCAGCCCCAAGGACTCCGCGCATCCGCCGCTTTCCGGGTCGGAATACCTTTTTGACTTTAACGAAGACCTTTATCTATGAACATACTTGTTACCGGAGCATACGGCCAGCTGGGAAGCTGGCTCAGGATACTGTCAACGGGTTCTGCTGACAGTTTCGTCTTCACCGACGTCGCCCAGGCGGGTGAGGAGCAGCTCGGGATGCTGCGTAAACTGGGAGGCCCCGGGGTGCCCGTCGGATGCACCCGGCTCGACATCACCGACAGGGATGCCGTCATGCAGGCCGTGAAGGACAACCGCATAGACGTGATTGTGAACTGCGCCGCCTTTACCAATGTGGATGCGGCCGAGGACAGGCCGGAGCTCGCCGAGCTCCTGAATGCGGGTGCGGTGGCGAATCTCGCCGGAGCCGCGAAGGATGCCGGGGCACTGCTGGTCCATGTGAGCACGGACTATGTTTTCGGCGGCGACCCTTACAACACGCCCTGCACCGAAGACCGGAAGGGGACGCCCACCGGAGTCTACGGACTCACCAAGCTTCATGGGGAACAGGCGGTGCTGGCGTCGGGATGCAAGCATGTGATACTGCGCACTGCATGGCTGTACAGCGAGTTTGGCAAGAATTTCCTGAAGACCATGTACGGCCTGACAGCTGCCAAGCCTGAAATAAAGGTGGTTTTCGACCAGACCGGAACCCCGACCTACGCGGCCGGGCTGGCCCGTGCGGTGATGGCGGTCGTGGCCGACTATGCCGCCTGCGGAAGCTCCTCCGCAGCTTACCCCAAGTCGGGAATCTACAATTTTTCCGACGAAGGCGTGTGCAGCTGGTTCGACTTCGCCAGGGCTGTCGGGGAATTCTCAGGCCATGCCGGCTGCCGTGTGCTGCCCTGCCATACCGACGAGTTCCCGAGCAAGGTGAAACGCCCGGCATATTCGGTCCTCGACAAGACCAGAATCAAGACAGTCTTCGGAATCGATGTCCCTTACTGGACGGAAGGCGTGAAGAAGTGCCTTGCGTCCATAGGATAGAGGTGCATGAGTACAAATTCAACTAACCGGATCCGCTTATGAAATTCATGAAGAAATGTTTTGGCCGCTATATTTCCGAGTACCTGAACACGACTGTGATCTATCTGATGGACGTGTTCCTTTCGGTAGCCGCGTCAGGGGTTGTGATTCTGATGGCTATAGTGTTCTTCGCCCAGAATCCCCAGCCTGATTTCATCCTGTACTGGCTTCTGTTCTCCGTGGCGGCGTCCCTGCTGATGTTCTATCTGGCCAGGAGCTACAAGGTCATAATAAGGCATTCCACCCTCAGGGACCTCGGCAAATATATCCTCACCTTTGTAGGCAAGGAGATTCTGATGCTCCTTGCGCTGGTGCTGGTCACCGGCTATTTCCCCGGTCTGCTGGCCTTCCTCCTGCTGGATTTCTTCATAGGCCTCTTCTTCATGCTGATAGTCAGGGTGGCCATGGTCACCGTATATGACCAGATGAAGAAGAACTCCGTCCGCCGCCGCAACTGCATCAACATCTTCGTCTTCGGCACCTCCGACAAGTCGGTCGCAATTGCAACGAGGCTCTCGAATTCCCCGCACTACCGGGTGGTCGGTTTCCTCTCGGACGCCAACGGCAAGGACCATATCATGATTTCGGACTTCCCGGTGTTTCACTACAGCGACGAGAAGTCCTTTGACAGTCTGGCCAGCGACCACAATGTGGCCGGTCTGCTTTTCGCCACCGAGAAGGAGGCGCAGCAGAGACAGGACACCCTGATTCAGCATGCGGTGCGCAACAAGATGAAGATTCTGCTTTCGCCGACCATTGACGAGATGGTGGGCGGACACCTTGTCCACAACAGGGTCAGGGAGATCAAGATTGAGGATCTGCTCGGCAGGGAGGAGATAAAGATTTCGATGGACGAGATTGTCGAGAACTTCAAGGGCAAGACCGTGATGGTCACGGGCGCCGCCGGCTCCATAGGTTCGGAGCTCTGCCGCCAGCTTGCCGGCTTCGGAGTCAGGATGCTGGTGCTCTACGACAACGCCGAGACCCCCATGCACAATCTGCGGCTGGAACTTGAGGAGAGGTTCCCCGATCTCAAGTTCGTGCCCATCATAGGCGATGTCCGCATGTCTACGCGTCTGGATTTCGCCTTCCGTTCGTGGAGGCCCCAGGTGGTCTTCCACGCCGCCGCATACAAGCATGTGCCCCTGATGGAGGAGAACCCCTGCGAGGCCGTGCTCGCCAACGTAGCCGGAACCAGGAACGTGGCTGACAAGTGCATAGAGTACAATGTGGAGAAGATGGTGATGATATCGACCGACAAGGCCGTCAACCCCACCAACATCATGGGCTGCACCAAGCGCCTGGCTGAAATCTATGTGCAGAGCCTGGGTATAGCCATCGAGAAGGGCGTCGTGAAAGGCGCTACCAAGTTCGTCACCACCAGGTTCGGCAATGTCCTGGGTTCCAACGGTTCCGTGATTCCCCGCTTCCGCGAGCAGATAGAGAACGGCGGCCCGGTCACCGTCACGGACAAGAACATAATCCGCTTCTTCATGACCATTCCCGAGGCCTGCCGTCTCGTGATGGAGGCCGCCACCATGGCCACGGAGAACCGTATCTGCGTGTTCGACATGGGCGCTCCCGTGAAGATAGACCATCTCGCCAGGAGGATGATAGAACTGGCCGGCTTCGTGCCCGACAAGGACATAAAGATAGAATACACCGGCCTGCGTCCGGGAGAGAAGCTTTACGAGGAGGTGCTTTCCAACGCCGAGAACACTCTGCCCACCTCGCATGACAGGATACGCATTGCGAAGGTGAGGGACTATGACTACAAGGAGGCTGCGGAATATGCCGCGCGGCTCGAAGAGCTGGCGGTGAAGGTGGACATCCCCGCGATCGTCCGCCTGATGAAGGAAATCGTCCCCGAGTTCAAGAGCAGGAACTCGGAGTTCGAGAAATATGACAGATAATGCAGATCATATTGCTTTCCGGCGGTTCGGGCAAAAGGCTCTGGCCGCTTTCGAATGAGGCCCGCTCCAAGCAGTTCCTTCCCCTTCTGGCGTCTCCCTCCGGTGGCAGGGAGTCCATGGTCCAGAGGGTAGTGCGCCAGCTTTCGGAGGCAGGACTGGATTCCGAAATCACCGTGGCCACGAATTCTGCCCAGCGTGACATAATAGTCAACCAGCTCGGGGAGAAGGTGGGGATAGTGACCGAGCCGGAGCGCCGCGACACTTTCCCGGCCATAGCTCTCTCAAGTGCCTGGCTAGCCCTCGAGAAGGGTTGCCCGGGTGACGAGGTTGTGGTCGTGATGCCCTGCGACCCCTATACCGAAGCCGGATATTTCAGCACCATAGCCAGGATGGCCGCCGCTGTCGGGGACAATGTGGCCGACCTGGTGCTCATGGGCATAAAGCCCACCTATCCTTCCGAAAAATACGGTTACGTAGTCCCCGAATCCCGGAGCGTATCTGAATGGAGCAGGGTCACCCGCTTCACCGAGAAACCCGATGAGGCGACGGCAACAAGGCTGATAGCCGAGGGCGCGTTCTGGAACGGAGGGGTGTTCGCGTTCAGGCTGGGCTATCTGACGGACATAATCTCGCGCTATGTCCATGTGCACTCTTTCGCGGAGCTGTACGGGCGCTATGCCGAGCTTCCCAAAATCAGCTTCGACTATGAAGTCGCCGAGAAGGCCGGATCCGCAGCCGTCGTGGTCTACGACGGGCCGTGGAAGGACCTGGGAACCTGGAACACGCTCTGCGAGGAGATTCCGTCCCCGGTCACCGGCAACGGACTTCTGGGGGAGCATGCGCACAATACGCACATAGTCAACGAGCTTTCGCTGCCCATATTCTGCGACGGGGTGGACGATGTGATTGTAGCTGCAAGCCCGGACGGAATACTGGTTTCGGCCAAGGGCAGCTCCGAGAATATCAAGTCGTATGTGGAGCATCTGGCTGACAGGCCGATGTACGAGGAGCGCCGCTGGGGCACCTACCGCGTGCTTGACAGGACGAAGGGCCCTGACGGGGTCGAATCCCTGACCAAGAACCTTTTCATCAAGGCGGGATGCAACATCAGCTATCAGCGCCATCGCTTCCGTGAGGAGGTCTGGACTTTCGTCAGCGGAAGGGGCGTGCTGAAGCTCAACGGAAAAGAAAGGGAGGTCAAGGCCGGAGACGTGGTGCATATCCGCAGCGGCGAACTGCACGGACTCAAGGCCGTGACCCCTCTCAATCTCATTGAAGTCCAGATCGGCTCCAGGCTGGTCGAAGAAGACATCGAGCGCCTGGAGCTGACCTGGTAGCTTCCCTATTTGCAGAACTGCTGCTTCAGGGCCTCGATCTTGGCGTCGGCGTCGGCTCCCTTGGCCCCGAAGTAGAACTTGATTTTGGGTTCCGTCCCTGAAGGGCGGACTGACACCACGTCGCCGGCCTCGTCGAAGAACTGGAGCACGTTGGACGAAGGTTGTCCTGTCTTTTCAGGCTCCAGATAGTCCACGATCTTCGTGACGGGAGAGCCGCACAGGTCCTTGGGAGGATTGGTGCGGAGATCCACCATCATCTGCTGGATTTCGCGGGCTCCGGATATGCCCTTGCGTACCACGGACACGAGGCCTTCCTTGCGGTAGCCGTATTCCCTGTATATCTTCTGGAGCAGGCTGTACATGGTCAGGCCCTGGTCGGCCGCCCATGCCGCGCACTCGGCGACCATCATGGCGCTCGCCTGCGCGTCCTTGTCGCGGACGAACTGGCCTATGTTGAAGCCGTAGCTCTCTTCTCCGCCGCAGATGAACTCGCCGCCCTTCTCCTCGTTCCTCTTCACGACCTCGGCGATGTATTTGAAGCCTGTCAGCACGTTGTATACGGGAACTCCGAAGCTCTTCGCGATTTCGGACAGGAGCTCGGTGGTCACGATGGTCTTGACTATGTACTTGCCTTCTCCGAGCGTTCCCAGCTCCTTGCGGCGGCTGAGGATGTAGTAGGTGAGCATGGAGGCGGTCTGGTTGCCGTTCATGAGCACCATCCTGCCCTTGTCGTCGCGCACCGCTATTCCCAGCCTGTCAGAGTCGGGGTCGGTTCCCATGACGAGGTCGGCCCCTGTCTCCTCGGCCTTCTCGAGGGCCAGCTTGAGGGCTGCGGGCTCCTCGGGGTTCGGAGACACCACGGTGGGGAAATTGCCGTCCGACACATCCTGCTCGGGGACGTGGATTATGTTCTTGAATCCGAGCCTGCCGAGAATCTCGGGAACCAGGCGCACGCCGCAGCCGTGAAGGGGAGTGTAGACTATCTTGAGGTCGCCGTGCCTGCGGCAGGCCTCGGGGCTGAGGCTGAGGGAAAGGAGGTCCCTGACATAGCATTCGTCCACGTCGGCTCCCATGGCCTCGATTTCGCCGCAGCGGAGTCCGGCCTTGAACTTGACCATCGACGGGTCGCTTATCTTGGCGACTTCGGCGACTATCTCCTTGTCCACGGGAGAGGTGACCTGGCCGCCGTCGGACCAGCTGACTTTGTAGCCGTTGTATTCCTTGGGATTGTGTGAGGCGGTTATCATGATGCCGGCCACGGCTTTCTTGAGACGTACCGCATAGCTCATCTCGGGCGTGGGGCGTATGTTGTCGAAGATGTAGACGTGGATTCCGTTGGCCGAGAGGACTTCCGCCGCGATCTTGGCGAACTCCTTGCTGTTGTTGCGCGAATCGTAGGAGATGCAGACCTTGGGGTCGTCGCCGTCGTAATGCGAGAGGATGTAGTTGGCGAGTCCCTGGGTGGCCATCCCGACGGTGTACCTGTTCATCCTGTTGGTTCCGACCCCCATGATGCCACGAAGTCCACCGGTGCCGAATTCGAGGTTCTTTCCGAATGCATCCTCCAGCTCCGCCTGGTCGCCGCCGAGCATCTGGCGGACCTTCATCTTGGTTTCCTGGTCGAAATCGCCTTCGAGCCATGACTTGGCTCTCATTTCATAATCTTTCATTGGTATTTTAGTTTGTTTGGTTATTTCATAGCAGCTTTCAAAATTAAGAAAAATACGCATTATTTTCTACATTTGCCTGCGTGAAAAGCAAAAAGAGTTTCTCTGAAATACTCGGCTCCCTCGACGACGCCGTTGCGCGCAAGGCTGCAAGGAAGCTTCCGGCGTGGTCCGGCATAGACATAGAGCTGCCGGGCTCGCTGGCCCTGGAGCAGTGTTCCTCATCGGCTGCGGCGGCGTACAAGGCGGAACTGGCCCTGGACAGGTGCGGAGGACGTCTTGGCCTTGTCTGCGACATCACCGGCGGATTGGGTTCAGACTGCAGCGCCTTTGCTGCGGTGGCGGACAGGGTGCTGTATTTCGAAAGGGACGCCGCCCTTGCTGACTCCGCGAGGCGCAACTGCTCCGCGCTCGGAATATCCAACATTGAATTCCACTGTGAGGAAATCGGCCCGGCCAGCGAACTGCCGGAATGCGACCTCATCTACGCCGACCCGGCGCGGCGTAGCGGCTCAGGACGCAAGCTCTTCAGGCTCGGGGACTGTTCTCCCGACATCGGAGTCCTCGCCCCGCTGCTGCTTCGGAAGGCTCCGGCGCTCATGGTGAAGCTTTCGCCCATGGCGGACATCTCCGTGCTCCGGGAGAGTTTCGGAGAGTCCCTGAAGGAAGTCCATGTCGTCGCCGTCGGCGGAGAGGTCAAGGAACTGCTGTGCATGCTGGAGCTCGGCGGCCGGCCCTTCGGCGGCATATATGCCGTGGACGCCGCGGCTCCGCCGGAGGAAGAAGGCGTATCCTTCAGCTTCCTTCCGGAAGAGGAAAGGGAGGCGCCGCTTGTCCTCGCCGAGGGCCTGTCTCCCGGGCAGATTCTTCTGGAGCCTTCCGCATGCATGCTCAAGGCGGGGGCGTTCAGGCTTCCGTGCGTCCGTTTCGGCCTCCGCAAGCTTGCGCCGTCCACCCATCTTTATCTGGCCGGCCCCGGCGTGCTGCCTCCTTCCGGCCTTTTCGGCTGTTTCGAGATAGAAGAGCTGCTGCCGCTGAGCTCCGCCTCTCTAAGGGAGCTGAAATCCAGGCGCTTGCGTGCCGATGTGAGCGCCCGGAACCTGCCTCTGGGAAGCGCCGGGCTGGCGCGCAGGCTCGGGTGCGTGTCGGATGCGGGACTTCATGTCTTCGGCTGCGCCACCGCCTGCTCCGGCAACCTGCTGATTCTCGCGAGGCCGCTCCGCAAAAGCCGGCCCTGATTCCGGCTATATCTCAGGGCGGCGGCCGTTTTCCGCGCACCATTGCGCCAGCGGGCATTCCGTGCATTTGGGCTTCAACGCGGTGCAGGTGTAGCGGCCGTGGAGTATCAGCCAGTGATGCGCCACCGGCCTGAGCTCCTCGGGTATGTGCGCTTCAAGGTCAAGTTCCACCTCGCGCACGTTGGCGCCCTTCGAGAGCCCGAGCCTGCGAGCCACCCTGAAGACGTGCGTATCCACGGCTATGACCGGTTCTCCCCAGGTGATGGACGCCACCACGTTGGCGGTCTTTCGTCCGACTCCGGGCAGGCTCATGAGCTGCCCTATGTCCCTTGGAACCTCTCCGCCGAAATCGGAGACCAGCTTCCTGGCCATGCCCGCGAGGTGCGCGGCCTTGCTGTTGGGATAGGTCACGGACCGGATGTACGGGAGTATCTCCTCCGGAGACGCCGCAGCGAGCGCGCCGGGGTCCGGATAGGCTTCGAACAGCGCCGGGGTGACCATGTTCACGCGCCTGTCGGTGCATTGTGCCGAGAGCATCACGGCCACCAGCAGCTGGTAGGGCGAGTCGAAATGCAGCTCGGATTCCGCCACCGGCATATTGGTGCGGAAATATTCCAGGATGCCTTCGTATCTCTGCTTGAGTGTCATCTGATTTCAGTGCAGGCTTCGTCCCTGGTCTCGAAGATGCGGCCGGGATAGCGTTCGCAGATGCTGCGGTCGTGGGTGACCATGACTATGGCCGTCCCTTTCGTTTCGTTGATCTTGCGCAGCAATTGGAGGATTTCCTCCGCTGTCTCCCGGTCAAGGTTGCCGGTCGGCTCGTCGGCGAGTATCACCTCGGGCTCGTTGAGAATCGCGCGTGCGATGGCTATGCGCTGCTGTTCGCCCCCGGAGAGCTGGTGCGGCATCTTGTGGGCCTTGGTGCTCATGCCCACCGCATCGAGGACCTGCCCGATACGTCCGGCGATGCTGCGTGTGTCCTTCCAGCCTGTGGCTCCGAGCACGAAGGCCAGGTTGTCGTAGACGTTCCTGTCCATCAGCAGCTGGAAATCCTGGAACACCACCCCCAGCTTCCTGCGCAGGAAGGGGATGTCCTTCTCCTTCATGGCCCGCAGGTTGAAGCCGCAGACTTCGCCCTTGCCGTTGGAAAGGCGGTTCTCGGCGGTGATGGTCCGTATGATGGAGGTTTTTCCGGTGCCTACCTTGCCGACTATGTAGACCACCTGCCTGGGCAGGACTTCCATGTTCAGCCCGTAAACCACGGGGTTCTCGCCGTTCAGTATGTCGGCTCCGGAAAAGGATATTACAGGGGAAGTTTCGTTGCTCATTCCGAGGCAAAGTTTTTGCGTTGATTATGCAAATATAGTGCAAAATTGAGTAGATTTGTAAATTAATGGTAATAGTTTGTAGAATATGAGAATCAGAAATACGGCGCTTGCCCTGCTTGCGCTCATGCTGGTTTCTTCCGCCGTCCGGGCCGTTCCGTCCTCCGACAGGGAGGTCTACCGCGAGGCCTTGGAGCTTTATCGCAGCGGAATGTACGAAAGGGCCAGGGCCATGTTCGAGACTCTGACCCCTGATGCCGCCTCGGAAGGTTATGCAGTGCTCTGCGCGCTGAAGCTGCGCACCGATGACTATATCGAGACCATGGCCGAATATGACAGGAACTATCCTTCATCGGCGCTGACCGGGAGGATACGCTTCGAGAACGCCAGGATCCTGTTCGACGAGGGGAAGTACGGCGAGGCGTCGCTGGAATTCTCCAAGGTTCCATCGACCTCGCTGGATGATGCGGAGATGCCCGAATACATGTTCAAGTGCGGATATTGCGCGTTCTCGGTCGGCCGCGACCCCGAAGCCCTGCAGTTCTTCACGATTCTTGACGCCCTGGAGTATTCGGAGTTCACGGCCCCGGGCCAGTATGTCTCCGGCGTGATATACTACAACAGCAGCCGCTTCGAGGAGGCCGAGGCCAGGTTCGCGCTTGCCGTGTCCGACCCGCGCTTCACCGAGCTCGCCAATTTCTACATAGTGGACTGCGAGTTCAACAGGGGGAACTACGGCTATGTGGTCGACCAGGGGGTGATGATATTCGGGAGCGCCTCCGCCGAGCGCCGGGACAGGCTCGCCAGGATCATCTCCGAGTCGTACCTGATACTCGGGGACGCCGACAGAGCCAGGCAGTATTACGACCAGCTCTCGCAGAAGCAGGACATGAACCGCAAGGACTACTTCTACGCCGGCACGGTGCTGTATTCCGTCCATGACTACCAGGGCGCCATCGAGAACTACAGCATGATGGCCGACCGCAGCGATTCTCTCGGGCAGATAGCCAACTACCATCTCGGAAACGCATATCTGCGCACCCGCAACCAGGTGGCCGCGATGGAGTCCTTCAAGGCCGCCGCCTCGGTGAACTACGACGCCAGGATGACCGAGGACGCTTCGTTCAACTATGCGAAGCTGGCTTTCGACCTCAACAAGGACACCTCCGGCTTCGCCGACTACATAAAGCGCTACTCGACCAGGGCGAGGGGCGCCCAGATCTACGGCTACATGGCCCTGGCCGCCCTGTATGACAGGGATTACGCATCCGCCATAGCCGCCTACGACAATATAGACGAGCTCGGCCCCGACATGCAGAACAATTATGTCAAGGCGAATTTCCTGCGCGGCAGGCAGCTTTACGAGAGCGGTTCCTACCGCGACGCAGTGCCGTTCTTCCGCACGACCGCCTACTACCTGCCCAAGACCGACAGGCTGAACCAGTACGCCCGCTACTGGCTGGGTGAGTCGTACTATATGAGCGGCAACTATCAGGAGGCTGCTTCCGTGTTTACCGAACTCTACAACGGCTCGGCGCTCTTCAACCGCGCGGAAGGCCGGATACTGCCGTACAACATCGGCTACTGCCATTTCAAGCTGCAGGACTATGAAACCGCCGCACGCTGGTTCGACACCTACATATTCTCGGGCAACCCCATGAACAGGGAGGACGCGATGAACCGCAGGGCGGACTGCGACTTCGGCAGGCACGACTACAAGGCCGCTGCGGCATCGTACCGCAAGGTGCTGGACGAGTTCTTCGGGCCGGACGACATCTATCCATATTACCAGCAGGCCATTTCGTATGGCCTCGACGGCGACCTCAAGCGGAAGATGACCACCCTGATGCAGGTCGGGGGTGCTTCTCCCGACGCCTGGCTGTATTCCGAGGCTCTCTATGAGCTCGGACGCACGCAGCTCGAGCTGAAGATGAACACCGAGGCCGCCCAGAGCTTCTCCCGCCTGCGCAGCACCACGCGCGACAGCCTGTTCGTGGCTAAGGCCCTCTCCGGGCTCGGTCTGGTCTACAGGAACATGTCGGACTACGACAAGGCTCTGGGCTATTACGACGAACTGGTACACCTGATGCCCGGGAGCGAGTATGCCGAGGAGGCCATGATGGCCATAGAGTCCATCTACAACAAGCGCAGGCAGCCCGAGAAGTTCCTGGAATATCTTGAGAAGAACTCCCTCGGGGCCACTGTTGAAGGTGACGACAGGGAAAGGGTATATTTCAACACCGTGGAGCAGCTGTATCTAGCCGGAAGCTACAGCGAGGCCGTGAATTCGGCGCTCAAGTATCTGGACAGCTTCCCTGAAAGCGCCAACACCGCCCAGGTGCAGTTCTATCTTGCGGAGGCCTGCCGCTCTCTCGGGCAGAAGGAGAAGGCCTGCGACTGGTATGCCGAGGCCATGAAGTCCCGTTCCGGCCTTTCTTTCGTGGAGATGTCCGTCCTGCGGCACGCCCAGCTCTCATACGAGCTCGAGCGCTACCAGGATGCTTACCGGAGCTATTCCGAGCTGTTCGGGCTCACGAAGATGGAAGAGAACAAGTCCGCCGCCGCAACGGGCATGATGCGCTCCGCATACAGGTGCAAGGATTATGCTTCGGCGGTTTCCGCCTGCAATCTCGTGATTGAGGATGCGGATTCCGACGCGGCGCTCAGGCGAGAGGCGAGGTATCTGGAGGCGAAGTCCTGCCTGGCCCTCTCCAGGAGGGACGAGGCCATGGAGATGTTCCGCGTCCTTGCCGGGGAGCCTTCGACGCCCGAAGGCGCCGAGGCCAGCTACATGCTCGTGCAGAACAGCTACGACACCGGAGACTTCGAAGCCGTCGAGGAAGGTGTCTACAATTTCTCCCAGGTGGCTGGAGGCCAGTCATACTGGCTCGCGAAGGCCTATCTGGTGCTTGGTGACTCCTTCGCCGACAGGGGCAACTATGCCCAGGCGAGGGCGACCTACGAGAGCATACGCGACGGCTATGCTCCCTCGGACGGTCAGGACGACATCGGGGACAGCGTCAGGAGGAGGCTGGAGAGACTTGAAACCATAACGATGACAGACAATGAGAATTAAAGCCATGCTGCCGGCCCTGCTCGCATGCTGTATGCCGGCTTTCGCACAGAATATCAGTCAGAGCGTCCAGGTGACGAACGAATATGAGGCCAAGTTCGCCGATTTCCGCAAGGTGGAGCTGGAGACCCAGCTGCCAGACTCGCTCTATTATTTCGACTACAGTTTCGACTATTCCGTGTTCGACTCGCCCTACAGAGGTTCGTATGAGTTCACGCCCTATGAGATACGCATTACTCCTGAACCCATGGAGTACGACGGCAGCAGGTTCCTGCTGCGCGCCGGTGCCGGATACACCCTGCGTCCCGTGCTCGACCTCTACTGGACAGCCATACGCAACAACGAGTTCACGCTCGGCATGAGCAACAGCGGACGCGGCTATTGTGGTCCTTATTCGGCCCGTCCTTCGGCTGACGGAACGGTGCTCGGGGGCTTTGACGGACATGACTTCTCCGACAGCTTCGGGGTGAGCGGCCATTACATAATGCGAGGCTCCGACCTCAGGTTCAAGGCAGGCTATGACGGCATATTCACCGGTGACGGCACCGATGCCTCGGGCTACAATTCCGCGTATGCCGGAGTCAGGCTGAGCTCCGCCGAGAAGTCCAAGACCTATTTCGCCTATGATGTAGGGGTGGGCTACAGATACGGCTCCGATGTCAGGACGCCTGCCGCCCCGGGAGGAGGGCGCCTCTCCTCCGGCGAAAGCCATCTCGTCGTGGACGGCTCGTTCGGACCCGTGATCAACGGCAAATATGCTTTCTCCCTCGATTTCCTCTTCGAGTCCGAGATGCTGAACCGCCCGGAAGGCTATTCCGACATGCTGGCCAACCATGCCGTGCTGACACCCCATGTCTCTTTCATCCAGGGCATTTTCCACATTGACGCCGGGCTGACCATAGACTATCTCGGAGGAGGGAATTCCAACAGCTTCCAGTTCGCCCCGGCGGTCGACGTGAGCGTGCTGATGTTCTCCGGCAGCACCAGGGCCTTCGTCTCCCTCACGGGAGGGCGCAGTCTGCTGGACATGTACACATTGAAGAACGTGAACCATTTCCATTCTCCGGCAGTGTCGTCGCCGTCCGCCATGAGGGAGGCTTTCGGCGCCTGCCTGGGCGTGGAGGGCCGTGCCGGCCGGAGCTTCCAGTATACGGTCAAGGGAGGCTACAGCTCGCTTGACGGGGCACCGCTGGAATATCTGAGGAAAATCAGCTTCGCGGACGCGGATTTCGTCTACGCCGGGCTTGACTTCAAATGGATTTCAAGGCGGCTCGACGTGGACGGCGGCTTCGACTGGAGGCATGTGGTGAAACATGCGGCGGCTGAAGCCTTCGCCCCGGCGGAGTTCGCGGGCGACATAAGCGTGAGGTACAGCTGGCTGAACCGCATCTATGCCGGACTGAGCCTCGAGGGGGCCTGCGGGCGGAGTGCCCTGGACGGCTCGCCGCTGTCCGTACCCGGCTACGTGGACCTCGGCCTTTCCGGAGAGTACAAGTTCAGCAGCCGTCTCGCCGCTTGGCTGCGTCTCGGAAACCTCCTGGGCATGGACATTGAGCGCCATCCCGGATACGTGATACCGGGCCCGCACTTTACGGCCGGTATCCTCCTGAATTTATAAGATTTTTTGCTATCTTTGTAAGATTATTCGTTTGGAAAAATGACAGAGAAAGAAGAAGTGATGAGAAGAGCGGAAGAGCAGTATTCCGCTGACAGCATACAGGTCCTCGAAGGTCTTGAAGCGGTGCGCAAGCGCCCGTCCATGTATATCGGCGACGTCTCCGAGAGGGGACTGCACCATCTGGTGTACGAGGTGGTCGACAACAGCATAGACGAGGCCATGGCCGGCTTCTGCGACAGCATCGACGTGGAGATTCTCGAGGACAATTCGATCCGTGTCTCCGACAACGGACGAGGCATACCTACCGGCATGCACGAGAAGGAGCACCGCTCCGCGCTGGAGGTCGTGCTTACCGTCCTGCACGCCGGAGGCAAGTTCAGCAAGTCCAGCTACAAGGTGTCCGGCGGTCTGCACGGAGTCGGCGTGTCCTGCGTGAACGCCCTTTCCGACAGCCTGACCGCAGAGGTCCACAGGGAAGGCAAGGTGTTCGTGCAGAAATATTCCAAGGGCAAGCCGCTGGGACCCGTAGAGGTCACCGGCGAGGCTTCGGATTCGGGTACCATCATAACCTTCCATCCCGATCCGTCCATCTTCACCCAGACCACGGTCTACAAATATGACACTCTCGCAGCCCGTCTCCGCGAGCTCTCCTTCCTGAACAAGGGAATCAGGATAAAGCTGACCGACAGGCGCGAGCTCGTGGACGAGTTCGTGACCGATCCCGAGTCAGGGGAGTCCAAGGCCACCGGAAAGAAGACCTTCCGCTCCGACCTGTTCTATTCCACCGACGGCCTGAGCCAGTTCATCGAATATCTGGACGCGGGGGCGCAGACACTGATTCCGGATCCCGTGTGCGTCACTTCCGACAAGGTGATACCCATTGACATAGCCCTGCAGTACAACAACGGCTATTCCGAGAAGATATATTCCTACGTCAACAATATCAACACCATAGAGGGAGGAACCCATCTCCAGGGATTCAAGATGGGCCTCAGCCGCGCCCTCAAGCAGTACGCCGAGAAGAACAAGCTGCTCGACAAGTTCAAGGGCGACCTGGCCCCCGAGGATTTCCGCGAGGGACTCACCGCCGTGATTTCGGTCAAGGTGGCCGAGCCCCAGTTCGAAGGGCAGACCAAGACCAAACTCGGCAATCCCGAGGTGACGTCGGCCGTATCCCAGGCCACTTCGGCCGCTGTTGACACCTATCTCGAGGAGCATCCCAAGGAGGCCAAGCTCATAATTGAGAAGATAGTCCTCGCTGCCACCGCCCGCAACGCGGCGCGCAAGGCCCGCGAGATGGTGCAGCGCAAGGGGTACATGTCCGGCGGCGGAATGCCCGGCAAGCTGGCGGACTGCTCGAACCGCGACCCGGAGAAGTGCGAGCTCTTCCTCGTGGAGGGAGATTCCGCAGGCGGAACCGCGAAGCAGGGCCGCGACAGGAACATCCAGGCCATACTTCCGCTCAGGGGAAAGATCCTGAACGTGGAGAAGGCATCCGGCGACAGGGCCTTCGATTCGGAGGAGATACGCAACATCTACACCGCCCTCGGCGTGACCGTCGCCCAGGAGGACGAGACCGGGGAGAAGCACATGGACCTCAGCAAGCTCAGGTACCACAAGGTCATAATCATGACCGATGCCGATGTGGACGGTTCGCATATCGCCTGCCTGATTCTCACCTTCTTCTTCCGCTACATGTTCGACCTCATAAAGAACGGCTACGTGTATCTTGCGACCCCGCCCCTCTATCTCGTGAAGAAGGGCAAGGAGGAAATCTACTGCTGGACCGAGTCGCAGCGCGAGGAGGCCGCCCTGAAGCTGGGCAAGGGCTCCGACAGCGGCTATACCGTACAGCGCTACAAGGGTCTCGGAGAGATGTCGGAGGAGCAGCTCTGGGAGACCACTATGGATCCCGCGAGACGCAGGCTCAGGAAGATCACGATCGAGAACGCGGCCCAGGCCGAGCGCACCTTCTCCATGCTCATGGGAGACGATGTCCCGCCCCGCCGCCAGTTCATCGAGGAGAACGCCCACTATGCTAAAATCGACGCTTAAAACTTTTAAGATATGTTGGACATTTTTGACAGAATAAAGAAGGACAGCGGCGGCCCGATAGGGCAGTACTTCAACCAGGGTTTCGGATATTACATGTATCCTCGTCTTGAAGGCGAGCTCGGTCCTCACATGACCTTCAACGGGATTCCGGTGCTGAACTGGAGCCTCAACAACTATCTCGGCCTCGCGAACGACCCCGAGGTCCGCAAGGCTGACGCCGAGGCGGCTGCCAAATGGGGTCTTGCATATCCCATGGGCGCGCGCATGATGACCGGCCACACCCGTCTCCACGAGAAGCTCGAGCGCATGTTCGCCGAGTTCGAGAAGAAGGAGGACGCTTTCCTGTTCAACTTCGGCTATCAGGGAATATTCTCGACCATCGACGCCCTGACCGCGCGTCACGACGTGATCGTATATGACGCCGAGTGCCATGCCTGCCTGATGGACGGCATACGTCTGCACATAGGCGAGAAGTACAAGTACCGCCACAATGACATCGCGGACTGCGAGAAGGTGCTGGCACGCGCTTGCAAGACCGCAGAGGAGAACGGCGGCGGAGTCCTGCTCATCACCGAGGGAGTGTTCGGAATGACCGGCGCGATGGGAATCATTGACAAGATCGCCGCCCTCAAGAAGAAATACCAGTTCCGCATAATGATAGACGACGCCCACGGTTTCGGACTGCTCGGCGAGCACGGACGCGGAACCTCCGAGCAGCTCGGCTGCATGGATGAGGTCGACCTCTACATCGGCGCGTTCGCGAAGTCCATGGCCTCCATAGGCGGATTCGTGGCCGGACCCCACTACATCATCAACTACCTGCGCGCCAACCTGCGCTCGCAGATGTATGCGAAGTCACTGCCCATGGCTCTGGTGGAAGGCAATATCAAGCGCATGGAAATCATCGACTCCCCCAAGGGCGACGAGCGCCGCAGGCAGTGCTGGGCTATCACCCACGCCATCCAGGACGGCTTCCGCAAGGAAGGTTTCGACATCGGTGAGGCCGAGGCCTGCGTGACCCCCGTACATATCAAGGGAGGCGTCGCACAGGCGACCAAGATGGCCAAGGACCTCAGGGAGAACTACAGGATATTCTGTTCCATCGTCATCTATCCCGTCATACCCAAGGGCATGGTCATCTTCCGCATTGTGTCCACCGCCGCCCATACCATGGAGGACGTGAACTACACGCTCAACGCCTTCAAGGAGATAAGGGCCAAGCTCGATGCCGGTGCATACGACGGCGATGACATCGCAGGCATGACCATAGAATGAGTTGGTTCGCTGACAAGGTGATAGTCGTGACGGGAGCCAGTTCCGGAATAGGGCTGGCTTCCGCCCGGCTTTTCGGGAAGGAGGGTGCGAAGGTGGTGATGGCCGCCAGGTCGCTTGACCGGCTGGAGGCTCTCGCTCCCGGAGTAGCTCCCGCCGACAGGGTTCTGTGCGTCAAGTGCGACGTGACTTCGGAGGACGACTGCCGCAGGCTGATCGAAGCGGCTGTGGAGCGTTTCGGAGGTGTGGACATACTTGTGAACAACGCCGGAATCTCCATGAGGGCGATGTTCAAGGACCTTGACCTGAAGGTGATCCGTTCCCTGATGGACGTGAACTTCTGGGGTACCGTGAACTGCACCAAGTATGCGCTGCCCTGGCTGCTCAAGAGCAGGGGCTCCGTGGTCGGGGTGATTTCCATCGCCGGCTATTCCGCCCTTCCCGCACGCACCGGCTACAGCGCCTCCAAATACGCCGTGCGCGGCTTCCTCGACACCCTCAGGATTGAACACCTGAAGGACGGGCTCAACGTGCTGGTCTTCGCTCCCGGCTATACCTCGTCCAACGTGCGCAATGCCGCGCTTACTGCGGACGGCACGCCCCAGGGCGAGACTCCGTTGGAGGAGGGCAAGCTCATGAGCGCGGAAGAGGTCGCCCTCAAGCTGGCGAAGGCTTTGCGCAGACGCCGTTCGGAGGTGATCCTCACGGCTCTCGGCAAGGCCACCGTAATCGCGCACAGGCTTTTCCCCAGGCTCACCGACAGGCTGACATATTCATATATCGCCCGCGAGGCCGGAAGTCCCTTCAAATAATCCAGACATGAAAAGAGAGCTCGTCGCCAGGTTCGTACCGCTGGCAATCATATTTCTGGTCCTCGTCTTTCTGATGCCGAAGAACTCCAAGTTCCCCTACGACTACAGAAAGGGGAGGGAGTGGAAGTATGAGACCCTCTTCGCGCAGTTCGACTTCCCCATCTACAAGACCGACGAGCAGATAAGGGAGGAGAGGGACAACGCCTCCGGAGCGATGATTCCGTATTACAAGTATTCGGAGGAGACGAGCGCAAGGGTCATTAGCTCGATAGAGAGGCTTCAGCTCGGGAGCCTGCGCAACGCGGTGGTCTCCGAAGTCCGCTCCATCTACTCCAGGGGGGTCATGGACGACAGGAGCCACAGCCGCAACGTGCCTGAGTCGGAGGTGATATACGTGCAGCGCGACAAGAGGGCGGTGAAATACCCCGCTACTGAAGTCTACTGCCTTTCCGACGCCAGGGACAAGCTGCTCTCGGATCTGAGCGGACTTACGGACATCAACGTGGACTCGCTGCTGCGCAAGAACGGGGTCTATGACCTCATAGTGCCCAATCTGGAGTACGACGAGCAGACCACGGAACTCGTCCACGAAGAGTCGGGCGGCGGCTTTTCTCCCACTTCGGGCTATGTCACCGCCGGTCAGCTCATAGTCTCCGAGGGCGAGATAGTCACCGCCGAGATCGAGCAGATGCTGGATTCCTACAAGCAGGAGTTCGAGGCGAATGTCGGATACCTCGGGCCTCCCGTGCTGATAGTGCTCGGAAACATAGTGATAGCGGCCGCCATCGTGGTTCTGCTCTATTTCGTGATCAGGTTCGCATGTCCCGAGATTTTCGGGGACGCCCGCTATCTCTACATACTGCTGCTGTTCCTGCTCTTCTCGACGGCTACGCTTCTGCTGCTGAAGGCCAACGAGCGCCTGCTGTACGCCATCCCGTATACGCTGTCGGTCCTGATGATGCAGACCTTCCTGAAACCCAAGAGGGTTGTGCCCCTGTATGTCGCGATGCTGGCTCCGCTGCTGCTTTTCAGCCATGACGGGGCGGTGCTCTTCGTGATGTTCTTCGTGGCGGGCCTGGTGGTGCTCTACCTTTTCCGCTATTTCCAGCAGGGCTGGAGGCAGTTCATAGCCGCATTGATCACCTTCGGGGTGCTGATGCTGCTGTATCTGGGCTTCAGGGGTGCCGACATGGTGGCCGGCAACGTGTGGTCGGCCCTGTTCAGCCTTTTCGTGGCTTCCATGCTCACGGTGGCAGGATACCCCCTGACCTATCTTTTCGAGAAGCTTTTCAACCTCGTGTCGGATTCCCGCCTGATAGAGCTCAGCGACACGTCGAGCCCCATCATACGCGAGCTGGAGCAGAAGGCGCCCGGAACCTTCCAGCATTCGCTTCAGGTCATGAACATGGCGGATTTCGTGGCGAGGGCCGTGGGCGTGAACCCGGAGCTGGTGCGCGTCGGCGCCCTGTACCACGACATAGGCAAGATGAACAATCCTCTCTGTTTCGTGGAGAACGAGTTCATAGTGCCCAAGGATGACCAGGAGCACAAGTACCACAGCGGCCTCTCTCCGGTCCAGAGCGCGCACGACATCATACGCCACGTATCCGACGGAGTCGAGATAGCGAAAAAGAACCGCCTGCCCAAGGCGATATCCGATTTCATAGTGACCCACCACGGAACCACGGTCGTAAGCTTTTTCTACGACAAGTTCCTGAAGGAGGGCGGGGATCCGGCCCGGAAGCCGGAGTTCACATATCCCGGTGTCAGGCCCAGGACCAGGGCCCAGATCATACTTATGCTGTGCGACAGCATCGAGGCTGCGTCGCGCACCTTGAAGGCGAACACGCCTCAGGCGTATTCCGACTTCGTGGAGCGCATAGTCGCCGGCAAGCTGGCGGAAGGCCAGTTCGATGACGCCGACATGACGATCAGCGAACTCAACAAGGTCAAGGAGACGCTGAAACAGTATCTCGCGCAGCTGAACCACGAGCGCGTGGTTTATCCCAAGACCAAAACGAACAAAAAATAGTTATGAAAGTATCACAGAACAAAATCGACGATCTCAATCTTGAACTTACCGTCGAGATCGAGGCTGCGGACTACGCAGAAATTGAAAGGAAGAAGCTTGCGGAGCGCAAGCGCAACGCCGATTTCAAGGGTTTCCGTAAAGGAATGGTTCCTCTGACCATGATCAAGAGGGTATATGGCGAGCAGTGTCTCGCGGAATCGGTGAACCAGGTGCTTTCCGAGGCTCTGGACAAGCACATCAGCGAGAACAAGCTCCACGTGCTCGGAGAGCCCCTCTCTTCCGAGACGCAGCCCGAAGTGGAGTGGCAGGACGGCAACAGCTTCACCTTCGTTTTCGATGTGGCCGTTTCTCCCGAGGTGAATTTCGAGGTGGAGAAGAAGGACACCGTGCCTTCGTATACGGTTTCGGTCTCCGATGACGAGAAGGCCAGGATGACCGAGAGCCTCAAGAAGTACTATGAGGAGAAGAAGGAGGAGAAGACCGACGAGGAAATCGCCAAGGAGGTCGAGGACCGACTGGGCTCGCAGTACAAGAACGAGGCCGAGTGGAGGCTCAACAAGGATATCCGCGACTTTTATGTGAGGAAGTCGGGCATCGAGCTGCCCGAGGCCTTCCTCAAGCGCTGGCTCGTGGTCGCCAACAACGGCAAGCTCACGCAGGAGGACGTGGAGAAGGATTTCCCCGGTTTCGCCGCCGACCTCAAATGGCAGCTTGTGCGCGGTTTCCTGATGCGCAAGTATGATTTCAAGGTCGAGGAGAACGACATCCGCGAGGCCGCCGAGGGCATGATCCAGTATCAGTACGCCATGTACGGCATAGCCAATGTTCCGAAGGACATAGTTGACGAGGCTGTGGTGAACATGCTCCATGACCGCCGTCAGGTGGACCGTCTTGCGGAGCAGGTCGAGGACAGGAAGGTGATGGAGAAGCTCAAGGGCGAGATTACGCTCAAGTCCACCAAGATTACTTCCGACAAGTTCCGCGAACTGAAATAGTCCGTACCGCAATCTGCAACAAGGCTGCGGGGCCGCCGCCAGGCTTCTGATTACAGGGAAGTCTGCGTCCGGGCTCCGCAGCCTTGTCGTATAATTGACAATTCTGCTGATGTGGTTAGAAATGTCCCCCCCGCCGGGTTTCACCGCTACCTGAAGCGCAGGGTGAAGACGGTTTCGTGCGAGTCGCTGCGGGTCAGGCTGAGGCTGCCGTTGTGCAGTCGCATTATCTGGCGGGAGAGACTGAGGCCTATCCCGGAGCCTTCCGCCCTGGTGGTGAAGAAAGGCACGAAGATTTCTTCGCGCTTGTCGTCGGGAATGGGCCTGCCGTCATTCGCCACCTCGATGATGGTGCTGTCGTCTTCCAGGATTGAGGCTCTGACGGAGATTCTGCCCGCTCCGGCCTGGACGGCATTCTTCAGGAGGTTCACCAGAATCTGTGAAATCTGGTCCTCGTCGACATAGAGGATGATGTCGTCGTTGAGCTCGGCATAGCTGAGCTTCACCCCCTTCTCCCGGGTCTGGCTTTCGGTAAGCTGCATCACCCTGGCCATGATGTCCTTGAGCCATACGACCTTGCGGACGGGTTCGGGGACGTGCATCAGGCTGCGGTAGGATTCCACGAAGCGCAGCAGACCGCGTGACGAGGAGAGTATGGTCCCGAGGCCCTCGCGCAACTCCTCGCGGGGGAGTTTGTCGGAATACCTGGCCAGCGAATCGCTAAGCGACACGACGGGGGTCACGGTGTTCATTATTTCATGTATGAGCACGCGTATCAGCTTGGTCCACGACTCGGTCTCGATTTCGCTTTGCTCGCTGCTGATGTCGTTGAAGGAGATTATCGCTACTTGTTTCCCGCCTATTGTCGCCGATGAGGATTTGAGGGCTATCGAGCGCCGTGACATGTCGTTGGTGAAGGCCGCTTTGGCGTCGCTGCCGCCGGCCGACAGGAAGAAAGCCTCCGAGAGTTCCGGACTGATGTTGCCGAGCTGCTTGAGGTTGACCAGCGAGGATATCCCGAGGATGCGGAGTGCTGCCGCATTGGAATAGGCCACATGTCCGTCTTCGCTGTCGACCGCAATCACGCCCGTGCTCACCTTGTCGAGCATGGCTCCGAAATATTCTTCCTGCTCGAGCAGTTGCCGTTTCTCCTTCTCGAAGATGCGCTTCATCCTGTTGAGCATGCGGTTGAAGCTGCGGTTCAGCAGTCCCTTCTCCTTGAAGCGGAAATTCATCTCGTTGTCCTCGAGGGCGTCAAGCATGTAGCCGACCTTCCTGCGGTTGCGGGAGGTGAACCAGAATCCGGCTGCCACGGCGGAGACGGCTGCTGCGGCGAGCATCAGCAGCACGAGGAGGGTCAGCGGCAGCTCCATGGTCATATATTGTACTTTTTGAGTTTGCTGTAGAGGGTCGGCCGGCTGATGTCCAGAGAGCGTGCGACGAGAGAGAGATTGCCGTTGAATTTCCTGATTGCGGCGCGTATCATGCGCTCCTCCATCTGTTCGAGGGTCTCCTCTCCGGTGCTTTCCGCTTCGGCGCAGGCGTTTTCGCGCAGCGAGAGGTCGGCCGCCGTGATGGTCCCGCTTTCGGACACTATTGCCGCTTTCTCCACGGCGTTGCGCAGTTCGCGTATGTTGCCGCTCCATCTGGCCTTGAGAAGGGCGTCCGCGGCCTCCTTGCTGAAACTCCGGGCGGCGCGTCCGTATTTCACGGAGAATTCCTTGAGGAACATCTCGGCGAGCGGAAGTATCTCGTCGCGGCGTTCGCGCAGTGGCGGCAGCTGTATCTCGGTGGTGTTGATACGGTACCAGAGGTCCTCGCGGAACCTGCCTTCGGCGACCATGCGCGGAAGGTCCATGTTGGTCGCGCATATCAGCCGTATGTCCACCGGGATGCTCCGGCTTCCTCCGACCCGGGTGACGCAGCGGTTCTGCAATGCGCGCAGCAGCTTGGCCTGCAGGTGCAGGGGGATGTTGCCGATTTCATCGAGGAAGAGGGTTCCGCCGTCGGCCTGCTCGAACTTCCCGGCGTGGTCGGATCGGGCGTCGGTGAACGCTCCCTTCACATGGCCGAAGAGTTCGCTCTCGAACAGCGTCTCCGTGACCGCCCCGAGGTCCACGCAGACCATGGGCTTGCCGCTGCGGGCGGACATGCGGTGTATTTCGGCCGCGAGCAGGTCCTTTCCTGTACCGTTCTCTCCGCTGATCAGCACGGTCGCGTCGGTGGGGGCTATGCGCTCTGCGAGCTTCTTCACCGCGAGCATAACCGGACCCTCGCCCCAGCGCATCGCCGTGGTGCCGGAAACCTTCCTTTCCGCAGCGCTGCGGCTTCCGACCGCCTTTTCGAGCACTTCCAGCAGTTTCCCGTTGTCCCAGGGCTTGACGATGAAGTCGAAGGCCCCGCGCTTCATGCCTTCCACGGCGAGGGAGATGTCGGCGTATGCGGTGAAGAGCACCACTGGGGTGTCGGGCCAGCGTGACTTGAGCTCGCCGAGCCACCACAGACCTTCGTTCCCGCTGTTGTATTCGGCGTCGAAGTTCATGTCGAGCAGCACGGCGTCGGGCCGGAATTCCTCCATGCGGCGCAACAGCAGCTTGGGCGACGGCAGCAGCTCAACCTCGTCGAAATGCCGGGGCAGCAGAATCTTCAGCGCCTGGCGTATCCCGGCGTTGTCATCCACCACGAGTATCTTTCCCTTTGTCTTTGTCATCGTCCGATCCGGCACCGTCGCCGGTACATGCAAAGATAGTCATTTCGGAATTGAAAATATTTTACGGCGCGTTGAAACATCTCATGCGGAATTTTTATATTTGCAAAAACCTTAATGCTTATTCTATGTCACGAAAAATTGCCGAGACTCCAATCCTGTATGGAAAGGATGCGGAGCGCTTTCAGAAAGCGATGAAAAATGTAAAGCCTGCGTCAGCTGAGGAAAAGGCGCGTGTGCGTGCCGCGTATGAAAAATTGAGGAAGATAGCGACTTTTGACTTCTGATGCATGCGTCTCCTTAGGCTTGAAGATTTGGAGGAAAAGAAGCCGTTTGACTGCGGAGATGCCGAGCTGAACGGTTTCTTTTATCATGATGCCGCCGATTTTTCCCGCGAGATGCTGGCCAATACATTCGTTCTTGAGGATGGTTTGGTCACCGTCGCTTATTTCAGTCTTCTGAATGACAAGATCAGCAGCGAGATGGCGGACAGGAATCTCTGGCGCAAACTGCGTAAATCCTTTTCCCACAGAAAGCATCTCGGAAGCTATCCTGCGGTCAAGATAGGCCGTTTGGCAGTATCGGAGGCTTATATGGGGCATGGAATAGGTTCGGAAATCATATCTACGATAAAACAGATGCTGATTAGTGACTGCAGGGCTTCGGCTTGCCGTTTCCTGACACTTGACGCTTACCGCCGTGCTGTTCCGTTCTATGAGAAAAACGGGTTCAAGCCGCTGGTCATGGAGGCTTCGGAGGACAATGTTCCCATGTACTACGATTTGAAGGAATTGAAAATGCAGTGACGGAAGCCCGTCACTGCATTTCCGGCCTATTCGTCGTGCAGGGAGTCCACAGGGTTGGCTCTTGCCGCGCCCAGGCTCTGCAGGGTCACGGTCAGAACCGTGATTGCTGCTACGGAGAGGAGCGAAACCAGGAATATCCAGACAGGTATCGGCGCCCGGTAGGCGAAGCCCCTGACCCAGGCCTCCATGACCGGCAGCGACAGAGGGACCGAGATGGCGAAGCATATAGCCGTCATCAGCATGTAGTGCCTGTTCTGCATCTTCAGAATTTCGGACGTGTCGGCTCCGTGCACCTTGCGCAGCGCGATTTCCTTGCGGCGGAACCTGGTCTCGAAGCTGACCATGCCGAGTATGCCTATCAGCGAGATTGCCAGCGACAGCGCCGCCGCCGTGGCAATCAGCCTGTTTAGCGTCCGCTCCTTCTCATAGAGGCTGCCTATGCTCTCGTCGAGGAAGCTTATCATGATTTCATTCCCGTTCAGGGAGGGGTCGAACTCCTCGATGGCGTCCCTTATGTCCCTGAATGTCCCCGCCACGTCGGTTCCGTCTAGCCTGACATAGACCACGGACAGGGGCCACCATGGATCCGAGCCGAACACGTAGAGGGCGAGAGGGTCCACCCCGTACTGCAGCGGCTTGAAGTTGAAGTCCCTGACCACTCCGACTATCTCGGCCGGTTCCTCGGCATGGCCGCTCAGTCTGGCGCCCAGCCTGAGGAAAGGGAATTTGAGCATGGTCTGTTCGTTCATTATGAAAGTGCCGTTCGGGTTCAGCTCGTCAGAGGGCATGAAGTTGCGGCCCTCCTTCATGGTCATGCCGAAGAAGTCCAGGAAGTCAGAGGATACCGGCAGCACGTCGAGCTGCACCCGGTGTCCGTCGTATTCGCGTCCCCAGCCCATCTTGCCGTCGGATACCAGCCAGTTGCCGGCGAAGGTCACGTCCTTTATGTGCGGGTTCTGCATGAGCCTCTGTTCGAAGTTCTCCGCACGCTTGCCTATCGTTGACCCGCAGGCGAACTCGACCACCTGGTCCCGCGTGAAGCCCATGTCCATTTTCTCCATGAACGAAGTCTGGACCTGTATGTACAGCGCCATCCCGACCAGGACGAAGGAGGCGATGAACTGGAAGCCCACCAGGCAGTTCCTGAGCATCTTTCCGCGCGGGGACATGGAGAACGAGCCTTTCAGCACCAGGGCCGGCTGGAAGGAGGTGCCGTACATCGCCGGGAAGATACCGGCAATCAGTGAGGTGCAGACCGCCGTTGCGGCTCCGAGCAGGAGCATGGGCAGGTTGTCAGCCGGCTTCAATGAGCCGGAGATATATCCGCTGAACGAGGTTCCGGAAATCAGATGCAGGGCCAGTACGCTGAGTCCGTAGGCTCCGAGCGCCAGGGCCAGAGCCTCGGCGAGCTGTCTCCCTACGAGTGCCGCCCTGCTTGAGCCCAGCACCTTGCGCGTGTTGATGTCCTTGATGGACAATGGCACCGCCGCAGTGGCGAAGTTGATGAAGTTGATTATGGCTATCGCAATGATTACCAGCCCTATTGCGAAAAGGGCGCCGGTCGTGCTCCTGTTGCCCTTGGCCATGGTGTCGGCGCTGATGTCTTTGGAGTAGTAGGCCTCGTGGAGTGTGCTTATCCGGACTCCGTTCTCCAGCACCTTGTACCATTCTGAATCAGATCCTATATCGAGCAGCTCGAATAGCTTCTGTTTCAGCTGCTCCGCGACCTTCTCCCTGTCGGCTGGGTCATGGAGCTTCATGTAGCAGCTGTAGGACCATTCGCTCCAGTTTCCGGCATCGTCATCCCCGATCTGTATCAGCACTCCGTTCGCGACGCTGCTGTTCTCCGGGAAGTCCCGGTAGACTGCGGCTATGCGGTAGGGATTGCCGCTCATGTCGGTCAACGACTTGCCGACCGGGCTTTCGCCGGGAAAGAGACAGGCCGCTACCGATTCGGCCAGAAGTATGCTCTGCTGACGGGCGAATTCCGCCGGATCGCCCTCGGTGAACTCGAGGGGGAAGACCTTGAGCATGCAGGTGTCCAGCACGGCGCTCGGCAGCCCGTAGTAATGCTCTTCATCTCCTGGCTTCATCCAGTTGGAAGTCGAACCATGCCAGTAATTGTATACTCCGAGCTCCTCCACTTCGGGAATCGTCCCCTTGAGCTCTTCTATGAAGGGACGGCAGATGACCATATCGTAGATGTCGAGGCTGGACGGATCCTGGACGAACTCCAGACGGAAAATCCTGTCGCTGTCGGGGTAGTTCCTGTCGTATCTCCAGTCGTGGAGTACCTGTATCATGATGACCATGAACGCGGTGAAAGCGACCGTGAGCCCCGTCACATTCAGCACGGTGCCCAGCAATCTGCCTTTTTTGAAAAAACGGGCCATTTTATTCGGATTTCAAGTTCTTTACCGGATTTTCGTTCGCCGCACGCCAGCTCTGCCCGATTACCGTAAGCAGGGTGACTGCGGCGATGGCGGCGAATGCGGCCGGGAACATCCACCAGTGCAGGGGAGTGCGGTAGGCGAAGCTCTCCAGCCATCTGTCCACCGCCAGCCAGGCCAGCGGCGCCCCTATGACGAAGCATACTGCGAGCATGACCATGTAGCTGCGGCAGAACATCCCCGTCACCTCGGCTTCGCTTGAGCCGAGCACCTTCCTGACGGCAATCTCCTTGCGCCGGTATTCGCAGTCGAACACGACGAGCGAGAAGACGCCGACTATCGAGATGAATATCGCCACGAGGCTGAACAGCGTTATCAGCGAGCCGGTGCGCTGCTCCTTCTGGTAGGTGTCTTCCAGGATGGAGTCGTAAAACCTCACGTTGAAGGGGTATTCGGGGTCGAAACTCCTGAGGCAGTCCTCCACTGCCTGGCGGGCGGCCCTGAGGTCGCTTCCCGCCGCGACGCGGATGCTGGCGCTCTGATAGACTCCACCCCAGTGGTTCTTTCCGAACATGAAGAAGGCCATAGGGGTGATGCTCTGGCGCATCGACGCGAAGTTTATGTCGGGGATGAAACCTATGATTTCGTCGCCGTCGATTTCTTCGCCGAGCTTGATGTCGAACTGCCTTCGCGCGGTCTCGTTGAAGATGTATGCCCCGATCTCCCGGGTCTCGTCATCGGCCCGGAAGTTCCTTCCATCCGAAACCTTGATGCCGAGGGCGTCGAGGAACTCATGGTCCACCGGCAGACAGGCGAAGGTGATCGACTCCCCGCGGAGGTCGCGTCCCCAGGTCATGTAGAAGTCGCCGGACGACAGGGTGAACTGCGACAGCGCCACGTTTTCGATTCCTGCGAATTTCTTCAATTCCGCCTTGAACGCCTCCTCGTTTTTACGGATATTCTCGTTGATGTCGGTGACTATCACCTGGTCCTTGTCGAATCCCAGCGGAGCCCGCAGCATGTAGCGGTTCTGCAGCCAGATGAACGAAGCGGCGATGAGCAGGGCGAACGAAGCGGTGAACTGCACGCCCACGAGCACCGACCGCAGCCTGCGTCCTGCCGCCGACAGCCCGAAGCTGCCCTTGAGCACCAGAGCCGGAGGCAGGGAGGTCATGTAGAATGCCGGGTAGAGTCCGGAAAGCACTCCGAGTATCACTGCGGCACCGGAGCAGGCCAGGATGATTCCGGCGTTCAGCTTCAGCGAGATGTCGCAGTCCACCAGTCTGCTCAGAGGGGTCATGCCGGCAAGGTGGAGCAGCACGACCGACAGCAGGAAGGCCGTCAGGCTGATCAGCACTATCTCGCCTACGAGACTGCCGCGTATCGCCGCATCGGAACTGCCGAGCACCTTGCGGGTGTTCACTCCCTTGATGCGCATCGGCGTCAGCGCGGTGCTGAAGTTGGTGAAGTTGATTCCGGCGATCAGCAGTATGATGAACGCGATGGCGATCAGCGCGTTCACGGTGCTCCGGCTGGCCTTCGGCAGACCGTCGAACAAGCCTGCCGAGCGGAAGTGGAGCTCTGGAAGCGGGTCGAAGATCAGCTGGAGCTGACTGTCGTCCCAGGTTTCGCTGTCGAACAGGTATGCGGCGTTGTTCTTCTTGAAGTCTGCGAGTATTCCGTCCGCGGATGCGGGGTCGTCGAGCTTCAGGAAGCAGTAGTAGTTCCAGTTGCCCCAGTTGTCGTAGTTCTCCTGCGGGTTCATCGAGGTGTAGACCACGTTCTTCATGGAGGCGTTCTTCGGGAAGTCCCTGTAGACTCCGGTGATCGTCCGGTCGATGTCGTACTCGCTGGTGGCAGGGAGTATGTGGCCGACAGCGGATTCGCCACCGAAAATTCTCGAGGCCAGACTTTCCGGGATGATGGCAGACCATGGAGTCTCCAGGGCGTCCAGACCGCCCTCGACCATGTCGAAGCCGAAAACTTCGGTGATTCCTGGCGACACGTCCCAGAATTCGAGCTTGTAGCCTTTGCGGACTCCGCCGCTCTCAATCTGCCAGAAAGCGGTGGAGGAAACCGCCTGGGTGATGCACGCCGCCTGGATTTTGGGCGATGATTCGGCAATCATGCGCGCTAGCGGTCGTGTGACGATAGCCTGCGGGCTGCCGTTTGGCACCACGTCGAGCCTGACGATGCAGTCGGCGTCGTCGTAGCAGCGGTCGAAATTCAGGTCGTGCCGCACCTGCATCATTATCATCATGAACGCGGTGAACGCCACGGCGAGCCCCAGCAGGTTGAGGATGAAGGCCGCCTTGAAATGGCGGACCACGTGCCAGAGATTCCTGAGCATGGTGCTACAGTTCGTTGGCCACGTCGCTGACTATCTTGCCGTCGAAGAGGTCGATGGTGCGCTGGGCGACTGCGGCGTCCTTCTGGGAGTGGGTCACCATCACGATGGTCGTGCCCTCGCGGTTGAGTTCGGTGAGCAGGTCCATTACCTCCTTGCCGTTCTTGGAGTCAAGGTTTCCGGTGGGCTCGTCGGCCAGAATCAGCTTGGGGTTGGAGATCACGGCGCGCGCTATCGCGACCCTCTGCTGCTGTCCTCCGGAGAGTTGCTGGGGGAAGTGCTTCGCGCGGTGGCTGATGTTCATGCGCTTGAGGATGTCGGTCACGCGCTGCTTGCGCTCCGACGCGCTGATGCTGAGGTAGCGCAGAGGCAGCTCCACGTTCTCGTAGACGTTGAGCTCGTCGATCAGGTTGAAGCTCTGGAACACGAATCCGATGTTGCCCTTGCGGAACTTGGTGCGGTCCTTCTCCTTGAGCTTGCCGACCTCCTGGCCGAGCAGCTCGTAGCTTCCGCTCGTGGGGTTGTCGAGCAGTCCGAGGATGTTCAGGAGCGTGGACTTGCCGCATCCCGAGGGACCCATGATGGCGACGAATTCGCCGTCCTTGATTTCGAATGAGACGTGGTCGAGAGCGGTGGTCTCGATTTCTTCTGTGCGGAATACCTTGCACAGGTCAGTAACTTTGATCATGATGAATTGTATTTGATTGTTTATATTCTATTCTTTCTTCTTCAGGGTTTCTGCCGGGTTGACGCCGGCGGCGCGGCGTACCTGGAAAATTACGGAGATGAATGTTATGGCCAGCGAAATCAGCACGGTGGCGATGAATATCCATGCGCTGAGCTCCAGGCGGTAGGAGAAGTCTTCGAGGTATCGGCGGCAGAGCAAGAGTGCGACCGGCACGGCGAGGACGTCGGCGGCCATGGTGATGCCGAAATATGTCCTGAGGTTCCTGCGTGTCTCCTCGGAACTGCTTGCACCGAAGACCTTGTGCACCGCTATGTTCTTTGCGTTGGAGTCGGTGTTGTAGATACTGATGGCCACCAGGCCGGAAATCGAGAGCAGTATCGCCAGGGCAACGAGAATCTCCACGAGCCTGAGGCTGCGCAGCTCGTTCGCGAGGTTGTGCCGTATCACGTCATCCATATAGCGGTTCTCGTAAGTCGGGAGCACGACTCCGCAGGATTCAAGGCAGACTTCCTCGTAGGCGGCCCTGATCATCGCCGAGGCGTCGGCATGGTCGCCTTTCGTGCGTATCACGAGGTCTTTCCATTCCGTGTCTCCGGTAATGGCGATTATCAGCCCGTTCCCGCCCTGGTCCTCTCCGGGACTTCCGGAAACGAAATCCGATACGACTCCGCATACGGCGCTGCCGTAGGATGCGTTCATATAGCCCCCGCCTATGAAATTTTCGGTCAGGTCCGTGCTGCCGACATCATCTCCAATCAGCTTTACGGTGCTTTCCGTGAGCCATACAGAGCCCGGGGCGCATTCCTGGGTCTGGTTCAGTATGTTGAAGCGGAGCATCTCGAACGCGGTGGTGTCAAGCATGCAGACTCCGCAGTTGAACTCCTTGTCTTCGACATTGTTGACATACGACATGCTTACCGAACCCGGCAGCCCGGAGCAGAATCCTATCCTGTCGACGCAGGGCAGCTGGGCGAGTTTCTTCTGCAGCGCCTCCCTGTCGGTCTGGGGCAGCCCGGTGCTCAGATAGTAGATGTCGCCGTAGTCGCAGCCTATGGGGCGGCTGAGCATGTGGCGGGTCTGGAGCTCCATGGTGAGGGTGAGCGCTATCAGCGTCACGGACACCACGTTCTGGACCACGATGAAGACCTTGCTGAATATCCGCCTGTCGCTTCTTCTGAACTCTCCCTTTATGATGTCTATCGGAGCCACCCTCGATGCCAGCGAGGCGGGAATGACTCCGGCAAGGATTCCGGTCAGCAGGCAGGTGAGCGCGTATGCCAGGATGTTGCCGGGCATGATAATGTCGCGGGGGTCGAACAGGGCGCTGGCCGAGACGGATTCAGAATCTATCGTCAGCCTGCCGAGCGTAGGAGTGAGCGCGGCGGCTAGAGCTATGGCGAGAATGAAGCACAGGGCCGTGAATGTCAGGGATTCGCGGATGTACTTGAAAAAGATGTCCTTCCTGCCGGAGCCGAGCAGCCTGCGGGTGGCCATCTCCACCGACCTCTTGCCCACGAGCGCGGTATTGAGGTTGATGTAGTTGAGCAGGGCGAGCAGGAGCAGGGCGGTTCCGGCGGCCGCCAGGTTGCGTATCAGGGCGGGCTCGCCTTTCTCCATGAAGAAATTCCCCTCGCTGAAATACAGCTTGTCGGAGCGTATCAGCGACAGCTTGCCGTAGATTGATTCGGTGTCCTTGAACAGTTCGTTGAGCTTGTCGGTCACGGCGCCGATGTCACAGCCTTCTTTCAGCCGGACGAATACCTGAACGTTGCCGAAGACTCTGAATGGCATGCTCTTGTACTGGAACATAGGCCCTTCGGAGGCCTCGTTGCTGATGATGATGTCGGCCGGGCTGAGCAGGCTTCTGCTGAAATCCTTGAAGACGCCGTCTATGCTGTAGCTCTGTCCGTCCAGCAGAATCTGCTTTCCCAGCGGGTCTTCTCCGACGCCTGCCCTGCGCGCGAAGCTCTGGAGATGAAGGCTCCGGTCGGGGTGAGATGTTCCGGACTTCCGCCGGCGAACTCAATGCCGAAGAAACTGAAGAATTCATCGTCTGCGCACATTACGTCGGATATGAACCTGTTGTCTCCGAATTCGCATACATTGTCTTCGTATGCGGAACTGAACATTGTCACCGCTTCGGCCTCGGGAAGTCCGGCCAGGCGGTCCGAAATTCCGTAGCAGAGCATGGCGTCGCCGCCCCATGCCAACGCGTATGTGTTCTTATAGTCAGGCGTCGAGCGGGATATTTTCCGCTGCGCTCCGGCGTAGCCGAAGATTATCGTCACCAGAGCCAGGGAGAGGGTCAGCCCGGCGAAGTTTATCAGGCTGTAGAGCCTGTTGCGCATCAGGAAACGGAGAAATGATTTCATGTCCTTATTCGTTCTTTATGGAGTCGACCGGGTTTGCCCGGGATATTCTGAAGCTGCATATCATGGCAGAGGCGGCTGCGAGCAGCGCAAGCAGCAGGTCGGCGGCCACGAAGTTCCAGGCGTTCAGGCTGACTCTGTCGGGGAACAGGGTCAGATAGCCGGATGCCGCCAGGTAGAGCAGGATGTCACCGATTATGATTGCCACAGCCGCCATCCTTAGGCTGTCTGCCGCGAACATCGCGGTGATGTCGGAAGCCCTGGCGCCGTTTATCTTGCGTATCGCTATCTCCTTGCTGCGCCGGCCCGCTTCGCTCGCGATGTAACCCACGAGTCCGAATACGGAGATCAGCAGAGAGAAGATGCAGCCCATGATGAAGATGTCGCGGCTTTTGCGGGTGTCGGAGTAGAGGCTGCGCATCTGCTCTTCGTAGGAGAGGACTTTGACATTCCTTCCGTTCTCCCCGAGGGTGCGCCGGACGATGTCTTCCACGGTGGCCGCGATGCCGCTCGCGGAATCTTCAACTTTGACCAGCAGATAGAACAGGAATACGAAGCTGTCCTGCTCTTCTGCCCAGAAACGAATGCTCGGGCGGTCGTCGGAGTTGCTGAAGCTGCCTATCAGATAGTCTTCGTAGACCCCGCAGACCGTGAAGAAGTCCTCGCTGCCCTCGGAGTGTTCGCTGAGCAGGACCTGCTTGCCCACGGCTCCGTCGGTCCAGCCGGCCAGCCTCGCCATCTCGCTGACGAAGCTGCGGCTCACCGCAATCTCCTTCGGTGCGGCCGGAGCCCTGCCCTCCACTATCGGGATGCCGAAGAATCCGAAGAATCCGGAGGTGCCGTAGTACTGGTCGGCGATGTTGAGCAGTTCGCGCTGTTGGCCCGGAAGGTAGATGTTGTTGCCGGACGAGCCCTGCAGCGGCAGGACGGAGCATCTCTGGACATCAGTGATTCCCGGCACTGCTGCGAGCTCCGCCATGCAGGTCTGGATTGTCGTTTCCGCTATGCCTCCGGTGTATACGTAGTAGACGTTGTCATAGTCGTAACCGGGGTCGCTGTTGGTCACCTTGTTGTATTGTGAGGCTATTGCGAGCAGCATGCCGAACATGAACACGTTTATGGTGAACTGGGTTACCAGCAGTGCATGCTTCCAGCTGCGCTTGCTGTCGGAATATCCTCGGAATGCGGCCGTCACGGGCATTTTCAGGTAAAGCCAGCCGGGAATCAGCGCCGTGCAGACAAGCACTATGATGACTGTTGCGCCTGCGGCACCCCAGCTCAGGGGCACCATCATGGCCCTGAGGCTGATGCCCATGATGTTCTCCACCAGCGGGGCTGCGGCAGTGAGCATCAGGGCGGCCAATGCGAGCGCGACGAGCATGACGAGCGAGGCTTCACGGAAAAGCAGACCGTAGATATTGCCGCCTTCGGCTCCGAAGCATTTGCGGGTCGCGAATTCACGGGAGCGCCGCACGGTCTCGGATATGGTGGACAGCAGATAGTTGAGTACGGAAATCACGAGCAGGAGCAGGGCGACGACGCCCAGGAGTATCACGGAGTTGCGTATCGCCGGCTCCGAGGTGTGGATTCTGTCGAAGGGCGTGAGGAAATAGCTCAGGGTCATGCCCTGCTTCTCCATCTCGTCGAGGGGCTGGTATTTCTCCTGCATCAGCCTTATCGCGTCCTTGAGGCCTGTGGGGTCCACCCCTTCGGCCAGCCTCACATAGCCTGCGTACCTGTCGTTCCCGAGCCAGTTTTCGGTCGAGTATTCCGGCATTGTGGCCATGGAGACAAGTACATCGTAGTCGAAGCTTCCGTTCTCCGGGAAATCCTCGAACACTCCGCAGACCGTAATGGGGATTTCCGGGAGGTCGTAGTTGTAGAGAATCTGTCCGATGGCGGTGCCGGTCCCTCCGAGCTTTTCGGCGAAGGATTCGGATACCATGGCCTGGCAGGGCACCATGAATATTTCGGCAGGGTCGCCCGCGAGTATCTTCCGTTTGAAGACCCTGAAGAAGGACGTGTCGGCCAGACCGATGTCACGGCTGGCGCTGACCGTGTTGCCTTCGGTATCGAAGAAATCGTGGCTGTCGACTATGCCTGTGGTGCGGGTGGCCTCCTCGACTCCGGGGACATATTGCCTGAATCCCGGGGCCACGCCTCCGCTGACGTTGAAGTATTCATCTGCCTTTCCCTGGCGCACGGAGCTGGTCTTGATACGGTAGATGCGGTCGGCATCTTCATAGAACTTGTCATACGAGAGGTCGAAGCAGATCCGCGCAATCATCACCATGCTGAGCGCAAGTCCGAGAGCCAGCGGGAAGGCCCGTCCGAGTATGATCTTTATCCTGTTCATCGTCTGTGTCGTTTAGAATACCAGTACGTCCTTGTCTCCGAAGTTGTCGTAGCCGGAAATTATCACCTTCTCGCCGGGGTCGAGGCCCTCCAGGACTTCATAGTACTGGGGATTCTGCCGGCCTATGCGTATGTCGCGGCGTACGGCCCTGTCGCCGCTCTCGTCCACCACATATATCCATTGCCCGCCCGTCTGCTGGTAGAAGCTGCCGCGCGGAATCAGCACCGCCTCCTCGGGCTGGCCCAGCTGGAGGTTCAGGTAGTATGTCTGCCCTGTGCGTATGTTCTCGGGCTGCTGACCGGTGAACTTGAAGTCGGCCTTGAACTTGCCTTCGCGCACTTCGGGATAGACTTTGCGTATGGTGGCCGCGAAGGTCTCGTCCTGTCGCTCGAAGGTCGCGTCGAGTCCGGCGAACACGCGGTCGATGTAGTGCTCGTCGATCTGTGCCTCGATTTTGTAGCTGCTCAGGTCGTTGATCTGGCCTATCTTGGTTCCCGAGGCTATCGACTGGCCGAGCACCGCGTCCAGCAGTCCGAGCTCGCCGTCAATCGGGGCCTTGATGTCGAGGTTGTCCTTGCGGCGGCGTATCATCTGCATGTTGACGCGCATGTTCTCGAGGCTCTCCTCCATCTGCTCGATTTCGGCGGTGCGGTAGAGGCTGTCCTGAAGCTCCCGGTGGCGTACCAGCTCCAGTTTGTCGATGGCGAGCCGGTAGTCTTCCTCCGCCTGCAGGAAGGCTTCGCGGGCGATCAGCTTCTCGTCATAGAGGGCCTTCTGCTGTTCGTATGCGCGGCGGTAGCGGCGCACATCCATCTCGAGCTGGAGCCGCTCCTGCTGTACGCTGAGCTTCTGCTGCTCCATCGAAATCATGGTGTTGCGCAGGATGTTCTCCTTCTCTGCCAGCTCGGCTTCGGAGTTGAGTATCTGCATGTCGAGGTTCTCGTTGCTGAGGCTCAGTATCACGTCGCCCTTGCGGACCTGGCTGCCCTCTTCGATGTATATCTCTTCCACCACTCCTCCTTCGAGGGGGCTGAGCTGTATCGTGGTCATGGGCTGCACCTGTCCGCTGATGCGGATGTAGTCGTTGAACTCGCCCTGCTCGACCGTGGCGATGTTCAGGGTGTCGCCGTTGATTCGCAGGGTGGAGGCGTTGTCGCGCAGCGCCGCCCAGAGTATGAAAACGAGCAGCAGGGCTCCGAGCCACCACGGCAGCGCCTTTCTGGAGAATACCAGTGCGAGACCCTTCTTCTTTTCGATTATCCTGTCCATTATCTGTTGTTTTTGTTATCGGTATATGAAATCTGTCTGTCGATTGAATTGTGCTTATGCTTCGGCTGTCGAACCATGCGTTAGGCTGAGCTGTGTTCCCGGAGAGGCTAGCCGCCAGCGGCTGTGAGCGGGCGATGCTTCGAAGCGCAGCGCAGTAGCATCGATGGAGCGCAGCGGAACCTCGACGGGGACATTGCACAGCCTGACGCGAATGAATGAGGGCTTCTGTTGCATCGTGTAGGAGGGAATTACAGTTGCTGTTCAAGATAGGGGATGCCGTCATAGTAGGCGACCACTGCCTTCTTGATGTTGTATTGCAGCAGGGTGTTGAGGCGCTCGGCGGCGGCCGTCAGGTAGCTCTCGGTGGCCGTGCGGAACTCGATGGGGGAGATGAGCCCCTGCTCGAGCTTGCGCATGTTGAGACGGTAGGCTTCCTGCTGCACCTCGGCCATGCGCTCCGCCTGCATGTAGGCGGCCGAGGCTCCGTCGCGGTCCTGGATGGCCCGCATCACTTCAGCCTCCACTTCGCGCAGCTTCTGCTCGTATTCTGCGGTGGAGCGGATGTAGGCGTTTCGCTTGTTTGCAATGTTGGAGTGCCGCGAGAGACGGTCGAAGATGGGTATGCTCAAGGTGAGCTGCACATATTCGCCTCCGTTGTTGGTGAACTGGGTGCGGAAGGGCTCGGTCTCGTGGCCGCTGCGTCCCGGGTAGGTGTAGTAGCTCGTGCTCCATCCTCCGTTCAGGCTCAGCGAGGGTGCGAGCTGCCAGCGGGCCGTGCGGAGTTCGAGACGGGCGTTCTCCATGGCGCCCCGGGCGATGAAGATATCGGGAAGCGAAGCCATGGCGTTCTCCAGTATGGATTCGGTGTCGCGGGGTCCGTCGGGGAGGAAAGCGCGGCTGTCGGCTATCGAGAGGTCTATCTCAAGCTCTTCGCTCATGGGCCAGAACATCACGTCCTTCAGGGTCAGCAGCGCGTCCTTGCGGCTGTTCTCGGCCGAGATGTGCCTGTATTCCATCTCCGCGAGCTCGGCTTCCATCTGCACCACATCGGCGTAGCCCTTCTGTCCGAGCTCCTCCTGCCTCTCGGCTACATGGAGGGAAGTCCGCGCGGTCTCCACCTGCTCCGCGAGAATGCCGGCGAGACGGCTGTAGTAGACCACGTTGCAATAGGCCTGCATGGTGCTCAGGCAGATATTGTCCTTGATGCGCTGCTTCTCGCTGATGCCCATCTCCACTGCGGTCTTCGTGATTCTTAGACGGTTGACCGCCTGGAAACCGTTGAACAGGGTGATGCCGGCGGATACGGAGTAGGCGTTGTTGAAGGAGGTGGTGGATATGTAGGTGTTGGTCTCGGGGTCCACGGCGCGTCCGAAGCTGGATGAGATTCCTGTGGCGGCGTCGATGTAGGGGGTGAAGGCGTTCAGAATCGCGTCCCTGCGTGCGATGCGCTCATCGTCCATGTCGGCATGCTGTATCCTGATCTGGGTGGAATTGGAGACTGCGTATTCCATGCAGTCGCGCAGGGTCCATACCTTTGCGGTGCCGGAGGTCTGCTGCTGTGTGCTGTCGTGGTGCGTGTTGACGGATGTTGTCTGCTGCTCTGTGCTGTCGTGTTGCGTGCTGACGGATGCCGTCTGCTGCGCGTCCGCTATGGTGTGGCAGAACATGCAGCAGGCGGCAAGAATCAGAGTGTAGTGTATATAATGTTTCATATCAAATTTTATGTTCGGCGGAACTCGTTCGTGGCAGTTTGCCCGTTTGGAACCTGTCGGCGCACGCAGTCCGGACAGACATGGAACATCTGCCGTGCCATGCTGGTCAACGAGCTTGTGTTCAGTCTGTTGCGCGCCAGACTCCGCCCGGGAACCGTTAAAAATCTTTACACCCGGTGTAAAATCGGTTTACAGGCTTTGTGTTGCCGGAGGACCTATGGAATAGTTGCGGCATTTCGCTTCAGCCTGCGCGGGAGGGCGGGTGTGGAATTGTCCCCGGTTGCCTTGGTCGGGTCGGAAATCGGGATGCCGGAAAAATGCCTGTGCGCCTGCAGTTCGGAAATCGGCCCTGGAGGGCAGTGTAGGGCCGATTCCGCCGGAGCCTCTGCCCGTGAATCGCTTTCCGGAATGCGATTGCTGGGCATCTCTTAATGGTAAACACTTGATTGCCAATGCTTTGAAGATTGACAGCGCACATCCTTTTTTATGGTCACTTGTGGTCATCTGGACATTTGGTAGGATGAAATGAGCTTAAAAAGTCAAGCACGGAGCGAGCCTCTCCGACGGGCTCGGCGCAGGGCTTGATCTTTAGCCGCCGGAGCTCGTATATTCCGGCGGCGGTGCAATTGTCAATTCTGATGTATTTGTCTTGCAACTTTTCCGGTGTTCCCGGCTGATTTCACATGGCAACATCCTTGTACCTTGCTATCCTGTATTGCATTCATACCATTGCGTGCGACCTCTTGGATTGTTCACGACCACATTCGGAGACCCGCAGAAAAAGCATTTTTTACCATATCAGCAATAATCTTCGCAAAGATATTAAAATCAATGCTTTACAGAGATTGTATCCTACTTTTTGTCGACTAGACCGCCACTTAAAATCTCACCCACAACAGGTATAATTGCCAAAAAAGGTTGGTAAAACCTCTATAACTTGTTAAGATTATGCAATATATAGAAATTAGATGAAACGTGTTCCATCTAATGAGTCCTGTTGCATCGGATTGCAAATCACGCCGTAGCAGCGACTGCTTCTCACCAACCACTTTTGTCATTGTCACCAACCAAAAATGGCAATTATCCTACACAACATATAACACTTGATTTAATTGGTGATGTCGTCCTACGTGAACCTTTTCCACCAAACGGTTGTTTGTTCTGGGCAAAGCTATGCATATCAGTATATTACAAGGATTTCATCGCCCGAAATGTCCACCCTCCCCGCCTTTTTATTGGCTTGGATTGGCCGGTCCGCCGTGGGTTCAAATTGAGGTGCTGTCAGCGGGTGCCATAGTCCAGGTGCGATAACTTGATAGTAACGGTTGATTGATTTATGGCTGTTTTCAGACGACAGTTATCATATCAGATTCTTGATATATTCTGGATCTATGTTCATTATTCTTCCCAGTTGTTTGAAGGATGCCCCGAATTCTTTTCGGAGAAGTTTGCAGATAAGAAGCCGCTGCTTGAAATCCAGCTGGTTCGTGGAGCTGCTGCCGAATTTGCCGAGGCATATTTTTGCAGCTTCTTTCCTGAGGTCGGAGTCGCATAACCTTATGGCCTGCCCGACGGATCTGTTGACTTCAGCCTCCTTGCCGGCGGAAAGATGGTAGATGAATCTTTTGACAGAAGAAAAGATATTTTCCACCTCTGCAACCTCTGTGTAGAACACCGGAAGTATCATTCCCTTATTGTCTATCCGCCATTCTTCAGGGAAATGGCTCTCAGCTTTGAAAACGGTCCTTTTCTCCCTGTATGTCAGACTGCCGATTGCCTGGAATCCTTCTGGCTCGGTTCTTTCCCTGTTTCTGAAATACAGGGAGGCCGAGCTCCAGGGATAATCTTGAGGGAGATAGTTTTTTCCTGCTACCATGGGGTTCCGCAGTACGTACGCTATTGAGGTCATCAGATACTCGGGACTGTCAATCCGGCTGATACCTGCCTGGATGCTTGCATTGATTTTCCTCCCGCTCCTAGACAGAAATGTGCTCAGGTATTCTTATGGATTTTCCAAGGGTTTTGTAAAGAATTTAATTTGATTCACCCCTTCGATTCAGCGTTGTGCTTTGTGAATATTCGTTGCGCTCGTCGGGGCGTTCCGCCCCTGGCCGCGCGGCCTTCCCCTGAGAAGTTTTTCATAACTGTCTCGATGCTGGGGAATATTGTTTTGTGTATTCAGCATCTCTCCTTATGACGGAGAACATCCGATGTACAAGTTTTGCCCTCAGGACATTCATTATACTCATAACGTGCTTACCTTCTTTCAGTTTGCGTTCGTAATACTCCTTGTATTCTCCTTCCATATTTGTCGCAATATTTACCGCACTCATATGCAGCAAGGTCTTCATCGTCTGATTCGACCGTTTGGAAATCTTTGCCTTGGAGCGGACAGAAGAACCGGAGTCGTACTTGTAGGGCGACAGTCCGGCGAAGCTGCAGAACTGCCGTGCATTCCGGAAGCGCGTAAAGCCTCCTGTGATGGCGATCATGTTGATGGCGATTCTTTCCCCGACTCCGTCTATGCTCTTCAGCAGCTCCTTCTGTCGGTTCAATACCGGATCTGCGGCGATGAGAGAGTCAATCTCCTCATCAATGACTTGTATCTGCCTGTCTATGACCTTAATGACCTCCTTCCAGCGTTTGTCTTTATGTTTGAAATCATTAGGGGCCATATACTTCTTTTGGTCAGTCAGCTGCGCTTGATACCGCTTCCTGTCCGAGAGGAGGAACTCCCTGTCGGAGAGCAGGTTTTTCATTGACACAAGGGCGGTGTCCGGAATGGCATAGCGTACGGCTTTATCTTCGTAACGATGCGCGTACTCGGCAATCCTCATGGCGTCGATGGTGTCGTTTTTGCCCCGGACAAGCCCCATCGAATTCTTGATGCGGGCCGGGTCATCGAGCCATAGAAACACATTCATCTCCTGACACGCGACTGTTAACGGATAAATGTATCGCCCCGTGTATTCCGCGCACACGAGGATGTCCTCCACGGTGCCAGATAGGGCCTTGAGAGCATCTTTGAACGCCTTCTTAATGGTTTTCACATCGTTAGAGACTTCCTCTTCGCGGACGATTTCCAGATTCGACAAGTAGCAGAGATTCAACTTTTCCTTGCTGATGTCAATGCCGAGTTTGATTTTTTTCATAACTTGCGTTGCTTTTTGTGGACAGTGGGCCGTCGATCCGTCACCTACAAACCTTATTCACTCTAAGGCAATATTCTTATCCAGGTCCTGGATCAACGGGCCGGACGGGGCAGAAAAGATATTCGGGTCTTACCCATTTGTAGAGATTGAGAACCGTCCGGCTCCATTGTCCTTTGTCAAACTTTCTTTATTAGCACAAATCTATTACTTTTGTGATACAAATCTTGGGGCAGTGAATCACTCTGCAAAGCTAAGGTTCTTCTTATAGTTGACGATGAACCGGTTGCATTCTTCTCTCGTTGCTTTCATGATGAAGTGCAGATGATTGTCCATCAGGCAGAATGCCAGAATTTTGAGTTCGATGTCCTTCAGGCATTTCGGTATGAGATTCATTCCGTAGATGAAATCTTCTTCGCTGTAGAAAAGCAGGTCATGTTGCTGGCCTTTCGTGTAGGTGTGATAATATTCCATTTTCCATAGTTTAAAAATATGTTCCGGCAGATGCTGCGGCATCTTCCGCAACAAAGTTTGAAATAATATTCGGTTCGGCAAAATGATTTCAGATTAATTTGCCAGTGCGAACTGGCGAATGACAAAGATTTGCCGGAGGCATGACGAAGGGACTGGGAAAAGGCTTGCGCAGGATGGCGGGCATTGATTTGTCTACGGTTGCCTTGGTCGGGCCGGAAATCGGGATGCCGGAAAAATGCCTGTGCGCCTGCAGTTCGGAAATCGGCCCTGGAGGGCAGTGTAGGGCCGATTCCGCCGGAGCCTCTGCCCGTGAATCGCTTTCCGGAATGCGATTGCTGGGCATCTCTTAATGGTAAACACTTGATTGCCAATGCTTTGAAGATTGACAGCGCACATCCTTTTTATGCTCACTTGGATTGGCCGGCTCGCTGCGGGATTCCGCAGGGTCAATTGGAGTGGCGGTAAACGTCCGGTACGCCGCAGGCTCAACCGGAGGGGCTCAGAGCAGTTGATTGCTAACGTTCTGGTGATTTGTATCGTACAGCCATTTTTAGCAACGGGAATTGACCGGCGGTTCGGGGTGAAAAAGGGCGAGGAACTTCAGAATTTGCTAAATTTGCCGCATGAAATCCCTTAAGGAACTTTACAAGATAGGCCGCGGCCCGTCGAGCAGTCATACCATGGGCCCGAACAAGGCGGCGGCGATGTTCGCCCGAAGGCATCCCGAGGCCGACGCCTTCGAGGTCACGCTCTACGGCAGCCTTGCCGCGACCGGCCGCGGGCACCTCACCGACCTCGCCGTGTCCGACCCTCTGTCCGACGGAGGCCGCAGGAGGGTCGACATCATCTGGAAACCCGAGGTGTTCCTTCCTTTCCACCCCAACGGAATGAAATTCACCGCCAAAGACGCCGACGGGAACATCGGTGACGAATGGACGGTCTACAGCATAGGAGGAGGCACCATTTCCGAAGGTCCCGGCTCCGCGATAGGGGAGGGCCCGGACATCTACGGGCTGAATTCGATCCATGAGATTGTCCGCTGGTGCAACGACACGGGCCGCAACTATTGGGAATATGTGCAGGAATGCGAGGATTCCGACTTCTGGGACTACATGAAGACGGTCTGGGAAGCCATGAAGGCGTCGGTGGAGCGCGGCATCAACACGGAAGGCGCATTGCCCGGGCCGCTCAGGCTCTCGCGCAAGGCTGCGATGTACCATATAAAGGTGTCCGGCTACCGGGCGAACCTGCAGACGCGCGGAATGGTGTTCTCATACGCGCTCGCGGTGAGCGAGGAGAACGCTTCCGGCGGCGTGGTGGTCACAGCGCCTACCTGCGGCTCCAGCGGTGTGATGCCGGCGGTGCTGTACCATATCTCCAAGGGGCATAATTTCACGGAGACGCGCATCCTGCACGCTTTGGCGACCGGCGGCCTTTTCGGCAATGTGGTCAAACAGAACGCTTCCATCTCCGGAGCCGAGGTCGGCTGCCAGGGGGAGGTCGGGGTTGCCTGCGCGATGGCTGCCGCTGCGACCTGCCAGCTCTTCGGAGGCACGCCGACGCAGGTGGAGTATGCGGCGGAGATGGGGCTGGAACACCATCTCGGCATGACCTGCGATCCTGTATGCGGACTCGTGCAGATTCCCTGCATCGAGAGGAATGCGTTCGCGGCTGCGAGGGCGCTCGACGCGAATCTCTACGCTTCGTTCTCCGACGGCAACCACCGCGTGTCGTTCGACGAGGTGGTGCAGGTCATGAAGGATACGGGGCATGACCTCCCGTCACTTTACAAGGAGACTGGGGAAGGTGGCCTGGCTGTCGGATACAGGACCCGGCTGGCGAAACAGAAGGTCTTCACCGAATAGGCGGAAATCGCCCGGCGGGAGTTCCTGTCGGGCGATTTTCTTGTCTGGGCGGATGTCCGGGGATTACCTTTTGGCGAGTTCGGCGTCTATGAAGAAGTATCCGTTTTCTCCGGCGCGCTTGAGGGAATCCACGATTCCTGCTGCGGTGGCTTCTTCTTCGACCTGCTCGCGCACGAAGCCCCAGAGGAAATCCTGTGAGGCCTTGTCCTTTTCGGCCGATGCCACGTCCACAAGTCCGTCGATGAGCTCGGATACATGGCATTCATGCTTGTAGACCGCCTTGAAGACTTCCAGGAGGTTGTCCCATCCGCAGGGCACCTCGTCTATCCTGGTGAGCCTGACCTCGCCGCCGCGCTTGATCACCCAGTCGGCCAGAGAGAGGGCGTGCTCCTTTTCTTCGTCGGCCTGCTTGCCCATCCAGTGGGCGGAGCCGTTCCATCCTTCTTTCTTGAGGAAGAGGGACATCTGAAGGTAGAGTTGTGAGGACCAGAGTTCGGCTGCTATCTGGTCGTTGATGGCTTTTTCGAGTTTTTTGCTGATCAGGCCTAGTTGACATTTGGGGTGATGGAATCACTGCAATGTATTGATTTTAATATATTTGCAGAGATTATTACCGATATGTACAAAAAAATACTTTTTCTGTGGGTCTGCGAAAGTGGTCAGGAACGGCTTGAGAGGCCATATTCAGAGGTACAAATGCAAGGATTGCGGACGTCGCTTTGACGGAGGTCGGCGTCGTGACAAGGCGCAAGTGATTACGGATTATATCGAGGGCAAGCAGACACGGAAACAGCTAGCCGCAAAATACGGCGTGTCAGTCAGGACGATAGAGCGTGACCTGGAGGGGATGCGCTACGTCCAGAAAGTGTCAAAGGACAAGAGTGTCGTGATCCAGATGGATACGACCTACTGGGGCCGTAATTTCGGGCTGATGGTGATAAAGGACACCTACAGGAACAAGATCCTATGGCGCAAGTATGTCAGATGCGAGACGGTAGCGGACTACCTGGAGGGCGTGAACTGGCTCAAGGGGCATGGCTTCAGGATATACGGTGTGGTCATAGACGGCCTGCGCGGCTTGGCGGAAGCGCTGAGGACGTATCCGGTCCAGCACTGCCAGTTCCACCAGATGATGACTGTGAGGCACTATCTTA
>OHMX01000034.1_pt1 | contig 72832 bp, 64 predicted proteins | sample 1569471 | NCBI WGS metagenome assembly OHMX01 (sample SAMEA3879547, study PRJEB24766) | human gut metagenome | biome: human-associated habitat; feature: feces | place: USA | collected 1985/1987
TCAGGGTAAGAGCGTACATAAACGATGAGGGCGGAAGAATCTACAGCGTTTATAATGTTACATTAAATGAGGTCACAGCTCCTGCGGCGGTGACAAATTTCAGAAGCGTTATTTCCGCTAAAACCGCTATCAGATTCAATTGGAACAAGAACACGGCGGTTGACGGTTATGAAATTGATATGGCTGTTGGCAGCAACTGGGTAAAACAGGCGACTGTCGAGGGCGGCAATTCGGTTGCTTACGCTCAGACAAAGCTCGCACCCGACACAGCTTACAGATTCAGAATCAGAGCATATAAGACTGTTGACGGAAAGAAAATCTACAGTGCTTATACGACAGCAAACGCAAGTACGGCGAAGTGATTCTGTTGTAAAAGGATAATTATGGCACCGACACAGAGGTTCTGTGTCGGTGCTGTTATAATATACACAAAAGAGAAATACATTTTTTGTGTATATTGCCGTATTTATAAAAAATTATACTTTTTAATGGACAAAACATACTTTTGGGTTGTATGATAGAAGTGAAAGAGGAAAATATCACTTTCATTACAGCAATATATTGATTCTTCTCGGAATGTGGGAGAACGGAGGTAAATATGAAAATTAAGAAAATCATTCTCGGTGCGATTACTTTTGCGATAACCGCAATAGTATGCGCTCTGACGGCAGGTGCCGAAAAAGCAGGCGATTATCAGATCTACGCTACAGGTGCCAATACTGCCGCAATTACTTCGTACAGCGGCACTGCAACAAGCATTACAATACCGTCGAAACTCAACGGTTTTACTGTTACTCAGATTGAACGCAACGCATTTCGTGGTAACACAAAGCTTACAAAGGTAACTATCCCCAATACCGTAACCGATATAGGATACGGTGCTTTCGGAGATTGCACCTCTCTTGCGACTGTCACTATCCCCGATAGTGTTAAATCAATAGGTGCAGATGTTTTTGAAAATACCAAGATACTTAAAAATCAGAGCAAGTCATCAACCAAGTATGTCGGAAAATGGCTTATAAGCGCAAATACAGGCACTCTTACAGTCAAGAACGGTACTATAGGAATAGCTGACAGCGCCTGCCAGACAAACTATAATATAAAAACACTGAACCTTCCTTCAGGGCTTAAATACATCGGTTCACTTTCCTTTGCATATTGTACGGGTTTGAAGAAGGCTAATATTCCTTCATCAGTTGAGCGTATAGGAACCTACGCATTCACCGGAACAGCTATCGTAAACAATCAGTTTGAAAACGCCGATATTGCCTATATTGATAAATGGGTAGTAGACAGCTTCTATGAAATAAGCGATGCGAATATTACCGCAGGAACAGTCGGAATAGCCGATTCAGCTTTTGAATCTACTGAGCTGAGAACCGTTAAATTCCCGTCTTCACTCAGAATAATAGGTATTAGCGCTTTCTCTGATACATACCTTACAACTGTTTCGATTCCGGCAGGTGTCACAACTATCGGCACAGGAGCTTTTTCACAGAGCGATTATCTGAAATCGGTCACTGTAGCGGATTCCAATAAGAATTACTCATCTCAGGACGGTGTTCTGTACAATAAGAATAAAACAATACTTATGCAATATCCTGTAGCAAAGACAGATAAGGCATTCTCAATTCCTTCTACAGTTACGGTTATAGACAGCGTTGCTTTTACTGACGCTAAAAAACTTACATCTGTGACATTCCCTTCTTCGCTTAAATCATTAGGCGAAGGTGCTTTCGGAAGAGCGTCGGCTCTGACTTCCGTAAAGTTCGGGGCAAATGTGAAATATATCGGTGCGTTTGCATTTATTGACTGCAAATCGCTGACAGGTGTAACACTCTCATCAAATCTGCGTGATATAGACAGCATGGCATTTCTGAACTGTGACAAGCTTACAAAGATAACAGTACCGAAAAGCGTAAAGAACATAATGCCCTATGCAATAGGTTATTGCTATAATGCTGACAGTAACGGGGATATTTACATAAAGAGCGGCTTTACGATATACGGTTATGACGGTGAAGCAAAACGTTATGCAAATGAAAACAACATAAAATACGTCAAGCTGTCTGATGCCAATGTTACCGCAGTAAGTGGCTTCAAGTGCTCATCTAAGACAAGCACATCGGTTACATTACAGTGGACAAAGAACTCCACCGCTTCCGGCTATGAATTACAGCAGTACAAGGACGGCAAGTGGGTTACTGTTGCAACTCCCTCTGCATCAACCACATCTTACACGGTTAAGAGTCTGAAAGCAGGAACGGCAGGCTATCGATTCAAAATCAGAGCGTACAAGACAGTCAGCGGTACAAAAAAATACAGCTCGTGGAGCAGTGAAGTAAAGGTAAACACAAATCCATACGGCGTAGGCGGATTCTCTGTTAAATCAAAATTCAGCGTTTCCGTAACATTACAGTGGAATAAGGGAACGACAGCAAGCGGCTATGAGCTTCAGCAGTACAAGAACGGCAAATGGACAACTATTTACACGGCTGATAAGGCAACTGTAACGAGCTATACAGTCAAAAATCTTAAGGCAGGAACAGCCGGCTATCAGTTCCGTATCCGTGCATATAAGACCTACGGCACTAAAAAGCAGTACGGTTCATGGAGCAATGTTATAAAGGTGAATACCAACCCCTACGGTGTTGGTGGATTCAAAGTTAAGTCCACAGCGAAAAACTCTGTGACATTGCAGTGGAACAAGGGAACAACAGCAAGCGGTTACGTCATTGAAAAATGGAACGGAAACAAGTGGGTACACGTTGCAAGAATCACAAACGCAAGCACAACTACCTACACTGTAAACGGACTTAAGGCAAATACAAGCTATCAGTTTAAAATACGGGCGTTCAAGTCCTATTCCACGGGCAATCAGTATGGCACATGGTCAACTCCGTTGACTGCGAAAACAACTAAATAAATCAGGTAAAGGGACACGGTTATAATCTGTGCCCCTTTATTATTACTGTCTGCTGAAGGGTATCTAAAACGATACCTGTTATTTTTAAATTATAATTCCGCTGAGGTGGTCAACCTCGTGCTGTATTATCTGAGCGGCGAAGCCCTCATACGTTTTTATCTTTATCTTGAAATTTCTATCAAGATAACGCACTTTTATCTTCTTGTATCGCTTTGTTTTCCGTAAACCGTCAAGCGACAGACAACCTTCTTCCGTTTCATAAGCACCGTCTGACTTTACTATTTCGGGATTGTACATAAGAATGTAATCGCCGTTGTCGTTTATGGCGATAATGTTTTTCAGTATGCCTATCATATTTGTCGCCATGCCGACACAACGTTCGGAATTTGCAATCAATGTTTCGAGCAGGTCTTCGCCGGTTTGCCTGTCATTTTCTGTCGCAGGGGCGGACTTCTGCGACAACAGGAAAATATCTCTGTTGATTTCTTTTATCATAATACGTCAGCCTTTTTCTTTTTATTTTACCATATTTCAAGCTGTTTTGGCAAGTGGGGTAAAAATTACGTTTGCACAAAATGTAACCTGTTTGTACCGAATACGATATTGCTTATTGTGTATTTATGTATTATAATAACCTCAGACAGATAATCCGTTCACACGGATTACCCCGTGCAAAAGCACGGTTGGCGGATACCCGCCTGTCTGAGAACATTTTATCATCAAATCCTTTTGTCAAAAGACAAAAGTACGGCGTACCGCCGTGTCGGCTTACGCCGACTTGATTTGTGTTATAGTAACTTAAAGAAAATAATCTGACGAAAGGAAAAAACAGTTATGTCTAATCCATATTTACCTTTATGGGAATATATTCCCGACGGAGAGCCGAGAGTTTTCGGTGACCGTGTATATATCTACGGTTCGCACGACAGAGCAGGCTCAGATGATTTCTGCGACTATGTTTTAAAGTGCTGGAGCGCACCTGTGAACGATCTTAACAACTGGGTGTGTCACGGTGTTACGTTCCGTGTAAAGCCAGACGGTGATTTTCCGTCGGATACCGACTGGACACCCGATAAAAATCAGATCTTATTTGCACCCGATGTCGTTTGCAGAAACGGAAAGTACTATCTATATGCATATATTGTCAATGCGACAGGCTGCGTTGCGGTGAGCGACAGACCCGAAGGACCGTTCACACTGCTTTCAAAATACAAGTACACTATATCCGATGAGATATGCTGTAACGGCTGGTTCATCGATCCGGGCGTGCTTGTTGACGATGACGGAAGAACTTATATTTACTGTGGCTTTGAGCGTTCTTTTATGGCTGAGGTCGATACGGATACGATGTACACGATAAAGGATAACAGCTGTATCGAGCATATCATACCGATAACCACAGATAATGACGGAGGCTTTGACACGGAAGAAACGCTTTTCTTTGAGGCTTGTTCTCCACGCAAGGTCAGTGATACATATTATCTTATCTATTCTCCAAAACGTGGCTCACGTCTTGCTTATGCTACTTCCGACAAGCCTACGGGGCCGTTTAAGTACAGAGGATATATCGTAGACAACGGTGTTGATTATCCGGGAGGCAACGATCACGGCTCAATAGCTCAGATAAACGGTCAGTGGTATATATTCTATCATCGTATGACTAACGGTACGATAATGTCAAGACGTGCCTGCGTTGAAAAGATCGAGATACTTCCCGACGGCACTATACCGCCTGTTGAAATGACTTCGCTCGGCTTTGAGGACAGCCTTGATCCTTACAGAATAACGGAGGCTGAGATTGCCTGTGTGCTTAAAGGCGGAGCGTTTGTAACGGAGCATAACAAGTTCGAAAGAGTGGTAACGGGTATAAAGGACGGTGCTGTAATAGGCTATAAATACTACGATTTCGGGCTTGACAACGGCAACGGCAGAATGTACTTCAGTGCCGATATAACGGGACTTGGCGCTGATTGCAACGTGCATATACGCATCGACAGCGAGGACGGCGAGGAGATAGGTTCGTTCAAGGTAGGACACGGAAACGGTGTTTACAAGACAGAAGTAAAGCCGGTCAGCGACAGACACGCAGTGTTCCTTACGGTTGACACGGATTATACAGGCTGGACGGCTTCCTATTTCAAGGAAAGACCGCTGTTTGAGCTGAAGAGGTTTGTATTCACGAAGTAATTTTCGGTTGTTACGAGGTGAAAATATGAAGATAGGTTCTATCGGATATAATCATGTTCATGATACGAAATATGAAAATTTCATTATGGACAGACCTAAAGGACCTGGTGCGGTTTTACTGCTGCTTATAAAGACACCTGCGGTTTTTAAGGTAGGCGGGGTGCAGTATCAGGTCAAAGAAAACTCGTTTATACTGATGTCAGCGGATACTCCTTGCTACTATACGGCGCTGGAAAATGTGTATACAGATGACTGGGTATATTTCGAGAACGGCTACTGGGATAAGGAATATGTTGAAAAGCTGGGGATACCGATGGATATACCTGTATATCTGGGAGATATTGACGAGCTTTCTCACCTTGTCCACATACTTGTCTACGAGCATTATTCGGGTGCTGTGAACAGCGAGGAGATCGAGAAAAAGTATATAGATGTACTGTTTCTTATGCTGAGCAGAACGCTGAAGTCCCGTAACTGTATGTCGTCAAAACAGCTGAGCGAAAGGCATTATCGCTTTACGCAGATACGAACCATGATATTCACTATGCCCGACCATGTGGGTAATGTAGACGACCTTGCAGCACAGGCGGGTATGAGCCGTTCCGGTTTTCAGCATCTTTATAAAAAGCTGTTCGGAACAACTGTAATAAAGGATATAATCGAGGGCAGGACGAAACGTGCGAAACGCCTGCTTTCCTCTACAAGACTTACTATAAAAGAGATAAGCACACGCTGTGGCTATACGAATGAATACAGCTTTATGCGGCAGTTCAAGGAACAGGTCGGAAAAACCCCGACAGAGTACCGCAGCAGTATATAAGGAGAATGTTTATGAATAAGATATTATCTGCCATACTGGCATTATGTATGATAGTTTCGGTTACTGCTTGTTCATCGGAAAATGAATCGTCCGTAAAGGGCAGTGAGAACAGGGTAATGCGTGACATAACAACGCAGGAGCTTATCGAGGATATGGGGCTCGGTATAAATCTCGGAAATACCTTTGAATCCTGCGGAAACTGGATAAACAAGTCGTCTGTTACAAATTATGAAACAGCGTGGGGAAGTCCTGTTATTACCGAGCAAATGATAAAGGGCTACAAGGACTGCGGTTTTGGCGTTATGCGTCTGCCTGTTGCGTGGAGCAATATGATGGACAAAGAAACGTATACTATAAATCCCGACTATATGGCAAGAGTAAAGGAAGTGCTGAATTGGGCGCTTGACAGCGATCTGTATGTAATTCTCAACATTCATTACGATAATGGCTGGTTTTCGGACTTTGCCGATGATAAAAAGAGAGATGAATGTTTTAAAAAATATGAAGCTATATGGAAACAGCTTTGCGAGGAATTCGGCGATTACGGCGACCATCTGATGTTTGAATCGCTCAATGAAGAAGGCGGTTGGGAGGAACTGTGGAACAGATACAGTAACGAGGGCGACAAGGAAAAGTCGTATTCGATACTGAATGAAATAAATCAGAAGTTTGTTGATATAGTAAGGGCTTCAGGCAAAAATAACGGTAAGCGCCATCTGCTTATCGCAGGATACAATACCGATATTGACCTTACCTGTGACAAGCTTTACAAGATGCCTGCCGATCCAGAAAACCGCTGTGCAGTATCGGTACACTATTATACACCTGCGACCTTTGCCATACTTGAAAAGGACACAAGCTGGGGCAAGGCACAGACAACGTGGGGCAGTGAAGCCGACAAAAAGCTGCTCACAAAGTATATGGATATGATGAAAACTACCTTTGTAGACAAGGGTATCCCCGTTATTATAGGTGAATATGGCTGTACAACAAAGAACAAGCAGGCAAAATACATTAATCTATATCTTTCAAGCGTCTGCAAGGAGGCATATTCAAGAGGTATGCTCCCTGTGCTGTGGGATGTAACCGATGTATTCTATGACCGCACGACCTGTACGTTCAAGGATAAGGATTTACTGGACGGACTTATGGCAGCAAAGGAAACCGAAAGAAACGTATAACAAAGTAATTCCTCTTTATAAAATGACTCCCGGAGTGAAATACTCCGGGAGCCTTTTTATATGGTTGTTTACGCCTTCAGTTCAAATGACTTGCAGTCTGTGCAAGCCTTCTGAGTGGGGTCTGCCTCGTGTGTGCCGATCTGGATATGATCGAGTGAGCAGTAATCCGCACAGCAGCAGTGATGCTTACAGTTTGTTATAGAACAAGCTATGCACTTGTTTGCGTGTTCTGTTCCCATTTTTCGTACTTCCTTTCAGAAATAAATATGAGTAAAGTTGACTTTACGCACATTATTATAACCGGAAAGCCGAAAAATATAACAGAATTATCATTCCATTATTATGCTTAAAATATCGGAAAATTCAGGTACGATATAATCCGCTTTATATTCTTTAAGCTCGTCCTCAGAGCCGAAGCCGCATAGCACACCGACAGATTTTATACCACACTGTTTTGCGCCGATTATATCAAATTTCCTGTCGCCTATCATAATGGCGGATGAACGGTTTTCTATATGCTGATTGTCAAGCACATAGTTTATTATGCTTGCCTTGTCCTCAAACGAGAAGTCAAGTGACGCACCGCATATAAATGTAAAATATTTTGCCAGATTGAAATGCTCAAGCACGATTTTAGCGAGCTTAAGCGGCTTTGAGGTGGCAAGGTATATCTTTTTTCCGTTGTCATAAAGTGTTTTCAGTGTTTCGGGAACACCTGCTATGACCTTGTTTTCATATACTCCGACAGTGTGATAGCGTTCACGGTATTTCAGTACCGCCTCTTTCGCCTTTTCTTCGGGGAAATCATAGAAGATATGGAACGATTCCCAAAGCGGAGGGCCGATAAATCTTTTCAGATTTTCTTCGTTGTTTTCTTCAATGCCGTAATAGTGAAGGGCATACTGCACGCATTTTGCTATACCCTCGTATGAATCTGTCAAAGTTCCGTCAAGGTCGAATAAAATATGCTCAAATGCCATTTTTCTTGTCCTGCTCTATAAGTATTTTTACTGCGTTCACTGCCGTTCTTATCGCTCTGTCGCTGTCCATACAGACAGTATCCGGAAGTCCTGCGTTGCTTCTTTCGACGTTCCATAGGGCTGTGAATACAGCGCCTGCACGTTTTCTTCTTGCAAGGGATACTGAGAATATTGCGGCGGATTCCATTTCGGAAGTAAGACAGCCGCATTTTACATAAGCCGCCCAGCTATCCGAGAGCTTATCTCCTACAGGCATCTGTAATGGCTCTATCTCGCCGTAAAAGCTGTCCTTACTGTGAACTACTCCGACGTGGCAACGCTTGCCGTCAACATCTTCCGATAATGCATCGCCTGCGGCTTTAAGTGCGGTGGTTACTTCAAAATCCGCTACCGCAGGGTAGTTTTCGGGAATATACTCGTGCGATGTTCCTTCGCTTCGTATTGACGCTTGCGCCACAACCAAGTCGCCGCCGGAAACGCTTATATCCATACCGCCGCTTGTGCCTATCCTTATAAAAGTATCCGTGCCTGAGCGGATAAGCTCTTCAACGGCTATTGCGGCGGAAGGACCGCCGATACCTGTTGACACAACGCTTACCTTTTCGCCGAGGAGATAACCCGTATAGGTTGTATATTCACGGTTTGACGCAACAAATTCCGCATTGTCGAGATATTTTGCTATAAGCGGAACTCTGCCGGGGTCGCCGGGAAGAATAGCGTATCTTCCGACATCGCCTTTTTTGATTTTAAGATGGAACTGTTCGTTTTCTGTAAGAAGTGCCATAATATCACCCTTTCGCAAAACTTTTATTTCTTTGCTTTAGCCCTTTTCTTATCGGCTTTTTTTGAAACCACTTCATCAGCCGGAGCGGTAGTGCCGCCCAGAACAGAGGGGGCTGCCTTGTTCTTTTCCTTTTCACGCTTTTCGATATTTCCGTGTATCTTATCCCAGTTGCCGAATATCGCAAGAAGTATGCCGAGTACCGTTATAATAAGGAGCGGCATATAAAGGTATCCGGGGTCGCCCGGTAGCATTTCGTGCAGGATGAGTACGCATATCAATCCGACGAAGGTAAGAGCGCCGCAGATAAAATATTTTTTCAGCATAGCAAAGAACACAGGCACTATATAGCATATAACGGTGAATGACATCCAGAATATCAATATGCCCATTATCGAGCTTACGTCGGTATTATCGGTAGTTATCAGCGAAATAAGTCCGAGAATATTCAGCACTACCGCTATTACTCCCGTTGCTATCATCATAAGTGCCTTTAATACGATTACAAAAATCTTCATTTTATCCTTTTCCGTTTCAATTAATTTTTAAATTTCTATAATTTAATGATAACACAAGAAACCGGAAAAATCAACATATTTATTGTGAGCATCCTGTGAAGAAAATTGCATTCGGTTTTGTTTTTTCCAACCCGTACAATTTATAAAATTAAAAAATACCTCTTATATAAAAATTGCACACGCAGATAATAATTCTGTGAGAAAAACGAAAGGAAAAGATTATCCGATGCCACAAAAGATAAAACTTATCAGCGGTATTTTTACTGCGGTTACGCTTTTTTCAAATATAATGTACGGCGGTGCGTGTGTAGAGAAATATATATCCGTAAATTCGCCGTGTTACCCGATGAAATGCAGTGCGGAATACGAAAGACCTGAGCTTTATGTCTGCGGAACGCCGTTTGGTATCAAGCTGCTGACAGACGGTGTTATAGTAACCGGATTTGCCAAAGTAGGCGACAGCACAGATGCTTTTGAATTATCTCCCGCCGGCAAAGCAGGAATAGAAAAGGGAGATGTTATAACGAAAATAGACGGGGAGAAAATTACGTCCTCAGCAAATATGAGCGAGCTTATATCCGGGTGCGGCGAATATGCAACACTGACTTATATAAGAGATGACTGTGAATATACAGCCGATGTTGAAATAAAGTGCGACAGCGATGGTGAAAAGAGAATAGGACTTTGGGTGCGTGACAGTACGGCAGGAATCGGTACAATGACGTTTTATCAGCCGAAAACACTTGCGGGTGCGGGGCTTGGACACGCTGTATGCGATGTCGACACGGGGGAAATCCTTCCGCTCGGAACAGGTCAGATAGTACCTGCGGTGATAACCGGTGTAAAAAGAGGGGAACGTGACTGTCCGGGTGAGCTTTGCGGTACGCTGAAACCGTCGGACATAAAGGGCAGAATAACCGATAACTGCGGATGCGGACTTTATGCCGTGCTTGAAGAAGCAGATATGCAGGGGCAGTTGATGCCGCTTGCATTTGCAAGTGAGGTACAGTGCGGACAGGCATATATATTATCGACCGTTGACAGCGGCAAGCCTGAAATGTACAGCGTTGAAATAGAAAGCGTTGACAGAAATTCTGCGGACAACAAGAATATGGTAATAAAAGTAACAGATGAACGGCTGACAGAACTGACGGGCGGAATAGTGCAGGGAATGAGCGGAAGCCCGATAGTGCAGAACGGGCGGCTTGTCGGAGCGGTAACGCACGTTTTTATAAGCGACCCTGCTCACGGGTACGGGATATTTGCACAGAGTATGTACGAGCATTTGCTGTCACTCAGTGAAACCGAAGAACAGGCGGCGTAAATCTGTAAACGAAAAACGCTTTCGCAAAGTCTTTATAAGGCTATGCGAAAGCGTTTCGCCGTTATCACAGCAAAAATCGTTTATCCGAAGAAACGTGATAGTTACAGACCTGCATTTATTCACATGGAAAAGCTACAAATCGACATACATATTGTGCAAAATCACGAAAACGGTTTTTTAATTGCAGAAATTTGTCGAAAAATGTTGAAAACTGTCATTTCACGGATATATAATAAATAAGAAGAAGCAAATTTCTACATATTGGGTTAGGTAATCCGATAATTCGTTTTTATATTATCAATTCGGACTTCGATTCAAAAAAACTGAAAAAATTTGGTAAAATCATCTTGAATTATTTTCCAGTTTGTGTTATATTATAGAAGCAATAAAACTATGGAGGTAAGAAAATGTCACAATCTATCAGAGTACTTATAGGGGATGATTCGTTAGAGCTTGGAATATCATGGGCCACCGCTTTCAAAGAGGCAGGGCTGTATGCAATAACCAGACCGAAGATGGGAAAGGTTCTTGTTGATTATGTGCTTACGGAGCGTCCTGCTGTGGTTATCCTTGATGCAAAAACACCCGGTCTTGATGTCTGCGATATAATCAGGACAATCAAAGGAAGCGGAGAATATGCTCCTGTTATATTCGTAACGGCGAACTACGATTCGGCAAAGGTCGAGTTTGAGGTAATGGACGCAGGAGCGGACTATTATATGATTCGTCCGTTTGATCCGGAAACGCTGGTGTCAAAGGTTTTGTCGGTATATAACGACAAGATAAACGGCAGACGCAATACCGCATCTGACGAATCGGATATCGAGTGCGTAGTGACGGAGATAATACATCAGATCGGCATACCTGCTCATATCAAAGGTTATCATTATCTCAGAACCGCAATTATGCTTTCGGTTGAGGATCCCGATATGATAAACTGTATCACAAAGCTGCTCTATCCGACTGTTGCCCGTATGTATGAAACAACGCCGTCAAGAGTTGAACGTGCAATACGTCACGCAATAGAAATTGCGTGGGACAGGGGAGATGTAGACACGCTCAACAGTTATTTCGGATACACTATTCATACATCGAGAGGAAAGCCGACAAACTCGGAATTTGTTGCTCTTATTGCCGATAAGTTGAGGCTGAAGTACAGATGCTCGGCAATCTACGGCTCTAAAAGAATGAAAAATTCACCTGAGGATTCGGTGGTACGCATTTAAGCGTGTAATAGGGTAAGTAAAAATCAGAATCCCCGTCGTGTGACGGGGGTTCACAGCGTGTCGAAAAAGTATTTTTCGACACGCTGCAGACGTTGAGAAACACACGCAGACAAGGAAACCGCTCCGACAGGCGTACAAAGGTACGTTGAGGAGCGGTTGACGCTGTAAGTAAAAATGCTTTCACACAGCCGTAAAAAACGGCTGTGTGAAATTCTTTTTATTCATCGGACTTTTTAGCTTGTGCCGGTTTACTTTTCTGCATTTTTGCGGTGCGTGGGTTTATAGACAGTCTGAGAACCCCCGTCGTGTGACGGGGGTTCATATTATTTACTTTATATCTGCGTGGTGTGCCTGAATTGACTTTACGCCGAAGTGTTTGTTTGCTTTAAGTGACTTTATACCCTCGATGCTTGCCTTAGCTGCCGCCATTGTTGTGATATAAGGCACCTTATGTCTGATTGCTGACTTGCGGATGTAGCTGTCATCGTTTGCACTCGTCTTTCCTGCGGGTGTGTTGATGATAAGCTGGATATCGCCGTTTGCTATTGCATCGGTGATGTTGGGTCTGCCCTCGTACATCTTGTTGATACGTTCAGCAGTGATGCCTGCGTCCTTTATCATATCATAGCTCTTGCCTGTTGCAAGGATACGGAAACCAAGCTCGCTGAATGATTTTGCGATTTCAAGCAGCTCGGGCTTATCTCTGTCGCATACGCTGAGGAGAACAGTTCCCCCAAGAGGAAGCTTTACCTGTGTTGCCTCCTGAGCCTTGTAGTACGCTTCTCCAAAAGTGGGAGCGATTCCGAGAACCTCGCCTGTTGAACGCATTTCGGGACCGAGAACGGGGTCAACCTCCTGGAACATATTGAAGGGGAATACCGCTTCCTTAACACCGTAGTGGTTGATAACCTTGTCGTGAAGCTCGGGTACGGGGGAGGGCTTGCCTGTCAGCGATGATGTGATTATCTGAGTAGCAAGCTGTACCATGTTTATATTGCAAACCTTTGATACCAGCGGTACTGTACGGGACGCTCTGGGGTTAGCTTCAAGAACATAGACAGTATCGTCTTCAATAGCGTACTGCATATTCATAAGACCGCATACATTCATTTCAACGGCAATCTTCTTTGTGTAATCCTTGATTGTTGCGACCTGTTTTTCCGTAAGATTCATAGAGGGCAGGATACAAGCGGAGTCACCGGAGTGAACACCTGCAAGCTCGATATGCTCCATAACAGCGGGAACAAAGCAGTTCTTGCCGTCTGAGATAGCGTCAGCCTCGCACTCTGTTGCATGGTGGAGGAAACGGTCTATCAGTATAGGTCTGTCGGGGGTAACGCCTACTGCCGCAGACATATAGACCTTCATCATTTCGTCATCGTGAACAATCTCCATACCTCTGCCGCCGAGAACGTATGAAGGACGCACCATTACGGGATAGCCGATGCGGTTTGCAATTTCAAGCGCTTCGTCAACATTTACAGCCATTCCGGATTCGGGCATCGGGATTCCGAGCTTGTCCATCATAGCACGGAAGTGATCTCTGTCTTCCGCAAGGTCGATAGTTTCGGGAGTTGTACCGAGAATGTTTACACCGTACTTCTTGAGGTCGCTTGCAAGGTTGAGCGGTGTCTGACCGCCGAACTGAGCGATAACGCCGAGCGGCTTTTCCTTATCGTGAATCGAAAGAACGTCTTCAAGGGTGAGCGGCTCAAAGTAGAGCTTATCCGATGTATCGTAGTCGGTTGAAACTGTTTCGGGGTTGCAGTTTACGATGATAGATTCAAAGCCGAGCTTTTTGAGTGCAAGTGCCGCATGAACGCAGCAGTAGTCAAATTCGATACCCTGACCTATTCTGTTGGGACCGCCGCCGAGAATCATTATCTTGGGCTTGTCGCTGACAGGGCTTTTATCCTCGTCAAGATGATAGGTGGAGTAGTAGTAAGCCGCATTATCAGTACCGCTTACATGAACGCCTTCCCACGCTTCCTTTATGCCGAAGCCGATACGGGCATTTCTGATCTCTTCCTCTGTAACCTCAAGAAGTGAGCTTAAATAACGGTCGGAGAAACCGTCCAGCTTTGCCTGCTTTAGTACAGCCTTTTCGGGAACAGAACCCTTGATTTTGAGCAGTGCTTCTTCTTCGTCAACAAGCTCCTTCATCTGCTGTAAGAACCAGTCCTTAATCTTTGTAAGGGCATGGATTTCTTCAATAGTAGCACCCTTGCGAAGTGCTTCATATATAACAAACTGTCTTTCGCTTGTGGGGTATCTCAGCTGTGCTAAAAGCTCTTCCTTTGTCATATCGTGGAAGTTCTTTGCAAAGCCAAGACCGTATCTGTCCTTTTCGAGTGAACGTATAGCCTTCTGGAAAGCCTCTTTATAGGTCTTGCCGATGCTCATTACTTCACCGACAGCTCTCATCTGTGTTCCGAGTTTATCCTCTGCGCCCTTGAACTTTTCGAATGCCCAACGTGCGAACTTGATTACAATATAATCTCCGTCGGGGTAATACTTGTCGAGTGTGCCGTACTTACCGCAGGGGATATCCCCCAGCGTCAGACCGCAGGCAAGGAGGGCGGAAACGAAGGCAATAGGGAAGCCTGTAGCCTTTGATGCAAGAGCGGAAGAACGTGATGTTCTGGGGTTTATTTCGATTACAACAATACGTCCTGTTTCGGGATCACGGGCAAACTGACAGTTGCAGCCGCCGATAACCTCGATGGATTCAATAATGCGGTAAGACATTTCCTGAAGCTCTTTCTGAACATCTTCGGGAATAGTCAGCATAGGAGCGGAACAGAACGAGTCGCCCGTATGCACGCCGATGGGGTCGATGTTTTCGATAAAGCAAACGGTAATCTTATTGTTGTCGGCATCACGGACAACTTCAAGCTCAAGCTCTTCCCAGCCGAAGATACATTCCTCGACAAGAACCTGACCTACAAGAGATGCCTGCAAGCCTCTTTCACATACGACCTTAAGTTCGTCTACATTATAAACCATTCCGCCGCCGGCACCGCCCATTGTATAGGCAGGACGAAGAACAACAGGGTACTTGAGTTCCTCGGCTATCTTGACAGCTTCATCAATCGTGTAAGCAACTTCACTTCTCGGCATACCGATACCGAGATCCTTCATTGCATTCTTGAACTCGATACGGTCTTCACCACGTTCGATAGCGTCGACCTGAACGCCGATTACCTGTACGTTGAACTTTTTCAGTACGCCTGCCTTGTCAAGTTCAGAGCAGAGATTAAGTCCTGACTGACCGCCGAGGTTGGGCAGAAGCGCATCGGGACGTTCCTGCTCGATAATCTGAGTAAGTCTGTCGAGGTTGAGCGGTTCAATGTAGGTGATGTCTGCTACATCCGGGTCGGTCATAATAGTTGCGGGGTTTGAGTTTACAAGAACTATCTCGTAACCGAGCTTCTTGAGTGCTTTACAAGCCTGTGTGCCTGAATAGTCAAACTCACAAGCCTGACCTATGATGATAGGGCCGGAGCCTATTATCATAATTTTGTTAATGTCCTGTCTTTTTGGCATATTTCTCATCCTTACCGCACTTTTGCAGTGCGAAATTTTTATTTGCCGTATTGTTGGCATATTTTATTAGGATAATAATATCACAAAATCCGACAGAATGCAATAGAAAACTTCCGGATAGGGCAGATTTGTCATAAAAGTAACATTTTCAGGAGGATGTTCGGTTTTGGGTACGAAAAAGCCGACCTGCCGGAAAAGGTCGGCTGATAATATTAAATCAAATTTTTTCAAATATAAGGATTTTCTGAGTTACTTTCTTGATTAAAGGGAGGTTTCTGAACGGTTTTAATATCGGCATGATTTCTGTCATACCACGGATGATATCGTCATTTTTTATACATCTGAAACCGTCTGCCGCTTTACCTAAATCATCAAAGGTATCAGCACCAAACACGAATTTTGCACCGGTGTCCTGAATTGATTTTTCGGTATGCTCCTTGTTTACCCACTTTTTAGCAAGGCACTCCATAAGCACTGTCGCATTATCGAATTTATCTCTGATAATCGACAGCATCTGAGCGTTTTCATCAGAGGTCAGATACATTGAAAGACCTTCGATTATAAATAGCATTTTTCCTCTTTTTGTTACCTTGTCAGCCCAAGCGGGATCGGTTGCGGAAATGCCTATTGTAGACACCCTGCCTGATTCGTGATATATTGCGTCACGAACCTCGATAGTTTCCGGCAGATCGACATTGTACCATATTATTCTGCCGTTATCCATACGGTAAAATCTTGTATCAAGTCCGCAGGCTATGTTTACAACTGTGCAATCGGGATTTTTGTTTATAAAGTCTTTGACCAATTCGTCAAATACGATGGTTCGTGCGATTACTCCGTTGCTCATCGTAGAATCCTTTTCCGCTTTTGAAAAGTCATAGTCTATCTTATCGACAAGCTCTATTGCCTTTGCGTCATAAAATTTAGCATTCTTTTTTCTTGAATACTTGGCTCTTGCATAAAAACTCTGTAGCATAGTTTCTGCTGAGCCTGTAAGCAGTGGATTGATTTTTTTGTCTTCCATAATATCTCCGTTAATACACAAATACATTTTGGTTAATCTCAACTAACCAAAATCATTTTACCACAAAAATGCGCCTCTGTCAATAAGAATCCAAGAGTATTGCGGCTGAAGAGCGGATTTAAACAGGTTATAATCGGTTATAAATCAAAATTTCATAATATCAAAATAAAAATGTAAAAAAAGACTTGACAAAGGAGTCAGGATTTGTTATAATAAATCACGTTGTGAAAACAACTCAAAAGTTTTATAGTTTTTGAGCCACTAGCTCAGGCGGCAGAGCACCTGCCTTTTAAGCAGGGTGTCCCGGGTTCGATTCCCGGGTGGCTCACCAAAGGAGTATTAGACAAACCTTTTTTCTACGACGGCGGCTTTGCTGTTATGGTTTCGTTTGGTACTAAATAACAGAAAAACGGCTTCTCAATTGCGAGAAGTCGTTTTTGTTTTTATTCGTTGCCTTTTCTCAACGCAAGCTGTTCAACTTTGCAAATCGCCGCTTGAAGTTCGTCGTTCACTTTTTCGTGCAGAGCGAAATGCAGTGTTCCGAGAACGGCGGTGTTGCAGTCCTCAAGAGCCTTTCGAGAAACACCATAGTAAGCACTGTAAGCGTTTTTTTCGCTGTCGTTGAGTTCGTCGTATAGTTTGCCGTCACGCACCATTCGAGCGATTACAGCGCATTCTGAAACGCTTTGAGCGGTTCTCTCGAGTGCTTCGAGCCGTCGGTTAAATGCCCTCATCGGTTGCTCCTGCGATGCAAGGCGGGCAAACGGTGTCGAGGTCGCTCAACCAAAGAGAAGCCCACTGCGGACGCTCCATTGCGCTGTCGTAAAAAGTCATCATATTTGTGCAACCGTTTGCATAGTCCTCAGGTGAGTACACAGTGCGGTTTATCGAAATTCCGTCACGAGCGGCACGTTTAAGGACAAGTCTGCGTGTTGCGTCGTTGCCAACGTCGAAAGACCTCTCGAGGTCGCTCACATCAAGCGGAACGGTGCTCGTCAGAAGCATAAAAGTTTTTTCGGGTACATCGTCAACGCTCACAGCACAGCGAGCCACAGCGGCGTTTTTAAGCCGTTCGAGAGTGTTTGCAAGCGCCTTGCGGTTCTGAAGTAAGTCGTAATCACGGCGAACGGCGGCTTCTTTGATTTTTTCGGCGATAACATCGTCACGGCAGTCACCGTAAACCTTGCGAATGTGCTTCACGTCGTTTTCATAACGGCTCAAGATTGAATAGCCGTTTTCGATTGAGTTTTTGATTTTTCCTTTAATTGTCATTTTCTGTTACCTTTCGTTTTTTTCGTTAAGTTTGTTAGCCTGCTCGAGTGCGTCGAGGCGGCGTAATATGTTTGCGGTTTCAACGTAGCGGTTGCAATGCGTCAGGAGTGCGTTACTCGCTGAAATTCGTGCACTATCGGTCGCAATATCGTCCGTCACAACATCGTGTAGAGCACCGACAGCGTCGCTCAAAATCGCTGTCATTTCAAGTGAAACGGCATTGATAACGGCACTCTGAGCCGTTGTGTATTGCGCTCGGAACGTTTCGTCTTGCAGTCGCTTATAAATCGCGTTGCGTGTGATATTCAACGCTCGAGCGGCTTTTTCTGCGTTGCCATAAACGAGCAAAGTTTCAAGTAGCTTTTCATTACTTACAGTTTTTGCCATTCGTTTCACCCCCTTTTCGCTGTAGCGTCGTCACCCGCAAGCCGAACGTGCCAACGTTTATAAATGTAGTTTTGCGCCGCTTCGAGCGACTGAAAATATTTTCCATTTCCTGCGTATTGCACGCAGTGCGTAGCATATCGGTCGTCCTCGATTTCCTGTAAATAGATGTCACAGCCTTTTCGGGTCGCAATTTTTTTTTTGCTCTTAATCGTCACTGGCGACCCTCGCTTTCTTTCACTCGCTCGCCGAGAACCTTGCAAACATTCACCCTGTCGCCCGCAAGGTCGGCAACGGCACTTCGGAGTTTTGCATTTTCACGCTTCAGCTTGTCGGCTTCTCGGCGCAAGCGGTCATTTGTGTTTTGAAGTCTGAGGTTTTCGACCTCGAGCCTGTCAATTAGCTTTTTGAAATATTTTTCCATAAATAACAGTCCTTTCACAGTCGGGTGCAGTTGGTGCAGATTTTTCGCTACCAACTTCCCTTTATTTTTTTGTTCTCTTTTTTTTATTTTTTTTTGATTTTTAATCATTAAATAAGTAATAAAGTGCACCAAATGGCTTAACAATGCGGGTTTAAGGGGTGCACTTTTTTCTTTGAAAATGCACCCGCTTTTTGACGTTTGGCTTTGCAGTGCGGTTTGTAAGGTGCAGATTTTTTTGCCCGAATTGCACCCGATTTTCAATAAAATGCACCCTTTTCAAATTTTGAGTTCGTCAGATAGCGTTTCAACGTCGCTTGGGGTGCATTTTTGCTCGTTTGGGTGCATTTTGGGTGCAGATTTTTTTAAAAAAGTGCACCCAATTTTGAAATATCGGCAACCGTGACTTACAACCTCTGAAATGCCTTTCAACCGCAGACTTTTGAAAAAGTTGTTCTTCGTCAGCGGAGTTCGTTCATTCTCCCAACAATAGTGCTGATAAGCGTTGAAAAGTTCCTGCCGCTCTGTTCGGGTGTTCTGTGTTTCTTCGCAAGCGTCGTAAATGAATGCTTCAACGGTATCGCTGTCACAGCGTAAACGTTGCACGGCGAGGTCGCTGTTTTCGTTCCCGCAAAAGTGACCGTCAGCGTATAGCCGCCGCACTGCTTGAACTGCAAGCCAAATAATTCTTTCTTTGCACTCGAAAAGTTCGCCGAACAAGTCGGGGTTAACTGTTTTCGGTTTTTTGTTCATATTTACAACAAGTAACCGACGATAAAAGCCGTCAGAACGTTCGCCTTTCACGAGTGGCAGTTCGTTAGTTGAAAAAATCAGCCGAGCCGTATTGTGAAAGGAGAAAGCGTCGTTTCCCTTTTTCTCGGCACGTATGGTATCTTCGCCAACAAGTTTTTTAATCACAGCGGTTTCATTTAAAGCACTTGTTTCAAGGTCGGCGCAAGTGTTTAGCAGTTTGTCTTTTAACCCATACGTTGCAAACCGTTCTGAAAGCTCTGTAAGCGATATGTGAGCCGTGTTTTCATCGCCGACAACGCTTTCGATGAGCCGAATTAGCGTTGATTTTCCGGTGCCGCCGCAACCGTTTAAAATCAGAAATTTTTGGAAGCGGGTATCTCGTGTCAGCGTCAGCCCGAAAAACTGCATTATGGTCGTTTTGTCAGCGTCATTTGGTACGGCAAAATCGAGCCATTCGTCAAAAGCGCCTGCTTGTGTTTTTGCGTAAGGATTGAAGCTGAAGTCAATCTGATTTGTGCATTTGAACGAGGGGCTGTGCGGAATTAAAATGTTGCTTTTGGTGTCGTACATACCGTTTTTAAAGCATATCCATTCGGGCGGATATGCGTTTATTTCGCTTTCCGAAAGCTGTAGTTCAGCCGCACTTGCGATGAGGTCATATATTCTTCGTATCGTCGGTGCTTTCACAAGCGTGTCGTGAATGAGGTCACGGATTTCGGATTTTAGCCTTGCGCCGCTTTCGTCGGGCTTGTAAACGCCGTTTTCGCTGTAAAGATATGGAACGCCGCCGTAAAAGAACATCGGTCGGTCGTTGCTGAAATACAGCAAAAATGCATAATCATTAACGCCGCAATAAGCGCCGTCACGGTTTCTGCGGTGAAAATCATCGAATGTGAGGGGTGTTTCAAATTTCGTTTTCAGTTCCAAGTTTGCGCTCCTCTCGCCATTTATCGTACTCGTCACGATGAGCGGCAACGTAAGCGGCTACATCGCTGAAAATAGCCATTGCAAAGCGTTTTGCACCCTCTGTTGACAACTCTGCCGTTCTTTCGTCAAACATTGTTTTCACCCGCAATTGCTTCAATAGCGGCGATAACTTCGGCTTTTCGCTTTTCGTTCAGTTCTTTGCGCAGTTCACGGCAAAAACAGCCCTCAGAAATGCCGAGTTTTTCAGCAACCTCGTATTGCAAAACACGGCGGCGCTTCATCATCATTTTGATTTCCGAATTATTCATTTTTTGATATGTCCTTTCAAGATTTAGAGTTTGATAGAACATAATCAAGTGCACTTTTTTTGTTCTGTTTAAAGTATAACATCAACAATTATGTTTGACAAACCACTGAAAATATGCTATAATTATAAGTGTAAACAAAGATTTTAAAGAGGTGATTTAATGTTTACTTTGATTATCGGAGATGATGAAACTACTGTGAAGAATGACCGAATTTCAGCGTCTTGGAAGTTATCTACGGCGAATTTTTTAGGTGATGTAATTGCAATACTTGAGAAGCATTTTCCGAATTATGACAAAGACGCAACAACGCTTTCTAACGCAGTTATAAAGCACATAAAGGCAGAACTTGACGACGAAAAAAGTGTTCTTGAGGGGTGTACTATTTTCGGTGAACGTGAAATCGGTGCTTCAATGCTGAATGTTCCTGCGTCGCTGAAAAATAAGACGAGTTTTAAGCCGTCGCTTCGTGAGGTTGAAACAATGCGGCTCGAATGTGGAATGACATCGGCGGCTGTGTTGTACGACGAAAGCGGGGTAAAAGACGGTGTACCTTACGAAAACAAAGATGTTGTGATGTTCAAGAACTTATCAAATGTTACAGAAATTTTTGTTGCGTATCTGTATTTTTGTGCATACAACGATTTACGGCTTGTTCGCTGTAAGCACTGCGGCTTGTGGTTTGCAACTCCGTCGCTCGAGTTTGAATATTGCACCCGCACCAGTCCTTGCTACAATCGAAAAGCGGGCAACAGAACAATGCTCGGGCGGTCAACGAAAAATAGAAGTTGTTTTGACGCTGTCACAACGATGAAACAAGCCCTACGCAGCCGCAGAGAGTGTATTTGCAAGAACTGGCAAGCCGAAAGCGGAAGTGATGAAAAAACCGTGAATGAGCGGTGCAACGACTTACGCAACACCTGCTATAGCCTTTTATCAAAAATCAATCAATCACCGACGGTTGATAACTTTGCAGAAGCGTTTGCTTATCTGTATAGCGATGGAATGCCAAAGCAGAAGCGCCCGAACAGAAAGAAAAACACGTTGAAAGGAAGTTAAAACTTATGACAAATGCGGTTATTTATGCGAGATTTTCAAGCCACAATCAGACCGAGCAATCTATTGAGGGGCAACTTGCCGAATGCAACGCATACGCTCAAAGAAACGGTTACACTATCGTCGGCGAATATGTCGACCGTGCCATTAGCGGCACAACAGACGCACGACCGAACTTTTTAAAGATGATTGATGACGCACAGAAAAGGGCATTTCAATACGTTATCGTTTATCAGCTTGACCGATTTGCCCGCAACAGATACGACAGCGCTGTACACAAGGCACGACTTAAAAAGTGCGGCGTTCGTGTTCTTTCGGCACGAGAAAACATAGCCGATGACGCAAGCGGCATTCTCGTTGAGGGCGTTTTGGAGTCGATGGCAGAATATTACAGTGCGGAACTATCACAAAAAGTTCAGCGTGGTATGAACATCAACGCACAAAAGGCAATTTCAAACGGCGGAAGTATTCCGTTTGGATTTAAGACGGTTGACAAGCAGTACGTTGTTGATGACGATACTGCACCTGCTGTCGCTAAGATATTTGAAATGTATGCAAGCGGTCATACAATTGTAGAAATCAACGACTGGCTCAACAGTCACGGTTACAGAACAACACTGGGAGCGCCATTCAATAAAAATTCGTTGCGACACCTATTAAAAAATAAGAAGTACATCGGCACATATTGTTACAACGACGTTGAAATTCCCGATGCTATTCCTCGTATTGTATCCGATGAAGTTTTCAACGCTGTACAAGAAAGATTATCGGTAAACAGAAAAGCGCCTGCAAGAACAAAAGCGATAAGCGAATATTTGCTTACCACAAAATTGTTTTGCGGGCACTGCGGCGAAACGATGACGGGAACAAGCGGTAAGTCACACACGGGAACGGTTTATTTCTATTACAAATGCAACAACGCAAAGAAAAAAGCGTGTGACAAAAAGGCTGTGAAAAAGGAAGCTATCGAAAGTTTTGTTGTTGCAGAATGCCGTAAATTGCTTACAGTAAGCAACATTAAGAAAATCGCAAAAGAAGTCGTTGCACTGTGCGAAAAAGAAGCAGATAGGTCGGAGATTAACCGTCTTGCAAAGCAAATCAAAGATGTTGAAAGGCGGCAAAGTAACATTATGTCGGCAATTTCAGAATGTGACGATGAAACAACACGAAAAATGCTATTTGCTGAAATGAAACGCTTGTCAGCAGAAAAGGATGACGCTGAAAAGCAGTATGAAATTGAAAAAGCAAGCAATGTTGTCGTGACAGAAGATGAAATTATTTTTTTCCTTTCAAGTCTAAAAAAAGGCAAGGCAGACAGTTTGAGTTATCGGAAAACACTTATCAATGTTTTTATCAACAAAATTTACCTTTATGACGATAAAGCCGTTTTTTTCTTCAACACAAGCGGTAAGCCTAAAACGATAAACGCCGAAATGCTTGGTTTTGCCACAAATAACGATGAGTTCGCTTTTAATTTGTCTTGCTTCACCAAAGTCCTTCGATTAAATTCGGGGGACTTTTTTATTTGTGTTTTGATAAGTACCGAATTGCACTGAACGAAGCTGTTTTTGCGTATCGGAAAAAATTTTGCGACAAAACTTGACATCGGGGCAGATATAGTATAATATATAGTTATAATTATCAGAAAAGAGAACTGTATGACCAAAAAGGAAAGAGCAGAGCTTGTTATAGACGGGCTTGCCGAGTGCTATCCGGACGTGAAATGCGCTCTTGTTTATAAAAAGCCGCATGAGCTTCTGATAGCGACAAGGCTTTCGGCACAGTGTACCGATAAGCGAGTAAATATGGTTACTCCCGCACTTTTCGAAAAATTTCCCGATATTGACAGCTTTGCGGCGGCAGAGCCTGACGAGGTTGCGGAATATATACATTCGTGCGGACTATATAAGACAAAAGCTGTCGATATTGTTATGATGTGCAGAATGCTCCGTGATGATTTCGGCGGTGAAATTCCCGATACAATTGAACAGCTTGTAAAGTTGCCCGGGGTCGGAAGAAAGACAGCTAATCTTATAGTGGGCGACCTCTACGGTAAGCCTGCTCTTGTATGCGACACACATGTTATAAGAGTGAGCGGAAGGCTGGGTCTTACTGATGGAACAAAGGATGCGCTGAAGGTTGAAAAACAGCTTGCCGCAATAATAAAGCCGGACGACAGATTGATGATGTGTCACAGGCTTGTGTGGCACGGTCGGCTTGTGTGCAGTGCGGCAAAACCGAATTGCAGTGAATGCAGGCTGAGCGGTTTTTGCAAGTTTTTTTCGGGGACAAAATAAAATAACGGCTTGGAGTGAGTATTATGAAAGGGAAGGTACGCAACGCAATAATAATTGCCGCAGGCGTGCTTATCCTTACCGTAATGCTCACTGTTGTTTTATATTACTATAACGACAAAGTAATGCGTGATAACGCATGGGTGTTCTCTGTGGATGAAACCTCATACGATGAAAGCTCGTATGTGCAAAAACCGGATCTTAATTCAGCAGATCTTGAAACGCTGATGCAGATAAAAGGCGTCGGACGGAAAACGGCACACGATATTATAAACTATCGTGAAAAGCACGGGAAATTTACATCTATGTCACAGCTTAAAGAGATAAATTCGGTAGATGATGAAGTATATATGATACTGTGCAACCGGTTTACCGTTGCCTCGTCGGGATATTACACAAAAAACGAGTCTTACGGCATTCGCAAGGTAAACCTCAATAAAGCTACCGTAGACGAGCTGATGAGCGTTGAGGGAATAACGGAGGAAATCGCAAAGAATATTATATTGCGCCGTAAAGACCACGGAGATTATACCTCTGTAAGAGAACTTCTTGATACCGAGGGCATAACTATAACTCTTTACAGCAAAATTTCCGATAAACTGACAGTTTGATTTTATATTATTTTAGTGAGAAATTGCCAAAAAACTATTGATTTTATTGCAGCGATTTGGTATACTTAATTAATAAAGCATAACGCTTTATATATTTACAGGAAATACAAGGCGTTACGGAGGTCATTATGGATTATAACATCAAAGACGTATCCGGCAGACTGAAAAGCACAAGAGAGTACCTTGATATATCTGTCGGCGAAATGGCAAACAAAACAAACGTCACTACAGACGAATATATTTCACTTGAAAACGGAGAAAAGGATTTTTCACTTTCATTTCTTAATCAGGCGGCGGACGCACTCGGCATTGAGCTTATAGAGCTTCTTACAGGTGTTACACCTAAGCTCAATACATATTCGATAGTCCGTAAGGATCAAGGCTTACCGATCGAACGTCGGGAAAGATTTGCCTATCAGCACCTTGCCTATCTTTTTAAAAACAAGAAAATAGAGCCGTTGCTGGTAACAGCTCCTTACGATGATGAGGAGCAGAAAAAGCCTATACACCTGTCTGTACACGACGGTCAGGAAATGGACTATATAATATCGGGAACGTTGAAGTTCCAGATAGGCAGTCATATTGAAACGGTAAGTGAAGGCGACTGCATTTATTACGACAGCATGAATCCACACGGAATGATAGCCGTTGACGGCAAGGACTGCAAGTTCTTGGCGATACTGATCTGATAAACAAAGGAACGGAAAGAAAAGTATATGGAACAGGTTAAAAATTACTACAAGAGATTTGTAAAAGAAGGCTTTGATGAGAACGGGATACTGAATAAGTTCGAGATAGATTGCCCCGATAACTATAACTTCGGCTACGATATTATAGATAAGTTCGGAGAAATCGACCCCGACAGGAGAGCACTTATCCACATCGACCTTCAGGAAAACCGTCACGATTTTTCCTATTCACAGCTTTCGAAGCTGTCAACGCAGGCGGCAAATCTTTTCAAGTCATACGGTATAAAAAAAGGCGACAAGGTAATGCTGGTACTGAAAAGAAACTACCAGTTCTGGATTGCGATAATCGCTCTTATCAAGCTCGGTGCGGTTGCTATACCCGCAACGCATCTGCTGACAACACATGACTTTACCTATCGCTTTGAACGTGCAAGCGTAAAAGCTATAGTATGTACCGGCTATAATCCCGATATAGCCAAGTATGTCGATGAGGCACAGGAAGAAATCCATGCTGACGGCCTTGTTAAATTTATAGCAAACGGTCACAGGGACGGCTGGATTCCATTCGATGATGAAATTGCCGGAATGCCCGAAACTATGGAGCGTGTGCAGACGGATACAAGGGAGCATATGCTGTTATATTTCACATCGGGTACTACGGGCTATCCCAAGATGGTTGTCCATAATCACAGATATGCGCTCGCACATATTCAGACTGCGGCACACTGGCAGAATGTCGATTCTGACGGTGTTCATCTTACAATATCCGATACAGGCTGGGGAAAAGCCGCCTGGGGCAAGCTGTTTGGTCAGATGTCGCTCGGTGCGTGCGTGTTCGTGTATGACTTTGACAAGTTCATACCGACCGATATGCTGAGGATAATGCAGAACTATAAGATAACCTCATTCTGTGCGCCTCCCACCATGTTCCGTTTCTTTATAAAGGAAGGACTTGAAAACTACGATCTTTCGAGTCTTAAATATTCCGCTATTGCAGGCGAGGCACTCAACCCTGAGGTGTATAATAAGTGGCTTGAGTTTACCGGCCTTAAGCTGATGGAGGCATTCGGTCAGACCGAATCGACAGCACTGCTTGCAAATCTTGTAGGAATGACGCCTAAGCCCGGCTCAATGGGCAAGCCTACTCCGCTCTACGATGTCGACATTGTCGATGATGACGGAAATCCGGTGCCTGTCGGAGAAGTCGGTGAAATAGTAGTCCGTGCCGAACCTGGCAAGGACGGTCTTTTTGACGGTTATTACCGTGATGATGAGCTTACCGCTCAGGCATGGCACGATGGGCTGTATCATACAGGCGATACTGCTTGGAAGGATGAGGACGGCTACTTCTGGTATGTCGGAAGAAATGATGATGTTATCAAGGCGAGCGGTTACCGTATAGGACCTTTCGAGATTGAAAGCGTTCTGATAGCACACCCGTCTGTGCTTGAGTGTGCCGTTACGGGTGCACCCGACCCTATAAGAGGTCAGGTGGTAAAGGCAACAATCGTTCTTGCAAGAGGCTATGAACCGTCCGAAGAGCTTAAAAAAGAGCTTCAGACTTACGTTAAGAAGAACACTGCTCCTTATAAATATCCGAGAATAGTGGAGTTCGTTGACGAGCTTCCCAAAACTATCAGCGGCAAGATAAGAAGGGTACAGATTCGTAACGAGGATAACAAGAAAAACAGTTAATGACAGAATTCGCCGCAGGTAATACTTGCGGCGATAGTTTTAGAGGGCTTTATGGAGTATTACATCTATCTGTTGCAGATATTCGGCGGCGGTAATCCGAAAATTCACGAGGTAATAAAGGCATACGGTAATGCAAGACTTGCGTATGAGCATATCAGCAATGGCGATATGTCGCATATACCTTCTAACCGTCACGAGTATGTCCGCAGAGCGTCACTCGAACGCTCAAAGGTGATAATGGATTATTGCGCCGGGAATAATATCGGCATTGTCACAATTGACGACAGGAATTATCCCGAACAGCTTAAGAATATATATAATCCGCCCGTTCTGCTGTTTACTGCGGGAGATATAAACTGCCTGCAGGGTAAGCTGGCGGTGTCGATAGTAGGACCCAGAAAGCCGTTTGGCAATGCGATAAGGCTTGCGGAAAACATATGCTACAATCTTGCAAGAAGCGACATTGTTCTTGTAAGCGGTTTTGCACTGGGTATAGACAGGATAGCGCACAACAACAGCATCCGTCACAGCAAGCCGACCGTGGCTGTGCTTGCCTGCGGAATAACTATTGATTATCCGAATAATTCATTCGGGCTGAGAAAGAACATAATCGACAACGGCGGACTTATTCTGTCGGAGCTGCTCCCGGATACACCGTGCAATTCCGATTATTTCAAATTCAGAAACCGTATTATTTCAGGGCTTTCAAAGGGTACTGTCGTGATAGGCGGCTACAACGGAAGCGGAAGCCTTATCACTGCAAACCATGCGTTCGAGCAGGACAGAGAGGTATTCTTTACTATACCTGACGATACGCTGGATAAGAAATACAGCCGTGTTATCAGATTTTTGCGTGACGGGGCGCATTCCGTTTATGATTTCTATGATATTATCAACGAGTTTTATCCGACTTACCGTGACATAATCGACGATACATATCTTGATAAGGAACAGCTGACGAGCTTTGTGATGCACGAGGATGTCAGAGAAATGCCGCCTGCTGAGGATTTGCCGACGGTTTGTGAAGTAAAGGAACCTGAGCCTGCGAAAAAAGATGAGAATAAGCCTCTGCCTAAGGTGAAGGCGGCAGATGCACCATGCTTTAAAATTACAGGTGTCAAGGATAAGGAAAAGGAAATAGATTATTTCCGGGTAACTCCCGAAAATGTGCTGAAAAAGCGGAAAAAAGCGGGAAAGCCTGCTACACTGAATGATATGGCAGTAAAAGAAAGAATTCCGATAATAGCGCCGATCGCCGAAGCCGATAACAAGGATGTGAGTAAAGCAGAGCCGGTAACGGATACGGAAGAAAAGCAGAGCGGACAAATTGCGGAAGCCGCAGAAAACGCATCGGGAGCCGCAGAAATTCTCGGTATTATCGCAAACAGTGACGGAGTAACGCTTGATGCGTTGCTTTCTGCCTGCAGCTTATCATTCGGGGAACTCAGCGAGATACTCGCTGACCTTGAAATAAGCGGCGCTGTATCCTGTGGTGCGGGCGGAATATACACGGTAAAGAAGGAGCGGTAATGAATCGTTCACAGCTTGACAAATACATAACCGACTATTACGGCGTCAGAGCCGAAAGATTGTTTGAAAAGAATCCCGGTTTTCAGGCGTATCGTCATAATGATACGAAAAAGTGGTTCGCTATGATAATGGATTTGCCTGAAAGCAGGCTCGGACTTGACGGGCAGAAAATTATAGATGTCGTCAATCTCAAGTGCGACCCTATCCTCATCGGGTCGCTCAGAATGGAACAAGGCTTTTATCCTGCGTATCATATGAATAAGGAAAACTGGATAACAGTCGCTCTTGATGAAAGCGTACCCGATGAAAAACTAAGGATGCTTGTCGATATGAGTTATGAGCTGACAAGAAAAAAGCTCAGAAGAAATAAGTAAAGAATACCGCCTGTGAATGCAGTGAGCAAACACGGGCGGTAAATGTTTTATTTACTTTCTCATAAGTCTTAATGAATTGAAGATAGCGATTATCGAAACGCCAACATCTGCGAAAACAGCCGCCCACATATTAGCAAGACCTAAAACGCCGAGTACCTGAATTATCAGCTTTACACCGAGTGCAAATATGATATTCTGGAGAACTATGCGGTTTGTTTTTTTGCTGATCGCAAATGCATCGGCAAGCTGCATTGGGTCGTCCTTCATAAGAACGCAGTCTGCGGTTTCTATGGCACTGTCAGCGCCCGAGCCGCCCATTGCAACGCCTATGTCGGCAGATGCTATTACGGGTGCGTCATTTATGCCGTCGCCTACAAACATTACCTTTTCATTGTCAGGAAGCTCCGATTTCATCTTAAGCGTAATTTCGCTCTTGTTTTCGGGGAGAAGCTCTGCGTAGTAATCTGCGATACCGAGCTTTTCAGCCGCCGCAGCCGCCGCAGATTTATTGTCGCCTGTGAGCATTACGACCTTCACACCGTGATTTTTAAGCATCTTTACGGCTTCAGCCGAGTGTTCCTTAGGCATATCTGCGATTTCGATAAGACCTGCATATTTATTGTCAACGGCCACATAAAGCACTGTGCCGTTTGCTTCGGGGCAGTTTATGCTGTAGTCAGCCATAAGTCTGCTGTTACCGCAGAGAACGGTCGCACCGGAAATCACAGCCTTGATGCCCTTGCCGGCTATCTCACTACACTGAGTAATCTGCGACTGGTCAATATCCGCACCGTATGCCTTTCTTACCGAAACGGCTATAGGGTGGTTGGAGTTGCTCTCGGCATAAGCCGCATATCGTAACAGCTCATCCTTGCTCATTCCTGCAGGCTCTGTTCTTGTAACCTCAAACTGACCTTTTGTAAGCGTGCCTGTCTTATCGAACAGTACGACCTTAGCCTTTGAGATCGCTTCAAGGTAGTTACTGCCTTTTACGAGTATGCCCTTTGACGAAGCCTTGCCGATACCTGCAAAATATCCGAGCGGTACGGAAATGACAAGTGCGCACGGGCAGGAGATTACGAGGAAGATAAGACCTCTTTGTACCCATGTTCCGAAATCAAAGCCGGTGAACAGGGGAGGGATAAGCGATATTATCACCGCCGCAAGTACGACTATGGGGGTGTAGTATTTTGCAAATACCGAGATGAAGTTTTCTGTCTTTGTCTTTTTCTCGACAGCGGATTCGACCATCTGAAGCATTTTGTATACCGTGCTGTCGGTGAACCGGCGTGTTGTTTTAAGCGTGATAACACCTGAAATGTTGATGGCGCCTGCGGGGACTTCATCACCTGCCGTAATATCTCTCGGTAAGCTCTCGCCTGTGAGGACTGATGTATCTATTGATGTGTTACCGCTTTCGACAATGCCGTCAAGCGGTATCTTTTCGCCGGGCTTTACTCTTATTATACTGCCGGTTTCAACGTTTTCGGGATCGACTGTTATATATTCGCCGTCAATCAGAACATCGGCTGTTTCCGGCTTTGTCTTGATAAGAGAAGATATGCTTCTTCTTGACTTGTTCACGGCTATTGACTGGAAGAATTCGCCGACAGTGTAGAACAGCATAACGGCGACCGCTTCTTCGTATTCTCCGAGTACGATAGCACCGATGCTTGCGATAAGCATAAGCGTGTTTTCGTTGAAGAAATTTTTCTTTGCAATTGCCTTTATTGAAGTGATTGCTACCTCAAGTCCGCAGATAACGTAAGCCGCAAGATACATCGTAAGTATCGCTATCTGCGGCACAAGCTGCTCTGTACCGATAGTTTTTTCAAGGATAAAAGCGACTATGAACAGAATGCCTGCGCTTATCATCTTGACTATATCTTTAGTATAGCTTACCTTTTTCTCAATGTGGTTTTCCTTTTCGCTGACCGTTACATTCGGTTCAACGGCAGTTATCGTTGCTGTTACCTGTTTTAACAACTCCTTGTCGGAAATTATCTTTGACGGTGTTACGGTAAGCTCCTTTTTGATGAAATTCATCTTTGCGCCGTTCGCATAATCCGACTTTTCAACTGCCTCTTTTACTTCTTCCGCACACTGTGCGCAGTCAAGGCCGTCTATTATATATTTCTTTTCTTTAAAAGTCTGTCTTTCCCTGACGGTTACGTCGGGTTCGAGCTTTGCGACAACTTCGGTGACCGTTGTCATAAGTTCATCGGGCGAACACGAATTTTCCGCTTCAACGGTAAGTTCCTGCTTCATAAAGTTCATTCCTGCCGATTTCACACGTTCGTCCTTTTCGACTTCCGCACGGATATCCTCTGCACAGTGAGCGCAGTCAAGACCTTCTAAAATATAGATTCTTTTCATAAGCTACCACCTTTGATATGGTTGAAGTTTTGAACAATTGAGTAACTGTTCAAATGTATTGCCCGAAAAAACAGGAGATGCTATCTCCTTTGATTTTTCCCGTTTTACTCCATAATATGCTCAAGCGCATTGCTGAACACCGTGTTTACATGGTTGTCGCTGAGCATATAGTAAACGACCTTGCCTTGCTTTTCACTACGAACAAGCTCTGCCTGCCGTAATACTCTCAGCTGGTGAGAGATTGCCGATGCTGTCATTCCGAGCAGTGCGGCGAGGTCGCACACGCACATTTTTGAGCGTGACAGCGAGTAGAGGATTTTTATCCTTGTTTCATCGCTTATAGCCTTGAAGAACATTGACAGCTTTTCAAACTGCATCTGTTCAAGCATCCTCTCACGCACATAGTTTACTACGTCCTCGTGTATCACATTACAGTTGCAGAATTCATTTTCGTCTTTTGCAGTGATATTTTCCGACTTTTCTGATTTGCTGACCGCCATTTTAACCTCATTTCATTTGAACGGTTGTTCAACTGTTTGTATTATAACACCGTCATACTGCATTGTCAATAGTTTCTTTATGATTTTTTGCTTTTCCTGCAAAATATTTTTCTGCAATACAGGAAAAGAATGTTGTCTTATCGTTTTCGGTGAAATCCTCATCGTCAAGCATAGCCGATACTTCGTTCAGAAGCACATCGGCCTTTTCTCTTGTTTCTGTCGGAGAAGTGCCGTTGAAATACAGCTTTTCATCGCCTGACAGTATCAGATCCACAGTGTCGTCTGTCAGCAGCTCCTCGCTGACGCCGAGCAGTACCGCCATATCCGACAGCGTTTTTGCTCTCGGGGTCCTTGCACCGCTTATGTAGTTCGCAAGCGCTCTGTAGGTTATGGATACGGCAGACGCAAAGTCCGTCTTTTTATAGCCGTTTCTTTTAATAAGTATTTCCAGCTTGTCCTTAAGTTCCATAATTCCTCCGACTGAATTTCCTTTTACTATTATTATATCCTTACATTTACGGCTTGTCAATCAAAAAAATACATAAAAATTCGCTAAAATTCAACAATTATTCGCTATATGCAGTATATTATGCGGTTTTGTGCATAAAAATACTTGACTTTGATGTGAAAAGGTGTATAATATTCAATGTGAGTTAAATCAGAAAGCAGAACGCCCGAAAGCGTCTGTGAGATAGAAAGGAAATAATAAAATGGCTAAAGAAATCAAAAAGATCGTACTTGCTTATTCAGGCGGACTTGATACGTCCATCATCATTCCGTGGTTACACGAGAATTATCCCGGCTGTGAAGTAATCTGCGTAGCAGGTAACGTAGGACAGGACTCTGAAATAGTAGGTCTTGAAGAAAGAGCTAAGAAGACAGGCGCATCCAAGCTCTACATAGAAGATATACAGGACGAATTCGTAAACGACTTCATATTCCCCACACTTAAGGCAGGTGCTAAGTATGAGGGTTATCTGCTCGGTACTTCGTTCGCTCGTCCTCCTATAGCTAAAAGACTTGTTGAGATAGCTAAGAAGGAAGGCGCTGACGCTATCTGCCACGGCTGCACAGGTAAGGGTAACGACCAGGTACGTTTTGAGCTTACTATCAAGGCTCTCGCACCCGAGCTTGAGATTATCGCTCCCTGGAGAATATGGGATATTAAGTCAAGAGATCAGGAAATCGAGTATGCAGAGGCACACAATGTTCCGATAAAGATTACCCGTGAAACCAACTACTCAAAGGATATGAACCTCTGGCACTTATCACACGAAGGTCTTGACCTTGAAGACCCCGCAAACGAGCCTCAGTACAATAAGAAAGGCTTCCTTGAACTTGGCGTTTCACCCGAGCAGGCTCCCGACAAGCCTACTTATGTTACAATACACTTTGAAAAGGGTATCCCCACTTCGCTGGATGGCGAAAAGATGGACGGCGTAAAGCTTATCAAGACTCTTAACAAGCTCGGCGGCGAGAACGGTATCGGTCTGTTCGACGTTGTTGAAAACAGACTTGTTGGTATGAAGTCGAGAGGCGTTTACGAAACTCCCGGCGGAACGATCCTTTATCACGCTCACGAAGTTCTCGAAACTATCTGTCTTGATAAGGAAACACAGCACTACAAGTACGGTCTTGCACAGAAGTATGCAGACATCGTATATAACGGTCAGTGGTACACACCTTTAAGAGAGGCTATGGACGCTTTCGTTGACAAGACACAGGAAACTGTTACAGGCGACGTTAAGCTCAAGCTCTACAAGGGTAACATCATCAACGCAGGCGTTACATCACCCTACACACTGTACAGCGAAGACTTCGCTTCATTCGGTGAGGACGATGTTTACGATCAGACAGATTCAAAGGGCTTTATCAACCTGTTCGGTCTGCCGATAAAGGTCAAGGCTCTGCTTGATGCTGAGAGAAACAATAAGTAAGCTTTAAAAGCGTTACGGTAAATCCCGCAAGGTGTAAAACTATGCCTTGCGGCTTTTACGGTTTTTAAGATGCGATTTAAAACACGGTCGGTACGGCTGTGTTTTAAAAAGCGTTTTAATTACTTTTATATTTATAACGGAAAAAACAAAACGCTTTTTGCGTTATGAACATAAATCTGAAAGGAAATAACAGTATGTCTAAAATGATGTGGGCGGGAAGATTTTCAAAGGAGGTTGACTCAAAGGTCAACGATTTCAATTCTTCCATCTCATTTGATGCAAGAATGTACAAGCATGATATAAAAGGCTCTATAGCACACGCAACCATGCTCGGTGAGTGCGGCATTATCGACCCTGCGGACAGCAAGGCAATTATCGAGGGCCTGAACGGTATTTTAAGCGATATTGAAAACGGAACACTGCATTTCGATCCCAATGCGGAAGATATTCATATGTTCGTTGAGGCTGAGCTTACCGCACGAATAGGCGATGCGGGAAAGCGTCTGCACACCGCAAGGAGCAGAAACGATCAGGTGGCTCTCGATATAAAACTCTATCTCAAGGATGAAGTCGATGAAATTGCAAAGCTTGTCCGTGAGCTTATAAACACTGTTATAGATATTGCAAAGCAGCATACGGAAACGGTAATGCCGGGCTACACCCATTTACAGCGTGCACAGCCTGTTACATTCGCACATCATCTTATGGCATATGCACAGATGCTGACAAGAGATCTGACAAGACTTGCAGACTGCAAGGAAAGAATGGATGTAATGCCGCTCGGTTCGTGTGCGCTTGCAGGCACTACATATCCTCTTAACAGAAAGAGAACAGCCGAGCTTCTCGGCTTCAAGGATATTACGATGAACAGCCTTGACGGCGTATCCGACAGGGATTTCTGCATTGAGTTATGCTCTGATATTTCAATGCTCATGATGCACCTTTCGAGATTTTCGGAAGAGATAATCATGTGGTGCTCGTGGGAATTCAAGTTTATTGAGCTTGACGATGCATATTCCACAGGCAGCTCGATAATGCCGCAGAAGAAGAACCCCGATGTTACAGAGCTTATAAGAGGCAAGACGGCAAGGGTATACGGCGATCTGCAGACGCTTCTCACAATGATGAAGGGACTTCCGCTTGCATATAACAAGGATATGCAGGAGGACAAGGAGGCAATATTTGACGCAGTGGACACAGTAAAGCTGTGTATCTCGACATTTACTCCTATGCTTGCGACTATGACGGTACTTAAAGACAATATGCGTACAGCCGCCGCAAAGGGCTTTATCAACGCTACAGACTGTGCTGACTATCTCGTAAAGAAGGGACTTCCTTTCAGAACGGCATATAAGATAACCGGTACACTCGTTGCACTTTGCATAGAGAAGAATACAACGCTTGAACAGCTCCCGATAGAAGAATACAAGAAGCTGTGCGAAACGTTTGATAATGACGTATATGACGCTATCAGCCTTGATACCTGCGTTATGCAAAGAGGCGTTGACGGCGGACCTGCTCCCGATGCAGTAAAGCGTCAGATAGCAGAGCTTGAAGGCAGACTGGGCGGTATCGACATCTGATGATAACTTACGAATACAGATTACCGCACGATATAAATTCGTTCAGACGCAGTGTTGGCTGGTATGAGCTTTCGCCAAGACAGCTTAACTGTGCGCTTAAAAGCTCGGTGTTTGCGATAACGGCGCTTGACGGAGAAAAGGAAGTCGGCTCGGCAAGGGTAGTCGGTGACGGAGGCTATCAGTTCTTTATCAGCGATGTTATTGTACGTCCCGAATATCAGGGACAGGGAATAGGCAGAGAGATGCTTTCAAGGCTTATGGACAAGGCGTTGTCGGTAGCTGACGAGGGCGAAACGATAATGATAAATCTTATGGCGGCAAAGGATAAAGAGCCGTTCTACGAAAAGCTCGGATTTATGCGCAGGCCTAATGATGAACGTGGCTGCGGAATGACAAGATTTCTTAAAAAATAAGAGGTGCTTATATGAGCGTAAAGGTGTATATTGACGGTCAGGAAGGAACGACCGGACTTAAAATTCTCGAACGTTTCAAGGACAGGAACGATATTGAAATAATTAAGATAGACGAGGACAAGAGAAAGGATAACGATGAGCGTAAGAAGTTTATATGCTCGTCCGATTTCACGTTCCTTTGTCTGCCCGATGCCGCCGCAAGAGAGGCGGTAGCGCTTGCAAAGGGCAGTAACGTCCGAATTATAGATGCTTCTACGGCACATCGGACAAATCCCGACTGGGCATACGGTTTTCCCGAGCTTTCAAAGCAGCACAGAGAAAAGATTGCGGCTTCATCGAGAGTGGCTGTTCCCGGCTGTTATGCAAGCGGTTTTATTTCGCTTGTATATCCTCTTGTGAAGGCAGGCATAATGCCGAGCGATTATCCTGTTATCGCTCATGCGGTATCCGGTTACAGCGGAGCTGGAAAGAAGGCTATCGCAGTGTACGAAAGCGATGAAAAGCCCGAAGAATTTTACAGCCCCAGACAATATGCGCTTCCTCAGGAGCATAAGCACTTACCTGAAATGATGAAGATAAGCGGACTTGATTACAAGCCAGTATTTAATCCTCTGATATGCGATTATTTCAGCGGTATGGTCGTAACTGTTCCGGTTCTCACAAGACTTCTGCCGAAGAAATATACGCTTGCCGATATTCATAAGGCTTTCACTGAGCATTATGCAGACGCAAATCTTGTAAAGGTGATGCCTGTTATGGGCGAGGGTGTGCTTGAAAACGGTTTCCTTGCCGCAAACACATTATCGGGTAAGAACAATATGGAGATATTCGTTTGCGGAAATGATGACCGTATAGTGCTTTGCTCAAGACTTGATAACTTAGGCAAGGGCGCAAGCGGTGCGGCTGTTCAGTGTCTTAACATAATGATGGGCATTGACGAAACGACCGGACTTGTATAATAAGTGAGGTAATAACAATGGTTGAATTTGATAATTATAAATTAGTGGATAAGGGTGTATGCGCCGCAAAAGGCTTTAAGGCGGGCGGTATCAATGTCGGCATAAAGCCCGGCTCGAAAAAGCGTGACCTTGCTGTGATAAGCTGTGACACAAAGTGCACTGCGGCGGCAATCTACACACAGAACAAGGTGAAGGGCGCACCGATAATCGTTACAAAGGAACACCTTAAAAACGGTGTCGCTCAGGCTGTTATCGTAAACAGCGGCAACGCAAACACCTGTAACTCAAACGGTATTGAGATCGCAGAGCAGATGTGCGAGCTTTGTGCGAACGAACTCGGTATTGATAAGAACGATATGATAGTAGGCTCTACTGGAGTTATCGGACAGAAGCTGTCGATCGACCCTGTGAAGAACAATATCAAGACGCTTGTAGACAGCATAAGCGAGGACGGAAGCTCACTTGCGTGCGAGGCAATAATGACGACCGATACACGCAAAAAGGAGCTTGCAGTAGAGTTTACGCTTGACGGCAAGACCTGTCACATCGGCGGTATCAGCAAGGGCAGTGGTATGATAAATCCCAATATGGCTACAATGCTTGCTTTCATTACAACCGATGTAAAGATAAATGCGGAGCTTCTTCATAAGGCACTGAAAAGGACAGCCGACATTACTTACAATATGGTAAGTGTGGACGGTGATACATCCACAAACGATACACTGTGCATAATGGCGTCGGGACTTGCAGGAAACAAGGAAATAACGGCAGAGGACAAGGATTATGAAGTGTTCATCAACGGTCTTTACGCTGTAATGATGAACCTTGCAAGAGAAACCGCCCGTGACGGCGAGGGTGCAACAAAGCTGATGGAATGCGTTGTTGACCACGCACCTACTGAAGCTGTTGCAAAGAGCGTTGCACTGTCTGTTATAAACAGCAGTCTTTTAAAGGCGGCTATATTTGCGGCAGACGCCAACTGGGGACGTATTCTCTGTGCGATAGGATATGCCGAGGGCGATTTTGATATTTCAAAGGTCGAGGTCGTTCTGTCATCTTCAAAGGGTAGTGTAAAGGTCTGCGAGAACGGTGCAGGTGTTGACTTCTCGGAGGATGAGGCATTCAAGATACTTTCAGAAGATGAAATTGTTATCAGGATTGATATGCACGACGGTGCCGATAAATCGGTAGCGTGGGGTTGCGATCTGACTTATGAATATGTAAAGATAAACGCAGAATACAGAAGCTGACACCGAAAGGACAAAAGAAGATGGAACTTGAAAACGAAAAGAGAGCAAGTATACTCAGCGACGCACTTCCTTATATACAGCAGTATTCAAACAAGGTAGTAGTAGTCAAGTACGGCGGTAACGCAATGACAAACGATAAGCTGAAGCAGGCGGTAATGTCTGACCTTGTTCTGCTGTCGCTCTGCGGTATCAAGATAGTGCTTGTACACGGCGGCGGACCCGAAATAAACGCAATGCTGAAAAAAGTCGGCAAGGAGAGCAAGTTCGTAAACGGCCTTCGTTACACCGATGAAGAAACGATAAATATCGTTCAGATGGTGCTTTGCGGTAAGGTAAACAAGGATCTTGTCGATCTGCTTTACAGCCACAAGGGCAGAGCGGTAGGTCTTTGCGGTCTTGACGACCATATGATAGAGGCAGAACAGCTTGACCCCGATTTAGGTCTTGTAGGCGAGATTACTCAGGTAAACGTAAACCTTATAAACGATGTTCTCGAAAAGGGCTATATCCCTGTAATTTCGACTGTTGCGGCAGGCAAGGACGGTACTGTTTACAATATAAACGCAGATACGGCAGCGGCAAGAATTGCGGCTGAGATGAAATCCGAGAACCTTATCCTTATGACTGATATAAAGGGACTTCTTGAGGATAAGGACGATGACAGCACGCTTATACATACTGTCGGAGTTTCAGAAGTGCCTTATCTCAAAAAGCAGGGCATAATCTCAGGCGGTATGATACCTAAGATAGATTGCTGTGTCGAGGCTGTCCGCAGAGGCGTAAAGAAAGCAAATATCATTGACGGCAGAATACCTCATTCAATACTTATAGAGCTGCTTACAAACGAGGGCGCAGGTACAATGATTATCTGACGGCAAACGATGCAGGCGGAAAGGACAGATATGAATACTATAGACAAATTCAATTCTCATATAATGGGATCATACGGCAGGCTGAATGTTGTTCTTGACAAGGGCGAGGATGATAAGGCGGTTGACGAAAACGGCAAGACGTATATAGATTTCGGAAGCGGTATCGGCACAAACTCGCTCGGTTACTGCAACAAGGAATGGGCTGACGCTGTGTGTGAACAGGTACGCAGTATCCAGCATACCTCAAATTATTATTATACAAAGGTACAGGCTGAGTTTGCCGAGAGATTATCGGAAGCTGCAGGAATGAAGAATATGTTCCTTTGCAACAGCGGTGCCGAGGCAAATGAATGTGCTATCAAGATAGCAAGAAAGTACAGCTTCGACAAATACGGCAAGGGCAGACATAATATAATCACCCTTGTAAATTCATTTCACGGCAGAACGCTCTGCACGCTGTCGGCTACGGGACAGGACGTGTTCCACAACTACTTCTTCCCGTTTGTTGACGGATTTATAAATGTTGAAGCGAACAACATAGAGGATCTTAAGGCGAAGCTCGATGATACGGTATGCGCCGTAATGTTCGAATATATACAGGGCGAGGGCGGTGTTGTGCCGCTGGAGCAGAAGTTCGTTGACGCAATATTTGAGCTTTGCGCCGAGCGTGATGTGCTGACAATCTCGGACGAAGTACAGACGGGTGTCGGCAGAACGGGCAAATTCCTTGCAGGTGATAATTTCGGAAAGAAAGCCGATATAATAACGCTTGCAAAGGGCATAGCAGGCGGTATCCCGATGGGTGCGTGCCTCAGCGGTGACAAGTGCGCAGGTGTACTAACTCCCGGAACACACGGTTCGACATTCGGCGGAAATCCTATCGCTTGTGCAGGTGCAATTGAGGTGCTGAAGAAAGCGGCAGATCCGATTTTCTTGTCGCAGGTTGCAGATAAGGGAAGATATATAGCCGGAAAGCTGAAAGAGATACCCGAGGTCGAATCTGTTACGGGTATGGGTCTTATGATCGGCATAAAGCTAAAGACAAAGAATGCAAAGGATATACTGAATGCCGCTCTTGAACACGGACTTCTTATCCTTACCGCAAAGGAAAAGTTAAGACTTCTTCCTCCGCTCACTATCTCTTATGAGGATATTGACAGAGGTCTTGAAATACTCGCAGAACTTTTAAAATAAAATAAAAACTAAAACCGAAAGGAAAAAATTATGAAACATTTACTTAAGATGATGGATCTCAGCACAGAGGAAATCATTGAGATCCTCAATCTCGCAGATCAGCTCAAGTATGAGCTTAAGCACGGCATCCCCCACGATCATTTAAAGGGTAAGACGCTTGGTATGATCTTCCGCAAGGCTTCTACAAGAACAAGAGTTTCCTTTGAAACAGGTATGTATCAGCTTGGCGGCAATCCTCTTTACCTTTCAGCAAGCGATATGCAGATTGGCAGAGGCGAGCCTATACAGGATACCGCAAGAGTTTTATCACGCTACATTGACGGTATTATGATAAGAACATTCGATCAGGCTGAGGTTGAAAATCTTGCGGAATACGGCAATATCCCGATAATCAACGGTCTTACGGACCTTTCTCATCCTTGCCAGGTGCTTGCTGATCTTATGACAATCCGTGAGTACAAGGGTAAGCTTGACGGTCTTAAGATGTGCTACATAGGCGACGGCAACAATATGGCAAACTCGCTCATTGTCGGCGGCTTAAAGACGGGTATGAGTGTATCTGTTGCCTGCCCTGAGAACTACCACCCTGCCGCTACAACACTTGCGTTTGCTAAGAAGTATGACTGCTTTGAACTGACAGACGATCCGATAAAGGCTGCAAAGGACGCAGACGTTATCTTCACAGACGTATGGGCATCTATGGGTCAGGAAGGCGAAGCCGAAATCAGAAAGAAAGCATTCAAGGGCTTCCAGATAAACGATGAGGTTATGGCTGTCGCTAAGCCCGACGCTATGGTACAGCACTGCCTGCCCGCACACAGAGAAGAAGAAATTACAGCCAAGGTATTCGAAGAACACGCAAACGAAATCTTTGACGAGGCTGAAAACAGACTCCACGCACAGAAGGCGGTAATGGTACTGCTTATGGGCAATAAGGATTGATCCGGATAAAACTTAAATATCCGATACGGAGCAACGCATTATGTTGCTCCGTATTCGTGTAATATGGGGTGATAGTCATGACTAATCTGCTTATAAAACTGTTTGTAAAGGACAGCAAAAACACATCCGATCCCGCTGTCAGAAAGCGTTACGGGTATCTCGGAGCATTTACCGGTATCGTACTTAACATACTTTTGTTTCTCGGAAAGCTGATTGCAGGTATATTATCAGGCGGTATCTCCGTAATCGCAGACGCATTCAATAACCTTTCAGACGCAGGCTCATCAATAATGACCTTTGTCGGCTTTAAAATGGCAGGAATGCCTGCAGACAGCGAACACCCCTACGGCCACGGCAGAATGGAGTATGTTTCGGGCATAATAATTTCTTTTATCATAATGATGATGGGCTTTGAGCTTGGTAAAAGCTCGGTCGAAAAAATCTTCTCGCCCGAAAAGTCGGAGTTCAGCATACTTGCCGTATCGGTGCTTGGAGCGTCGCTTCTTGTGAAGCTGTGGATGGCACTGTTCAACACAAAGCTCGGTCGGAAAATAGACAGCGCCACAATGAAAGCTGCAGCGGCAGATTCTCTATCCGACTGCATTTCTACATCGGTAGTAATCATCTGTATGTTCATACAGCTGTTCAGCGGTTTTGAACTTGATTCATACGCAGGTATCGTTGTTGCACTTTTTATCCTTTACACAGGCTTCAACACATTCAAGGAAAGTCTTACTCCGCTGCTTGGCACTAAGCCTAAAAAGGAACTGGTGGAGGAAATTGAAAACACTGTAATGAACTATGACGGAATAGTCGGCGTACACGATCTTATGGTGCATGATTACGGCGTAGGCAGAATGGTAATATCGCTCCACGCCGAAATAAGCAGTAAAACAGATATAATGCTTGCACACGAGCTTATAGATCTTATAGAGGACGATCTCAGGGAAAAGTACAGATGCAGTGTTACGATACATATGGATCCTGTCGTTGTGGATGACAAGAAAGCGGACGAGGTAAAAAAGGTGGTTCTTGATATAATAAAAAATATCGACAGCAGCCTTACTATACATGATTTCCGCATTACCGACGGTGTTTCAAGGATAAATGTAATTTTCGATCTCGTAACGCCTTTCGGCTTCAGATATAAGGACGGGGAGCTTGCTTTTATGATAAAGAACGCAATTGCGGAAAAGGACGGCAGGCTCAATGCCGTAATCACCGTTGAACGTTCAATGTGCTGAATAATGCTTTTTAACGCACAAAGTCACAAAAGACTTTGTGCGTTTATTTTAAGTTGACTTGACACGGATTTTGTGATAAAATAAAACTATACTATATTATGAGAGAGTGTTTGTATGAACGGCAATAACGGAAAATGCGGAAAACTGTTTGTTATAGAAGGGCTTGACGGATGCGGTAAAAGCACACAGCTTGAGATGCTGAAAGCAAGCGCAGACAGCAATATCCGTTTCATCAGCTTTCCGAATTACAACAGTGCAAGCGGTGAGATAATCAAGGACTATCTCAGCGGTAAATTCTGCGAGGAAAACGGCAGAACTGGCGCATATACGGCCGGCAGTTTCTATGCGATAGACCGTTATATCAGCTACAAGACCGACTGGGAAAAGGATTATAAAGCGGGCAAGACCATAATAGCCGCAAGATACACCTCCTCAAATGCGATATATCAGATGGCAAAGCTGGAAAAATCCCAATGGGATGAGTACCTTGAGTGGCTTGAGGACTACGAATACGATAAATTTGCAATTCCACGTCCCGAAAGGATTATATTTCTGGATATGCCCGTAGAGGTGTCGCAAAAGCTCCTTTCCGCACGTTACGGCGGAGATGAGGCAAAGAAGGATATTCACGAAAGCAACGTTGCTTTTCTTAAGGCCTGCCGGGAAACGGCGCTATACACAGCCGACAAGAAGGGCTGGTATATACTGCCGTGCTCGGACGGTGAAAATCCTTACACTCCCGAAAAGATAAATAAGAAATTATCGGCGCTGATTTACGGCTGATAACAGACAAAAGCAAGGTAATATAAAGTGTTGGAATTAAAGAAAATTGAACTCAGCGACAAGCAGTGGATAGATTCGCTTCTGAAGCTGTCTGATTTCAGAGGTTGTGAGTATAACTTCACAAACAACTTTGTGTGGAGCGGTGTTTACAACATTACTGTAGGACGTTTTCAGGATTTTTATGTATCAAAGCACGGAAACTGTTTCGTGTTTCCCGCAGGAAAAGGCGATACGGACGCACTGCTTTCAGAACTGAAAAATTACTGTGACAGTACGGGAATACCGTTTGAATTCTGCAGTATGGATATAAAGGACAAGCAGATGCTTGAACAGCGTTATCCCGGTATGTTCACCTTCGATACAAGCGAAGATCTGTACGACTATGTGTATCAGTCGCAGTCGCTTGCAACGCTCGGCGGAAAGAAGCTGCATTCAAAGCGTAATTATATCAACCGTTTCAAACAGCTTAACTGGAGCTTTGAGGATATTACGCCTGACAATATTGACGAATGCAAGCAGATGAGCCTTGAATGGTGCATACGCAATGATTGCGATAAAAGTGAGGATAAATCGGAGGAAATGTGCGCTGTCGGAATAGGACTCGAGCATTTCTTCGACTTAGGTCTTGTCGGCGGAATCCTGAGAGTCGACGGCAGGATACAGGCGTTTTCGTACGGCGAACAGCAATGCAGTGATACGTTTGTGACCCACGTTGAAAAAGCGTTTACCGATTATGACGGAGCATATCCGATGATAAACTATATGATGGCAAACAGGTTCTGTAAAGGACTTGAATATATAAACAGGGAAGAGGATATGGGAGAGGAGAATCTCCGCAAGGCGAAGAAGTCTTATCACCCGTGTTTTATGGTTGAGAAGTTCAGTGCGGTTTATAATGCCGGGAAAGGACAATCAGAATGATATATGTATTTTTAGCGGACGGATTTGAAGAAACCGAGGCAATTGCTCCGATTGACATTTTAAAGAGATTCGGAAAAGAGGTAGTCACCGTCGGAATAGGCGGCGGTAAGATTACAGGCGCACACGGAATTACGGTTATTGCCGATATTACCGACAGCGATGTTATTATGACAGATAAGGTCGAGATGATAGTTCTTCCCGGCGGTATGCCCGGAACGCTCAACCTTGAGAAAAGCCCCGTTGTACAGGCGGCTATAAAATTCTGTGCCGATAATAAGAAAGCGATAGGTGCTATCTGTGCCGCTCCGTCTATAATCGGAAAGCTGGGACTTCTGAAAGGCAAAAAGGCAACTTGCTTCCCCGGCTTTGAACAATTCCTTGAGGGTGCAATGTTCACGGGCGACCTTGTAAATATTGATGATAACATAGTTACAGCAAAGGGGGCAGGTGCGGCTGTAGAATTCGGACTTGCGCTCGGAGCATTGCTCTGCGGCGAAGGAAAAGCAGAAAAGACAGCTAAGTCTTTACAGTGCAGATGAGCGTAAACGAGCAGAAAAAACAACTGAGAAAAGCCTTGCTTCAGAAGCGAAAACTGCTTTGTGACAGTGAAACGGCTGTTAAAAATGCCGCTATAACCGAGAATCTTTTAAGCCTTGAAAAAGTGCGGACGGCGGATACCATACTGCCGTTTGTTTCGACAGACGGCGAGGTGGATACGAGAGAATTCATAACACAGTGTCTCAAAGCAGGAAAGAATGTAGCTGTGCCGAGATGTATAGACGGCAGTAATATGGAGTTTTGCGTGATACATACGTTTGACGATCTTGAAAAAGGTATGTACGGAATTGACGAGCCGAAAAAGAGCTGTGCTGTGATTGATGCCACCTGTGCAGAAAACAGCGTGCTGATAGTTCCTGCACTCTGCTTTAATGCTAAAGGCTTCAGACTCGGTTACGGCAAAGGCTATTATGACAGATTTATAAACGGTTACAAGGGCTATACTGTCGGAGTATGCTATGAAGAATTTCTGACGGAGGATATACCTGTCGATGATTACGACAGATGCGTTGATATAGTCATTACAGAAAAACGGAAAGGACAAAAATATGGAGAATAATCCTATGGATTTAACTCATAAGGATGAAAATACCGAAAGCACAGAAGAACGCACAATTATGATGGATTCGATAAAAGCGCTTCATACTGGCAAAGTGCGAAACGAAGATTCATCTTATGACAGCGGATACGAAAGCGTTCCGGGCAGTGAAGAATCGCATTCTGATGACGGTGAGCCTGCGGAGGACGAGGTAACCGAAGAAGAATATCAGGAATATCTTGCGGCAAAAAAAGAACGCAACAAGAAAATCAAAGCGAAAAACCGCCACAGAAGAACGTTTTCACATATTCTCACAGGCGTTCTGCTGTCAGTTTTTATCATATCAATTTCTGCGTTTCTTGCTACATACATTGTAAAGTCAGCACTTGATTTTACAGGAATCGGAAAAACCTATTGCCAGGCTGAGATACATATAAACGAGGATTCCACAACAGATGAAATCGCTCAGGATCTTGCAAATCTCGGTATTATAAATATGCCGGATGTGTTCAAACTTTATACCAAAATGTTCGGAAAGGGCGATAAGTTCATAAAGGGTACTTTCACGGTTGACACAACTATGTCGTACAGTGCGCTTATTTCTGAGCTGCAGACAGTGTCTACTGTAAATCAGACGGTTTCAATACAGATAACCGAGGGTATGACTATTGATGAGATTGCTCAGATGATGGAGGATAACCGTGTCTGCCGTGCCGAAGATTTCATGGAGCAGTGCAAGACGCTCGGAGATACTTATAAATTCCAGAAACGTCTTGAGAATAAAAAGCTGAAATATTATCAGATGGAAGGATATATATTCCCCGATACATACGAGTTCTATATTCTTCCCGCCCTTGAGGACAATAAGGAACTTGATACAAGCGAGTATGCCGCAGATGCTCTTGACATTATATATCAGAACTTCAATAACAAGCTGACGGCACGTTACTATAACCGTATGAGCGAGCTTGGGCTTACGCTTGACGAAACCATAACGCTTGCTTCGATAGCACAGCGTGAGGCGGATACTACGACCAATATGGGCAATGTTGCATCGGTATTCTTCAACCGTATGGCTGATGCGGAAGCATTCCCGCATCTTGAATCGGACGTTACCGTACATTATGTTGATGAGCATATAAAACCGCATCTCACTTCATCGCAGTACGACCAGAAAATGTTTGACGCATATAACACCTATAAGTGTGATGGTATACCGATAGGACCTATCTGCAACCCGGGACTTGACGCTATAAAGGCAGTGCTTTATGCGCCTGAAACAAGCTATTACTATTTCTGTGCAGACCCTGACACAACAGAAATGTATTTTGCAGAAACTATTTCGGAGCATGAGGAGAATCTCCGCAAGTGCGGACTGGATCATGCGATAGCCGAATAATCAAACAATCAATATTCCGCCGCAGAGCTCTCTGCGGCGGAATGTCATAATAAGGTAAAAGAAAGGTTAAGTTTATGTTAGAACTTTTATCGCCTGCTGGTGATCTTGAATGTCTTATGTCAGCCGTTGATTACGGTTGTGACGCTGTATATCTCGGAAGTACAATGTTCGGTATGAGAGCAGGTGCGGCAAAATTCGATCCCGAAACGTTGAGGAATGGCGTTGAATACGCTCACGCAAAGGGTGTAAGAGTATATCTTACCTGCAATACCGTTCCGTCAAACGATGAGATAGAACTGCTCCCCGAATTTATAAAAACCGCATACGACTGCGGAATAGATGCCGCAATAGTAAGCGACATCGGTTGTATTGCTCTGATAAAGCGTACCGTTCCCGATCTTGAGATTCACGTTTCTACACAGGCGGGAGTAGTAAACTATGTAACTGCAAACGAGCTGTACAAGATGGGCGCAAAGAGAGTAGTGCTTGCCCGTGAGGTAGATATTGAAAATATAAAGCGTATAAGGGATAACATACCTGAGGATATGGATATTGAAGTGTTCGTTCACGGGGCAATGTGCGTTTCATTTTCAGGAAGATGTCTGCTTTCCGCTTTTATGACAGGCAGAAATGCCAACAAGGGCGAATGCGCTCAGCCTTGTCGCTGGAAATATCACTTAGTTGAAGAAAAACGCCCCGGCGACTACTATGAGCTGTCGGAGGGCGATGGCGGCTCTTATATCCTTAACGCTAAGGATATGTGTATGATAGAGCATCTTAAAGAGCTTAAGGATGCAGGCGTTACCAGCTTCAAGATTGAAGGCAGAGCGAAATCCGCATATTATACGGCAACGGTAACGAATGCCTACAGAGCTGCGCTTGATGCAGTGAAAAACGGTGAACCGATTCCGAAGTGGGCAGTTGATGAAGTTTATAAGGTGAGTCACAGACAGTATTGCACCGGCTTTTATTTCAACAAGGATGACGCAAACCAGTATTACGAGAACAGCGGCTACATCCGTGAGTGCGACTTTGTCGGCGTAATTGACAGCTGTGAGAACGGCAGGGTGAATATCACGCAGAGAAACTATTTTACCGTTCACGATGACCTTGAAGTGCTGTCGCCAGGAAAGACACCTGTAAAGCTGGATATTCCTTATCTGATAAATTCAAAGGGCGAGCAGACAGAGATAGCAAACCGTGCGACAGAAAAGATGTACTTTGACTATCCCGTTTCTTTCCCTCCTCATTCGATAATAAGAAAACCGTTGAGCAAAAAGTAAACTACGGAGGTAACTATCATGCTGAAAGCTCCGCAAAACCTGTTCGCTACCGCTTATGACGGATCGGTGCGATCCGACTGGCAGACGGTAGAGGGCGCAGACGGCTATATATTGCAGTTCTATAATGCAGATGAACCGGAAAAGTGCATTAAAACACGCTATGCGCAGAATAATTCAAAGCTGATACTTGGGTTTCGCAACGGCAGAAAGTATCTTGTACGGGTAAAAGCGTTCAGCTATCGTGACGGGAAAGAGGTATACGGCGAACTGTCACAGTCGGCAGAATTTACGCCGATGTGCCATCACCTTAAAGCTCAGAATGTAATCACGATGAACAAGGGCGAAACGTCGCAGATAGTATGGGAATGCAGAAATAAAGTGCCTGCCGTCACTTTTGAATGCGATGACAACGATGTGGCGACAGTAACAAAGGGCGGACAGGTTACCGCCGTTTCGGACGGTACGGCTGAGATAAAGCTGACGGCTGATGACGGTCAGACTTTTACTGTTAAGATAGTTGTCGGCAGGGATATGTCACGTTATCCGGCTACGGCAAGGATCATGCTCTGCGGCGATATAATGTGTTCGCTTGAGCATCAGCGGAAAGCCGCTTTGCATTCGCTTGATTTTACAGACGCATTCGGAACGCTTAAAGATACGGTCAGCTCAGCCGATTATTCTGTAGCGGTGCTTGAAACCACCTGCTTTGACGGAGCGCCGTTTGAATATGAAAAGATACGCACCGACAGCGGAAGCCCAAATTGCAATTCTCCGTCCACCTTCATAGATGCAGTGAAAAACTGCGGATTCAATGCACTGGTAACCGCAAATAATCATAACTGTGATACGGGGCTTGAAGGGCTTCACGCTACCTTACAACGTATCAGAAACAGCGGTATGGCAAATATCGGTACGCTTGACGATGAAACTCATATTGCCGATATAAACGGCATTAAGGTCGGATTTGTCGCTGTAAATTCAATATCAAACGGGCTTGAGAAAAATATATCGCCCGAAATTATCGGTAAATATGAGCCTGAGCATTTCAGACAGCTTGTTGAAACGCTTAAAAATGAAGGCGCAGAATATATAATCGCATATCAGCACTGGGGCGTTATGAATTCTGTTACGGTTCGAAATTCTCAGATAAAGACGGCTGAATATATGGCACAGTGCGGTGTGGATCTTATTATCGGTTCTCATCCGCACGTTATGCAGAAAGTCGGTAAAATACACACACCCGACGGCAGAGAGGTGACGTGCTTCTATTCTTTAGGCAATCTTTTGTCATCTATGAAAGAGCTTTGTGAAAACCGTGAGAGCGTAATTGTAAATCTGATTCTCACAAGGACCGAAAGCGGAGTAAAGTCCGATATATTGTGCATTCCGACGCTTTGCAAGGACACCTATGACGGATATACTGTAAGCGTTCTTGACGGGTCGCTGACGCATACAGAACAGATTTCCGAAGATCGCATAAGAGATATACTCGGCAAGGAGGGCGTTATACGAAAATACCCTAAATTCTTGCTGCAAGGCTCGGCTGTGCTGAGAAATATATTCCGTGACAGCGGTTTTTCTTATGATGATACCGCTCTTATTCTATCGCCCTTATCGCTTGTAAGCAAAAAAAGCAATCTATCGGGAAAAGCCGGCAGCCAAAGAAATAAAATTGATATAAATAAAAATTTCAAATCGTTTTTAGACGGCTCAGACAGCGATTATATCGTAATCGACCTTTATACTGCGGCGGCTGTTTCGTGCTACAAGTACGGCGACAGCTTCTATACGGCATCGGGCAGTTTTATTTCTTCCGATTTTTATAATTCCAATAAAGACAGGCTTGAAAAAATTTCTCCGCCTTTTGACGAAAAAACAGTAAAATCTGCGCTTAAAGAATATGCGAAAATTGTCTTGTCAAAATATGATAAGGATAAAATCATATTAGTGCGGTTAAAATTCAGCAATATCTGCGTAAAAGAAAATCAGCTAAGAAACGGTAAAAACAGAAATGCGCTGAATAAGCGGTTGAGGCTGTATGAGGATTATCTGATTTCTCTTTTACAGCCGGTGGTTATTGATGTTTCCGGCAATTATTTTATGTCGTCAAAAAGTGACAATATGATGTCCTTTGAGCCGCTTTTCTACGATGATGTAAGAATCAAGCTGAACTCAGCGGTAAAACGTATCCGCAAGGATACATATTTTTCTGCATCGGAAATAAGGCTGCAGCTTATGCGTGTCATAAAGTACTATGATAATATGACGGCAAGAGCCTATCAACCTGAACTGCTTGACAGAAATTATGTATCGGACAGAATGACAGAGCTCACGTCAAAACAGTTTATCGCTGAGAATTTCGAGTATTTTGTATATCTGCGTGAAAATGAGATCCGTACCTATGATGATGCAAAAATTCTGCTTTCTGCTAAAGCCGGTGCAGAAAGGCTTATCTCGGCAATAAAAGCCGCTGAGTGTATTGACGGAGATATTTGCGATTGCAGTTACGATGATATAAAGATCGTTTTCGATGAGAACTTCCTTATGAAAAAACAATTATCCCGTAAACTTTCTGAGGCTTACAAATATACTGTTCCCGATAACTGCGAACATATTTTTCTTATCAGAAATGACCGCAAATTGCTTGAAGACTACGAAGCACGGCACAAACCTGTATTGGTTGACATCTGGGGCAGCTGTATTTCCCGTGAATCCGTTAACCGTAATTCCTCAGGTATCTATGTCGATAAGTACATTTTCAAGCAGCCGTTTTTGCTTGCAGACGAGCCTGAAATACCTTTTGACAACGATTTGAAGGCTGATAAATTCTGCGGCAGTAAGTGGCGAAGACGCACTGTCAAAGAGGCTTTTTTGCACGAAGGAAAACGCATTTTATCTTGCAGTAATGCCGAATGGCTGATTGTTGATATGTACGACCTTATCTGCAATATGCGTAAGTACGGTGATTCACTTTTCGAGGTGGATGATTTCATACTTCGCACCGCTTTTTACAAGTCGATTTCCGATAAATGCGAAAGCACCTATTTATTTAACGAAAGAAGCCGTGAATATCTCGAAAGAGCACTTGAAAACTTCAGCAAATTTGTCACAGAGCGCTATGGAAAAAACATTATTTTAATTAAAGCCGATCTTAAAGACCGTTATATTTCGCTTGACAATCGGTTAGAAATGTTATCCGACAGCGATAACACATTCAAAACCAAAAAAGCATTTATAAACGGATTTGAAGAAGAATTCGCACGTCTTACCGATTGCCGTGTAATTGATATTTCTAAAAGGTTTTATGCCGATGACCGCTTTGCACTTGGCGGTGCGCATATCGTCCATTATGAAGATGAGTTCTACAGTCAATGCTGTAAGCATATAACGGCTTTCCTCGGCGGTGCCGACATCCGCTATACCGATAAAGTCGATGAGGAGTATATCGCTCTGAGAGATATGAAAATTAGATAAAGATTAGCTATCCCCATACAGTTTAATGCTGTATGGGGATAGTTTTGTATATATGTCCGTTTTATCGGACAGGGGATATGGTAAAATTTATAATGGTAAGGTGAATGCACTTTTACACAACTACACAACGAGAGCCGCACAGACTTTCGACTGTGCGGCTCAGGTTGGCGCCGAACTTGTAGATGGCATACAACTAATTTCAATCCACCGTTGAAATTCAACGGACATACATATTATATAGTTTAAACAAAAAAATTGCAAGATGATATTGATCAATGCAATGGAATTGTAGATTTTTTACAAAACTTACTGTCGGAAATTATTCGTTTTTACAATTGACATTAACTAGTAGGTACGATATAATAGGAAAAAACGGTATGACATTACTTATAGATTTAATATAACTAAAAGACTTCAATAAATTCGACATTTTTTGTGAGCTAAAAACATAATTTTACTTTATTTTTCTAAAATGCATTGAAATCAACATCTGCTTGTATTATACTTTGGTTATAATATAAACTAATTGTAAAGGAGTAACGTGTGGTGTTTATTGCACATTTACAAGAAACTGAAATATCCGATGGTGAAAAGCGGAAAGAAACAGTTAAAGAACACAGCGAAAAGGCAGCAATGATTGCAGAGCATTATGGACAACCGCTTCAAATCTCACACCTTGTATATTTGGCAGCATTGCTTCATGATGCAGGAAAGATGAATAATGATTTTAATGAATACATAAATGGAAGTAGCAGATTCAGACGTGGTGATATAGATCACAGTTATGCCGCTGCAAGATACCTGGAAGAATATTCCATAGGTGCAAACGATTATGAGCGATACGCTGCTCAGCTTATATCAAGAATAATTATTTCTCATCATGGTCTGCATGACTGGTGGACAGATGAAGGGGAAAATTATTACATTAAAAGATGCAGTAAGCAAGAACGTTACGCTGAAATTAAAAGTAATATAAAACAGCTTTTATCTGATGAGAAACTTGATAGTTTGCTTAGCAAAGCAGAGGAGGAGTATCACAAAATTAGCCGCAGGATAAACAGTTTTGGTCGTAAAAAGAATGGCGAAAAAGACTTTGTGACATTCGCATTCTATTTTGGAATGTTCGAACGAGTTGCCGAGTCCTGCCTTATTGACGCTGACAGGACGGCGACAGCTGAATTTATGAATGGTACTGAAATTATTGAATCGTCTGAAGATGAAATTCTGCGTAATTGGCTTGATATGAAACAGCGTATGGATAACAAACTGAGTAAATTTTCCGGAAGCGACAGTTTAATATCAAAACTCCGAATGAATATTTCGGACAGATGCTGTGCGTTTGCCAAAAATGACGTAGGTATAGCTCAGCTTATTGTTCCTACAGGTGGCGGCAAAACGCTTTCGGCATTGCGGTTTGCGATTGAATATGCTGTTGAGCATAAAAAGGAACGCATTTTTTACATTTCTCCGTTTATGTCTATACTTGAGCAGAATGGAGATGTGATCCGTGAGATAGCGGGAGATGATAACTACCTTGAGCATCACTCCGATATGTATAGCAAGATTATCAATAATAAGCATAAGAATAATGATGAGGTTGCCGGCGAGCTTGAGGACTATGAGCTGCGTTGCAGGCATTGGGATAAACAGGTTATTTGCACTACTATGGTGCAGTTCTTTGATACATTATTCTCGTCCAGGACCGAAGCTCTGAGAAGGATGCACAGATTTACTGATTCGATTATTATAGTTGATGAAGTGCAGACTGTGCCTGTAAAATGTGTGTATATGTTTAATCTTGCAATGAATTATATGTCAAGATTTATGGATTGTTCGATAGTATTGTGTACAGCTACTCAACCTACGCTGGAGCAGTGTAAGTATCCTGTTATTCTTGACGAAAATAGTTCGATGACGGGAGATTACAAACAAGATTTTGTCGATTTTGCCCGTACAAAGATAACACCGCTGCTTGATAACAAAGGTGGTTATTCTTATGGTGAAGCGGCGGCTGTATGTATGGATAAATATCGTGAAAACGGAAACATACTTTTTGTTGTCAATACAAAGGATGCAGCGACAAAAATATATAGCGAAGTTTCAAATTTGAACAAAGAAGAGAGTGTTCCTGCAAAGATTGTTCATCTGAGTACAAATATGTGTCCTGCACACCGACGTAATGCTATAGAAGATATTCGCAATATGCTTGATAAGAATCAGCCGGTAATATGTATTACAACACAGCTTATTGAAGCAGGCGTTGACATCAGTTTTAAATGTGTGATACGTTCCCACGCAGGAATGGAAAATGTTGCGCAGGCGGCTGGTCGTTGTAATCGTAATGGCGAAAAAGAGTGCGGAGATGTGTACATAATTGAACTTAAAGAGGAAAATGTATCCGGACTTGGTGAACTTACAGAAGCTCGAAGACAGACTGTAAATACTATCATTGATATTATGAGAAAAAGAAGCGATGATTATTTGTCGGTTGATGCGATGAATTATTATTTCAGCCATTTTTATGATGAGTGTACTTATAAAAACGGTAAAGATATTATGAAATATCAACTTGATAATCCCGAAGACGATATTTTGAATTTGTTATCTTTAAATAGCGTATTCCGTAAATCCGGTAAGTTTTGTCGGGATGGACAGGCGTTCAAAACAGCAGGCGATAACTTCAGAATGATAGATAATAACACTATTGATATAATAGTGCCGTATAATGAAGAGGCGAGCAGAATAATCGAAGCTCTTAACGGTGAAACAACTATATCGCAGGCTCTTGAGCTTCAGCGTAAAGCACAGCAGTACATTGTAAATGTATACGATTATACATTTAAAAAGCTTGCTGAAAACGATGCTTTAAACGAGATCAAGGTAAGGCGGGATGAAAAAGTGTATATCTATGCGCTTAAAAAAGAGTTTTACAATAACGCTACAGGGCTAAGTACAGAGGGCAAACCTCAGGAAGCAATGTTCGTCTGAGTTTGCCTCAAATATCGGATATATACAACACGATATGTGACCTGTCTGTAAGAACAGGCTGACATAAATATCAAAATGCAAAATACGGGTAAAAGCGAAAGCACAAGCCCGAAAATAAAGGAGGTAAGAATTTTGAGCAAAACCGAACACGATAATATTGTCGAGTTCAAGGTGAGCGGAGATTTAGCACTGTTTGCAGACGTGCTGACACGTCCGGGTGGAGAAAAATTCAGTTATCCCATACCGACTTATGAGGCGTTGAAAGGCATACTCATGAGCGTATACTGGAAGCCGACTATCATATGGGTGATAGACGAGTGCAGGGTGATGAATAAGATCTCTATGGAACGTAAAGGTATCCGTCCGATCAAATACGGCGGAGGCAACGACCTTTCGTATTACACCTATCTTAAAGATGTGGAGTACAGGGTAAGAGCTCACTTTGAATGGAATGACAACCGTCCCGAGCTTGAAAAAGACCGGAACGAAAACAAGCATCATAACATTGCAAAACGCATGATACAGCGTGGCGGAAGGCGTGATATTTTCCTCGGTACAAGAGAATGTATGGGGTATGTCGAGCCTTGCAGCTATGATGAAGGCATAAGCTATTATCAGGGTACAGAAATTCCGTATGGTTTTATGTATCATGGTATTACTTATGCAGACGAAGCTGAGAGGGAAGAGGATAAGGGTAAACTTACCGTCAGATTCTGGCGGCCTGTCATGAAAGACGGAGTTATAAAGTTTGATCATCCGAATGATATTCCCGAATCTCAGAAAAGGCATATCCGTGATATGAAAATAAAGCCGTTTGATAAAGATCTTGATAATTTCAGCGGACTTGAAGAATTCGACTTTATAGGCGGGGGTGATGATATTGAGCTGGACTGAAAAACTTGCCAATGCATATAATGTACTCTGCTTGCAGGAAGACAGCGGAATACTTCCGATAGCACATTCAAGACAAAACGCACAGATAACTGTTTCGCTGAACCTTGACGGAACTATACCGCCGCTGGGCTTTGCAGAAAAAGTAGATAAGTCGGACGCTCCGACTGTTATACCGGTGACGGATTCATCCGGAATAAGAACAAGCGGTTGTGCTCCTCATCCGCTTGATGATAAGTTAGTGTATCTTGCGGGCGATTATTGTAAATACGTCGATGGAAAGGCATCTGACAAGCAATCTTATCATGAAGCTTATATGGCTCAGCTTGAAGACTGGTGCAATTATGATCCGGATAATTATGCGATTAGAGCAATATACACATATCTATCCAACGATTCGCTAGTAACTGATCTCATCGATGCAGGAATATTGACACTGGACGAAGAAAAGAAAAAGTTATCGGATGATAAGATTGCCGGCATCAAACAAGCGGATGCGTTTGTTCGCTTTATTGTGAACGGAGTTAAAACTTGGAAAGACATCACCATCATAAAAAGTTTTGAACTATATAATTCAAGTAAATCCAATAACAGACAGTTGTGTTATGCAACAGGTAATGAAATTTCCGCAACTTATGCTCATCCGAAATATATCCGTAATGCAGGAGATTCTGCTAAACTGTTTTCAACAAACGATGAGAGCGGTTTTTCCTACAGAGGAAGATTTTTCGATAAAACGCAGGCAACATCTATAAGCTATGACTACTCTCAGAGAATGCACAATGCGCTAAAATGTCTTATCGCAAATCAGGGCATAAATGTTGACGGACTTTGTATTCTTGTCTGGGAGGACAGCCTTGCAGAAGTGCCCGATGCAACGCAGAAATGTGTGTTTGAAGATGATGACGATGACTTTAACGATGAGAATACGCCGACAGCAACCACCGGAAAGATAAACAAGGATCTTACGAGAAAGTCGCTTATGGGAACGCAAAATAGATACAGCCCCACCTCGCAGACAATGCTTATGATGTTTGACAGTGCAACACCGGGCAGATTGTCAATTACCGAATATACTGAGCTTGCCACTTCCGACTATATCAATAATCTTGCAGAATGGCATGATGATACATCATGGATATGCTATGGTAAACGCCGTTCTTTTTCTATATACGAAATTGCCGCCTGTGCTTATGGCAATGAAGAAGGAAATGTGCTTAAGCCGGGCGAAAAAACAAAAAAAGATGTTTATCAGCGACTTATTCCGTATATCGTATGCGGCGGAAGAATACCACAGGATATAGTAAACCAACTGTTCATCAGAGCTTGCCGATACAATGCATTTGATAATAAAAGCAACAACTGGCAAAGAGTTGTTAACTGTGCCTGCGGCATGATACGAAAAAGAATTATCGAAACAAAAGGAGAGTGTACAATGTCACTTGATAAAGAAAGCCACAGCAGAGATTATCTGTACGGCAGGCTGCTTGCAGTAGCCGATGTAGCAGAAGCGTCAACATACGATAGGGAAGACAGCCGTCCGACAAACGCTAAACGTTTTTTTGAAGCATTTTCAAATCACCCTTATCAGACGTGGGATGTTATATATAAGAGCCTCCGACCTTATCTTGACAGAATGGGCAGAGGCGGAAGTGTCCGCTATGAACGTATGATAAATGAAATAACTTCAATGTTTGAACACGATGAGTTCAAGGATAATTCGCCGTTGTCCCCGGAATTCCTGCATGCTTACAGCTGTCAGGTAAACGAATTATACACCAAGAAAACCAATGATAATCAGGAGGAAGAATAATTATGAGCACATTAACAAACAAGATAGATTTTGAGGTTATTATCTCAGCAACTGACGCAAACCCCAACGGAGATCCTTTAAGCGGCAACCGTCCCAGAATAAATTCTCAGGGTATCGGCGAAATTTCAGATGTATGCATCAAGCGTAAGATACGTAACAGGCTTCAGGATATGGGTGAAAGAATATTCGTACAGAGCGATGACAGATGTGATGACGGATGCGACAGCTTAAGAACAAGAGCAGATTCATGCGAGGAGCTTAAGAAAGTATCTTCAGGCAAGAATACAAGCAAGGATGAATATGCAAGGATTGCTTGTGAACAGTGGATAGATGTCCGCAGCTTTGGTCAGGTTTTCGCCTTTAAAGGTGATGCGGTTTCTGTTGGCGTAAGAGGTCCGGTATCGCTCAGTATAGCTAAAAGTGTTTCGCCGATAGATATAGTAAGTATGCAAATTACAAAAAGTGTAAACGGCGAAGGCGGAAAAGGCGGTAAGGCTTCTGATACTATGGGTACAAAGAATCGCATAGAATTCGGTCTGTATGTATTCAAGGGCAGTATCAACTGCCAGCTTGCTGAAAAGACAGGCTTCAGCGACGGAGATGCGGAAAAGATAAAAAATGCACTTGTAACGCTGTTCGAGAACGATTGTTCTTCAGCACGTCCCGAAGGAAGTATGCAGGTATGCAGAGTTTACTGGTGGAAGCATGACAGTAAAACTCCTAAGGTATCTTCTGCAAAGATACATAATGCTGTTCAGATAAAGGAAAAGGATTCACTCAACGGAAGAACTGCTATGTCAATTGATGATTATGATATAATTTTTAATAATCCCGAAGGTGCAGTACAGCCGGAGATAATTGACAATATTTAATGAGCTACAGCGAAGATGAATATCTGATGATTTCCGGCATACAGCATTTTGTGTTTTGCAAACGCCAGTGGGCATTGTCTTATATAGAAATGCAGTGGAATGAAAATTATCTCACGGTTGACGGCAACATTCTTCATCGCAATGCACACGACGGAGATTTTACCGAAATGCGAAGGGATGTTATTGTTACCAGAAGTATGCCGGTTTCTTCGTCGGAATACGGTATCAGCGGTGAATGCGATATAGTTGAATTTCACAAGTCAAAAGACGGAATATGTCTTTTTGGCAGAGAAGGGAAGTACAGCGTTATCCCCGTAGAATATAAAAGGGGAAGACCTATTGACAGCGACTGTAACGATCTTCAGCTTATCGCACAGGCTATTTGTCTTGAAGAAATGTTGTGCTGCAGCATACCGTACGGATATATGTATTACGGGCAGATAAGACGCAGGGTGAAAGTTGAGTTCACCGATGAACTAAGAGTTAGACTTTCGTCTGTGTTGAATGAAATGCACAGGCTGTATAAAGCACACCATACACCTGTTGTAAAAAAGAGCAGGAGCTGTAATGCTTGTTCGATGAACAATTTGTGCTTACCGTCGGCAACATCTTCGTCAGCATCGGAATATATTAAAAATCGCTTGAAAGGGGACAGTATATGAGAAAGCTCAGAAATACGCTTTATGTGATCACACCGGACAAATATCTGTCCCTTGACGGCGAAAATATAGTAATGCACAGCAAAGACGATACGCAAACACGTCTTCCTTTGCATAATGTAGAGGATATTGTGATATTCGGTGGCAGGGGAGCCAGTCCTGCATTGATGAATAAATGCACTGAAGATAATATCGGGCTTACATTTATGAGCCGCAGCGGAAAATTTCTTGCAAGAGCAGAGGGAGCAATCAGCGGAAATGTGTATCTGCGACGTGAACAGTTCAGAATAGCGGATGATGAGGCGAGAAGTCTTTCTGTAGCAAAGAATTTCATTATAGGAAAACTGTTTAACAGCCGCTATGTTATCGAAAGAGCAGTAAGAGATCATTCTTTACAAGTTGATGTTGATAAACTGAAAAACCGTTCCGACCTTCTTTCACAGGCGATAGTCAAGTGTCAGAGCGTTTCTGATATTGATACTTTGCGTGGAATCGAGGGAGAATCTGCACAGCTCTACTTTTCGGTTTTTGACGAATTTATACTTCAGCAGAAAGATGAGTTCCGTTTTGTAACAAGAAGTAAACGACCGCCGCTTGATAACGTCAATGCTTTACTGTCTTTTTCGTATTCTGTTGCAACCGGTATGTGTACCTCTGCACTTGAAACTGTAGGGCTTGATCCTTACGTCGGGTTTATGCACACAGACCGCCCCGGCAGACGGTCGCTTGCGCTTGATCTTGTAGAAGAATTCCGAGCGATAATGTGCGACAGATTTGTTATAAGTCTTATCAACAAGCGTATTATAAATAACGGCGATTTTGAGAAGAAGGAAGATGGCGCAGTATTATTAAGCGAAGACGGTAGAAAGGTCTTTTTGACTCATTGGCAGAACAGAAAACAGGATATTGTTATGCATCCGTTTTTAAAGGAAAAGGTTGAATGGGGCCTGCTTCCTTATATACAGGCACTTCTGCTTTCAAGATATATCCGAGGTGATCTTGATGAATATCCTATGTTGCTCTGGAGGTAGTTATGCTACTGCTAATAACTTATGATGTAAACACCGAAACATCGGCCGGGAAAAGTCGACTTAGGAAAGTTGCAAAACAATGTGTCAATTACGGTATCAGAGTTCAGAATTCGGTTTTTGAATGTGTTGTAGATGCAACTCAGGCACACGAACTGAAATTTAAACTCAAAGAACTTATTGATACAGAAAAAGACAGTCTTAGATTCTATAATCTTGGCGATAAATACTCAAATCGTATTGAGCATTACGGAGCTAAGTCTGCAATCAAGGTTGAAGAACCTTTGATTTTTTGAATTTGTGCGAATGTGTAGTGCGCAGAATTTTCCGTAGACATTCGCACACGATAATTTACTTATAAAGGAAATTATCAAAGCGCAAATTTAGTTATTAATGATTTTATTGAGGGAAAATGTCCGAAATGTGATATTTAGCTTCAAAATAAAGATAATCATTGTATAAATTTGCTGTCGCCCTCTTCACGAGGGCGTGGATTGAAATAACCAGTTCGGGCAGGATTTGTACAATATGACGCAGTCGCCCTCTTCACGAGGGCGTGGATTGAAATACTCCTAAGCATATCGTCAAGGATATGTGCGATTTGTCGCCCTCTTCACGAGGGCGTGGATTGAAATATCGTATGTGCGTTGCAATAGCTTTAAACCAAAAAGTCGCCCTCTTCACGAGGGCGTGGATTGAAATTCCTTTCGATAACGCAGGGTACACGCCAAGTTTCGTCGCCCTCTTCACGAGGGCGTGGATTGAAATTTGGCTTTCCAAGCCTGCCGTAACTCGCCTCGCCTCGTCGCCCTCTTCACGAGGGCGTGGATTGAAATATTCATTGTGCTAACAGCAAAATTGTAATATACTGTCGCCCTCTTCACGAGGGCGTGGATTGAAATGCCGCTGTTCAAAAGCTCCTGTACCATCTGCTGAGTCGCCCTCTTCACGAGGGCGTGGATTGAAATTTCCTCGTTTCTGCTATGTCAAGCCTGTACTCCGTCGCCCTCTTCACGAGGGCGTGGATTGAAATACCATTAAATACGTTGCATCATCTATCACGATAGACGTCGCCCTCTTCACGAGGGCGTGGATTGAAATAGATACATCGGGATTATTTCTTCACGAAATAACCCGTCGCCCTCTTCACGAGGGCGTGGATTGAAATGCCTGTTCCTTGCGGATAACATCAATCAGTTTGGTCGCCCTCTTCACGAGGGCGTGGATTGAAATAACGCTACGGTCTCTGAGCCTGTTGCGCCGATGAGTCGCCCTCTTCACGAGGGCGTGGATTGAAATACGATTTCCTCCAGTCGTGATATTCTGCTTTCTAAGGTCGCCCTCTTCACGAGGGCGTGGATTGAAATTTTCGGCTGACCATCGCCGTTAATATCACGATCAGTCGCCCTCTTCACGAGGGCGTGGATTGAAATAATCGAAAATTTTAGAAACCACATAGGCAACTAGTCGCCCTCTTCACGAGGGCGTGGATTGAAATATCATCAATTCGGAAATCAATAATCGGATACTGGTCGCCCTCTTCACGAGGGCGTGGATTGAAATCGGTAATGCTTGCAATGCGAATACAATAAAACAGTCGCCCTCTTCACGAGGGCGTGGATTGAAATTGTACTACACAAAAAGTTTGTAGCAATAAAAATGTGTCGCCCTCTTCACGAGGGCGTGGATTGAAATATCTCTTCTTGCTCTATCTTCATACTGATGCGTTGTCGCCCTCTTCACGAGGGCGTGGATTGAAATAACAACGGAGCGTTGTCAATCAGCTATCGAAATGTGTCGCCCTCTTCACGAGGGCGTGGATTGAAATATGTTGACAGCGAAGAATACGGCGGTCTTGTACAGGTCGCCCTCTTCACGAGGGCGTGGATTGAAATATAATATTACAACCAAAGAACACCATGTAATAGAGTCGCCCTCTTCACGAGGGCGTGGATTGAAATGACAGTAACGAGGTTGCCGCATATAAACAAGCACTGTCGCCCTCTTCACGAGGGCGTGGATTGAAATACAAATGGGATAAAATGGAAATACAAGGAATGAAAAGTCGCCCTCTTCACGAGGGCGTGGATTGAAATACGCAATCATCGGTATAAGTAAAACCTAAACCAAGTCGCCCTCTTCACAAGGGCGTGGATTGAAATTACGGCTCGTTCGGGCTGACGGCTTACGAAGAAAGTCGCCCTCTTCACGAGGGCGTGGATTGAAATAAAAACAGAAAGGAAGAACTACAATGGAACTTAAGTCGCCCTCTTCACGAGGGCGTGGATTGAAATTGGAGACCGTCTATCAATTTCATCACTTTCACGGGTCGCCCTCTTCACGAGGGCGTGGATTGAAATCTCTCCGATATGCTCCTCGGTAGCGGGATGAAAGGTCGCCCTCTTCACGAGGGCGTGGATTGAAATATCGAAAGGTTGAAAACAATGCACGTTGCACACGTGTCGCCCTCTTCACGAGGGCGTGGATTGAAATATAGGCATTGAACTTGATGCGGGATATTTCAACGTCGCCCTCTTCACGAGGGCGTGGATTGAAATTGACGTGCAGGTCGGCAATGACTATGTAGACCCGTCGCCCTCTTCACGAGGGCGTGGATTGAAATTGCAAGGCGAAGATATGCAAACGATAGCAAGCAGGTCGCCCTCTTCACGAGGGCGTGGATTGAAATAACTTATAAGTAAAAGAAAGAGCGGTCATTTGCCGTCGCCCTCTTCACGAGGGCGTGGATTGAAATCTTTTGGCTTTGCAGACCCCCTTACAGGTGCTGGGTCGCCCTCTTCACGAGGGCGTGGATTGAAATTGACGGCTCTGCCCCTTTTGATTATGTATATAAAGTCGCCCTCTTCACGAGGGCGTGGATTGAAATTCATAATTTTCCATGCGGTGCCAGCAGAAGCGGAAGTCGCCCTCTTCACGAGGGCGTGGATTGAAATGATGATCTCAAAGTCAGTACCGGCAAGACCTTTCAGTCGCCCTCTTCACGAGGGCGTGGATTGAAATAATTACATCTCCCTCTGCGGAATTTTTATCTTTTAGTCGCCCTCTTCACGAGGGCGTGGATTGAAATACGTCAAAATTCGGTGCAGGAAAAACGTCTTCTGTCGCCCTCTTCACGAGGGCGTGGATTGAAATGGGTTTAAATTTATCATAAAGGGCTTTAGCACCTTGTCGCCCTCTTCACGAGGGCGTGGATTGAAATACAAAGGTACGTTATAATATAGACAATGAAACGAGTCGCCCTCTTCACGAGGGCGTGGATTGAAATGCGTTTAAATTTAGAAGAAATTACCTTTAAAAACGTCGCCCTCTTCACGAGGGCGTGGATTGAAATCGATGACGGAATATAAAGAAGAAGACGTTAAATTGTCGCCCTCTTCACGAGGGCGTGGATTGAAATATTGACTGAAAATCAAACGCTTCCCGAGCCCGAGTCGCCCTCTTCACGAGGGCGTGGATTGAAATAATCTATGTATATAATCAAGGTAGCATTTCGCCCGGTCGCCCTCTTCACGAGGGCGTGGATTGAAATTCAAATTGAAAAGGAGGCTGAAAATGTCTAATTTGTCGCCCTCTTCACGAGGGCGTGGATTGAAATAATAACCGTTATTGGGTAGACACACGCAACACGGTCGCCCTCTTCACGAGGGCGTGGATTGAAATACAAAAGAAACAATACAGAAAATATTAAAAGATTGTCGCCCTCTTCACGAGGGCGTGGATTGAAATGGATAAGCGGCTTGTAAGTCAGTTTAATGGTAAACGTCGCCCTCTTCACGAGGGCGTGGATTGAAATCGAGCAGACTATAAACACGGGCGATAAGGTCGGCGTCGCCCTCTTCACGAGGGCGTGGATTGAAATGACTGTCATTGTAAAGGGAACGGAGTATATATAACGTCGCCCTCTTCACGAGGGCGTGGATTGAAATAACAATCTGCGCCGCTTTCAATACCGCAAAAGGCGTCGCCCTCTTCACGAGGGCGTGGATTGAAATTTACACGCAGTTTACAGATTTTAATAACCGTTATTGTCGCCCTCTTCACGAGGGCGTGGATTGAAATGGCACGTCTTTTGACAACAAAATCTTTGAAAAAGGTCGCCCTCTTCACGAGGGCGTGGATTGAAATACAAAGGTACGGCATAATATAGACAATGAAACGAGGTCGCCCTCTTCACGAGGGCGTGGATTGAAATCTTGATTATATACATAAGTTGACATAGTATAATCACGTCGCCCTCTTCACGAGGGCGTGGATTGAAATACAAAGGTACGTTATAATATAGACAATGAAACGAGTCGCCCTCTTCACGAGGGCGTGGATTGAAATGCGTTTAAATTTAGAAGAAATTACCTTTAAAAACGTCGCCCTCTTCACGAGGGCGTGGATTGAAATCGATGACGGAATATAAAGAAGAAGACGTTAAATTGTCGCCCTCTTCACGAGGGCGTGGATTGAAATATTGACTGAAAATCAAACGCTTCCCGAGCCCGAGTCGCCCTCTTCACGAGGGCGTGGATTGAAATAATCTATGTATATAATCAAGGTAGCATTTCGCCCGGTCGCCCTCTTCACGAGGGCGTGGATTGAAATAACAAGTGCGACAAGCTGTGATGCCCCCTCAGCATGTCGCCCTCTTCACGAGGGCGTGGATTGAAATATAACAAAATTATAAGATTTTACATCTTTAGGATGTCGCCCTCTTCACGAGGGCGTGGATTGAAATGGCACGTCCTTTGATAATAAAATTTTTGAAAAAGGTCGCCCTCTTCACGAGGGCGTGGATTGAAATATAATTTTTGACGAGTTTTTAACAAAAAATGGATGTCGCCCTCTTCACGAGGGCGTGGATTGAAATCCTTGCTTATAATCCGCAAGTTGCTTCAAAGCGTGTCGCCCTCTTCACGAGGGCGTGGATTGAAATGATTGCGGCGGCAAAGTGGATTGAAAACCAGCGTCGCCCTCTTCACGAGGGCGTGGATTGAAATTTACTGTTGCCATAGTTATCCCTCCTAATATTTAGTCGCCCTCTTCACGAGGGCGTGGATTGAAATAAACCGACCGGGAGCGGATCACTCCCGGAGAAAGGTCGCCCTCTTCACGAGGGCGTGGATTGAAATAGAAGTCGAAAAGAAAACTTCCGGCATAGGCTCAGTCGCCCTCTTCACGAGGGCGTGGATTGAAATCAAACAGCAATTCAAAAGGATATTTGAAGCTCAGGTCGCCCTCTTCACGAGGGCGTGGATTGAAATATCTGTTCGCAAAGAACTATCCGGTGTTTTCCCAGTCGCCCTCTTCACGAGGGCGTGGATTGAAATTACGATCAGTTACCGTGCGACGATTCCGCAAAGAGTCGCCCTCTTCACGAGGGCGTGGATTGAAATATATATGGCAAAATTCACCTTCGAAAGAAGATTGTCGCCCTCTTCACGAGGGCGTGGATTGAAATGGAAACGAAAGGCTCAAGAAGTTTAACGAGGCTGGTCGCCCTCTTCACGAGGGCGTGGATTGAAATACCTTATTGGGGTATTTATATAACGGCTTATTGCAGTCGCCCTCTTCACGAGGGCGTGGATTGAAATACATAGGCACTGTATAATATAGACAATTTGACGAGTCGCCCTCTTCACGAGGGCGTGGATTGAAATACCAAAATATATACTATATTTGTCTATTAAGTTAGTCGCCCTCTTCACGAGGGCGTGGATTGAAATATCAAAATATATACTATATTTGTCTATTAAGTTACGTCGCCCTCTTCACGAGGGCGTGGATTGAAATGACAATGACATATCGGTACAGAATTAAAGCAATTCGTCGCCCTCTTCACGAGGGCGTGGATTGAAATAAGATCAGCAATTCTGTGATTTGCCACCTTGATTTGTCGCCCTCTTCACGAGGGCGTGGATTGAAATATAGCTGTACGCCGTCTGCCAATCGCCTCCGTCATGTCGCCCTCTTCACGAGGGCGTGGATTGAAATGACAGCCTCGTTAAACTTCTTGAGCCTTTCGTTTGTCGCCCTCTTCACGAGGGCGTGGATTGAAATTCAGACGGCACAAAGCCGTTTGATTACGTTTACGAGGTCGCCCTCTTCACGAGGGCGTGGATTGAAATAAGAGCGGGCTTTATGGTTTTCTGTATCAGATTAGTCGCCCTCTTCACGAGGGCGTGGATTGAAATCGATTAGCATATCAACGGCTATCGGCAATCCAGAGGTCGCCCTCTTCACGAGGGCGTGGATTGAAATACAATGACTTTAAGACGTACACAACCACAGTTACCGTCGCCCTCTTCACGAGGGCGTGGATTGAAATGATACCCTCGTGCTTGCCGTTGGCTTGACATAGGTCGCCCTCTTCACGAGGGCGTGGATTGAAATACACTTTGCGCCTGTGTCGGCTCTTAGGTATTGAGTCGCCCTCTTCACGAGGGCGTGGATTGAAATGTGGCTAACTCTAATATAGCATCGAATTGTTCCTTGTCGCCCTCTTCACGAGGGCGTGGATTGAAATAATCCATTCCCCGTTTTTAAAGGTAATTTCTTCTAGTCGCCCTCTTCACGAGGGCGTGGATTGAAATCGTCAACTGCTGATACAACAGTACCGCCGTCAATGTCGCCCTCTTCACGAGGGCGTGGATTGAAATAACAATTTTTGTTGTTTTTATTCCTATTTTTAACAAGTCGCCCTCTTCACGAGGGCGTGGATTGAAATTGGATAGCGAATATCACCAAAAAATGACAAATGAGTCGCCCTCTTCACGAGGGCGTGGATTGAAATTAAATTATATCCTAAAGACGTGAAATCTTATAATGGTCGCCCTCTTCACGAGGGCGTGGATTGAAATACACAGTTTACACAAAGGTGTGGCATAATATAGACGTCGCCCTCTTCACGAGGGCGTGGATTGAAATCATTTTTTCCCATTTGTAAAACATTTCATAAATTTGTCGCCCTCTTCACGAGGGCGTGGATTGAAATATCGAACATCGCAAACGTATACTGAGTATCAAAAAGAAAACTGGAAAGACAGTAAGCAAATAATAGTCTACGAAAATGAAAATCAGTTGCGTAACTTTATTCAAAAATCACTGGATGGTGAGTATTTATCTGTAAAGAAAAAATGTATTTTGGTGCAATAAGTACCGATTTAGCTGAAAGAATTTTTAATGAGACAGGAGTGGATGCAGAAAACTATAATATTACTATCAGCTCGAACGAAATCAGAAAAATACTATTAAATTCGCACGGAGATGAAAAAAAAGAAAACCTTAGAGGACAGCGAGCTATTACTGAAGATGATATATTAGCTATTCCGAAAATTATTGAAGAAGCAGATTTCATTGAGTTAGACAGGAAAAAATATGATGGGAAACCGATAATTCGATTTATCAAAACAATTAACGGAAAAACAACCGTTGTATCTTATGTTTCTCAGAAGAAACACGATTTAGGTGTGCAAACGATGTATTCGAGTATAAAAAAAGATAGCCTTGTTACTGCGGCGAATGCCAAAGCCCTCACGGAAACGTCCGAAATGACAAGTAATACAGCTATCTTTAACACCACTATATCACAAAGTGATTCGGATGTCAATAGTAGTATACACAGTAAAGAGAAAAATAATACCAAATTTTCTATTACAGAAGATATGTCTGAGCAGGAACGTTACGAAGAGCTTAAAGATAAGTCTATAGTTGTTTCAAAGCCTGACATGAGCAAAGTATCCGATATAGACATCAAAGCATATAAAAACCTCAGCATCAAAGAAGCCAAAAAGTCAATCAGAAGAATTGCGGAAATGCTCGGAATACACAATGTCAATTGCAAAAACAGCAATATCAAATTTGATTTTGCTTTTTCGAAAGGCAGCCTTGATACAAGTCTTAATCATCAAAGAGAATATGGCGGAAGTTACACAGATTATGCTGAGATGCTTACCTGTCTTGACAAGCTTGTTGAAAACGCAGAACTTATAGAAGTACATAAAAACTATAAGGATAATGAGTATTTAAAGAATACTTTTGTTTTGATAAGCGCAATTAACAACGATGGCAATATAACTCCTGTGCAACTCGAAGTGAAAGAATATGACAAAGGACAGAGCAATTCACTTTATTTAAATGTAGTTTTAAGCAAAATAAAAGAATCAGCCGTCGTAAAGGGCGAACATAACGGCAATGCCGACATATCCAACCCCCTGGTAGCTGATTCTGCTATTAGTTTATCACAACTTTTTGCGAATGTCAACCCCAGCGACAAAAGGTTTTTAAAATATGTGCCGGATAACTTCTTGTCGACAGAGCAAATTGAAGCAAAGCGTGAAGCTCAGAAGAGTGATTACAAAAATTACAACAGATATGTTGAGGTGTTTAAAAATGACAAAGACGGTAGCGACAACAAATTCTCCCTCCTTGATGTTCTGGGTGTCAAAGAGGCTTTGGCAAGACGATCGTTAAGGTGGAGCAGGATTAGATAAAAATTATCAATATAGACAATTCTGCAGTGAAACCATATATAGTCCAATTAGAAATCGATGACCGTAAATCTATGATGACAACACTCGTATAGATAACAATATCAAGCTTGTTCAGGCAGGGTTGAAATCAAAAATTCGTGCTATTATGGAAGCACAGAATATTGATGAAGCAGAAGCCGCAGAAGAACTGCAGCGTATTGCAAAGGAAAATGACATAGACGGCGGCATACTGGACGGTGACAGCTATGAATAAGCTGACTTCCCTGCAGTTGTCGCAAGGAATAGCCGACCTTATCGTCGGACTGGAAACCGATCTTATTGCAAACATAGCCGCCTATCTTGCTGCAAACATAGCGGCATATCTTGCCGCAGGAAGAATCGAAGAAGATACGGCAAAGTGGAAGATGAAAAAGCTCGCCGAGCTTGGCAAGCTTACAAAACAAAACGCTAAAACTATATCCGAATACGCAGGCAAAACGCCTGAGCTTCTTGAGCTTACGCTTCAGAGAGCGGCAAATTCCGCTATTCAGGAGCTTGCGCCGGGATTAAAACGTATGGTGCAGGAGGGGCTTATTGATAGACGAGCCACGCCGTCAATGTCCGGCAATATGTTAAACAGCCTTAAAATGCTTCAAAAACAGGCAAAAAAAGACCTGAACCTTACAAATACAACGATGAAGTATAAGGCAAAGAACGTCGCTATGCAGGTGATCAACCGTACCGCCGAGCTTGCAAATAAGCAGGAATACATAGACAGTCTGAATAAGGCTACAGGAAAGGTCGTTACCGGAATTGAAGCACGTCAGAGTGCCATGCGGGAATGTATCGGCGAGATGACGCAGAAAGGTATCCCGGCTTTTGTCGATAAAAACGGTCGGAACTGGTCGCCGGAAGCATACACTAATATGTGTATACGCTCCACTGTCGGAAGCGTTGCTAAAGAAACTCAGTTTTCCCTTATGGACGAATACGGACTTGATCTGATCGAGGTCAGCAGTCACAGCGGCGCAAGACCACTCTGTGCCAAAGATCAGGGGAAAATATTCAATCGCAATGGCGGTGGAGGCTATACCACTGACCTTGACGGCAAACGGATAAAATTCTATTCTTGGAGGTCAAGCTCATACGGCAAGCCTGCAGGGCTTCTTGGTATAAATTGCGGTCATCAGATCTATCCGTTTCTGCCCGGTATCAGCGTTCAGACCTACTTCCCGTATGACGAAAAGGAAAATGCCGAGCAGTACGAAAAAATCTGCAACCAACGTGCTCTTGAACGCAAGGTCAGAGCTTCCAAACGGGAATGTACCTCTCTTGACACTCTCGGAGATAAAGAGGGTTTTGACAAGGCGGCTTATAAGCTCAAGCAGCAGGAGCAGCAGCTTAAAAGCTACTGTGAGAAAAATGGGCTTACATACAAGCCCGACAGAACGGCAACACCCGGATACGGACGCAGTCAGGCGGCAAAGACGACTGCAAGCTATAAGGCGGCGGTTAAAGCTGAGCAGGAACAGATAAAGCTTATTGATGTTGACAAATTTGATAATACTGTTATAATAGATAAATATAAGAGTAGTAAAAAATTTAAGCTATCAGAAGAGATATCTCCAGATTTAGCAAAACAAAGTGGTGTTAAGATCATAAAATCAGAAACTATATCTGAAACTGTTAATGGAAAAGTTACAGACGCCGCTAATAAAGTCATAGAAGATATTAAAGGACTTAAAGGCAAAATATTAAGTTTTTCTTATGGTGATGCAGGTGAAGGGGCTTTAGCATCTTGTAACTTTAATGCCCTAACAGCTCAAAACAGTATTGTTTTAGATGAAGCTATATTCTCAAATTCAGATGCTCTTTCAAAAGCTCTTTCTAATGACTATGTTACAGGACTGAGTTATGAAACAGATAATATTGAAAGTCTGATTGCTCATGAAATAGGTCATGCCGCACATAATGTGTTAGCATTGAAGAAATGTGGATTTAAATATGGAGAGCCATTGACGATTCTACAAGCAGAGATATTTAAAGAGGAACGTGAAAAAATTATTGAGAAAGTTTATGAAATAGCTTTTTCAGATGAAACAGTTGACGAAATATTTGACGCTTGCCGTAAACAACTCGGTAAAATGGCTGAAAATCCCTCCGAGCTTATTTCACAAAGTTTTGGCAATTATTATTACGGAACGACAAAATCGCCAATAGCAACAAAAATTGTTAAGTACTTTAAAAAGGAGTTGAAATCAGATGAATAGCAAACGCTTTGATTACGCCAACGGTTGTTTTCAAGTATTCCCTGTATCTTTTGAAAGACGCTATAACGGCATTGGTACAATAATAAAAGAAAAAGAATACATTCTTTATTTCCCACCCGAAACACCAACTTCTTTAATTACAAGAGTGGCAAAGGACTATGCTGAATATTACGAAAATAAAAAATCTCAAGAAGAAAAAGGAATATTTATTGATTAAGCACCCTTTCGGGGGTGTTTTTCTTATGATAAAAAGGAGGTAAAGTATGGCATTAGTACCGGCAATTTTATACAAAGAAGAAATCAAAAAGCAGATATTATATCATGCTTATGATGACGAGATGTTTTTATATACGGGATCAAACGGATTCAGCACTCCGGAAATATCCAATGAGGGAGAAGGCGTATATCAATATGCTATTGTAGATGACAAAAAGCTAATTGGTTATTTTTCCTATGTCCTTGATATGTATTCTTCTAATGCAAACTGTTTCAGTCTTTTTTCTTTTGATAAGGGAAATCCAATAATCGGAATAAGTGTTTTCAGAGAATTGGAAAAACTGATTAATTCATATCGTGTTCATCGTTTGGAGTGGAGAATGATCGAAGGAAACCCGGTAGAGCGGCATTATGATAGGTTTTGCCAGAAGTACAACGGGAAAAAGCATATACTTAAAGACGCTATTCGAGATAAACAGGTTGTATATCACGCTGATGTTATTTATGAAATTATAATTTGATGTACAAAAAACTCACATTTACGTTTAAAACAGCGCTGTGAAAGTGCTGTTTATACAGAAAGGAAAAGTATTATGGAACTTTTATCAAAAGGCACAAAATTACAGTATGCCGACACAAAGGCAGGCACATATAAGACGCTGTACGGCTTACAGTCAACTCCCGATATGGGCGGCGATCCCGAAAAGATCGATGTAACGAACCTTGCGGACGGTGCGAAGCGTTACATACCCGGTGTCAAGGACTACGGCGATCTGGACTTCACGTTCTTTTATAACGATGAAGGTGAAAATCCTGCCGTGTCGGAAGCGGACGTAGCGGCGGCGTATTCCACGCTGAGAGCGTTACAGACATCGAACGCAACAGTGTGGTTCAAGCTGATTTATCCGGATAATACGGGCTATCAGTGGAGCTCGAAGGTATCGGTAAAGCGTTCTGCGGCAGAGGTCAATGCGGCGCTGAAATTCACGCTCAGAAGCACACCGCTTACAGAGCTTGAGGACGTAACTGCGGCATAACTTGACATTTATAACACTTCGTGGTATTATAAAGAAAAATATAGTATCACGGAGGGAATATTTATGGTATTAGCTGTTGTTTGTTTTATACCCGGAGCAATACTTTTAATCGCTTCTTTTTTCGCTTTTTTCAGCAATCAAGGGTCAGTTGGAGCAGTAATGCTTGTTATGGCTTTGATATTTCTGTTTTACGGCTTATTCAGAATGAAAAAAGTTAAAAAAGCAAAGAAAAGAGGTACATCAATCCGTGCTCTTATAAAATGCTACGGTATAGCACTTTACGGATTACCGCAAGGAGAGAGCGAATGTTTATTATCTGTGTTTAAAGATAAATTGGTTTTCACTGTCAATAAAAACGATTCTATTCTTAATGCGGATAAAATAACGTCTGCACTTTTGAAATCAAACTCTGAGCTCAAAGGAGCGTCTGTGGGGTCTACTGTTGCGGGTGCGCTGTTGTTCGGTATTCCGGGTGCAATTATCGCATCACGACCTAAGAATGTGATTGAATATATTATCATAATAAATTATACAAGCGACGGTGAGCTAAAAACGGTAGCTGTGGCTGTAAATAAAGATAAGAAGTATGAAGCAGACAAGATAGTCAATTATATAAACAAGCATATGTCGGGCGGAAGCAACACAGTGCTGTAATTGCGTTGAAAAATAAAATTTGTTAAGCACATCTGAGAGGGTGTGCTTTTCTTATGCTTAAAATTAAACGGAGGATATTAAAATGGAAGAAAACAGATTACCGTATGAAACACTGAAAATCGGTGACACTGAGTACAAGCTCAAAATCTCGGCTGCATCAGCAATCGAGATCGAGAAGAAAACAGGCAAGTCGCTTGTTGCGGGTATGGCGGATTTTGACAAGCTTGAAACAGTAACGCTGTATCTGTGGGGCGCATTAAATCGCTTTCAGGCGAATATTGACATCAGAAAGGCGCAGGAGATCTATGACGATTACATAGACGCAGGCGGCGACCTTTCGGATATGGCGGAAATACTCTTCAAGACGCTTACGGTGTCGGGTTTTTTCAAGCGTCAGCAGGCAGAAAAACTGCTGGCGCTCGCAGAAAAGGCAGAGAGTGGAGCAGTGCAGGAGAGCTGATAACTAATCTTTACCGCCCGGCACTGACGGCAGGAATAACGCATAAAGATTTCTGGGACTTATCGGTACGGGAAATAACGCAGGCGATACAGGCAAAAAACGAATATGACAAGGCACACACCGAGCTTAACGAACGCTTGATGTGTGCCTTTGCTTATAGCATCGGTCAGCTTGTTGCCATCGGTGTCAACGCTCCAAGGCAATATCCGCACAGCATAGAAAAGGCATTTCCTAAGCTGTACGGACGTGATAAGTCGGAGGGAATACCTGTGTCGGACTGGGCGATGAGATAGGCGCAGATGTTGACTTTGACGAGTGGGAGCGGAACTTACAGCAGGGCGAGGACGGCAAGTGGCGGTACGTTGCAGGGTGCGGCTAAACGCTTTGCGGAGCTTGGATATGACACTGTGCTTATAT
>OHMX01000041.1_pt1 | contig 64823 bp, 56 predicted proteins | sample 1569471 | NCBI WGS metagenome assembly OHMX01 (sample SAMEA3879547, study PRJEB24766) | human gut metagenome | biome: human-associated habitat; feature: feces | place: USA | collected 1985/1987
CGTCAATGGCGGGCCGCACCCTTCGGGGTATGCTTAGCACGGCGGATTACAAAGATGGCAAAGCACTCAAATCCTGTCATACGGAGTTTGTTCATATCTACGGTGCGGCTTTCATTCATATAGGGATTACCTTTTGAGGTAATCCCTTTTTTTATGCGTATCTTTATTTCTTTTTGATATGGCTGTATGTACTTTTCAGGTAATGATTCGCTATTAAAAATGACTTTTTGTTGTTATGCGTTAAAAAAGTAGTGATATTCGAGTCATAACGTATTTTTTTAGTATATTTGTTTTATACATTAATTTTATCGCACTATGGACTTCGTTAAGTATTTATATATAGCTATTCGGGCAGCTTTGGATGCCGGCAAATCAATCATGGATATTTATACTGATCCTAATTCTGATTTTGGAATTGAACGTAAAGAGGATAATTCTCCATTGACATTAGCCGACAAGGCTTCTAATCGGATTATTGTTTCTGCTCTTTCAGTCACTCCGTTTCCGATTTTAAGTGAAGAAGAAAAACAATGTCCTTATGAAGAGCGGAAGAAGTGGGAGACTTTATGGGTCGTTGATCCGTTGGATGGAACCAAAGAGTTTATCAAACGCAATGGAGAGTTTACGGTCAATATAGCTCTTGTATATAAAAATGTGCCGGTGCTGGGAGTAATTTATGTGCCGGTTCGCAAAGAATTATATTTTGCTTGTGAATCTATTGGAGCTTATAAACTGATGGATATTGACAGTGCTAACCAGCCTTCTATGGATGTATTGAAGAAGAATGCTTTTCGTCTGCCGTCGGCTATGTTCCATCAAGGTATAGTTGTGGTGGCTTCTCGTTCACATCAGACGGAAGATACGACACGGTATATTGATAATTTACGGAAGAAAGGTCAGCCGGTGACTTTGATTAGTAGTGGCAGTAGTTTGAAGATTTGTCTGGTTGCAGAAGGTTCGGCTGATGTTTATCCTCGTTTTGCTCCGACAATGGAATGGGATACAGCTGCCGGTCATGCAATAGCTAAAGCTGCTGGTTGTGAGGTTTATCATATTGACGAAAAGACACCATTGTCATATAATAAAGAGAATTTGTTGAATCCTTGGTTTGTAGTGAAGCCGGTGAATAAGTAATTTTGTCTGTGTCATTTTCTGAAAAATAGAGGTGTATTTGAAACTCATCCGTTTAATTCCAAATTTTTTATGTAAGTTTGCACTTCGTCTGAATAGAAGTAAGGAAAAACAATGAGTTTTGAAGTAGTATTTGTATTCTTAGCTTTAATCGGAATGATTACAGCTCTTGTCATGGACAAAATGCGTCCGGGCATGATCTTGTTGACTGTCGTCGTTTTATTTCTGTGCGCGGGTATTCTTACCCCGAAGGAAATGTTGGAAGGCTTCAGCAACAAAGGGATGATTACAGTCGGGATGCTTTTCCTGGTGAGTGAAGGAATAAGACAGAGTGGAGCGTTAGGGCAATTGATCAAGAAATTGCTTCCGCAGCAGCATACAACAGTCTTTAAAGCTCAGTTGCGTATGTTGCCGCCGATTGCTTTTATTTCTGCTTTCCTGAATAATACTCCCGTAGTTGTTATCTTTGCTCCGATAATAAAGCGATGGGCCGAATATGTTAAACTGCCGGCTACAAAGTTTCTGATACCTCTTTCTTTTGTCACGATATTAGGTGGTATTTGTACGCTGATTGGTACATCAACCAACTTGGTTGTGCATGGGATGATCTTGGAAGCCGGTTTTGAAGGCTTTACCATGTTTGAACTGGGTAAGGTTGGTGTATTTGTGGCAATAGCCGGTATTCTTTATCTTTTTGCTTTCTCTAAATTCTTATTGCCGGATGATCGGTCTGATTCTGTTTTGGATGATGATGAAGAACAACATACCGGTTTGCATCGGGTAGAAGCCGTTTTGGGAGCCCGTTTCCCTGGTATTAACAAGACATTGGGCGCATTTAATTTTACCCGCCATTACGGAGCGATTGTCAAAGAAGTCATCAGCGGCGGTCGTCGTTATACCCATAATTTGGATAAGGTTCGACTGAATGAAGGTGATACCTTGATTCTTTGGGCTGATGATTCTTTCATTCCGACTTGGGGTGAATCAAGTGTGTTCTTGATGTTGGCAAATGGGAAAGATAGTCAGGAACCAGTTTCTGCCAAGAAACGATGGCTGGCATTGGGATTACTTATATTTATGATTGTAGGTGCAACGGTGGGTGAATTACCGGTTGTAAAGGAAATGATTCCGAATATGAAACTGGATATGTTCTTCTTCGTTTGCATAACCACGATTATTATGGCGTGGACGAAAATATTCCCTCCTAAAAAATATACCAAATACATATCTTGGGATATCCTGATAACCATTGCCTGTGCTTTCGGTATTAGTAAAGCCATGGAAAATTCAGGTTTTGCCTCTTTGATTGCCCAGCATATTATCAGTATGGCTGATGATTTGGGACCTTATGCTTTGCTGGCCATTATATTTATCATTACAAATATCTTTACGGAATTAATTACAAACAATGCTGCGGCAGCATTGAGTTTTCCGATTGCGCTTTCGGTTGCTTCCCAGTTGGGTGTTGATCCGAAACCGTTTTTTGTGGTGATATGTATGGCAGCTTCGGCCAGTTTCAGTACGCCGATCGGTTATCAGACGAACTTAATCGTGCAAGGTGTAGGTGGATATAAGTTTATGGACTTTGTAAAAGTTGGTCTGCCTTTGAATATAATAACCTTCCTGATCTCGGTTTTTCTAATCCCTCAGATCTGGAAGTTTTAACTAGAAGATAATAGGAAAAGTGAATATGGATATAAAAGAAAAAGGATATACGGGAACCGATAATCCGAATCATGTATATCCTATTTTTGATAGGATGATGAGTCGTGCCGACAAAGAAGAGCTTTTGCACCAGAAAGGTCTGATGGTCTGGTTTACCGGATTGAGCGGCTCAGGTAAAAGCACGATTGCCATTGCGTTGGAACGCGAATTACATAAACGGGGTTTGTTATGCCGGATTTTGGATGGAGATAACATTCGTAGTGGAATCAATAATAATTTAGGTTTCTCTGCCGCTGATCGGGTAGAGAATATCCGACGGATAGCCGAAGTAGGTAAACTTTTTGTTGATACAGGTGTTATCACATTGGCCGCATTTATCAGTCCGAATAATGATATTCGGAAAATGGCTGCTTCAATTATTGGGGAAGACGACTTTATGGAAGTTTATGTAAGTACTCCGATTGAAGAATGCGAACGTCGTGATGTGAAGGGTTTGTACGCTAAAGCCCGTAAAGGCGAGATCGCTAACTTTACCGGTATTTCAGCTCCCTTTGAAGCTCCCGAGCATCCGGCTTTATCATTGGATACTTCTGTCCTGACACTGGAAGAATCTGTGAATCAGTTATTGGAAATAATATTACCGAAAATAAGAAAATAAAGATATTGGTTATGTCTGATTATAAATTAAGTCATTTGCAGGAACTGGAAGCCGAGGCGATTTATATCATTCGTGAGGTGGCTGCCGAATTTGAAAATCCTGTTATGCTTTATTCTATTGGTAAAGACTCATCGGTTATGGTTCGTCTGGCAGAGAAGGCTTTTGCTCCAGGTAAGGTTCCGTTTCCGTTGATGCACATTGACTCAAAGTGGAAGTTTAAGGAGATGATCGAATTTCGTGACAATTATGCCAAGAAGTACGGTTGGAATCTGATTGTTGAGTCGAATATGGAAGCGTTTAAGGCTGGTGTTGGTCCGTTTACGCATGGAAGTAAAGTCCACACCGATTTGATGAAAACGCAGGCTTTGCTGCATGCGTTGGATAAATATAAGTTTGATGCCGCCTTTGGTGGTGCCCGTCGGGATGAAGAGAAGAGTCGTGCGAAAGAACGTATTTTCTCTTTCCGTGATAAGTTCCACCAGTGGGATCCGAAGAATCAGCGTCCGGAATTGTGGGATATTTACAATACCCGCGTTCATAAAGGAGAAAGTATCCGTGTGTTCCCATTGTCTAACTGGACAGAACTGGATATCTGGCAGTATATCCGATTGGAGAATATTCCTATTGTTCCGTTATACTTCGCCAAGGAGCGTCCGATTGTAGAGATCGACGGCAATCTGATTATGGCTGATGATGATCGTTTGCCGGAACAATATCGTGACAAGATCCAAATGCGTAAAGTGCGTTTCCGTACCTTGGGTTGCTGGCCTTTGACCGGAGCTGTCGAGAGTGAGGCCGATACAATTGAAAAGATTGTGGAAGAGATGATGACGACAACGAAGAGTGAACGTACAACGCGTGTCATCGATTTCGACCAGGATGCCAGCATGGAGCAAAAGAAACGCGAGGGCTATTTTTAAATTGACAATTGAAAATGGAGAATTGACAATTACAAGACCAGACTATGAAAAAGGAGAATTTAATAATGGATAAGTCGTTTGCCTTTGCTGTTCGAATTGTCCGACTGTATAAACTACTGTGTTCAAGAAATGAGTTTGTTTTGTCTAGGCAATTGCTGAGAAGCGGAACTTCTGTAGGCGCCATGCTGAAGGAAAGTGAACATGCTCAGTCAAAATCAGACTTTATAAATAAGCTGAGTATCGCTTTGAAGGAAGCAAATGAAACGGAATATTGGATTCTTCTTTTGCATGAGACGGAATATATTTCGGGAATAGAATATCGGTCTATTGTAAAAGATTGTCAGGAAATTGTTCGATTGTTAATAGCGATTATAAAAACTAGTAAACAGAATATATAATGGATATAGAACAAGATAAGAAATTGTCAATTGTCAATAGTCAATTGTCAATTCGAGAGTTTCTCGATCGGGATGAGCAGAAAGACTTATTGCGCTTTCTGACTGCCGGATCGGTGGATGATGGTAAATCTACGTTGATTGGTCGTTTGTTGTTTGACAGTAAAAAGCTGTATGAAGACCAGCTGGATGCGTTGGAACGCGACAGCAAACGTATGGGAAATGCCGGAGAACATATTGATTATGCCTTGTTGCTCGACGGTTTGAAGGCCGAACGCGAACAGGGTATTACAATCGATGTCGCTTATCGTTATTTCAGTACCAATAACCGTAAGTTCATTATTGCCGATACTCCGGGGCATGAACAATATACGCGGAATATGATTACCGGAGGTTCGACAGCCAACTTGGCGATCATTCTGGTGGATGCCCGTACGGGTGTGATCACACAAACCCGTCGTCATACTTATCTGGTTTCTTTGTTGGGAATCCGTCACGTGGTTTTGGCAGTCAATAAGATGGACTTGGTTGATTTCGACAAGCAGGTGTTCGATAAGATTGTTTCCGATTATCAGGCTTTTGTCCAGCCTTTAGGTATCGAAGATGTAACCTGTATCCCTCTTTCTGCTTTGGATGGCGATAATGTGGTGGATAAAAGTGACCGTACTCCTTGGTACGAAGGTCCGTCATTGTTGGATTTTCTGGAAACAGTGCCCATTGATAAAGATAGGAATTACGAGAATTTCCGTTTCCCCGTGCAGTATGTCTTGCGTCCGAATCTGGACTTCCGCGGGTTTAGCGGAAAAGTGGCAAGCGGTGTAATCCGTAAGGGCGATGAAGTAATGGCTTTGCCTTCCAGAAAGAAATCTCGGGTGAAGAGCATCGTTACTTACGAAGGCGAAATCGAAGAGGCTTTTCCTCCTATGTGCGTTACTTTGACCTTGGAAGACGAAATTGATGTATCTCGCGGTGAGATGCTGGTACATCCGAATGATCTTCCGGTAGAAAAACGGGGCTTCGAAGCGATGTTAGTCTGGATGGATGAAGAACCGATGGATACAAACAAGCAGTTCTATCTGAAACAGACCACCAATACTACGCGGGCACGGATCGATACAATCCGGTATAAAGTCAACGTCAATACGATGGAACAGTCGGCTGTTGATCATCTCGAACTGAATGAAATCGGGAAAGTAGTTATTTCAACGAATAAAGAATTGTTTTTTGACTCTTATGCAGCCAATAAGCAGACCGGTTCTTTTATCTTGATTGATCCGATTACCAACAACACGTCGGCGGTAGGTATGATCTTGAATCCGGTGGACGATAACCAGCTGGTTCTTGAAAATGAAAGCAATGTCATTACGCTGAATTTACCGGAAATGGGAATCAATCCGGAGCATTACGAGGCTGTCGAGAAAGTATGCAAGGAGATCGAAAGTCGGGGTATTGAGTTGCGGATTATTAAGTGAATGGATATAAATAATACGACCTTTTAATTTTTTGACAGATGTCGAAAAGCTTTAGCACATCTGTCGAAAAGCTTTATCACAGTTGTCAAAAAGCTTTTCGACAATTGTGCTAAAGCTAGAAGGTCACTAGTTTGAGGATAAAACATGGGATTACTTCAGTTTGATAAGCTACCGATTAATACATTGGTAGGTGCCGATTGGGATACCTTTAAGAAGATAACTGACGGGCAAGTTATAGGCGATGAGTACAAAGCCAAGTTTAGGTTAACGAAAGCCGTTTGCAGGCTGTTGAGTTTATTGAAACCTTTTGAAGACGGTCGTTACGCAAAATTAGAAAACCAGCCGTTGGAAATGGATCCGTTGTTCATCTTAGGCCATTGGCGGAGTGGTACAACTTTCGTACATAATGTTTTTGCTTGTGATAAGCATTTCGGTTATACAACGACTTATCAGACTGTATTTCCGAACCTGATGTTGTGGGGACAGTCTTTCTTCAAGAAGAATATGTCTTTCCTGATGCCCGATCATCGTCCGACCGACAATATGGAATTGAAGGTGGATCTTCCGCAGGAAGAAGAGTTTGCCCTTTCCAATATGATGCCTTATACGTATTATAACTTCTGGTTCTTCCCGCAAAAGATGTTGGAATATTGCGACAAATATCTTTTGTTTGATACGATCACGGAAGAAGAACGCCAGATCTTTATGAAGGCTTTTCTGAAGCTTGTCAAGATATCTTTGCATAATACAGGCGGAACCCAGTATTTAAGCAAGAATCCTCCACATACCGGACGAGTAAAGACTTTGTTGGAAATGTTTCCGAACGCCAAGTTTATTTACTTGAAACGTAATCCTTATACAGTCTTTGAAAGTACACGCAGTTTTTTCATCAATACGATCAAACCGCTTAAACTGCAACCTATTTCGGATGACGAGCTGATACATAGTTTTGTGGAAGTCTATAAGCGTCTGTTCTATAAATTCGAGGAAGAGAAATCGCTGATTCCGGAAGGAAATCTGGTTGAGCTGAAATTCGAGGACTTCGAACAGGATGCATACGGCATGACCGAAGATATTTACAAGCGGTTAAACCTGCCCGGTTTTGAAGAGTCAAAAGACCAGATTGCCCAATATCTGGGGAAAAAGAAAGGATACAAGAAGAATAAATATAAGTATGAAGAAGCAACCGTGCATACTGTTGAGGAAAACTGGGGCATGGCTTTGGAGAAATGGAATTATTCTTTGTAATAAATAGGCTGAATGCAATGAAAAAGTATGTATATGTTTGCTGGATAATGTTGGGCTTGTTCCTTTGTCAGGGAAGCTGGGCTGCCGGTGAGAGAGAACAAACCTCGGATGAAAAGGTTGTACCTTTCTTATATGGTGATATGGATCAATGGGTGGTTCGCGAGATTTCTGAGTCGGCAATTATCGGAGGTGAAACGAAGTTGCTTTATGAAATTGCACCCCATGATACCATAAAAGGAAATATTCCGTATGCGAATAAAGGCGGTTCTCCTTGGGCTAACTCGAATGTGATGGCGAAAGTAGCCGGTATTGTCAAGACGAATGTATCGGTATTTCCGGAACGTCGTGGAACTGGCTGGTGTGCCCGCATGGAGACTCGCATGGAAAAGGTGAAGGTTTTCGGTATAGTGGATATAGAAGTGGTAGCTGCCGGTTCTGTATTCCTGGGCTGTATTCACGAACCGATAAAGGGAACGAAGAATCCGCAAAGCATGTTGTTGAGCGGTATTCCTTTTACGAAACGTCCGAAAGCCTTGCAATTCGACTATAAGGTGAAAGTGATGCCGGAACACAAGCGGGTGCGTAGTACGGGATTCAGCCGGAAGACAACCGTGCCGGGCCAGGATTCGGTTGCAGTAGTCTTGTTCTTGCAGAAGCGTTGGGAAGACAAAGACGGGAATGTATTCTGCAAACGGGTTGGAACGATGGTTCAACGATATGCTCAATCAAGTAACGGATGGGTAAATAATGTAACTTATCCGATATTATATGGAGATATAACGAAAGATCCGGCCTATAAAGATTATATGCGTATTCAAGTGGAAGAACGCTATACAACCAACAGCAAAGGTGAAAGTGTTCCTATTCACGAAGTAGGTTGGGCTGACAAGAATGAGACACCCACGCACATGATCCTTCAGTTTGTGTCCAGCCATGGCGGGGCTTATATTGGTTCGCCGGGAAATACATTCTGGATTGATAATGTGAAATTAGTTTATTGATTTCAGCAGTACAAAATAAAACGATAAAAGATATTTCAAGATGTCAGTGAAAGAACAAATAGAAGCTTTGCGGAGTGAGCTGGAGCAACATAATTATAATTATTATGTCTTGTCGGCACCGACTATTTCCGACAAGGAGTTTGATGAGAAAATGAAAGAGCTTCAGGATCTGGAAGCTGCTCATCCTGAGTATTATGATCCGAATTCTCCGACACAACGCGTCGGAAGTGATTTGTCAAAAGAGTTCGAACAGGTACAACATCGGTATCCAATGCTTTCGTTGGGTAATACCTATTCGGAAGAAGAAGTACGTGATTTTTATGAACGCACAGAGCGTTCGTTGAATGAGCCATTTGAGATTGTGGCCGAACTGAAGTATGATGGGACATCTATCTCGTTATGGTATGAAAAAGGTCGTTTGGTGCGGGCGGTAACACGTGGTGATGGCAGTAAAGGAGATGATGTAACGGCGAATGTGAAAACGATACGTTCCGTTCCTTTGCGTCTGAGGGGAAATGATTATCCGGAAGAGGTTGAGATCCGAGGTGAGATATTATTGCCTTGGGCTGAATTTGACCGCTTGAACAAAGAACGTGAAGAACAGGAAGAACCTTTGTTTGCCAATCCTCGTAATGCAGCGTCTGGAACATTGAAACAACAGAATCCGGCTATTGTGGCTGCCCGTAAGCTGGATGCCTATTTATATTATGTATTGGGCGAACATTTACCGGCCGATACGCATTATGGTAATTTGGAGGCTGCCCGTCGCTGGGGGTTGAAAATACCGGATGTGATCAAGGTATGCCATAATTTGCAGGATATATTTGATTACATCCATTATTGGGATACAGAGCGGAAGAACTTGCCGGTTGCTACCGACGGAATTGTCTTGAAAGTTAATTCGCTCCGTCAGCAGAAAAACTTGGGATTTACAGCCAAGAGTCCGCGTTGGGCGATTGCATATAAGTTCCAAGCCGAACGGGCGGAAACGCGTTTGAATTCGGTTTCCTTTCAAGTCGGACGGACGGGCGCGGTTACTCCGGTAGCCAATCTGGAACCGGTCTTATTGGCCGGAACTGTGGTTAAGCGCGCTTCTTTGCATAATGCGGATATCATTGAAGGCTTGGATCTGCATATAGGCGATCAGGTTTATGTGGAAAAAGGCGGAGAGATTATTCCGAAGATCGTAGGCGTAAATACCGAAGCCCGGACGATGATGATAGGAGAGAAGGTCCGTTTCATTACCCGTTGCCCGGAGTGTAAAACTCCTTTGGTACGTCCGGAAGGCGAAGCGGCCCATTATTGTCCGAACGATAGTGGTTGTCCTCCTCAGATCAAGGGGCGAATTGAACATTTCGTCACCCGAAAGGCGATGAATATCAATATCGGTCCAGAGACAGTCGAAGATTTATTCAATGTCGGGCTGGTAAAGAATATTGCTGATTTGTACGATTTGCGGATAACAGATTTGTTGACTCTTGAGCGTTGGGCTGAGAAAAGTGCCCGCAATCTGATGAACAGTCTGCGGGAATCGAAGGCAGTACCTTTCGAACGAGTCCTTTATGCGTTGGGAATTCGTTATGTAGGCGAGACTGTGGCTAAACGTCTGGCTTCGTCGTTTCATTCGATAGATCGTTTGATGGAAGCTTCTTTTGAACAATTAGTTGATGTGGATGAGATCGGTGATAGGATCGCGCAGAGTGTAGTTGCTTATTTCTCGGATGCAGAAAACCGGCAGATTGTGGAGCGTTTGCGAGCACATGGTTTGCAGATGGAAGTGTCAGAAGAAGTCTTGGCTAACCGTTCGGAACGTCTGAAGGGCCTGACCTTTGTAATCAGTGGTACTTTTACGCAACATTCGCGTGACGAGTATAAAGCCATGATCGAACAACATGGAGGAAAGAATACGGGATCTGTTTCGGGCAAGACCAGTTATATTCTGGCAGGCGAGAATATGGGACCGGCCAAACTGGAGAAAGCAGCTAAACTGGGTGTTCGTATTATTCGTGAAGATGAATTCCTGAAAATGATTGAAGAATGATATTATCACATTACTTTATACGGAAGAAAATCTTGTCAATGCAGGTACAGCCGGCAGTACGCCAGCCGAAAGCTCTTTCTCTGGAAGAAGCAGAACGGATTCTTCTGGTGTATGATTATGCAGACAAAGAAGAAGTGGAAGCTTGCCTGGCAGGAATAAAAGGAAAGCAAAAATGGTTGCATTTGATTTTTTCCGAAACGCCTATACCGGAAGCCGATATGACTCCGGAAAAGCTGGTCTGTACCCGGAAAGAGTTAAATACAAGAGGCTTCCCTCCGGAAGCGTTGGTTGAAAAGGTAAAATCCCTCAAGGCAGATTTGCTGATTGATTTGACAACCGACGTTTGTTATCCTCTATTATATATGGTTGTTCAACATCCGGCCGGCATGAAAGTTGGCGTCAAGAAACCCTTGGGTGAGTTCTATGATTTTTCTTTGGTATTGAACTCGCGCGAAAAGATTTCGTATATATGGCAACAAATCGTATTTTATTTGCAGTCATTTCGTACGAAATAATAGAATTTTCTTATTTTTGCAAGAAATAAAGAGATTTGTCAATTAAAACTTATGGCGGATATAAATTTAAAAGGGATGGGTGTTGCTTTGATAACCCCATTCAAGGAAGACGAGAGCGTTGACTATGAGGCTTTAGGTCGGTTAGTCGATTATTTATTGCAAAATGGAGCGGACTATTTGGTCGTTCTGGGAACAACTGCGGAAACTCCAACTTTGACTGAAGAAGAAAAGAAAAAGATTATAGAACTGGTTGTTACGAAGGTTCGCCATCGTATTCCTATTGTCTTAGGTGTAGGTGGTAACTGTACAAAATCAGTCGTTGATAAATTGAAGAACGACAACTTTGAGGGAATTGATGCAATTCTTTCGGTTGTACCTTATTATAATAAACCTTCGCAGGAAGGAATCTATCAGCATTACAAAGCAATAGCCCAAGCTACCGAATTGCCGGTTATATTATATAATGTACCGGGAAGAACGGGTGTGAATATGACGGCTGAGACAACATTGCGCCTAGCTCGTGAGTTTAAGAATATCATTGCTGTGAAGGAAGCTTCCGGAAATATCACACAGATGGATGATATTATCAAGAATAAGCCAAAAGACTTCAATGTAATTTCAGGTGATGATGGTATTACTTTCCCGTTGATTACATTGGGTGCTATCGGTGTTATTTCTGTGATCGGTAATGCTTTCCCGCGTGAATTCAGCCGGATGGTTCGTCTGGCTCTGGCTGGCGATTACGACAGTGCCCGTACAATTCATCACCGGTTTACAGAATTATTCAGTCTGCTTTTCGTAGATGGTAATCCGGCAGGAGTAAAGAGTATGTTAAGTATGATGGGATTTGTAGAAAACCGTCTTCGTTTACCTTTGGTTCCGACTCGTATTGTTACGTACGAAAAGATACGCAATGTGTTGCATGAATTAAGCATCAAATGCTAAGATACAGCATAAGCCGGAAGTGATTCCAACGAGAATCATTTTCAAAACACCCGAGAATCAATTTCAATTCCTTTGAGTTTTGATGTTGGTTCTCGGGTGTTTTACTTAACACTGGATAACACTAGATAACTAAGAGTTCATATTCTTTGGTTTATTTTTGTCGTATGATTAATAATAAATAGCTTTGGTATGAAAAAGATTTTATTGTCTGCGGCTCTCTTTTTATCTTTCCCCATTTATTCACAACAAGCAGATGAACGTATAGGTAACCTGATTAATCAGTCTGATTGGTTTGGTTTAGAAGCGACATATCCAACTTTGAAAGATTCAATGCAGGTAGATTTTCTGAAATTGTTATCGGAAGTGATGATTGGTAATTACTTCAATCGTCCGAAAGAAGCATTAGCTGGTATTGAACATTTACTGACGAACCATCAGGCAGAAATAGGATCGGGTAATGCACTTAATTTAGCCCTACTGACATGTCAGATAGAAGGGAATATGGGTAATTATGTTGTAGCAGCAGATCGTGCGAAAAATATTATGGAGCAAGTAAAAGTACAAGGAGGAAGTCCGGAGGCTTATTCGGCGTTACAGGCAGTTTATCGTTTTTATGATAAATTGCGTGAAACACCAGCTCCTAAAGTGGATAAACCTGCAACAGATATTTCGATTCCTATTACAATAGAGAAAGTAAAACTACCCGATTCTATTGATCCTAAAGGTTGGCGTGGAACCCATATCTTGATTCCGGTAACCATTCATGGAAACAAATATCGTTTTATCTTTGATACCGGAGCTGGGACAAGTTATATGTCCGAGCAGTTTGCTCGTAAAGTAGGAGTTCGTATTGTAAATGATTCTTTAATGATCAATCAAGAATCAGAAGGTGCTGCGTGGGGTAAGATGGGAACGTTGGATAGTATGCAGATTGGCGATATAACATTCCGGAATTCGTTGATAGCTGTTGCACCACCGAACAAACTGGATAGTATTATGATGGTTGATGCTGTTTTGGGAATGGATTTTATCTGTATGTTCGATGAGTTCCGTATTTATCCGAAAGACTGCCGAATTGTATTTCCTGCTACTCCGGGAAAACTACCTTTGTCTGGAAGGAACTTATTGCTTTCTGATAAAACCTTGAAATTAAGAGCTGAATCAAAAGAAGAATCTCTTCAATTCCATTTTGATACAGGTTGTACAACTGCTGGTTTGTATTATAACTATTATAATAGACACAAAGAAGAATTAGAAACTATCGGTAAAAGAGAAACGCGTATCGGAGGTGGTTTTAATGTTATTAGTAAAAATGAAATACTATGTTTGCCGGCTTTTACGATGACCATTGGGGGAACAGAGGTTGAATTGCAGAATCTTTCTGTCAATATTGATGAGTCGAGTTTTCAGGTAACGGGTGATGATGGAATAATAGGAATGGATCTGGTAAATCAGTTTCATTGTGTTGTGGTTAATCTGAAAGATATGTTTTTGGAATTAAAGAGAAAATGAGGTCTTGAAGATAAATGTTTATAGTACATGAATTTGTACTATATTTAAGCAGTAGCTTATCACGTATCTCAAAAAATAATACATAAAATCTTCTTTGAAAAACTTGTTTATTCAGAAATAATGTCTAACTTTGCACTCGCAATCGAGAAAATTGGCTCGCTAGCTCAACTGAATAGAGCATCTGACTACGGATCAGAAGGTTATAGGTTTGAATCCTATAGGAGTCACTCTTTTTTACAGAACTTTCAATAATCCCCTTGCTTGTGTTCCAGAATTTACGACATCATTTGCTTTCAAAGCTGGTGGCGCTCTTTGCCGTTTTGTCCCTGTCGTCGTGCGATGTGGACATCTGGTCCGACATTTCGGTCATAGAGGGCAGTTGGCGTATCGTAGAGATTGAGCCCTACCGCGGTCAGTGCCCTTACTACTGGAACGATTACGTGGAGTTCCGGCCCGATGGCAGTTTTAGCGTCTGGGGTTCCGGTTACAGCGACTACGGTTATTGGGATTATTACGACGGGGCCATCCGCGTCGACTTTAATTATGACGGATGGGACGACTGGGTGGCTTACGTCCGCCAGTTGGACGACGCTTACGTGGTGCTTGACGTAAACGATTACGATTATAATTCGCAGTACACCCTGCGCATGGTCCGTTATTGAGGCGCGTCGCCGGCGACGGGCTGTCGGAGTACGGCGGCCGGACCTTTTATTCCGTGCGCAATTTCAGTATGTAGTATTTCCGGTCCTGCAGGTTGGCGTTTTCATTTCTTACGAGGTGGGAGATGGACGACAGTTCCTTGATTTCTCCGTCCGGGAACAGGATTTCTATGCCCTCTGAGGTGGCGGAGTACATCTCCTTTTCCACCACGCGCGACGTAACGAAGTAGTCCGCATCGCTCGGCGCGATGCCCATTTTCCCGGCGATGGTCCGCTTCAGGTCCTCGAGCCGTTCCGGCGGGAAGGGGGCATCGTAGACCTCGACCTTGAACAGGCGCCGGTTGACGAAGGCCCGGGCGAGGGTGGAGAGAATCTTGTCGTCGGCCGATTGCCAGATTTTTAAGGAGGACAGAATGTCGCTGTCGTCCAGCAGGGCGTAGTAGTCCCAGCATTTTTCCGATGCCTTGAACTGCTCGAACGTGATGTCGTTGGCCAGGAAGAAGTGCAGGTGGGGCGGGCAGAACAGCTGCGTCCCCTGCTGGATGAGCCATTTGGCCCGTCGCAGTGCCGCGCGCAGCACCTCTTCGGCCGCGATGGCCGTTTTGTGCAGATAGACCTGCCAGTACATCAGGCGGCGCGCCATGAGGTAGTTTTCTACCGAGTATAGGCCCTTGTAGTCCACAACGAGCTTCTCGTCGACCACGTTCAGCATTTTGATGAGCCGCTCGGCCCCGATGTTCCCCTCCCGTACCCCGGTGAAGAAGCTGTCGCGGCACAGGTAGTCGAGGCGGTCCATGTCGAGCTGGCAGCAGATGAGTTCGTGGAGAAAGTGTTTGGGGTATTCGTCCTTGAAGATTTTGATGGCCAGGGCCAGTTCCCCGCGGAGGTCCTTGTTGATCATTTCCATGAAGTGGAGGGACAGCGCCTCGTGGTGTACGTCGCGTATGAACATCTGCTCGAGTACGTGCGAGTAGGGGCCATGCCCCAGGTCGTGCATCAGGATGGCGGCCTCGGTGGCTTCCATCTCGGCGTCGAAAAAGAAGATGCCTTTCCCGCACAAGGACCAGAACGTCTGCTGCATCAGGTGGCAGGCGCCGATGGAGTGTTGCTTCCGCGTGTGCTGGGCGCCGGGGTAGACCATGCACGAGAGGCCTAACTGGTGGATGCGGTCGAGGCGTTGGAAAAGGGGATGGCGGATGATTTCACATAGCAATCCGTGGGGAATGGTGACGAATCCGTAGACCGGATCGTTAATGATAAGTTGGTTGGCACTCATATTATTAACCGTTGCAGCCGGCCGGGACGGCATGGGGGGCGCGCGGGAGGCCCGAAGCGTGAGGGTCGAAAAACCAGGCCGGAAAGAATCAATACAAAAGTACGCATTTCTCAGGATAATTGCGTACTTTTGCACTACAACATAACGAATTTGAGCAATGCTGACTATTAAACAAATTTTGGACGATAAGGAAGCCGTGATTCGCGGCTTGGAGAAGAAGCATTTCGCCAACGCCCGCGAGGTCATAGACCAGGTGCTGGCCATAGATAACAAGCGCAAAACCGCTCAGTCTGAGGCCGATCGGCTGCGTGCCGAGATGAACGGGCTTTCCAAAAGCATCGGCGGCCTGATGAAAGAGAAGAAAGTCGCTGAGGCCGAGGAGGCCAAGCAGAAAGTAGCTTCGCTGAAAGAGCAGGCCAAGGTGCAGGAGGACACGATGAAGTCCGCCGAGGAAGAGCGTACACAGTTGCTCTACACCATCCCGAATGTGCCTTACGACATCGTACCCGAGGGGAACGGCGCAGAGGACAACGTGGTCGTCAAAACCGGCGGGCACGATCTGGAATTGCCGCAGAACGCGCAGCCTCACTGGGAGTTGGCCAAGAAATACAACCTGATAGATTTTGACCTTGGCGTGAAAATCACGGGCGCCGGTTTCCCGGTTTACATCGGTTGGGGAGCCCGCCTGCAGCGTGCGTTGATTAATTTCTTCCTTGACGAAGCCCGTGCGGCCGGCTATGTGGAAATCATGCCGCCCACGGTGGTGAACGCCGCGTCTGGCTACGGCACCGGACAGCTGCCGGACAAGGAGGGCCAGATGTATCACTGCGAGGTGGATAACCTTTATCTCATCCCGACGGCCGAGGTGCCTGTGACCAATCTGTACCGCGACGTCATTCTGGACGAGAAGCAGCTGCCCATTAAGAACTGCGCCTACACGGAGTGCTTCCGCCGCGAGGCGGGCAGTTACGGCAAGGATGTGCGCGGTCTGAACCGCCTGCACGAGTTCTCCAAGATAGAGCTCGTGCGCATAGACACGCCCGAACATTCCGCCCAGTCGCACCAGGAGATGCTGGACCACGTGGAAGGCCTGCTGGTCAAACTCGGCCTGCCTTACCGGATATTGCGTCTCTGCGGCGGCGACATCAGCTTCACCGCCGCGCTGTGTTACGACTTCGAGGTCTACAGCGAAGCGCAAAAGAAGTGGCTGGAGGTAAGTTCTGTTTCCAATTTCGACACGTACCAGGCCAATCGTCTGCAGTGCCGTTACCGCGACGCGAACAAGAAGATTCAGTTGTGCCACACGTTGAACGGTTCTGCGCTGGCCTTGCCCCGCATCGTGGCCGCCTTGCTGGAAGACTACCAGACGGCGGACGGCATCCGCATCCCTGAAGCCTTGCAGCCGTACATGGGTTGTGATATGATAAAATAAACCTCCAGCGTCCGGCCCAACAGGGCGGCGGGGCAGGAGAAACGGAGAAAGAAGCATAAGGTCGGCAGGCAATGGGCAGATGGTTGGCGATAGATTATGGAAAGGTGCGTTGCGGCGTGGCTGTGACGGACCCGCTGCGCATCATCGCCAACGGGCTGACGACGGTGCCTACCGGAGAACTGACGAAGTTCCTGCAGCAGTACCTGGCGAAGGAACCGGTGGAGCGCATCATTATCGGGCTGCCCACGCAGACGAACGGCGCCCCGTCGGAGAACCTTCCTCGCGTGCAGAAATTTGTCAAGACGTTGTCCCGGCTCTATCCCCAGCTACCCGTCGTCTATTTCGACGAACGTTTCACCTCGGTCCTGGCCCATCGCGCCATGATAGACGGCGGATTGTCCAAGGGACAGCGCAGAAACAAAGCCCTGGTGGACGAACTGAGCGCCACCATCCTGTTGCAGTCGTACATGGAGAGTAGAGTAGGACAAGAATAAGAACAATCAGAAGTATGGTATTACCTATATATATATACGGACAGTCGGTGCTTCGTCGTCCGGCCGAGGACATCACACCGGAATATCCCGGTCTGAAAGAGCTGATAGCCGACATGTTTGAGACGATGTATCGCAGCGACGGCGTCGGACTTGCTGCGCCGCAGATTGGAAAATCCATCCGTCTCGTAGTGATTACGCTGGACGTGTTGAAGGACGAGTTCCCCGAGTACGCCGGCTTCAACAAGGCATACATTAATCCGCACATCCTGGAGGCTGACGAGTCGGATACGGTGGCGATGGAGGAAGGCTGTCTGAGCATTCCCGGCATCCATGAACCGGTGCGCCGTCCCAAACGGATCCGCGTAAAATATATGGATGAGGATTTTCAGGAGCACGACGAGTGGGTCGATGGTTACCTGGCCCGTGTGATGCAGCACGAGTTCGACCATCTGGATGGGCATTTGTTTACGGACCGTCTCTCCCCCCTGCGGCGGCAAATGGTAAAGAACAAACTTTCTGCTTTGATGAAGGGCAAGGTGAACTGCACCTACAAGTTCAAGGCAGCTCACGGAAAATAATAACAGTCCGCCAGCGTGCTGCCGCGGAGACGGCAGGGCGGTAAGGTTATGTCAATGGAAGAATGAGAAGGCTGACACTGAAGAATATAGGAGGGCGACTGGCCTTCTTCGTGTTGGTATTCCTTGCCTCATGGAGAACAGCTTCGGCGCAAATCGACGCCGACTACGTGCTATATATGGGGCAGCGGGCACTTAGCGTTGACGATAACATTACCGCCATTCATTATTTTAATCAGGTGATTGAGGCCAAGCCCTTCTTGTTCCGGCCCTACTACTTCCGTGCCTATGCGAAGTTCTCGCTGGAGGACTACGTCGGCGCCGAGGCGGACTGCACCAAGGCCATAGAACTCAATCCCTACATTGCCGAACTGTACAAACTGCGTGGTTTGTGCCGTATTCACAACGAGAATCTGGAGGGAGCGGTGGAGGATTACACCCGCTCGCTCGTAGATGATGCGGAAGACCAATCGTCGTATTACAACCGGGGCCTGTGCTATCTGGAACAGAAAAAGCTGGACGAAGCGGAGGCCGACATGCGGACCATCCTGAAAAAGTGGCCCCGATTTTACCGCGTATATATGGTCATGGCACAGATAGAGCTGGAGCGGAAGGATACGATTGCCGGTCTGGCCTGGGTAGACAGTCTGCTGACGAAGAATCCGCGGGAAGCCTCCGCGTGGTCGTTCAAGGGGCGTTACGCGTTGCAGAAGGAAAACTACGCTACGGCCGACTCCTTCTTGACCAAGGCCATCAACCTGCAGCCGCACAATTATGAGAACTATCTGGCCAGAGCCTTGGCGCGTCACGGCATGAACAAGTTCGGGAAAGCCATCGAGGACTACGACAAAACGATAGAATTGGTCCCGCAACACTTCGTGGCCCACTACAACCGCGGTCTGGTGCGGGCATTGATAGGCGACAACAACAGGGCCATAGAGGATTTCGACTTCGTGATAGCCCAGGAACCGGACAACACCCTGGCGATATACAACCGGGCTTTGCTGCGTCAGCAGACCGGCGATTACAAGGGGGCGATTGCCGATTTCTCTACCTTGATCAAGCAATACCCGAACTTCATTGTCGGATATTTGCTGCGCGCGGAATGTCGCCGCAAAGTGGGCGATACGCGTGGCGCGTTGAACGACGAGAGTGTCGTCGCCAAGGCCAATCTCGACGTCGTTTACGGTAATCGGAAGCGCCGGCCCGTTAAGCGCGTGCGGAGCAGGAACGACCACAGCCTGGACCACTACGAACAGCTGGTGGACGAGGACCGTGACTCTACGGGCACTTCGTTCGGACGCTTGTTTGCCAGTGACTTGTTCGGGAAAGTGCAGAACAAGAAGGTGGAAGCCAAGCCTATGCCGATGTACATGCTTACCTTCAAGCAGAAAGCAGAGCGCGGATATGGCGCGGTCGGTTTCTTGCCTGCGGTCGAGCGGTTGAATCGGAACGCGCGCTATAAGTTGAATTTTAGCGCGGAACGTTCGGCCACCCAGGGCACGCAGGCGGAGCAGATTCGGGAATGGATAGACGGGAGCGCCTCGGGTATGTCCACCAGTAGGGCGGCTTTGCTTCGTTCGGTCCTTCATTCCGATAATTACGATTACGAACAGGCCCTGCAATGTTTGAATGAAGCGACGGAGGCCACAGATGAAGACGCGGTGCGGCAATTGTGCAGCGCGCAGCGGGCGGCATTGCTCGCGCTGAGCGCCGTGCCTTCCGGAGGCGCTGTTGCCGGTGAGTCAGCGCACGGGGAGAATGGTTTGTCCAACCCGTTGACGGCGGCGATTTCCACTCAGTCGGCCGTAATCGCGCAGGACGACAGTAACGCTTATTGGTATTATAATCGGGGTTGCCTACAGCTGGCAGCCAATAAACTGGATGCCTCTTTGGCCGATTTCTCGAAGGCCATCAGTCTGGACAGTCGCTTGGCCGAGGCTTATTTCAACCGTGGGCTGACGTACATGAAGTTGTCGAAAAATGCGGAAGCCATAGACGATTTCAGCCGGGCCGGAGAGTTGGGCCTGTACCAAGCCTACAGCCTGTTGAAGCAGGTGCGCGAGAGCGAGTAGCCTATTCACCACACCCATTAACTTTTGCGAAGCCCGGATTTTGAGGAAGTGAGCTGTTGCCTTGCATAGTCTTATTGAAAGGCCACCAGTTTCGCCGAAAACGGGAATACTTGGAATTTTTACGGGGCTGCCCGCAACGTCAAACGACTATGCGGGCAACCTTTTTTGTATTGTTCCGGAAGAACGTAGAATGCAGTTGAAGATTATCGGTAGTTGGGCACGATGAAGAAGGGGAAGGATAGGGGATGCGGATTTGCTTAATTCTTTTATTATCTCTACCTTTGCAAAACTGTCCGGTCGGTTTGTCGGGAGACGGCTCCGGCCGAGGCGTAAAATAAATATGGAGACTGAGGAGAAAGATACATACCGCGTCCTCGAGCAGGGGGGCGAGGGGCTCTATACGGAGAAGCGCAGCCGCTTCCTTTCGTTTGCGCGCGGCGTGGACAGTGAGGAGGCGGCAAAGGCATTGGTGGCGGAGTTTCGCAAGAAATATTTCGATGCACGACACGTATGCTACGCGTATGCGCTCGGGCCGCACGCCGAGCGCACTCGGGCCAACGACGACGGCGAGCCGTCCGGAACAGCCGGCAAACCTATCTTGGGGCAAATCCGCTCGTTCGACGTGACGCAGACCCTGGTGGTTGTGGTGCGTTACTTTGGCGGCGTGAAACTGGGGACGGGCGGGCTCACGGTCGCCTATAAGGTGGCCGCTTCGGCGGCACTGGAAAATGCGGTCATCGGCGAGCGGCTGATTACGGAGCAACTGAAAATAGCGGTGCCTTATGTCAATATGGACGCGGCGCTGCGCCTGGTCCGCGACTTTCGGGCGGAAGTGATTTCGCGCGATTATACGGATACGGAAAACATCCTGACGCTGTCTGTCCGGCGCAACGACTACGAACCACTGCGCGGGCAGTTGGCGCGCCTCTATCCCATGCGTTTCGTCGATGAAGACGGAGTGCCCGATGAAAACGTCGCATCGTAATTGTATCACCTATAAACTGTCTGGAAATGATTAACGACATGCAACTGCAGCCCTTGCAGACGGGGACGGCGGATTATGAGAGTGCCGAAAATCTGTATGAGGAGGCCTTCCCTTCGGTAGAACGGCGGCCGGTGGAGGCTTGGAGACGACTTGTCGGCAGTGCCGGGACGCCGTTCCGTGCTGTGAAGGTCGTATCTCCCTCGGCGGAGTTCTTAGGATTTATCACTTATTGGGATTTTGGTAACTTCCTCTACGTTGAGCACTTTGCCGTGTCGGCACAGGCTCGTGGGGGCGGCGTGGGCGGCCGTGCGCTGGACGCTTTGGTAAGACAGGAAGCGCCACGGCCGTTTGTGCTCGAAGTGGAACCGCCCGTTTCCGGGATGGCTCAGCGCCGTGTCCGTTTTTACGAGCGCCACGGTTTTGCCCTTTCCGACTTGCCGTACGTGCAGCCTTGCTATGAAGGCAATGAAGGGGATGGTCTGACGCTCAATTTGATGACGACCGGGCCGGATTTCTTACGGGAGAATGCCGATGAGGTGCGACGGACCATTTACAGCGAAGTGTATGGGGTAAGCACTGACGGGCGTTGCAGGTAAGGGGCAAAGCTCTGCCTGAAGTAGCGCAAGCCTTGTGAAAAATTACGGCGGCCTATGTTCACTTTCAACATAGGCCGCTGTAATTTTGATAGCCCGGATTCAGGCTTGGGGCGTTGGAATATCTTTTGGCGTTGTTTCCGACACAGGAGGTTCTGGGGTTGGTACGGCAACCGCAGGGAGCGGTGCCAGATAGCGTGTCTTGAGCGCCAGGGACCACGGGCGCATGGAGGCGAACAGGGCGCAGAGAGCGAAACACAATGTGCCCACAAAGAAGTATAAATAAGGGAAATAGCCCGGCAGTCCGGAGAGTGCACCGGTCATTAAGGTCTCGGCGTTGGCCAGTATTGCCAGTGTGAATACGGCAACGGGCAGGAGCAGCGCGCAGCAGAGCAGCAGGTAGGGAATGCCCGTCAGAATGAGCAGTAGCAGATAGGCTCCGCCGTATCGTTTGCTGTTGCGCCACGTCCAGGAGAGCTGGCTCCGCAGGGACTGGGACGTGAGCAGAAGGGCATAGCGTCCGACTGTCGCAAATACGTATAATACCAACCCTATGGGGAGCAGGAGCAGCAGGCACCACCATGAGGTTTTCCAGGATAGCAGTGCGACCAGGCCGGCAAGGATGAGGAACACGACAGACGAGAGCAGGTCGTAGAGAAAGCAGCGGCCCCCGTTGCGGAGAAGGCTCTTTCCGTACTTTGACAGTGTTAACTTTTCCGGAGTCGGCGTAACGAGGCGCTGCACCCGGACCCACAGGTAGCCCTTGCTCAGGTAGAGCGCGAGCAAGCAGCATACGGCGGTGAGGGCCAGGTAGAGCCATGTGCGGGGCTGGATGGGGATGAGGTCCCATACGAGTTGGTCCGTGGCGCCCATTTTCCAGAACTTGTAAGCCGGGTGGATGTGCTCGGCATAGATTTGCGAGACGTACCAAAGCAGGAGCGTAAGCCCCAGTCCGCGGAGCACGGCGCCGGGGAGCTGCCAAGCAATGTAGCGCCCGGGGTGGTCGGCAAAGACGCGCCAGCCGCGGGCCAGGCATGCCCTGAGGCTTTGATAACGGGAATAGTCTGCGTTCGGGTCGGCAGGAACGGACGGCGTGCTGTCCGTTGCGGCAGTTTGTATCTGACTGGTCATATTCATGTCGGATTAGTCATCAGTGCTTGTGCACTTTGGGCAGACAAAGTTAAGCATAATCCCGTAAAAAGCGCACCGGACGTGGGCGAATGTAGAATAACCTACGTTACTTTTTCCTAAATGAAAGTCCGGAAGCGGCGTTCGGCCGGGGAGCTGAAAACAGAAAGCGGGACATTCGCCCTAAGAAGAATGCCCCGCTTGATAATGGGAAGGAGAAGTTTAATACTCTTCCTTGATGTGGCGCACAATGCCGTGCTTGGAATCCTTGATGAAGTCCAGAATGTACTGGATTTCCTCACTCATGGGAATCTGCTCCGGAATACGAAGTACGGCATCCTGCAGACTGAAGTTGGCCGTGTAGATGATGCGGTACGTATTGGAGATGTGGCGCAGAATGCGGTCGCTCGTTCCCGTGTGCTTCAGCACGACGGCATTGACCCCGTGATAGCTGGCCGGGTTTCCGCCCAAAATGACATAGGGCGGCACGTCTTTCTGTACACGGCAACCGCTCTGTATCAAGGAGAAACGGCCCACGCGGACAGCCTGCTGAACGATGACGCCACTGCTCATGATGCAGCAGTCGTCGATTTCACATTCACCGGCTATGCTGACGCTCAAGCCGATAACGCATTTGTCCTTGATGTGTACGTCGTGACAGATGTGTACCTGGTCCATCAGGAAGTTGCCGTTACCGATGACCGTGGCTTTCCCTTCGTAGGAGCTACCGGCAATGACGACGTTCTCGCGGATGCGGTTGTCGTTGCCAATAATGACTTTGGTCTTTTGTCCTTCTACGTAGTGGAAGTCCTGGGGCGTAGCACAAATGACGGCGTTCTGGTAAACGATGTTGTTATTGCCCATGACTGTGCCTTCGAGGATACTTGCGTAAGGCATGATGACGCAGTTGTCGCCAATGACCACATTCTTGTCAATGTAGGCAAATGGTTTCACTTCGACGTTCTCCCCAAGTTGGGCCGACGGATCAATGTAAGCTAAAGGACTAATCATATCGTGTTTATTTTTAAGTACAAAGATCAGCAGGGCGGAATAGTCCCGCCACTACTGATCTTGATTAAGGTTAATTCTCTCTGCCTCCACCTAGGGCCTGGTAGAGCGTGATGGCCGCCTGGACTTTGTCGAACCGGTCGGAGATGAGCGACAGTTGCGCGTCGAGCAAACTCTGTTGAGCGGTCAATGTTTCCAGGTAGGTCGTCCCGTTGCCGTGCATGAAGAGGGCCTGGGTCTTTTCTGCGGCTTTCTCGAGTTCCTTGACTTCCAGCTCGCGGCTTTCGGCCTGGCGTATAGCCGTTTGATAGGCGCTCAGGGCATCGCTGACTTCCTGGCCGGCATTGAGCAGCGACTGCTCGAAGTTGAGCTGCGCCGTCTCCATCTGTGCCTTGGAAATCTTGAGGTTGGCGCGCAACTGACCACGCATGAAGAGCGGCTGGACTAAGGAAGCAATGCCGGAAGCCAGGAACTGAGCCGGGTTGGCAATGATTCCGCCGAGGCTGTTACTCCAGCCGGCCGAACCGGTAAGCGTGATTTGCGGGTAGAAGGCTGAACGTGCGGCGTTGACGCCATAGAAGCAGTAGGCCAATTGCATCTCTGCGGCCTTTACGTCGGGACGGTTGGACAGCAGCTGGATGGGCACGCCGGCAGACAACTCCTGCGGGAACTCTTCTTCAGCGAAAGTATTACGCTGAACAGGGTGCGGAGCCTCGTGCAATAGTACACAGATGGCGTTTTCCGTTTGGCGGATGTTGTCCTCCAGTTCCGGAATTGTCGCCTTGATTTCGTAGTAGTTGGCCTTGGCTTGCGAGACAGCGGCCTCGTTGGTCATGGCGGCTTCCTTCATAGCCTCCATCGCCTTGACGTTCTTCTCCCACAGGATGGCCGTTTCCTGGGTCGTCTTGAGTTGTTCGTCGAGCATTTGGAGCGTGTAGTACATGTTGGCTACAGAGGCGATGACGCTGGTGCGGGTAGCCTGGAGGGCAGCTTTCGACTGGAGAAGTGACATCTGCGCTTGCTTCTTGGAGTTGCGGAGACTTCCGAAAACGTCAATCTGCCAGCTGGCCTGGATGGGAAGGGTGTACGTCTTGGTCAGCGAGTTATGCTGTACCTTCGACAACGTTCCCTCGGGCGAGAAGGTTACGGAGGGCAAGAAGGCCAAGCGTGAACTCATCAGGCTGGCCTCGGCCTGCTGTACGGTCAAATCGGCCGTCCGAAGGTCCGTATTATTGTCGAGGGCCTTCTGAATCAGGTTCTGCAGCAACGGATCGGTGAAGACTTCTTGCCACGGCATGTTGCCGAAGTTTATCGTGTCGCTCTCCAGAACAGCGTAAGTGGCCGTGGTGTCACGGTACAGGCTGTCGGTCGGCAGATTTGTGGGACGCTCGTAGTTGCTGTAGATGTGGCAGCTGCTCAACAGAGCAGAGCATCCCAGAATATATATAAACTGTTTCTTCATTATTCGTTTTTTATTTGAAGTAGGAAGCGATGCGGGCATCGCTTTCCTACTTGAATCTGTAGCTTGTTTAGGGTATCGTTAGCAGGACGGGATGTCCCATGAGCATTTACTTACCGTACTGGGCAATATCGGGCTCAGCTTCGGTATTATCCATGTCTTCCCACTTCATCGGGGTAATCTTCTCTTGCAGATACTGGAACAATACGAAGAGTGCCGGAACGACGAAGATCTGGAACAGCATACCGATTAACATACCGCCGACGGCTGTGGTACCCAGTGAACGGTTACCGTTGGCACCGACACCAAAGGCAAACATTAGCGGCAACAGACCTACGACCATGGCCAAGGAGGTCATCAGAATCGGGCGGAGTCGGGCTCCTGCACCCAAGACGGCTGCCCACGTGATACTCATACCCATCTTACGTCTGTCGAGGGCAAACTCTACAATAAGGATGGCGTTCTTGGCCAAAAGTCCCATCAACATAATCAAGGCAATCTGTACGTATATGTTGTTGGACGCATTGCCGAAGACTGGAATGATGCTGTTTAGTGCCCCCATCAGATGCAGGAATACGAACGAACCTGCAAGTCCGAACGGAACGGACAGAATAACTGCCAACGGAAGGATGTAACTTTCGTACTGTGCGGAAAGAATGAGGTAGATAAATACCAAGCACAAGACAAAGATCATGGCTGTGGTGCTGCCACCCGTCTTCTGTTCCTCACGCGTCGTACCCGAGAACTCGTAGGAATAACCTTGAGGCAGATGCTGCTGGGCTACTTCCTGAATGGCCTGAATGGCCTGTCCGGAGGTATAACCGGTAGCCGGGTTACCGTTGATCGTCATGGAGGTGTACATGTTGAAGCGGTTGATGTTATCCGGAGCGTAGACGCGGGTCAGGGTCATGAACTGCGTGATGGGCGCCATTTCGTTGCCGCTGCGCACCTTAATCTTATAGAGAGACTCCTCGTTGACGCGCTCGCTGCGTTCGGCCTGCACCATTACACGATAGAGGTGACCGAACTTGTTGAAGTTGGAGGCGTACAGACCGCCGTAGTAGCCTTGCAGGGTCGAGAGAATGTCGCTCGGGCTAATACCGGCTTTCTTGCAGGCTGCGACATCGATGTCAATCAGATACTGCGGGAAGCGCGGGTTGAAGTTCGTCTGGGCAGACTCAATCTCGGGCCGCTTGGAGAGCTCGGCGATGAAGTCCTGTGCCACAGAGTAGAAATGGTCCAGCGAACCGCCCGTACGGTCTTGCAGGTTCAGCTCGAAACCGTTCGTTACACCGTAACCCGGAAGCATAGGCGGCTGGAAGAAGAGGACTTGGGCGTCCTTGAATACTTCGCGGGCCTGTAAGTAGAGCATGGCCGAAACAATGTCCGAGCGTTGTGCGATGGAACGTTCGCTCCAGTCTTTCAGCTTCACGATGATAGAACCGTAGCTGGCACCCTGGCCGCCGGTGAAGCTATAACCGGAGATGACCGTACGGGAGGCAACCGCGGGGCTGGCTGCTACCAAGCTGTCGATTTGCTGCAAAAGCGCCTCGGTACGGTCCTGAGAAGTACCAGGAGGCAGCGTTACCGTACCCATGATGGTACCCGTATCTTCCGACGGAACCAATGCGGTCGGCGTAGCGTTCATCATGAAAATCAATCCGGCAATACTGATGACTACGAGCGAAATCGTGATGACGGGGCGCTTGATAAGAGCCGTGACGCGTTTCTTATACTTCTTCAACATGCTGTCGTAGGCAGCGTTGAAGGCTTTATGGAATCGGTCGATGAAGCTCATTTTCTTGGTCGACCCGTCTGCGGAATGCGGTTTCAGCAATATGGCGCAGAGTGCCGGAGAGAGGGTCAAGGCGTTCAATGCGGAGAAACCGATGGCGATGGCCATGGTCAGACCGAACTGCCGATAGAACGTACCGGACGTACCCGACATGAAGCTCACAGGGATAAACACGGCCATCATCACCAACGTAATGGAGACAATTGCGCCGCCCAGTTCTCGCATGGCGTCAATGGAAGCCTTTCGGGAGGACGTATAGCCCTGGTCCAGCTTCGCATGGACGCCTTCGACGACGACTATGGCGTCGTCGACCACTATGGCGATGGCCAGTACCAATGCACTCAGCGTAAGCAGGTTGAGAGAGAACCCAATCAGGTAAAGTGCGAAGAAAGTACCAATCAATGCCACCGGTATGGCGATGGCCGGGATTAACGTGGAGCGCAAGTCTTGCAGGAAGATGTACACCACGATGAACACGAGGATGAACGCTTCGATAAGCGTTTTGATTACTTCGTGGATAGACGCGAACAAGAAGTCGTTGGAGTTCTGGGCAATATCGATGGACAAGCCCTTGGGCAGATCGGCCTTGGTCTGTTCCAGCAAGGACTCGATTTCTTGAATGATGGTCGTTGCGTTGGACCCTGCCGTCTGGAATACGAGACAGGACACACCCTTGTGGCCGTTCACGGTGTTGGTAAAGCCGTAAGTTTCGCGGTCGAGTTCTACGCGGGCCACGTCCTTCAAGCGCAGAATCGTACCGTCCTTTTCGGCTTTCAGCACAATGTTCTCAAATTCCGAAGCGTCGGTCAGACGACCTTTATACCTTAATGTGTACTGGAAGGTCTGGTTCTCGCGTTCGCCGATGGTACCCGGGGCCGACTCGATGTTCTGCTCTGCGAGGGCTGCGCTGATGTCGCTCGGTACCAAGTTATATTCTGCCATCTTTTCGGGGAGCAGCCAGATTCGCATCGCGTAGTCTGCACCCATCACCATGGCGTCGCCCACACCCGGTACACGCTGTACCTGCGGGATGAGGTTAATCTGTGCGTAGTTCTCGATGAACGACTGGGAATAAGTATCGCTCTCATCGTAGATGGTAAAGATCATCAACATGGAGTTCTGGCGCTTCGTTGTCGACACACCGACCTGCGTAACTTCGGCAGGCAGCTGACCTTGTGCTCTGGAGACACGGTTCTGGACGTTCACGGCTGCCATATCGGGGTCTACGCCCTGTTTGAAGGTTACGGTGATACGGGCATCGCCGCTACTACCTGCGGTAGACGACATGTAGTCCATGTTTTCCACACCGTTGATGGCTTCTTCCAACGGCTGGATTACAGAGTTCAGCACGGTTTGTGCGTTGGCACCGGTGTATGTTGTCGACACTGACACGGTAGGAGGTGCGATGTCCGGATATTGGGTGATAGGTAAGGATATAAGACCCAAGATACCGAGAATGACAATCACAACGGAGATCACCGTGGACAGCACTGGGCGGTTAATAAAGTTGTCTAATTTCATAAGGATGTAAGATAATTTTTATGCGTTGATTCGTTTAGGAGTAAATCCTTTTGAATGTCCGCGAAAGCGAATTCCGTGGAGAATTTCAATTATTGTCCAGGCATCTTGCCTTCTTTCATATCCTCCTGTGCCTTGGCCCGGTTCTGGTCGGCCTGCTGCGGCGTAATCGGATTGATTTGCATACCGTCTTTCAGGGAGTTCACGCCTTCTACAACCAGGCGGTCGCCAGCCTTGATACCAGAAGTTACGACATAGTTCGTGCCGTCGTTTTGCGTAAGTACGGTGATTTCGGTGTTCTTCACCTTATTGTCCTTGCCTAAGAGGTAAACGTACTTCTTGTCCTGGATTTCGTATGTGGCCTTCTGGGGAATGATGATGGCATTGGTGGCGTGCGTCGGAATCAGCACGGAGCCCGTACCGCCGGAGCGGAGCTCTTTTCCGGAATTGTCGAACGTGGCACGCATCTGTACGGAACCGGTCGTTTGGTCAATGACGCCGCTCACTGCCGTAATGGTACCTTCCGAGGTGTACTGCGTACCGTCGGCCAGGACGAGGTTGACCTTCGGCATCTTCTCGATGGATTCCGTGATGCCGCCGGTGTTTCTCGTCAACTCAAGCATCTGCTTTTCCGTCATGCTGAAGTAGACGTACATCTTCGTGATGTTGGAGACCGTGGTCAACGGTTCGGTCGTGGTGGAGCTGACCAGGCTTCCGACACGGTAGGGAATCATGCCCACAACGCCGTCCGCCGGGCTCGTCACCGTACAGAAGCTCAGGTTGTTCTGGGCCGTCACCAGGTTGGCCTGCGCCTCGGAGAGCTGGGCCTTGAGGCTGGCCAGATCGTTCTCGGCCATCTCCATGTCATACTGACTGATGATGCCTTTCTCGAAAAGCATGCGCTTGTTCTTCACAGTCAGTTCCTGCGTGGCAATGTTGGCCTTCACTACGTTGATAGCGGCTTTTGCGGAGTTGACTGCGGCCTCGTACTGTACCTTATCGATAATGAACAGCGGCTGCCCTGCGCGTACGAAGTCACCCTCGTCGACGAGCACTTTCATGATGTGCCCCGAAATGCGCGGACGGATTTCGATGTCCTGAATACCCTTGATCGTCGCCGGGTAAGAGGTGTTAAGCGTTGCTTCAGAGGGCTGTACGGTCACTACCGCAAAGTCGTTACCCGAAGTAGGGGCTGCAGTTTTGTCTCCGCCACATGCCGTCAAGACAAGAGCGAAAGCTAAATAAACGATCTTTTTCATGTTCATAACTGATAGTGTAAATATTGTTTTTGAATTAATTACAGCAAATCCGAGGCAAAAGTAAAGGAAAAAACCAACATAAACAAATAGGTTTCCGAACAAATCCCGTGTTGTTGAGTCTTATTAACGGTGGTGCCCACTTATTTGTAGGTATGAAACACTTTACCGGCATTTTTCGCAAGGAAAAGCGAAAAATCCTTTCTCCAGATGGAGGCACCTTGGGGGTATCGTTTCCCTTCGTGCCAGTGCGGCTGGTTGGGAGCAGACCGGAGAGAGCGGTAGCGACTGGCGGGAGAGCGTTTCCAGACTTGATTGTGCGGGACTGGGCGGAACGGTTAATGTGGCTTCGGATTAAGCTGCCAAAAACGGGCCCTATTCCCGTTCCTACGGCAAGTATCGGCGTAAAAACGGGGATAGGGCTCGTTGTTGCGGAGCGAAGCGCGCGTGTCCGGTGAGGTATGGGACGCCCTTCGTTTATTTGGAAATTAAGTTCAGAAATTCTTCACGCGTTTTGGCCTGGTTGAATGCGCCGCAGAAATCGCTTGTTGTCGTGATGGAGTTCTGTTTCTCTACTCCTCTCATCTGCATGCACATGTGTTTGGCCTCAATGACCACCATGACGCCCAAGGGGTGGAGCGCTTCCTGGATACATTCCTTGATTTGCATCGTCATTCGTTCCTGGACCTGTAACCGGTGCGAGAAGATGTCTACGACCCGGGCAATCTTGGATAGCCCTGTGATATATCCGTTGGGGATGTAGGCCACGTGCGCTTTTCCGTAGAACGGGAGCATGTGGTGCTCGCAGAGCGAGTAGAAGTTGATGTCTTTCACGATGACCATCTGATTGTACGGTTCCTGGAATTTTGCCGAATTCAGTACGGCTACCGGGTCCATTTCGTAACCCCGCGTCAGGGTCATCATGGCTTTGGCCACTCGCTCTGGGGTCTTGAGTAAGCCTTCTCGGGACGGGTCCTCGCCTAAGAGTTGCAGTATCTGGGTATAGTGGTGGGCTAATTGTGAAATCTTTTCCTCCATTTGTTCTTATATAACACTATTCTACAGGAAGTTGCAGCAGAACTTCACACTTGACGATGCGTGCTTCGCCGGAAATGTGTGCCGCGCGAATCTTCTGGGCATAGACTTGTGCCTCCTCCCGGGTTTTGAAGTCCCCGACGCGGCATGTCCACCGCGGATTGTAGTAGCGGGGATAGACGGACAGCATGGGGAAGGCCTTCCTGCACTTCTCGCCGATGTTGTAGGCCTTGACTTTGTCAGCATGGGAATTGCTGCCCGTGAAGATTTGGATGCGGAAACCGGTGGTGCGGATGCGTTGGCGGCGCACGTTGGCGGCCGCTGCTTCTTCCTCGTTTTCTACTGCCTTGCCTTCAGGTTTCGCCGGCTTGGAGTTCCCGTTTCCGGATTTTGAGGGGGCTGTTGGTGTCGTTTCGGCAGATGCTTTCTTGCGGGTATTGTTGACGATGTCCGTGATTTCCGGGTCTTGCAAGAGAACCACTTTCCCTTTTCCGTTGCCGTTTTTTGTCAGATGCTCCGTATAAGCCGTTTGTGCAGGGAGCAAGGAAAAAGCCATACAGGAAATCAGCAGTAACGCTCCTTTAATTATGTTGTAGTGATTCCTCATGAATATACGTTTCGTCTGAATTTATAATTAAGAAGAGCTTCAAAAAGAAGCCTTCCCCGAGCCTTGGTTGCCGGTTGTGCTCAATATGAGCGGACTGCGGAATCAAGGTGCAGCGATGAAACTCCTTTTTGATGCTCTTGTAGTGCGCCGGGATGGATTTATTTCCAGGCGTCGATGATGCCTTTGAAGTCGGCTGCCTTGAGCGCAGCACCGCCAATCAAGCCGCCGTCTACGTCGGGCTTCGAGAAAAGTTCCTTGGCGTTGGTCGGCTTGCAGCTTCCGCCGTAGAGAATGCTGGTTTCCTCGGCCACGTCATTACCGAATTTTTCAGCAATGGTCTGGCGGATGAAGGCGTGCATCTCTTCAGCCTGGTCGGCCGTAGCGGTCTTGCCCGTTCCGATGGCCCAAACCGGTTCGTAAGCCAGGATGACGTTGGCAAATTCTTCCTTCGTCAGGTCGAAGAGCGAACCTTCGAGCTGGGCCTTAACGACTTCGTTCTGCTTGTTCTGTTCGCGTTCTTCCAACACCTCGCCGATGCAGAAAATCACCTTCAGACCGTTGGCCAGAGCGAGGTTGACTTTCTCCTTCAGGATGGCCGGCGTCTCGTGATAGTAAGCGCGGCGCTCGCTGTGACCGAGAATGACGTACTGTGCGCCCGTGCTCTTTACCATTTCGGCAGACACCTCTCCCGTGAATGCACCGCTGGCCTTGTCTGCGCAGTTTTCAGCGCCCAGACCGATGATGTCCTGGTTAAGGATGGCAGCAACTGAAGCCAGGTGAATGAACGGCGTGCAGATGACGACCTGGCAGTTGGGCTTGTCGCTTGCCAACATGTTGTTCAGTTCTTTTGCCAGGGCTACACCCTCTTGCAGGGTCTTGTTCATTTTCCAGTTGCCTGCTACAATTTTCTTTCTCATGACTGTTGTTTATTTAAGCGTTTTTTGAAATTGTGGTGTCGATAAAATTTGCAACCGATCCATAGCCGGTCGCCTATGATGATGACGACGAGCGGTATGGCGAAATACAGGAGCAATCGGAGTACATTCCGCGAGTAGGACGCGCCGCGTAGCGCTTCCTCGGCCCCGGCCTTGGTGGTGATGCGTTTGAACTCCTCCATGTCGGGCAGGTTGTTGTTGCTCCATTTTTTTATGAGCACGCCGTCACTCAGCAGAAACAGCCCCGGGTTGGAACGCACCATGGCCTTCAATTGTACGTCGTCGCATTTGAGGAACGGGTAGGCTGCGCCGGTCTGGTCGACCCAGGCCTCGAGCGCCTTCTGGTCGGCATCGTGCGAGACGACACCATAAAAGTCATAGCCCAAATCCTTGCATTCGTCGTAGAGGTCGTTGATGCGGTCGTTGCAACCGTCGTCGGCCGTGCGGACCTGCGGAAGGGTCAGCAGGAATACGTTGCCCGTGTCTTGCAGGACGCTGTTGGTCATGTCCTCGCTCTCGTCTTCGTTGAAAAAGGCCAGCGTCAGGATTTCTTCGGCCGTGTGTTCGTCCGGCTGGTAATAGCCCGCTCGGAGGTCGAGCCCGCACTTGTAGGGCGTGAAGTCTATGACGGGCAGGTAGTGGAAGGACTGTATGCCGAGAATGATGATGTATATCTTGGAATAAAGGGCTATGGTCCACTGGTTGCGTTCCGAAACGAGGCGATAGAGCCGCTCCCGCTGGAAATAAAGAAGCACGGCGCAGGCCAGCAGGACAATATTCTTGGCCAACGTTTCTCCGTTGGTCAGCTGGATGGCGTCGCCGAAGCAGCCGCAATCCGGTACTGGATTGTATAGATAGATATAGACCGTGAGCAGGGTCATGCCCAGCATGAAGAGGAGCGTACAGATGGTGGTGAGCTTCTTGCGGATGCCGAGAAAAATATATACGCCCAACGTAAATTCGATGACGGCCAGGAGGACCACGAAAATGCGCAGCAGCAACGAGTCGTCCGCCACGGCAATGTCCCAGTGAGCAAAGTAGGCTGTCAATTTATGAAACATGCCCATAGGGTCAACCGCTTTGACGAAACCGGAGAAGAGGAACGTCAAAGCCAGCAGGAAACGGCACACTGTGGTGACGACGATGAGCGTAATGTCTCGCAGCTTATTTTTCATGAGGCGATTTTATCAGAGCAAATATGGCGTAGTTGATCATGTCGGCATAATTGGCTGCGATGCCTTCCGAAGCCAGGGTGGCGCCGTTCAGGTCCTCTATTTGCTTCGTCCGGAAAATTTTCATGAGAATGAGGTCTGTGTAGGAAGTGACTCGCATGCCGCGCCAGGCTTCGTCGTAGTCGTGATTCTTCTTTACCATGAGGTCGCGCACCTCGGCGGCCTTTTTGTCGTAGAGGGCCAGAGCCTCGTCCGCTGTGATGTCCTCGTGATCCGTGAGTCCCAGGTCCAATTGAATCAAGCCCATCAGTCCGTAATTGACGATGCCTATAAATTCAGGTACGACTCCCTCGTCGATTTGTGCACACTTTTTGATTTCGAGCGTACGGATGCGGTTTGCCTTGATATAGAGCTGGTCTGTAATCGAACTCGGCCTCATGATGCGCCAGGCCACGCCGTAATCGTGAAGTTTTTTGACAAACAGTTCGCGGCAGCGCGCCAGGTTCTGGTTGAATTCTTCAATGGTCGTCATGCTGGAATGAAAGTGCAGTAATAGTGAATTCGTAGCAAAGTTAGTGCAACTTGAGCGAATGGCAAAGTTCGGGCGGCCTTTTCTCCGTTTTCCGGTGTTGAAAAGGTCGCCCTGTCCCTCAGTAAGTGTTTTAGAATCTGGCGTAGACTTGGATGTCGAACGTATTATAATGCTGGCCCACGCTGGCCGAACGGTCGTCCGTAAAGGAATAATTGGCCTGGAAAATAAAGTTCTTCCCCAAGTAGTAGTTGGCCGAAAGGCCGTAAACGCTTTTCAGTGAGCTCCACGTCTTCGCGTCGCGGTAGCAGTCCCAGCGGCCGTAGAGTTTCAGGTTCTTGATGACGGGAGCGCCCACCGTGGCATACCAGCCGTCCGAGCGGGTAGGGGCCGTGGCGTCGTCGACCACGCCGCCCACCGACGACATGTATTCTCCGCGCACGGCGAAGCGGCCCTCGTACTTCAGGCCTACGCCCCATCTTTTTCTCGCTACTTCCTTCCACTGGTTGCTGTTTGGCTGGTAGTTCTCGTTAGTGTATTTGCCGTTCCAGCCGAAGCCGCCGATGCAGAGTTCCTTCACCGGCGAGAACCAGAGACCGCCAATCAGGTCCTTGAAATTGTCCTTGTCCGAATGGTTGATGCCCTGGCCGTTGAAGAACCCCACCTGGTAGTGCAGCCATTTATGCCCGTCCTTCCGGCTGGGGAAGAGGTCGCCCTGGAGCTGCACGCCCAAGTCGCGGCCCGACGTCTTGTGTTCCCCGTTCCGGTCGTCGATGGAGGCTATCTTTGTCGTGATTTGGGCAAAGCTACCCAGGCCCACGTCGAGCGGACTGTAAGGGTTCTCAAAACCGATGGGGCGCTTAAACTGTCCCAGTTTTATCTTGAACTCGTCGAAGTGTTGCCACTCCACGAAAGCGTCCAGCACGCGTGGTCCCCGGTCGTTGCCCGGCGCATCGTTGATTTCGACCTGGAGGCGGTAGTAGAAGTCCTTGAAACAGAAACCGTTCAGATAGAGACGGACAAACCGCAGGTCGAATCCGCCGTTGGACGACTGCCCGCTCCGGTCACTGACGGAATATTTGCCCACGATGTAGCCGCCGAACTTAATGCTCGGGTCCGCCTTCTGGACAAAGCGTTCCAACTTCGACGGTTCGCGTCCGGACACCTCCGTCGGGCGGTCCGTCGCTGCACTGACCGCAACGTTAGCGCAAGAGTCGGGCAGTGCGGGGCACACAGTCAAGCCGCAGGCAGGAAGCGTAAGAGCGGCTGAGCAGAAAAGTAAAAGCAGATTTCTCTTTATCATGATGTTCGTAATTTTTTATAAAAGAAAGCCCCGCACTCGTTTTGACGCCGGGGGCATATCGCGAGACGCCAAGGTAAGTACTGGCCTCTTGTCGAGCGGGCTCTACGGCGTTGGAATCCACGCATTTGCAGACCGCCGGCCAAGCGATAACCGCCGACAAAGTTATAAAAAATTTCGTAAAGAAAGTGCACCCGCCTGTTTTTCATGGCCAGGGTGTGATGGATGTGTGTTCGTTGTTTGTCTAACTCATCGGCTTTTCAGACCTGTATAACAGGTGCGGCATTTCCTTACCATTATATATAACGGTGTGGCTGCCGCAAGGCTTCATTCCTATGGCTTCCGCCACACGAATAGAGGCGACATTTTCAGGACGGATGCTGCAATAGACCTCCGGTAAATCCAGCTCCTCGAAAGCATGGCGCAGACATCTTCTGGCCGCCTCCGTAGCGTAGCCGCAGTGCCAGTTTGCATCATCCAAAATATAGCCGAGTTCCACGACTTCGTTCCCATTTATCACGCTTTTCATCAGTCCTGCCTGTCCGATGAACCGGCGTCCTTCTTTCAAGATAAGGGCGAAATATCCGTATCCGTCCCTGCAGTAGCGAACAAACTGGCGGTCCATCCATTGGCACACCTCTTTCTTGTCAAAGCCGTGTTTCCACGCGTACATGACTTCCGGCTTGCCCATGAGGGCTACCAACGCGTCCATATCCATAGGAGTAATTTCACGAATGATGAGTCGCTCCGTTTCCATAACACCTGTGGGACGTGCCGCTATCTTGTCATGAAACATGGAAATGTTTTTTACTCGGATTCGTGTGGTGGTAGTTGCTGTTCCAGCCCAAGGGGTTGTCTTTTTAATGCGCGTCTCAACTTCGACGGTTCGTGTCCTGCTATAGCCGTCGGGCAGATTGTAGCGTTAGCATAAGAGTCGGGAATAGCGGTGGGGCCGTTAGTAAAAGGCTATGTCGGTGATGACGTTGGCGCCGGCGGCGGCGTTGAGTTCGTGGACCAACTGGCTGCGGCGCATGAGGAGATGGGTGCGAAGGGCGGGGCTGGAAGCGCGGACAATGAGCGTCTGGTGTCTGACGTAGAGAGCCTGCGTTTGGCTGGCTACGGAGCGGCTCACCACACTGCTCCAGGCCTGCAGAAGACGATACTCGGCCAGCGGGCTTTCGAGTCCCGATTCACGGAGGAAGCGGTACACGACGTCGGTGAGCTGTTCAGATTTCTTTCGTTCCATGGCGTGAATCTATGGCCCCGTCGGCGACGTAAAACAGGTCGTAGGCGCGTTGCGTCGCGGCAAGTAGCTCGTCGAGGTGCTGGCGGTTGGTGTCTGTGATGAATATTTGCTCGAATTCGTTGCTGGAGACAAATTGTATGATGCGCTCAACGCGGCCGGCGTCGAGTTTGTCGAACACGTCGTCCAGTAGTAGCAGGGGGACCTTCGACTGCCCTCGCTCCTTGAGGTACAGGAACTGAGCCAGCTTGAGGGCGATGAAGTAGGTCTTGGTCTGGCCCTGCGACCCTTCGCGTCGGACGGGATAGTCGTTGAGCTGGAGGTCGAGGTCGTCCCGGTGGATGCCGTAGAGGGTGTAGCCGACGATTTTTTCCCGTTCCCGATTTTCTTGGAAGAGGGCTTTGAGTTCGTGCTTGTGGCCGTAGGAGTCGTATTCCACGTGGGGGCGCTCGCCGTCTGCGCCGGCCAGTTGTTGGTAGATGTGTTGGAATACGGGATTGAACTCTTCGACAAATGCTTTCCGCCTCTCATAGATGGTTTGGGCCATTACGGCGAGCGTGTCCTCGAGTATGTCCATCAGCGACGCGTCGTAGGGAAGGTCGGATCGCAGCAGGGCGTTGCGCTGCCTGAGGGCGTTCTCATAGCGGATGAGCCGCTCGAGGTAATCGGCGTCGTACTGAGAGATGATGGCGTTGATAAACCGTCGCCGCTCTTCGCTGCCGCCGGTGACCAGGAGGGAATCGGTCGGCGAAATCATGACAAGGGGGATTTTCCCGATGTGCTCCGAATATTTTCCGTACGGTTTCCCGTTGTAGCGTATCTGCTTCCGGTGGCCTCGCTTCAGACTGCAGGTGACGGCGATTTCGCTGTCCAGTTCGTCGCGGTAGAGGCCTTGCAGCATCATGAAGTCCGCGTCGTGCTTTATATTATAGGTGTCGGTCGCATGGAGTGAGCTCTTACAGAAGGAGAGGTAGTAGATGGCGTCGAGGATGTTTGTCTTGCCCATGCCATTGTCTCCGATAAAGCAATTAATGTTTTTGGAAAAGCGCAGCGTTGCTTCCCCGATATTTTTATAGTTAGCGATGATTAATTGTTTTAGAAACATGGTCGGTGACAAAAATATGGCAAATTTACACTTTCGGCGCCTGCCGTGCAATTTATTTTCGGGAAAAGACGACGGGGAATAAAAAAATCGGGCTTTTTCTTTATCAATTTACGGGAAAATGCTACTTTTGCGCCGACTATTTTCAGTCGTGGAATTTTTAATCTGAAAACAAGAAATAAACGAAATATGGCAAAGCAGAATTCTTCGTTAGACGTTAAAGACGCGCTGGCAAGCTCGGAGGCATTCGTCTTGAAAAGAAAAAAACAGATCTTTGGGCTCGCAGTTGCCCTCGTAGTAATATTTGGCGGCTATTGGGCCTATTCTGAACTGGTACGTGCCCCGCGCAATGAGAAAGCGCAGACGCAAATTTCTGTCGGTCTCGGGCTGATGTCGCAGGCTCAGCAGTTGGAAGGACAGGTAACGCAGATTCAGGCCATGCCGGACTCGAGTCTGATTCAGATGCTGACGGCGCAGGGCATGCTGAACAATGTGTCCGCCGATTCTACGGCAATCGTCGTGAAAGAATTTCGCGCTGACCAGCAGAAGCAGCTGACATCGCTCTACGACAAGGCGCTGAAGGGCGATGGCCGTTTCCCGGGATTTGTGAAAATCGCTGACGGGAATAATGGCAATGCGTCGAACATCGCGACCTACTTGGCCGGCGTATGCTATTACCGCACCGGAAAATATAAGGAGGCGATTAAGTACCTCAGCAATTATAGCACGAAAGGCGACAACGGCATTTCGCCCGTAGCAGTAGCCGCATTGGCCAACAGCTATGTATGCGACAACCAGTTGGATAAGGCCGTCGAGAATTTCAAGAAGGCTGCCGAACTGGCCGATAACGAGGCGCTGAGCCCGATGTATCTTATCGAAGCCGGCAAATTGCTGGAGCATCAAAAGAAGAACGCCGAGGCAAAAGCCATCTACGAGGAAGTGAAGCGGAAATATCCGCGTTACGGACTGGGCCAGCAAGGCATGATGAGCACCGAGTTGGATAAGTACATTGAGCGGACCAAGTAAGGTCGCAGCCAATTTCGCAAATGTCAATTCAAGAAGGTGTAGCTGTATGTCTTCCGAAATATTTACTTTGAAAGATTTGAATCCTAACGACATGCCCGATACGACAAACATGCGTATCGGCTTTGTCGTCAGTGAGTGGAACAGCCAAATCACGCAGAAACTTCTGGAGGGGGCTTTGGACACCCTGAAGGAACACGGCGTAGATCCCAATAATATTACGGTGAATTACGTTCCCGGGAGCTTTGAACTCGTGTATGGTTGTGCGCAGTTGGCAAAATATGGATATGTCGACGCGATTATCGCCATCGGGTGTGTCATTCGGGGCGATACGCCGCATTTCGATTATATTTGTGCTGGAACGACGCAAGGGTTGGTCCAGTTGAACGTAGAGGGGAATAAGCCAATCATCTACGGTCTGATTACCGCCAACACGCCGGAGCAGGCCGAGGAACGTGCCGGTGGACGTTTGGGCAATAAGGGCTGCGAATATGCGATCACCGCAATAAAAATGGTGGATTACGCTTGGCAGTTACAAAAATAAGTTGTACCTTTGCACCGCAATTCAAAAAAGGAGGGCAAATTCCAGAGTGGCCAAATGGGGCAGACTGTAAATCTGCTGGCGTACGCCTTCGGTGGTTCGAATCCATCTTTGCCCACATCCTGAAAGGAGTGGCGAGAGTTGAAAAACTTTCGCCGCTCCTTTTCTTTTGTCGTCGGACGTCATCGCCTACGGGCATAACGTTTTGCAGTTGGAATGTCGGTCGTTTGTAAGGCCCTATCCAAACAAATAGACCAAGTGTGTATTGCCTATCTACGGAAAAATCATTACTTTTGCGGGGTATTTTGTGAAATAGTAAGATTGATAAGATGAATATTTCTTATAACTGGCTCAAAGAATACGTCGACTTCGATTTGACGGCTCAGGAAGTGGCTGATGCTCTTACTTCAATCGGACTTGAAGTAGGCAGTGTAAGCGAAGTGCAAAGCATAAAAGGTGGTCTTGAAGGTTTGCAGATTGGCGAAGTACTTACGTGCGTGGACCATCCGAATTCAGACCATTTACATGTGTGCACGGTGAGCATCGGAGAGGCTGAACCGCTACAGATTGTATGTGGCGCGCCCAATGTTCGTGCAGGTCTCAAGGTTGTCGTAGCGACGCTGGGGACGAAACTTTATGACGGTGACAATTGCATCACGATAAAGAAATCCAAAATACGTGGGGTGGAAAGCTATGGCATGCTCTGTGCCGAAGACGAGATAGGCATCGGAACCAGCCATGCCGGCATTATCGAATTGCCCCAGGAGGTACAGGTCGGCCTTGCCGCGAAAGATTATTATCAAATAAAGAGCGATTACCTGATAGAAGTAGACATTACGCCCAACCGCGCCGATGCTTGCTCTCATTACGGAGTCGCTCGCGATTTATACGCCTGGCTCATCCGTCATGGCTACTCTACTGCCCTGCACCGGATGGATGTGTCGGCCTTCCAGGTAGACAATCACGACTTGGATATCGACATCGAAGTCCAGCAGACGGAGGCCTGCCCGCGTTATTGCGCTGTGACCGTTAAAGACTGCGAGGTAAAGGAAAGCCCCAGCTGGTTGCAAGAGAAACTGCGGATGATAGGCCTGCGTCCTATTAATAATATTGTCGATATTACGAATTATATCATGTTCGCATACGGGCAGCCGCTTCATTGCTTCGACGCTGATATGATTGCGGGCAATAAGGTCGTAGTCCGGACGATGCCCGAGGGCACGCCCTTTGTGACGTTGGACGGAGTGACCCATACGCTGAGCGATCACGATTTGGCCATTTGCAATGTCGAAGCGCCGATGTGTATTGCCGGTGTCTTCGGCGGAAAGGGCTCCGGTACTTACGAGACGACCCGTAACGTCTTGCTCGAAAGCGCTTACTTCAATCCCACGTGGATTCGCAAGAGTGCACGCCGCCATGGCCTCTCTACCGATGCCTCTTTCCGTTTTGAGCGTGGCATTGACCCCGATGGTCAGATTTATGCGCTCAAGTGTGCGGCTTTACTGGTGAAGGAACTTGCCGGAGGTACCATTGCCATGGAAATAAAGGATGTCGCCGAGCCGAGCCTGACAAAGTCGTTTGAGGTAGACCTGAATTATGCTTACGTTCATCAGGTAGTCGGCGAGACCATTCCGAAGGAAGTCATCAAGGAGATTGTGACTTCGCTGGAAATGAAAATCCTCTCCGAGACTGATACAGATATCAAGTTGCAAGTTCCCGCCTATCGTGTGGACGTCACCCGTCCCTGTGACGTAGTGGAGGATATTCTCCGCATTTATGGGTACAACAGCATTGCTATTCCCCCATTGGTCAAGTCGAGCCTGAACATCAAGGGCAAGGAGGACAAGACCAACAAGTTGGTAAATTTGATTTCGGAGCAGCTTGTCAGTGCCGGCTTCTACGAGATTATGTGCAACTCTCTGACGAAGGAGGCCTACTATACTCCGCTGCAGAGCTTCTCGGCCGATCATTGTGTGCGGCTCATGAATCCGCTGAGTTCCGACCTGAATGTCTTGCGCCAGACGCTGTTGTTCGGCGGCTTGGAGAGTATTGTGCGCAATGTCAATCGCCAGCGGGCCGACTTGAAGATGTTTGAGTTCGGACGTTGCTATTTCTACAATGCCGACAAGAAAAGCGAGAAGATTCTTTCCGCATATTCCGAAGGCGACCGCATGGGGTTGTTCGTCACGGGCCACCGGGTTCAAAGTTCCTGGGCCCATCCCGACGAAATGACCAGCGTATATGAGTTGAAGGCCCACGTTTATAACATTCTTCGTCGCCTGGGATTCTCCCGCAAGGATTTCAAGGTCGTACGCGGCGATTTGGATGTGTTTGAAAACTCTCTGACGCTTGTCGACCGCCAGGGGCGCCGCTGTGTCGACTTCGGTATCGTGAAACGCGACATACTGAAGTGGTTCGATTTGCGCCAGGACGTCTATTATGCCGAACTCGATTTGGAGCACCTGTTGCCCATGGCGTTGCGTTCGTCCGTACATTTCGAGGAACTGACCAAGTATCCCGAGGTTAGCCGCGATTTGGCTTTGTTGGTGGACAAGGGCGTAACGTTCAAGCAAATAGAGGACGTTGCCCGCGCGGCTGAAAAGCATCTGCTCCGCCACGTCGAGTTGTTCGACGTTTACGAAGGGGCCAATCTCGAAGCCGGCAAGAAAAGCTATGCCGTGAACTTCGTCCTTCAGGACCCGGACAAGACGATGAACGACAAGCAGACCGACGCGATTATGCAGAAGATCATCAAGAAACTGGAAAGCGAACTGGGTGCTAAACTTAGATAATTTACGACGGACATAATAAGTATTTCAACAAATATGGGAAGAGCATTTGAATATAGAAAAGCTACAAAACTGAAGCGTTGGGGACACATGGCCCGCACATTTACCAAAATCGGCAAGCAGATTGCCATTGCGGTCAAGGCGGGAGGTCCTGAACCCGAAAACAATCCTTCGCTGCGCGCCATTATTGCCAATGCCAAGCGCGAGAATATGCCGAAGGACAACATCGAGCGCGCCATCAAGAACGCAATGGGAAAGGACCAGAGCGACTACAAGTCGATGACCTATGAAGGTTACGGCCCTCACGGTATCGCTATTTTCGTCGATACCCTGACGGACAACCCGACCCGTACGGTAGGCGATGTGCGTTCCATCTTCAATAAGTTCAACGGCAATCTGGGAACAATGGGCTCGCTCGCCTATCTGTTCGACCACAAATGCGTCTTCTCCATTAAAATGAAAGAGGGGCTCGACGTTGAGGAACTCATCCTGGACCTGATTGACTACGGCGTAGATGACGAGTACGACGTGGACGAGGAAGAGGGCTCCATCACGATCTACGGCGACCCCAAGTGCTTCAACCAGATACAGAAGCATTTGGAAGAGAACGGCTTCGAGGTCGTAGGCGCAGAGTTTACCTACATTCCCAACGACTTGAAGGACGTGACGCCGGAGCAGCGCGAGAGCATTGACAAGATGGTCGAGAAGCTCGAAGAGTTCGACGACGTGCAGAACGTGTACACGAACATGAAACCCGCCGAGGAATAATCGGCCGGCGTTTGCCAGAATAAGGGTAGGGATTAGTCGCAGTTTCGCCTGTAAGCGTGCTGAAGCTAATCCCTCTTGTTTAATAGGCTGTCCCGTTTCCGTCAGGGCGTCGGTCTACGCGTTGTAGTCCTGGGGCATGAGGCGGATGGTGAATGCCTGTCCGCCGGCTTCCATCCGGTAAATGTATTCAAAGTTGATTTCCTTTTTGCGTGCGGCGTTCCAGTTCGCGTCGTTCTGCAAGTCGCGAATCAGCGTCTGTTTTACCAGTTGCAGGTTGTCCAGCAGGGCGGCCGGCGTCTGGGCGTTCAGCGTCAGGTAGTTCCGATAGGTGCGGGTTTTCGTGTCGTAAGCCGTGCTGTCCAGGGTCGTATAGGCGTCGAGCTGTCGCGGGCAGTGTTTCTGCGTGTACTCCCGGGCCTCCTTGGCCAGCCTGTCGTCGAAGTTCTGTTGACAGCCTGTTGCCAACGCCAGGATTAGAATCGTTCCTAACATCCATTTCATGGTTCGTCGTGTTTGAGTTCTCGCTGCAAAAATAACGTTTAATTTCAGAAATTCCATTTATGTACGAAGACAGAATACAGAAAGCCAAAGACCTGTTCTACGAAGGCTACAACTGTTCCCAGTCCGTAGTCGCCGCCTTTGCGGACCTGTACGGATTTACCGAGGAACAGGCTTTGCGCATGGCGGCCTCGTTCGGTGGCGGCATCGGCCGTATGCGCATGACGTGCGGCGCCGCCTGCGGGCTGTTTATGCTCATCGGCCTCGATTGCGGTTCGGTGGTCGGCGCGGACCGGGCGCAGAAGGTCTACAATTATAAGAAGGTGCAGGAGGCCGCGCAGGCCTTCCGTGAGAAAACCGGTTCGTTGATTTGCGCGGAACTGCTCCAGCTCCGCAAGGCCGAGAAGGTGACGCCCCAGGCCGAGGAGCGCACGCCCGACTACTACAAGAAGCGTCCGTGCGTGCGGATGATTGAGACGGCCGCCCGCTTGTTTGTTCAGTATTTAGCCCGGAAAGATGAAGCTGAGAATACTGCTGCTGGGGGAATACAGTAACGTTCACCACACGCTGGCGCTGGGCCTTCGCGCCCTGGGGCATAGCGTGACGGTCGTTTCCGACGGCGACGGCTGGAAGGATTATCCCCGCGATGTCGACGTCCGTCGGGACAGCTATTCCCGCTGGAGCTCGTTGAAATACTGGTGGAAAATCAGCCGCCTGGTCCGCACCTTCTCCGGCTACGACGTCGTCCAGCTCATCAATCCTGTCTTCTTCCCCCTGAAGGCCGAGCGCCTCTGGAATCCGTACCGGCGGTTGCGCGAGAATAACCGCTGCGTCTTTCTGGGAGCCTTTGGGATGGACCACTATTATCTGAAGGCCGGCCTGGACCGGAAAACGTTCCGTTACAGTGACTTCAATCTGGGCGACCAGCTGCGCGACAGCGAGGAAATCGGCATTTGGAAGCACGATTGGGGAGAGGGAGCCAAGGGGAGGCTCAACCGGTATGTCGCCTCGACGTGCGACGGCATCATTGCCGGTCTGTACGAGTACTATGCGGCCTATCGCCAGGAGTTTGGTTCCAAGTTGACGTTCATACCTTTCCCCATTTGCGTCGGGAGTGAGGAGACCTTCCGGCCCCGTGGCACGGGCGACAAGGTGCGCTTCTTCATCGGCATACAGCGTCTCCGTTCCGCCTATAAGGGCACGGACATCATGCTGCGCGCCCTGGAGCGTGTCGTCGCCCGGTTCCCGCAGCAGTGCGAAATGGTGCGCGTGGAGTCCGTCCCCTTTGAGCAGTATTGCCAATTAATGGAGAGCAGCGACGTCCTGTTGGACCAGCTTTATTCCTACACGCCAGGCATGAATGCGCTGGAGGCCATGGCCCGCGGCCTGGTCGTCGTCGGGGGCGGAGAGGAGGAAAATTACGACATATTACACGAGGAACACTTGCGGCCTATCATCAACGTATTGCCCACGGAGGAGGATGTTTATCTGAAGTTGTGCGATTTGGTGGAACACCGCGACCGCATTCCGCAATTGTCGCGCGACAGCCGGCGCTACATCCAGAAGCATCACGACCACATCGCGGTGGCGCAGCGCTACGTGGACTACTGGAGCGCCTGCCATCCGTCGCAACCGGCATAGAGCGCTGGCGGAGATGGCTTGTTTCACTCCGGTTCTCTCTTGTCCAAGACGAGAGCGGCCGGTGGATGCCGGACTGAGCCCGGGGCGCCGGACCGCCTTCGTCCCGGACACCGGCCGGCCGGTTAGTGCCGGCGATAACGCGCAGTAGCCGCGTTTTTCCTGGGCTTAGCCCCGTAGCTACGGGGTTAAGCCCAGTTTTTGTGGGGACTGTCGTCGTCGCTTGCGGTGGAGTTGTCCCCGCCATCGGGCCTTGTGGCGGCGTTTGGGGCGAACTTTTCGCGCGTCGTTTCCTAAAAAAGTTTCAATCTGGCGGTTTTGTGAGGTTATTCGGGCGAATTATTGTACCTTTGTCGAATAGAGTACGCATCAGAAAAAGTGAGAGCCAATGCCGAAGTTATCAGTGCGGGCCGGCGAAGTCCCGGCGTCTCCTATCCGGAAATTGACCCCGTTGGCCGAAGAGGCCGTCCGGCGGGGCCTGAAAGTATTTCACCTGAACATCGGACAACCGGACGTGCCCTCGCCCCAGGTGGGGCTCGATGCACTCCGGCACATAGACCGTACGGTGTTGGAGTATAGTCCGAGCGAAGGTTTTTACGGACTGCGCAAGGGTTGGGCCGACTATTACCGCACCTTTGGCGTAGCCATCGAAGCAGGGGACGTCGTGGTCACCACAGGGGCGTCCGAAGCGGTGCTTTTCGGCCTGCTGAGTTGCCTCAATCCGGGCGACGAGGTGATAGCTCCCGAACCTCTGTACGCTAACTACATCGCTTTTACGACGGCTGCCGGCGTGACGCTGCGCCCGGTCGCCATGACCATCGAAACGGGATTTTGCATGCCCGGTGTCGCGGCTTTCGAGGCGCTGGTCAATGAACGCACCAAGGCAATCTTGCTCTGCAATCCCAATAACCCGACGGGAAATGTATATACGCGCCGGGAGCTGGAGGCCATAGGCGATTTGGCCCGCCGGTACGACCTGTATCTTTTCGCGGATGAAGTTTACCGCGAATTCAACTATTCCGGCACTCCGTTCGTTTCGGCGCTCCATTTGCAGGGGCTCGAGGAGCAGGTCGTCGTATTCGATTCGTTTTCCAAACGTTACAGCGAGTGCGGCATCCGTATCGGCACCATTATCACCCGCAACGCCGCGTTGCGCGCGGCTGTCCTGAAGCTCTGCCAGGCACGGCTCAGTCCGCCCTTGCTGGGGCAGATTGTGGCGGAGGCCTCTTGGGCGGCGCCGGCCGACTACCGCCAGTCCGTCTATGAGGAATATAAGGCGCGGCGCGACTGCCTGCTCGACGGGCTGAGCCGCATCCCGGGCGTCGTTTGTCCGGTGCCGCAAGGCGCCTTCTACGCAATGGTGGAACTCCCGGTAGACGATGCGGAGCGTTTCTGCGCCTGGTGCCTTTCCGATTTCTCCTACGAGGGGCAGACGGTTATGCTGGCGCCCGGAGCCGGGTTTTACGTCACGCCCGGACTGGGGCAGCGTCAGGTCCGCATGGCCTACGTCCTGCAAAAGAACGAGTTGGAGCGGGCCTTGCTCGTGCTGTCGAAAGCCTTGGCGGCTTACCCGGGACGTCGGGACTGACAGGGCGCGTGTCGCCAATAAAATTGTATAATACGAATATCGCAATTGCGAATTGAGATAGAAAAATGTCTTTAGCAATATTTCTGGCTAGGAGGTTCTACCGGAACGCAGGGCGGGACAGTGACCGGCGCGCGTCGTTGTTAGCCATCCGGATTGCTACCGCCGGCATGGCGTTGGGCCTGGCTGTCATGATTATTTCCATCTGTGTGGTCAAGGGTTTTCAGTCTGAGATACGGGCCAAGCTGGCCGGATTTGCCGCTCATCTGGAAATCATGGACCAGCGCTCGTTTACCTCTCCCGAGAGTTACCCTATCTTGACCGACAGCACCTTGCTGAAAACGGTGCGGCAGATACCCGGCGTAGCCCGTGTGCAACGCGCTTCCGAAAAGATGGGTATTCTCAAGACGGAGGACGCTTTCCAGACGATTATGCTGAAAGGCGTGGACGCCGGTTACGATACGACTTTCCTCAAGCAGTGCCTGGTGGAGGGCCGCCTGCCCCGTTTCCAGGCGCAGGGAGGCTCGGACGAGGTGCTGTTGTCGCGCACCATGGCGCGGACGTTGGGCTTGAAGCGCGGCGACCGCGTGTACACGTATTTCGTTTCCGACGCCATACGTCTGCGCCGCTTCACGGTGGTGGGACTGTATGAGACCAACTTGTCCCAGTTCGACGAGCACCTCGTCTGGACAGACCGCTATACCGTCAACCGCCTGAACGACTGGCTGCCGGAACAGAGCAGCGCGCTGGAGATTTACGTCGACGAGCCCTCCGAGGCCGACCGGGTGCAGGTGGCCCTGAGGCGTGCCGTAGGGGGACGGATGGACGCCTACGGCGGACTGTACGACACGATGTCCCTCAAGGAGAACCCGTCGACGGCCTCTATCATGCAGTGGTTGAACCTACTCGACCTCAACGTGCTGGTCATCATGGCGCTTGTGATGGGCGTGGCCGGTTTTACCACCATTTGCGGGCTGCTCATCCTGATATTGGAGCGGACGCGGACCATAGGCATCCTGAAATCGTTGGGAGCCAGCAATACGCGCATCCGGCACGTGTTTCTGGCTTATGCTACGCTGATTGTGGCGAAGGGTATGCTGTGGGGCAATGTCCTGGGCATCGGCTTCATGCTGTTACAACGCCATTTCGGTTGGGTTAAGCTGGACCCTGCGACGTATTACGTAGCCGTCGTTCCGGTAGAGTTGGACGTGTGGTGGATTGTCGGTTTGAACATTGCGACCCTGCTGGTCGCTGTTCTGGCACTGATCATTCCGAGCTTCCTTATTTCCCGCATTCAGCCTGCCCGGGCCATCCGCTACGAGTAACCGGGGCCGGCGGAACGGAAGGCATCGCCTGCCGGCGCTCCGTGTTTCGGGGCGGGCAGGGCAAAACGGCCGGGGAGCGTCCGCTCCTGGACGACGGACCGGCAATATGAAATTAGATTAGACATGCTGGACAGAAGTGCGAGGGCGGAATGCCTGCGCCGATTGAATATAGAGACTCTCTCGCCCATGCAGGAAGCGGCTTTTGCCGCCGGCGAACGGGGCGGGGACGTTATTCTGCTTTCGCCGACCGGAAGCGGAAAGACGGTGGCGTATCTATGGCCGTTGGCTTTCCAAATGAATGAGGCGGACGAGGCGGTACAAGGGATTGTGCTCCAACCGTCGCGGGAACTTGCGGAACAGTCCGAAGGTCTTTTCCGCCGGATGAAGAGCGGCGTACGTTCGCTTTGCCTTTGCGGCGGCCATAGTGTCAGCGACGAACTGAATGGGCTTCGGTCGCACCGTCCGCAGGTCGTTTTTGCGACGCCGGGGCGCCTTCGCGATCATATAGAGCGCGGAAATCTGACGCTTGACCAGGTTACGTTCTGGGTAATGGACGAGTTTGACAAGTGTATGGAGCTGGGCTTTGAAACCGACCTTCTGCACCTGATTCGTCGCCTGCCTGCTTCGGCCCGTAAGTGGTTGCTTTCGGCGACGGCGTCCGAGGTGATGGCCCCTTTTATCGCCGTGGAGCAGGCTACGGTGCTGGACTTCACGGCCCAGGCTCCGACGGCAGCGCACGACGTGGATTCCTTCTGCGTGAACTATGCGTCGGACGGGGAGCGCGATGCGTTGCTCTGCGGCCTGTTGAACCGGCTCGGAGGCCAGTCTTCTATCGTATTTCTGGCTACGCGCGACGCTGCCGCCCGTTTGTATGCCCGTCTGAGGGCCGGGGGATTCCCCGTAGAGATATACCACGGCGGCATGATGCAGTCGCACCGGGAAAAGGCCCTTTTCCGCTTTCGGAGCGGGTGTAGTTGCGTGCTGGTGGCCACCGACCTGGCCGCCCGGGGGCTGGACATTCCGGACGTCCGGAACGTGATTCATTACGAGCTGCCTGACGACGCGCGCGCTTTCATTCACCGATGCGGCCGCGCCACCCGTTGGGGGCATCGCGGGGCTTCTTATCTGTTTTTGCCCGTGGGCAGCCAGTTGCCACCCTACGTAGCGGACGCGCGTCAGGCCGAGGGACTGACCGTCGCGGAGCAGCGGTGGAAGGGGCTTTCCTTACCTTGGGCGCCGGTTTACATAGGCCGCGGGAAAAAGGAGAAACTTTCCAAGGGAGACGTGGTAGGCTTCTTTTGCCGGAAAGGATTCCTCGCTTCCGAGGACATCGGGCAAATAGAAATTGCGCCGCACTGCACGTACGTGGCCATAGCGCGGGCGAAGGCGGAGACCGTCCTGCAAGCCGTGCAGGGAGAGAAGATAAAAGGTATGAGAACGATTGTCGCCCTGATGCGTTGAGCGGGGCCGGACTGGATAGAAATCATAAGAACAGGAAGAAAGATGGAAATAAAAGTGACTATGGCGGATTGCAGCCGTTGGGAGGGCTGCGATGCGGACACACTGCTCGCGGAACTGGTGGAACGCATACAACAGAGCGTCGGCGGTACGCTCAATGCGGAAAGTATGGCACGCCTCTCTTCCGAACAGCTGACGCTTTGGGGCTATTATATTCTGAGGGAGGAAGTTATGGATGGCGGTTTCGTGCAGTTAATCTATAACGGCTACGGCCCTTTCTTTTTCTTCAATCCCTTTGCCAAGGCGATGCGGCTTTGGGGCCTTCCGGAGTTGGCTAAGCAGATAAACAAGGGAAAGAAACTGTATATCGCGAATGAGAAGGAGCTGACGAAGGAGCGAACGGACAGCGAGTTCATGGCCCTGTTTGAGCAGTTCCCGGCCTTTGACGACCTGGACGACGACTTCGTTGAGGAGGAAGAAACCTTTACCCGGTCGATAGCCGAATACGTGCGCGGGCATCTGGATTTGTTCGTGACGCCATCGGCTGCGGCAGAGTAGTAATTCGGTTAAACTTGTAAGAAATATGGCTAATCAAAAGAAAAATATAAAGCCAGCGAAGATAAACATCAAGAACAAGCGGGCGGAGTTCGACTATGCCGTCCTCGACAAATATACTGCTGGCATCGTGCTCTGCGGTACGGAGATCAAGAGCATTAGGGCCGGGAAGGCCGGGCTCGTGGATACGTTCTGCTACATCCATAACGGTGAAATCTGGGTGAAGAACATGTACATCGCCGAATATGCCTTTGGCTCGTACAACAATCACAAGGAGCGGCGCGACCGGAAACTGCTGCTCAACAAAAAGGAAATCCGCAACCTCCAGCAGGAGACGCAGTCGCCGGGCTATACGATAGTGCCCTTGCGTCTGTTCATCGATGACAACGGCCGGGCGAAGCTCATCATCGGCTTGTGCAAGGGTAAAAAGGAATACGACAAGCGGGCCTCCCTCAAGGAGAAGGACGACCGGCGGGAAATGGAACGTTTCATTAAAAGGTACTGATGATGGAGAAGATACAGGACGCGATACGGCGGCGAGTGCTGCTACTGGACGGGGCTATGGGTACCATGATCCAGCGTATGGGCTTGCAGGAGGCCGACTTTCGTGGTGAACGGTTTAAGGATTTGCCGGGACAGCAGCAGGGGAACAACGATTTGCTCACCTTGACCCGTCCGGACGTCATCCGTGAGATTCATCGCCGTTATCTGGAGGCTGGGGCCGATATTATTGAAACGAACACGTTCAGCTCGCAGCGTGTTTCGATGGCCGATTACCATTGCGAGCCCTACTGTTATGAGTTGAATCTCGCAGCGGCCCGCCTGGCCCGCGCCCTGGCGGACGAATATACGGACCGCAATCCGCAGCAGCCGCGTTACGTGGCCGGCTCAATTGGTCCGACGAATAAAACCTGCTCCATAGGCCCGGATATCAACGATCCGGCTTACCGGGCCGTGACTTTCGACGAGCTGATCCTTGCCTATACCGAGCAGATAGAGGCGTTGCTGGCGGGCGGCGTGGACGTATTGCTGATAGAAACCATCTTTGATACGCTCAACGCAAAGGCAGCCCTCTATGCCGCGGAGCAAGTGATGGCCCGAAGCCGGCAAGTCCCCGTCATGCTTTCCGTTACGATTGCCGACAAGAGCGGACGTACCCTGTCCGGCCAGACCGTAGAGGCGTTTCTCGCCTCCATATCTTCGTACACCGTTTTCTCGGTCGGGTTGAACTGCTCCTTCGGGGCGAAGGAAATGAAACCGTTCCTGCGCCGCCTGGCCCAGTTGGCGCCCTGCTACGTCTCGGCCTATCCCAACGCCGGATTACCGAACGACCTCGGACAGTACGACCAGACGCCGGAAGAAATGGCGCAGGAGATTCGCCCCTACGTTGCGGAGCGTCTCGTCAACGTCCTCGGCGGCTGCTGCGGTACGACGGATGCCTATATCCGGGAGATGGGGAAAATCGTCCGGTCGGCGAATGAGGACCCTGCCTATCGGCCCCGCCTCCCGCAGCCGTCGGAGCCACATCTGCTGCTTTCCGGCCTGGACGTCCTGGAGGTGCGGCCCGAGCGCAACTTCGTGAACATCGGCGAGCGTTGCAACGTGGCCGGCTCGCGTAAGTTCCTGCGCTGTATCCGAGAACGCAATTACACGGAGGCTATTAACATCGCCCGGAAGCAAGTGGAAGCCGGCGCGCAGGTTATCGACATCAACATGGACGACGGGCTGATTGACGCCCGGGCCGAGATGGTGCATTTCCTGAACCTGTTGGCGGCGGAGCCGGACATAGCCCGCGTGCCCTTTATGATAGACTCCTCGAACTGGGATGTAGTGACGGCCGCCCTCAAGTGCGTACAGGGAAAGTGCATCGTCAATTCCATTTCCCTGAAAGAAGGCGAGGAGCAGTTCCTGGCCCATGCCCGCGAGGCGCGGCGTCTGGGCGCGGCGGTTGTCGTCATGGCTTTCGACGAACAGGGGCAGGCCGACACCTATGAGCGTAAGATTCAGGTGTGCCAGCGTGCTTACGACCTGCTGACCCGAAAGGCACACTTCCCCGCCCACGACATCATCTTCGACCCCAACGTATTGGCGATTTGTACCGGCATGGCCGACCACGACGCCTATGCTTTGGATTTTATACGTGCCACGGCCTGGATCAAGCAGCATCTACCCGGCGCGCATGTCAGCGGCGGCGTGAGCAATCTCTCCTTCTCTTTCCGGGGACACAACTATTTGCGCGAGGCCATGCACGCCGTCTTCTTGTATCATGCCATACAGAGTGGCATGGACATGGGTATCGTAAATCCGTCGACCTCAGTGATGTACGCCGACATACCTCAACCTTTGCTTCAGACCTTGGAGGATGTCGTTCTGAACCGTAGGCAAGCCACGGAGGAGTTAGTTGCCCTGGCCAACGCGTCGGCTTCGCAGGGCGACGGCCCGGCAGCCGGTGACGGTGCACGGCAACCGGCCGGGCAGTCGGTCGAACATCGTTTGCAGCAGGCTTTGCTTACGGGAAACGGCGAGCGGCTGGAGGACGACCTGGCCGAGGCCCTGAAAAGTTATCCCCAGGCCATACAGATTATAGAAGGACCGCTGATGGCCGCGATGGACCGCGTCGGCGCACTTTTCGGAGACGGAAAAATGTTCCTGCCTCAGGTCGTCAAGGCCGCCCGTATCATGAAGCAGGCCGTTCAGTATCTGGAGCCCTACATCCTCAAGGAAAAGGGCCGGCAGCAGTATGCGGGCAAGGCCGTCCTGGCAACGGTGAAGGGCGACGTCCACGACATCGGGAAAAACATCGTCTCCGTGATTCTCTCCTGCAATAATTTCGAGATAGTGGACTTGGGCATCATGTGCCCGGCCGAGGACATCCTGGCCGCCGTCCAGTGCGAGCAGCCGGACTTCGTAGGCTTGAGCGGCCTGATTACGCCAAGTCTGAACGAGATGATACAGACGGTGAAAGTGCTGAACGAGGCCGGCCTGACGCTGCCTGTCCTGGTCGGAGGTGCGGCGACGAGCCCGCTGCATACGGCCTTGAAGATTGCGCCGCACTATAACGGGCCGGTCATCTGGGTGAAGGATGCTTCACAGATGGTGCTGGTCAGCGCGCACCTCGTCAAGTCCGGCGGCCGTGAGGACTATCTCCGACAGGTTCGCGAAGAGCAGGAGCAGCTCCGCTTGCAACATGCAGAAAAAACGGCCCCTCTGCTTTCCCTCGAGGAGGCCCGGGACAATAAACTAAAACTCTTTGAATGATGCGTAGATTTCTCTCTTTCCTTTTGCTGTCCTTCTTCCTGGCCGTCGGATGCGGCTGGGGGCAGCGCGACCGCTTCGTGACCGTAGACGACGGCCAGTTGGTCCGCAACGGTGCACCGTATTATTTCGTCGGGACCAACTTCTGGTACGGACCGATTTTAGGCAGTGTGGGCGAGGGCGGTAACCGGGAACGCCTGGCTGCCGAGCTCGATTCCCTGAAAGCCATGGGAGTGGACAATCTTCGTATTCTCGTGGGGGCGGATGTCGGCGGAGCAAATGCGCGAAGCGTATATCCTTGCCTCCAGGGGCCGTCCGGTGAATTGAACGATACGCTTCTTGACGGGCTCGACTATATGATGGCCGAGCTGGAGAAGCGCGACATGCTCGCCGTGCTTTACCTGACCAACTCGTGGGATTGGAGTGGCGGCTATACGTACTATCTGAAACGCATCGGCTATGACGATGCCCCCAACTCTACGGAGCAGTACCAGGCCTACGTGGACTTTTCGGCCAACTTCTTGCGCGAGCAGCAGGCGCAGTCGCTTTTCTTCGATTTTGTCAGGAAGATTGTGACCCGCACCAATCGCTATACGCAGCAGCCCTATACGGACTCGCCGGCGATTATGGCCTGGCAGATTTGCAACGAGCCGCGGCCCTTCTCCAAGGATACGAAGAAAGCCTTTGCCGCTTGGATTTCCCAGACGGCCCGGCTCATCAAACAGCTCGACCCGCACCATTTGGTCTCGACCGGTACGGAGGGCCTTTATGGCTGTGAGTCGGACGAGTTGCTCTTGGAGCAGATCAGCAATGACTTGAACGTCGACTACCTGACCCTGCACATTTGGCCGGTCAATTGGCGCTGGTCCTCGGCCGGCTCGCTCTATACGGCCCTGCCTAATGTCTTCGTGAAGTCGGAAGGCTATCTGAACCTGCATCTCCGCATGGCGCAGAAATTGCAAAAGCCCTTGGTGATAGAGGAATTTGGCTACCCGCGCAACCAGAACTTCCGCCAGCCCGAGACCGGGACGTCCTACCGCGACGCCTTCTACAATTTCATCTTCAACAAGGTGGTCGAGAGCAAGCGTCAGGGCGGCGTGATTGCCGGATGCAATTTCTGGGGCTGGGGCGGTGCGGGCCGCTCGCGGGCTGCCGACTGGCAGCGCGGCGACGACTTCCTGTGCGACCCTCCCCACGAGACGCAAGGATGGTACTCGGTCTACGACTCCGACACTACGACCATCCGTCTTATTGAAAAGACGGCCGCGGCTTTGCGCCAGTGATGCGCGCAACATTTCGCCGGTAGCGGGCTTCCCGGCCTTTCCGCCGGCGCCGCTACCGGCGGAGAGAATTTCGTCGTCGTAAGGCGGCCGGTCCTCGTGCCGAGGGGGCTGCCACGGGGTTACTCCGCGTAAACACGGGGCTAAGGCCAGAAATTTCTGGCCTTAGCCCCGTGTTTCGTAAGATAGGCGGGCGAGGGTGCCCTCCGTATGCCGGCCGTTTTCCGCAAGGTGCGGGAGCGGCGCAGGGCAGGGGAGATGCGGGGCCGACTGGCGGTAGGGGCCGGGCGTATGAAGCGTTCCGCCCGCCCCGTTGCGCCGAGGAATGGGGCGGCAACGGAGCGGGCGGAGAAGATGTTGAATTTGTCGCGGGCGGGGCGGCTTACCTGATTAGCACCTTTTTGCCTCCCACGATGTATATTCCCGGACGCAGACCGTCAAGCGCCTGTTCCAGCGTGACACCTGAACGGACAAGGCGCCCGTCAGTGGTGAATACTTCGACAGCTCCCGGACGGACCTGGACGGCAGGGGCAATTCCGTCAACAATCGTTTGCCGGAAAAGCGATATTTCCTTTTGTACACTCTGGTAGCAGGCAAAGCGCGGGCTTTGCGCGTTGTACTGAATGGAACGCTTCGGGTAGGCTACGCTACGGATGGTGGCGACGCCCGTACTGCTGATGTCTATGGTCCATTGCGCGTTGGTGCTCTGCGGTTGGTCTGTTGTGTGGAGCTGATTCTCGCTTCTGTTGAGGGCCAGGTAAAGGTCCGTGGCGTTATCCGTCAGCGTCCAGTTCCCGGCCGACGTGCCCCGTCCCAGAGTGACCGACGTCGGGTAGCCCGAGGCATTGGTTTCCGTCTCTATGCTGTATTCGTCGGAAATGGTGACCGGTACGCAGGAGCGGTAGTTGCCGGTGGCGGCCGACAGGGCCGTGGCCGCTTCCTCGCAGACAATGAGGTACGAACTGCCGGCGGCCAGTTCGGAAGGCTGGGTTACCAGGACGTACAAGTTGCCGGCCGGTTCCGTCTGCTCCTTGACGTAGTACGTGGCTTCGGTCCATTCGCTCCGCTCCGTCCCCGACTGGGCACAGGCGCGGACCACCGTTTCTTCATAAACAGGCACTTCGAGCGGAGCAATGCCCGTCTGTTCCGCTCCTCCGTTGAGGGTATAATGCAAAGTGACCTTGTTCAGATTGCTCCCGATGACGATGTTGCTCCCCTTGGCAATGACGCTGCCGCTGACAGGCGAAAATTCCGGCGCCGCAGGCGTCGTGGACGGCGTCTCGTATTGCGTCGGGTCGAAAGGCTGGGCGGTGAGGCTTCCCCATACGTATTGCTCCAGTCCGGGGAAGTCTACAAACGGGTTGCGGTTGCCCTGCAACGCGTAAACCGCGTCGTTCCGGTCTTCCTCCTTGGGGCTGACGGGGTCCTCGGCGGCCCAGCGCAGCAGCATGTCCAGCGCCCAGTCACTGTAAGCCGGATAGGTCCGGCCGTCCAGCATCGGGCTGTCCCATGTACTGAGCTTGTCTTCGTAGCAGGTAACCATGTAGAAATAGATGCGGGCGAAGTCGCCTTTGTATTCGTCGTTCGGCTCGAAGACCGTACCGCCGTACGAAGGGGCGGAGCTGGGGCCGACTTTGCTCCAGGAGCCGCTCGAGACGTAAGTGGGAGCGGACGTCTCGCCGAAGGGGTAGTTGCCCCGGCGGTTGTTGACGTAGCCGTCTGTCGGGACAATGTGGAACAGGTCCGTGTACATGGGCGACGCGTCGTTAAACCAGCTCTTGGGGAAAGAGTGCTCGCGGTTGTAGACATCGCCCTCGCGTGAATAGTTGCCGGCCTGGTCCGTGCCGAACGTATAGTTGGTTATGCTGGAATACATGTCCCATACTTTCCCGTCGGGGCGGCAGTCTGTGGACCTGAAGTCGTCCCAGAGCTGGTCGTAGGAACGCACGCTGTGGTTACGGATGATGTGGCAGAGTGCGGTTTTCAGTTCAGCGCCCGCATATCCGGTGGCGGGCAGATAGTAATCGCCGGCGGGCTGCGCCTGGAGCACAAGCCAGCCGCACAATAGCAGCAGGAGGCTGGATAATTTCTTCATGATGGCTGGTATTGATAAGTCTGGGAAAGTGGGAGAGGGGGATTTCAAACGTAGAGGCGGTGTCCGGAGAGTTGCTCCCAGTGGCCGCTGGTAAAATCGGGGATGGGCACAGGTAGTGAGCCCGATTCCACGGAGCGCATGCTGAGTTCGGCGATGCAAGACCACTCGGCGGCGTCGTACACGTCTATGTCGAGGGGCAACCCGTTTTGCAGGCAGTAGATGAAGCGGCGGTCCATGGCGTAGTTCATTTCGTTGGCGACGCCCTTGCGGTGCCCTTCTTCCCATAATCGGGCGGCGTGGCTGGTCATGTGCGCGTTGGCGGCAGCCAGGGCCTCGTCGCCCTGCAGAATAGCCTGCGTCGCCGTGGTTTTCAGCGTGGGGACGGGGTATTTCTGGGCGTAGCCCCGTGTGCCGCAGACGGTTTGCAGCCGGCTATAGGGACGCTGGGTCGTCACGTCGAACTGTAAAAGGATGGTACGCCCCTGTACCGTGTGAATAAGGGTATTGTTGATGCGGCCGACGAGCCGATCTGTTCCGTTTCCCGCAGAACTCATGGCCACAAGGTAGTCCATGCGGTCGCCGCGGTGAAGGCCAAGCAGCCAACCGATGGGGCCCAGTCCATGAGTGGGATAGGGGTTGCCCGTATTGTGAGCGTAGCTTTGCTCCATCCAGTTGCGGATGCCGTCTTGCGGACGTTGCAGTCCGAGGCGGGAGCGCAGGTCGTGGATGTAGGCGCCTTCGCAGTGCGTGATTTCGCCCAGCAGCCCTTCCTCGGCGATTTCCTGCAAGGCCAGGGAAAAGTGGTCGTAGCAGCAGTTCTCCGTGATGAAGCAGTGGCGGCGGGTGGCCTCTGCCGTACGGACCAGTTGCCAGCACTCGTCTACCGTGGCCGCGGCGGGGACTTCAATGGCGGCGTGCTTGCCGGCTTCCATGGCGGCAACGGCTATGCTGCAGTGGGAGTTCCAGTCCGTGCAGATATAAATGACGTCGAGGTCGGGAACCTGGCACAGTTGTTTCCACGCCTCTGTCCCGACGATGCTTTTGGCTTCGGGGCGGCCGCTTTTCCGTAGCAAGGTCTGAGCTTCGGTTATGCGTGTAGGGTCGAGGTCTGCGATATAGCGGATTTCGGCTCCGGGAATGTCCCCGTAGCGGGCCAAAGTTTTCTGTCCCCGTTGCCCCAAACCGATGAGCCCTATGCGGACGACGGGGAGCGGAGGACTGGTTAGCTCAAAGACTGGTTTAAGATTCATTGGTATTAGTTGGAATAATGTTGGAATAAAAATACCGGCGCATAACTTATATAATTATGCGCCGGTATATAGTAGTTGTATGAACAGTCATTATTTTTTGCGGGCTTGCCCGTAACGGCTCATGAACTTGTCCACGCGTCCGGCCGTGTCGACCAGTTTGGACTTGCCTGTGTAGAACGGGTGGGATGAGCTGGAAATTTCGAGCTTTACCACAGGATAAGTTTCACCGTTAAATTCTACGGTTTCTGTCGTCTTACATGTAGAGCGGGACAAGAACATGTCACCGTTGCTCATGTCTTTGAATACGACGGGGCGATAATTCTCCGGATGAATACCTTTTTTCATTGTTGCTATAGCTTTTTTATTTGTTGGTGTTGTCACATTAAAATCCTCTGTAGGGCGGGGCATAGCGGATTTGGCTGCAAAATTACCATTTTTCTTTAGATTCAGCAAGGTTTCATCGCTATTTTTCAATACTATTTTCTGCACCGACCGGCTCTGGAGTTCCGGGCCCGGTTGCGGAGCGTGGCGGGACACGGCGGGCGCCTCGGGGGATAGTCCGCCGTCTGTCGGTTACCGGTTCAGGTTTTTCGGACCGACAAGGCGGGGCGGCTCCGATACCGATTTTTTGTAGGGGGCAACGTTTCCGCGTCTCAAATAAAATGCCTAATTTTACGACGTATTTTGACAGAGACACCATAATTATAGGTATAAATTTAATAGCAAGAGAAATGGAAATAGTACGTTGCCTGATTTTAGGATCCGGTCCTGCCGGTTATACAGCAGCTATCTATGCGGGTCGCGCAGGTTTGGAACCGGTCCTTTATGAAGGCCTTCAGCCGGGTGGGCAATTGACGACTACTACGGAGATAGAGAATTTTCCCGGTTATCCCGATGGCGTCGACGCCAACGCCATGATGGAAGATTTTCGGAAGCAGGCGCTGCGCTTCGGCACACAGATTCACGATCTGATGGCCGTGAAAGTGGATTTCAGCCAGCGCCCCTACATCATAACCTTTGACGACGAGTCGCAGGTCGCTTGCTGGGCATTGATCATTGCTACGGGCGCTTCGGCGAAGTATTTGGGACTGCCCGACGAGGAGCGGCTCCGCGGAGCGGGCGTCAGCGCCTGTGCCACCTGCGACGGCTTCTTCTACCGCAAGAAGGTAGTGGCCGTGGTCGGCGGCGGCGATACCGCGTGCGAGGAAGCCAGCTACCTGGCCGGCCTTGCCAGCAAGGTGTACATGATAGTACGCAAACCCTACTTGAGAGCTTCCAAGGCGATGCAGGAACGGGTGATGTCGAACCCGAAAATAACGATTCTCTTCGAGACCAATGTCCTGTCATTGCTGGGCAAGGACGGCGTCGAAGGCGCGCATCTGGTCCACAAGAAGGGAACGGTCGAAGAATCCACTTCCGATATTGCCATAGACGGTTTCTTCCTTGCCATCGGTCACCAGCCTAACAGCCTGCTGTTTAAGCCTTGGATTGAAACGGACGAAACGGGCTATATCGTGACGGAGGGAGACAGCAGCCGGACCAACGTAGAAGGCGTGTTTGCTGCCGGCGACGTGGCCGACCCTCACTACCGGCAGGCAATTACGGCCGCTGCCAGCGGATGCAAGGCCGCTATCGACGCGGAGCGTTATCTGGTCGGTATAGGAAAATAGCCTATGAAACGTTTGCTTATCCCCATTTCCGTTTCCGGCGCGTCTCTAAATGCAAGGACGGCGCATCGGCGTGTGGGCTTCTTCCCCTTGTTCTCTTGGGGCATGGCCTTGGTTCTGCTCCTGGCATTGACTTCGTGCGGGACCAAGAAGAATCTGTCGAACACTGATTTCCAGAGCCTGGCGCGTGCGGGCCTGGTGTTGGGCTTCGACATTGACTGGGAAGACGACCACGCCTTAATGCTGGAGGCGGCGCGATGGGTAGGCACGCCATACAGAGCGGGAGGAAACGACCGGAGCGGTATAGACTGTTCCGGGCTTTCCTCCCAAATTTATAAGAACGTGTATGGCGTCAGGCTTTCTCGCCGAAGCGAGGACCAGTATCGTAAGGATTGTCGCACGCACAAGCGGCGGAAGCATCTGAAGTCCGGCGACCTGGTCTTTTTCCATCCGACGGGCAAGCGAAAAGTCGTGAATCACGTGGGCATCTATCTGAAAGACAATAAATTTATCCACGCCAGCTCTTCCAAGGGCGTAAGGGTCGACGACCTCGACGACGACTACTGGAGGCGCCACTGGTTGGGCGGCGGAAGTGTAGCGCATTAACAGATTGTCAGCCTGTTCTGAATTTTCTTGGGAAAATCGCGAGAAAGGCGGGGAAAAATGCGCTCACCTAAATAAAAATACTTACTTTTGGCCCAGTTAAGCACTTATCCTTAATTCTTAAACCAACAATCATGAAAACAGAAGAAATTTTGGCCGCGCTTGAGGCTAAGCACCGCGGCGAGCAGGAATATCTGCAGGCGGTACGCGAAGTTTTACTTTCCATTGAGGATGTCTACAACGAGCACCCGGAGTTCGAGCACGTCAAGTTGATCGAGCGCTTGGTAGAGCCAGACCGGATTCTGACTTTCCGTGTTCCCTGGACCGACGATAATGGAGAGGTTCACGTCAATATAGGTTACCGCGTACAGTTCAACAATGCCATCGGCCCGTATAAGGGCGGCATCCGTTTCCATCCTTCCGTCAACCTGAGCATCCTGAAGTTCCTGGGCTTCGAGCAGACTTTCAAGAACGCACTCACTACGTTGCCGATGGGTGGCGCTAAGGGCGGTTCCGATTTCGCACCGCGCGGACGCAGCGAGGCAGAGATCATGCGTTTCTGCCAAGCCTTCATGCTGGAGCTCTGGCGCAATCTGGGGCCTGACCAGGACGTACCGGCCGGCGACATTGGCGTAGGCGGTCGCGAGGTAGGCTATATGTATGGCATGTATAAGAAACTGACCCGCGAGCATACCGGCACGTTCACCGGCAAGGGACTGGAGTTCGGCGGGTCTATTTTGCGTCCCGAGGCCACCGGTTACGGTGCGCTGTATTTCGTAAAGCAGATGCTGGCCGACCAGGGCAAGGAAGTCGCCGGGAAGACGGTGGCCATCTCCGGCTTCGGCAACGTGGCCTGGGGTGCTGCCAAGAAGGCTGCCGAACTCGGCGCAAAGGTCGTGACCCTTTCCGGCCCCGACGGTTACGTATATGACCCGGACGGCGTGACAGGCGAGAAGATTGACTACATGCTCGACCTTCGTCTGAGCGGTAACGACGTCGTGGCCCCCTATGCGGAACGCTTCCCGGGCGCTACGTTCTATGCCGGCCGCAAACCTTGGGAGGTGAAGGTGGACATTGCCCTGCCGTGTGCCACCCAGAACGAATTGAACGAGGAAGATTCCAAGATGCTCGTGAACAACGGCGTGCAGTGCGTCGCAGAGGTCAGCAACATGGGATGCACGGCCGAGGCGGTCGACTATTTTATCGCGACCAAGACGACGTTTGCCCCCGGTAAGGCTGTCAACTCCGGCGGCGTCGCTACGTCTGGCCTTGAAATGACGCAGAACGCCATGCACCTGTCCTGGACGGCTGAGGAGGTCGACGCCAAGTTGCATCAAATCATGAGCGACGTTCACGCCCAGTGCTTGCGTTATGGAACGACGCCCGGCTATATTAATTACGTGAAGGGCGCCAACATTGCCGGCTTTATGAAAGTGGCCCGCGCCATGATGGCCCAGGGTGTCCTCTAAGCGCCTGCTTTTCCCTTTTCTTATTCTTTTGCCCCCGGTCAGCCCGGTATCGTCCCGGCTGACCGGGGGTAATTTGTAGAATAACGGGGCTAAGGCCCGTGCGAACGGGAATAGGGCCAGGATTTTCTGGGATAGGCCCCGTGCGCAGCGGGCGTAGCCCGGGCGGCGATGGGCGGCACGGTCCGTCGTCCGAGCCTGGCCGTGCGGAGATTTGCTTCCCTCGCGGTGTCCCGGCGCTGTTTTTTTGATTCCAACGGCCTAATTTAAGTTAATTCTTCCCGGCCGGATTGGACGCTATATTTATTTTTGATAACTTTGTACAAACGCTGCGGCGGTGGCTGCACAGTCCCCGAAGTTCCGGCCGTTTGTCGCTTTTTGACTGAGACACTGGGCCCGGATGCGGGCCAATGCGTAGTGGATGCTGTCGTTGTTGCTGTTTTGCCTATTACTAATAGATTGTTGATGAATAAATTATAAATAATTGTTCCATTAATACTATAATAAATTCCATGAAAATCCGTTCCCTCTTGTTGCTGGGCATGGCGCTGTCCGCTATGACGTCTGCCGCGCAACGTACGGAAACGCTCCTCGAACGGGGCTGGCGTTTCACCCATCAGGACGACTCTGCCTGTGTGTCCCCTACCTATGACGACGGGGACTGGGAGAGTGTCTGTGTGCCTCACGACTGGGCCATCACGGGGCCTTTCAGTTATTTGAACGACCGGCAGAATGTTGCCATCACCCAGGACGGGCAGAAAGAAGCCATGGAGCACGCCGGACGGACGGGTGGCCTGCCCTTTGTCGGCGTAGGTTGGTATCGGTTGGAATTTGATGTGCCGGACTATCGTCCGGGGCGTCGCGTCGAGCTCCTGTTCGACGGAGCCATGAGCCATCCCCGCGTCTACGTGAACGGCCAGTATGCCGGCGGTTGGGAGTATGGGTATAACGCTTTTTCGTTGGATATTACCCCCTACGTCAAGGCCGAGGGCAATACCCTGGCGGTTCGTCTGTACAATGAGACGGAGCAGTCGCGCTGGTACCCCGGAGCGGGCCTGTACCGCAACGTGCATTTGCTGACCACCGACGCGGCGCACATACCGACATGGGGCGTGCAGGTCCTGACCCCGCGCGTGACGGACCGGGAAGCGACGGTGGAAGTACGGACGGCGGTCGATTTGCCCGAAAACCACGAAAGCTATCTGCTGTCCACCGAGATTGTCAACCCGCAGGGTAAGGTCGTGGCCAGTTCGCGTTTCCGCTTGGCCGACACGACGGACAGTCTGGTCTATGAACTGCTGCGCGTGGCTGAGCCGCAACGGTGGGACCTGGATACCCCTAACCTGTATCGGGCCGTGACGCGGCTCTATGACGGAACGCGGCTTTGCGACAGCGTGACGACTACGTTCGGCATCCGTACCATAGAGGTGGTCGCCAACAAGGGCTTCCTGCTCAATGGCCGGCCTGTGAAGTTCAAGGGCGTATGTAACCATGACGACCTGGGCCCGTTGGGCATGGCCGTGAACGAAAGCGCCTGGCGGCATCGCTTACTCCAGCTGAAGGACATGGGAGCCAACGCCGTCCGCACGTCTCACAATATGCCTTCGCCCGAACTGATACGCCTTTGTGACGAACTCGGCATCATGGTCATGGCTGAGACATTCGACGAGTGGCGTACGCCGAAGGTGGCCAACGGTTACCATAAATATTTCGACGCTTGGGCCGAGCGCGACCTGGTCAATCTGGTCCGCCATTATCGCAATTCTCCTTCTGTCGTGATGTGGTGCATCGGGAACGAAGTCCCCGACCAGTACAATCAGGCGCAGGGGCCAAAAATCACGCAGTGGTTGCGCAACATCTGCCATCGGGAGGACCCGACGCGCCCCGTAACGATGGGTATGGACGCACCGGACGCGGTGGTCGGCAACAACATGGCTGCCGCGCTGGACGTACCGGGCTTCAATTACCGGCCGTTCAAGTATCAGACGAACTACGACAAACTGCCTCAGGGGGTAGTCCTGGGAAGCGAGACGGTTTCGACCGTCAGCGCGCGCGGTGTCTATAAATTCCCGGTGACACGCGGCTCGATGCGAAAGTATGACGACCATCAGGCTTCCAGCTATGACGTGGAGCACTGCGGCTGGTCGAATCTGCCGGAAGACGATTGGATTTGGCACGACGAGAAACCCTGGGCGATGGGCGAGTTCGTGTGGACCGGCTTTGACTATCTGGGTGAACCGACGCCTTATTATTCCGATTGGCCCAGCCATTCTTCTCTCTTCGGCATTATCGACCTGGCCAACATTCCGAAGGACCGCTATTACCTCTACCGTAGCCATTGGGCGCCGGAGAAGGAGACTCTGCACATCTTGCCTCACTGGACCTGGCCCGGTAGGGAAGGGGAGGTCACACCGGTATTCGTCTATACCAACTATCCGTCTGCCGAGCTCTTTGTCAACGGCAAGAGTCAGGGACGCCTGAGCAAGGATACGACCATCACGGTGGAAAACTCCGCTTCCAAGGAAGACGAGACCGCGCTGCGCCGGCTGAAGCGCTACCGCCTTATGTGGCCTGACGTGAAATACGAACCCGGCACGTTGAAAGTCGTCGCTTACGACGAGAATGGTACGGCCCGCGCCGAGCGGGAGAGTCACACCGCCGGCGAGGCTTATCGCCTGGAGGCGGTGGCCGATACGCTTCCGCTGCACGCCGGTGGGCGCGACTTGTGCTATATCCGCGTGCGCATGGTAGACCGGGAGGGCAACCTCGTCCCCACGGCCAATCAGCTGGTGAAGTTTAGCGTGAAAGGAGCGGGCGTCTTTAAGGCGGCAGCCAACGGTGACGCCACGTGTCTGGACCTGTTCCACGAGCCACAGATGCACCTGTTCAATGGCCAACTGACTGCGATTGTCGCCACGACGGATAAGGCGGGAACGTTTACCTTCACCGCCAAATCGAAGGGCGTGAAGTCGGCTTCCGTGAAACGTAGCGTAGAATAAACTTTCCAGAATCGGGCGACGTCTCAGAATGTGACTTAACGGCTCTGACCTTTCGTCCGCAACGCGGCGGAAGGGACGGAACTGTTTTTATGTTCCGTGCGGACGTTGTCACGACGAAGGGCAGACAGTATGGCATTTGTCCGCCGTGCAGCCGTCTGCCGGTCGGTGAGTTGTATTCTTTTGTCACATTTTATTCGTTAAATCGGGAAATGTCAAAGGAAAAATGTATTTTTGCCTATCTTAAATTCTTCCGCTCGGAAAAGTCGGGCAGATTTTGTTCCAGAACTTAGAAATGGGGACTTCTATAAATTAAATCCCTGATTATAAGTTGCATAAGCGGATAAAATGC
>OHMX01000053.1_pt1 | contig 59229 bp, 43 predicted proteins | sample 1569471 | NCBI WGS metagenome assembly OHMX01 (sample SAMEA3879547, study PRJEB24766) | human gut metagenome | biome: human-associated habitat; feature: feces | place: USA | collected 1985/1987
GGGCGGACGCGGGCTTCCCCTTGAATTTTCTACTTCAAACTACTCCGACATGAACGCCGCCAGGGGCGGACGCGGGCTTCCCCTTGAATTTTCTACTTCAAACTACTCCGACATGAACGCCGCCAGGGGCGGACGCGGGCTTCCCCTTGAATTTTCTACTTCAAACTACTCCGACATGAACATGGAATACCGAACACTGGGCCGCACCGGGCTGCGCGTGAGCGCCGTCAGTCTGGGCTGCGAGGGCTTTATGGGCCTTTCGCCCGAGGATACGTGCAGCCTGATGGACGCCGCCATGGCGCGCGGCGTCAACTTTATGGATCTCTACTCCCCCAATCCCGACCTGCGCCGCCGTATCGAGCAGGCGCTCCGGGGCCGGCGCAGCCGGTTTGTCCTCCAGGCCCATCTCTGCACGGTCTGGGAGGACGGCCAGTACCTGCGCACCCGCGACCCGGAGAAAACGAGGGCGTCGTTCGAGGAAGCCTTGCGCTTGCTCGGGACGGACTACGTGGACGTCGGGATGGTGCACTACGTGGACGACGAACGGGACCTGAAGGCCGTGCTCGAGGGCCCGGTGATGCAGATGGCCGAGGCGTGGAAACGCGAAGGGCGCATCCGTCACATCGGCCTGAGCAGCCACAACCCCGTCGTAGCGCAGCAGGCCGTGCGCAGCGGACGCATCGACGTGTTGCTCTTCTCCATCAATCCGTGCTACGACCTGCAGCCCGCCTCCGAGGAGGTGGAGGACCTCTGGGCGGAGAAGAGTTACGACCACCCGTTGCAGAACATCGACCCCGACCGCGAGGCGCTCTACGAACTGTGCGAGCGCGAAGGGGTAGGCATCGACGTGATGAAGGTCTACGGCGGCGGTGACCTGCTCAACGCGGCGCGCTCGCCCTTCGGGCGGGCGTTCACGCCGGCCCAGTGCATCGAGTATGCACTCACTCGCCCCGCCGTCGCGGCGGTTATGGTGGGCTGTCACAGCATGGAGGAACTCGACGCGGCCACGGCATGGTGCGGCGCGACGGACAGGGAGCGCGACTACACGGACGTGATGCAGGGCCTCGAGCAGTTCAGCTGGCGCGGCCACTGCATGTACTGCGGCCACTGCGCGCCGTGCACGGCGGGCATCGACATTGCGAGCGTCAACAAGTTCTACAACCTGACCGAGGCGGAGGGGTGCGTGCCCGAGACGGTGCGGGAGCACTACAAGCTGCTCCGTCACCATGCCTCGGAGTGCTTGGCCTGCGGCCAGTGCGAGGAGCGCTGCCCCTTCGGCGTGAACATCCGCGGGCAGATGCGCCTGGCGGCAGAGCGCTTCGGCTACTGACCGCCGCCGCGACCGCAGAGAAAAACGGGACACCGGCGGGCCGTCCCGTTTTTTTGTCGTACCTTTGACCCCGGCGGACGGGGCCTCCCTTCCGGGACACAGGCCCGGCCGCCCTACCTTATATTAAACCCTCTCATCCATGAATCCCCGTTATCTCCTTCCCCTCATGGGCCTGGCCGCCGCCGGCGCCGCGGCGCAGCAGCAACAGACGCCCAACGTGATTTTCCTCGTGGCCGACGACCTGGGCTACGGCGACCTGTCCTGCTACGGCGCGGAGCGCGTCCAGACCCCGGCCACCGACAGCGTGGCCCAGGCCGGCGTGCGCTTTGTCGACGCCCACGCGGTGGCTTCCACAAGCACGCCGTCGCGCTACTCACTCCTGACGGGCGAGTACTCTTTCCGCCGGCCCGACACCGGTGTCGCCGCAGGCAACGCCGCACTCATCATCCGTCCGGAGCAATACACCCTGGCCGACGCGTTTCGGCAACGCGGCTACGCCACTGCCGCCGTCGGCAAGTGGCACCTGGGACTGGGTGCGAAGACTGGCCAGCAGGACTGGAACACTACCATCACGCCCAACCTCACAGACCTGGGCTTCGACTACTCTTACATCATGGCCGCTACGGCCGACCGCGTGCCTTGCGTCTATATCGAGAACGGCCGCGTGGCCAACTACGACCCCTCGGCGCCTATCGAAGTGAGTTACCGGCAAAACTTCCCGGGCGAGCCCACAGGCAAGGACAACCCGGAGTTACTGACCAAGCTGAAGCCCAGTCACGGCCACGACATGAGCATCGTGAACGGCATCAGCCGCATTGGCTACATGAAGGGCGGCGGTAAGGCGCTGTGGCAGGACGAACACATCGCCGACTCCATCGTTAGCCACGCCGTCGCCTTCATAGAGCGCGAAGCCGGCGAGCGTCCGTTCTTCCTCTACCTCTGTACGAACGACATCCACGTGCCCCGTTACCCGAGCGACCGTTTCAGGGGAAAGAGCCCGATGGGCCTGCGCGGCGACGCCATCCTCCAGTTCGACTGGACCGTGGGCCGCATCACGGAGACGCTGCGCCGCTTGGGCATCGCAGAGAATACCTTGCTCGTCATCACGAGCGACAACGGGCCCGTGCTGGACGACGGCTACGCCGACGAGGCCGTAGCGCTGGCCGGAAGCCACAAGCCCGGCGGCCCCTTCCGCGGCGGGAAGTACAGCGCCTACGAAGCGGGGACGACGGTGCCCTTCATCGTGAGCTGGCCGGGACATATCGAAGGCGGCCGCGTGGATACGGCCCTCGTCTCGCACATAGACGCCCTGGCCTCGATGGCCCGCCTCATCGGCGCCAAGCTGCCGGACAACGCCGCGCCCGACAGCCGCGACTGCCTCGACACCTGGCTGGGACGCAACGCTGGCAGTCAGCGCAGCTACGTCATTACGACGGGCAACAACCACAACGTGGAAGTGCGCACCAAGGAGTGGAAATACATCGAGCCGCGTACGGGCGGTCCGATGGTCAGCTGGGGCCCGGTCATCGAGACCGGTAACAGCCGCGAGCCGCAGTTGTTCCGCCGCACGGGGAACAACGACGAGCGCGACAACGTGGCGGCCGAGCACCCCGACATCGTAACGCAGTTGCAAGAGGTGGCCCGCCGCGTCGAAGCCGGAGCCGCCCAATAGGCCGCCCCTCCGGCCCGGCAGCCCGGGCCATAAAGCCGACCGCGGCTGCGGGAACCCTTCGTTCCCGCAGCCGCGGTCTCGTTTTCCGGAAACGGGACGGCGTCAGCCCTCCCCCCGTGCCCGGCGCAGGCGGGCTACCATGTCGGCCGCCGCCCGGCGGGGGGCACCCGGCTCGCCCAGGCGCGCGGCCATGCGGGCATAACCCTCGAGCATGGCGACCCGGCGCGAACCGCCCGGCAAGATTTCCGAGAGGTGGCGGCGTACAGCCTCGACCGTCATCCCGTCGGCCACCAGTTCGGGCACTACTTCCTCGCGACACACGAGGTTGACGAGCGAGATGTAGGGTACTTTGAGGAAAAGGCGGCGCAGAAGGCTGACGAACCAGCCGAAGCCCACGTAGTAGCACACCACTTGGGGCACGCGGAACAAAGCCGTCTCGAGCGTGGCGGTGCCGCTCGTGACGAGCGCCGCCACGGCCTGCGAGAGCAGGGCGTAGGTCCCGTCCACCACGAGCCGGCAGCGGTCCTGCTCCAGGGCACCCGGCCAGTAGCGGTCCAGCAGCTGGCGGTAGAAGTCCAGGGGCAGGGCCGGCGCGCAGGCAATGGCCAGGCGGTAGCCCTGGTCGGCATAGGGCGCAGCGGCGCGGAGCATGCGCGACAAGTTGTCGTCGACCTCCTGGCGCCGCGAGCCGGGCAACAGGGCGATGAGCGGGGCCTCGCCGGCCTGTCCGGCGACCGCGGGATGGGCGGCCTGCCAGGCGGCCACCTCGTCCACCGTCGGGTTGCCTACGTAAGTGATGGGGTAATGGTGTTTCCCTTCAAAGAACTCTACTTCAAAGGGCAGGATGGAGTAGAGATGGGTCACGTCGCGCCGGATGGCGTGGATGCGGTGCTCCTTCCAGGCCCAAATCTTCGGGGAGATGTAATAAAAGACCGGGCAGAGCGCCGCCTCGCGGACAAAGCGGGCAATCCGGAGGTTAAAGCCGGGATAGTCCACCAGTATCACCACGTCCGGCCGCCACTCGGCAATGGCGGCCTCGCACTGCTTCACGCCGCGCAGGATGGTGCGCAGATGGAGCAGGACGGGGATGAAGCCCATGTAGGCCAGGTCGCGGTAATGGCGGAGCAGACGGCCGCCGACGGCCACCATGCGGTCGCCGCCGAAGTAGCGGAAGTCGGCCGACGGGTCCTCGGCCACGAGCGCCTGCATCAGGTGGGCGGCATGGAGGTCGCCGCTCGCTTCGCCGGCAATGAGAAAGTATTTCATGGAATACGGTTTTCGGAGAACGGACGCCGCGCGCCGACGGTTGCGGCCCGCGGGGAGCGGCGCGGCGGCTCAGAGCACGTTTTTCAGCACGTCGATGAGCTGCGTGGCTGTCACGTCGAGCTGCGTCGGGGTGACGGCCACATAGCCGTGGGCCAGGGCCCAGCGGTCCGTGTCCTCGGCCCCGGCCTCCAGCTCGCGGCACTCGCCCACGAGCCAGAAGTAGCGGTCGTCGTCGCGGCGGGGGCAGGGCGACAGCTCCTTTTCCCACCGGCTGCGGGCCATGCGGCACACGCGCACGCCCTCAAAGCGTTCGCGCTTGGGGAAGTTGATGTTGAGGCACGTGTAGGGCGGCAGGCCGGCGGCTATGGCCTTGAACACGAAGTCGACCAGATAGGGCGCCAGGGGCGTAAAGTCGGCGTCGGGCGAATGGTCGCAGAGCGAGAAGGCCACGGCGGGATAGCCCTGGAGCGCGCCCTCTGTGGCCACGCCCATAGTGCCGGAATAATGGGAATTGACGGACGAGTTGTCGCCATGATTGATGCCGCCTACGACCAAGTCGGGCTTGCGGTCGGTAAATACGTTGAGCGCCAGCTTGACGCAGTCCACCGGCGTTCCGGTACAGGAACAGACCGTGAGGCCCGGCTCCCGGCGCAACACGTCGTAATGGATGGGCACGACGGACGAGATGGCACACCCCGCGCCGGAGCGGGGCGAGTCGGGGGCTACGACCAGGAGGTCGGCCACGGGGCGCAGCGTCTCGACGAGGAAGTTGATGCCTTTCGCCGATACGCCGTCGTCGTTGGAGATGAGAAGATAAGGTCTTGACATAACTACTAATGGTGACGCCGAAAGGCGCCGCGACAGGCGCGTGCCGCCCGCGACGCCCTAAGGCAGGGCAAAAGTACGAAAAAAACGCCATCCGTGCCCGGCCGGACCGCAGAAATGCGCGGCGGGACAGGCCCCGGCCCATGGCGGCCTCGCCCGCGGCCCGGCCGACAACGCTCCGGGAGGGCCCGGCGCCCCCTCGCCGCCGGCCCGACAAGGGCCGCCGCCACGCGGCTAAGAACGGGAACAACGGGGCTAGGGCCAGTTTTTACGGGAATAGGCCCAGTTTTTACGGGGCTAAGGCCCGTGGCGACGGGAATAGGCCCCGTGGTCCGGAAAACAGGCGGCGTGGCCTGAAAAACCGGCGGCGGAGAAGCGGAAACAGGCCCTGCAGCCCGCTGAACTGAAAAAGGCGGTAAGATAACAGGCCGGCGCGACGCAAAAAATGTATAAAGCCAGACAGTTCAAAGAAAAATTGCTACCTTTGCAGAGGATTGTTGCCCTGCGCCGGTCAGCCCCGGCACGGCAACCAAACTTACGATTATGGGCAAAATCATTGCATTAGCAAACCAAAAGGGTGGCGTCGGCAAAACTACGACGTCGATGAACCTGGCTGCCTCGCTCGCGACACTGGAAAAGAAGGTGCTCCTCATCGACGCCGACCCGCAGGCCAACGCCTCCTCGGGCTTGGGCGTGGACCTGAGCAAGGTGGACTGCTCCATCTACGAGTGTCTCATCAACCAGGCCGACTTGCGCGAAGCTATCTACACGACGGACATCGAACGCTTGGACATCGTCCCCTCCCACATCGACCTCGTCGGCGCAGAGGTGGAGATGCTCAACTTCCAGAACCGCGAGTACGTGTTCCGCAACCTGCTCACACCCGTCAAGTCGGAGTACGACTTCATCCTCATCGATTGCTCGCCCTCCTTAGGCCTCATCACAGTGAACGCCCTCACGGCGGCCGACTCCGTCATCATCCCCGTACAGTGCGAGTACTTCGCCCTCGAAGGGATAAGCAAGCTGCTCAACACCATTAAGATTATCAAGAAGAAGCTCAACCCCGGGCTCGAAATCGAAGGCTTCCTGCTGACGATGTACGACAGTCGCCTGCGCCTGGCTAATCAAATTTACGACGAAGTGAAGCGCCATTTCCAGGAGCTCGTATTCAAGACCGTCATCCAGCGTAACGTGAAACTCTCCGAAGCGCCCAGTCACGGCTTGCCCGCCATCCTGTACGACGCGGACTCGACCGGTGCGAAGAACCACCTGTCGCTGGCCAAGGAGATTATTCTGAAGAACTCCTGAGCCGCAGCGTCTCCCTATTGCAGTAGACTAAAATAGAACATGGCTGTACACAAGAAATATCCCGCCCTGGGGCGCGGTCTCGACGCCCTCATCTCGACGGAAGAGGTCCACACCAACGGTTCCTCATCCATAAACGAGGTGCCCCTCTATAAAATCAAAGCGAACCCCAACCAACCGCGCCGCGAATTCGACCAGGCCGCGCTGGAAGAACTGGCGGAGAGCATCCGCCAGATCGGCATCATCCAGCCCATCACCCTAAGGCAGATGGAAGACGGCACGTACCAGATCATCGCGGGCGAACGACGCTGGCGCGCCTCACAGATGGCGGGGCTCAACAGCATACCGGCCTACATCCGGACCGCCGACGACGAGAACATGATGCAGATGGCCCTCGTAGAGAACATACAGCGCGAGGACCTGAACGCCATCGAAATCGCCCTGGCCTACCAGAACCTGATAGAGCAATACCACCTGACGCAGGACCAACTGTCCGAAAAGGTGGGGAAAAACCGCGCCACCATAGCCAACTACCTGCGCCTGCTCAAACTCCCGGCCCAGGTGCAGGTGGCCTTACAGAACAAAGAAGTGGACCAGGGGCACGCCCGTGCCCTGCTGGGACTCAACAAACCGTCGCTACAGGTGAAGCTCTTCGGAGAAATCAAGGAAAAAGGCTACTCCGTGCGGCAGGTAGAGGAAATGGTCAAGGCGCTCAACAACGGTGAGACCGTGAAGAGCGGGCGCCGGCAACTGACGGACAAAAGCAGCCGCCGCCTCCCGGAGGAGTATCACACGCTGCGCTCCCGCCTGTCTGACTTTTTCCACACGAAGGTCCAGATGACCTGCTCCAGTCAGGGCAAAGGCAAAATCAGTATCCCTTTCTCGTCGGAAGAGGAGCTGGAGCGCATCATTAGTCTCTTCGACAGAATGAAAGGATGAAAGTCTGCAAGGCGCTTATCTGTTTCCTCAGTCTGCTATGGGCAGGCACGCTGGCCGGTGGCGCGGAAGCTGCGGCCCAGGCCCGGCTTATCCTGAAGGAAAAGCCCGACACGGCCAGGACACTCGAACCGCGGACCGACACCGTCCGGCTCCGCACGGCCGCGGCGGAAACCGACACGGCCCGCCTCGCGCAAGTGAACGACTCACTCCTGAAGGACGCGCCCCAGGAGCTCAAAATCAGAAAGCAATTCGTCCCCGACCCGAAAAGGGCACTCTGGCTCTCGCTCGTGCTGCCCGGTGCGGGACAAATCTATAACCGTAAATTCTGGAAACTGCCCATCATCTACGGGGGCTTTCTGGGATGCACCTACGCCCTGATGTGGAACCAGCAGATGTACCACGACTACTCGCAGGCCTATCTCGACATCATGGACGACGACCCGACGACGGACAGCTATATGGACATGCTCCCCCCGCGCTACGACATCACGGGACGGGAAGAGCAGTTCAAGGAACTCTTCAAGAACCGCCGCGACCGCTACCGCCGCTTCCGCGACCTGAGCGTATTCTGCTTCGTCGGCGTCTACCTCATCTCCGTCATAGATGCTTACGTCGACGCACAACTCTCGGTCTTCGACATCTCGCCCGACTTGAGCATGCGCCTCCAACCGGCCGTCATCGAATCGACCCCGGTCGGGAAAAAAGCGCAATCGTCCTACGGCATAGGGTGTAGCCTCAATTTTTAACCCTACTACTCGGAATGAAACGCATCAAACTATTTCTCCTCACATGCCTGGTGGCCGCAGCTACGGCATCGGCACAGAATGAAATCACCGTCCATGACGACCGCAGCGGCAATAATGAAGTGATTGCCCTCCCCGAGGGCCTCTCCGTCGAAGCCGACTCGCTGCTGAAAGTCTGGCAGGCGAAGAAATACCTGTATCCCGACACCACGTGTACCGACACAGCCACGCGGCCCACGTTCCCCGACGCCGTTTATCAGGACCGCCTGCGCCGGCTTCCCACCATTATCGAAATGCCCTACAACTCTATTGTCCGGCAATTCATCGACGAGTACAGCGACAAGCGGCGCAGTCAGGTTTCCTTCATGCTCGGGGCCGGCAACTTCTACATACCCATCTTCGAGGAAGCACTCGACTACTACGGGCTGCCGCTCGAGTTGAAATACCTCCCCGTCGTAGAGTCCGCCCTCAACCCCACGGCCGTGAGCCGCGCGGGCGCCGTGGGCCTCTGGCAGTTCATGCTCTCGACGGCCAAGCGCTACGACCTGGAGGTGAACAGCCTCATCGACGAGCGCTGCGACCCGTCGAAGGCCTCCTGGGCCGCGGCCAAGTATCTGCGCGACCTCTACCAGATTTTCGGCGACTGGAACCTGGTGCTCGCCGCCTACAACTGCGGACCGGAGCAAGTAACCAAGGCCATTCACCGCGCAGGCGGAGCAAAGGACTACTGGACAATCTATCCCTACCTGCCTAAGGAGACGCGCGGCTACGTGCCGGCCTTCATCGCCGCGAACTATATCATGACGTACTACTGCGAGCACAATATCTGCCCGATGAAGACCCGTTACCCCATCGCTACGGATACCATCATGGTGTCCCGCGACGTGCACGTACGCCAAATATCCGAGCTTTGCAAAATCGACGCCGAGGCGGTGCGGGCCCTTAACCCGCAATACCGGACCGATATCATCCCCGGCCGTTCCGAACTCTGCGCCATCCGTCTGCCTATGGAGACGGTCACGGCCTTTATTGACTGGAACGACTCCATATATAATTATCGCGCGGAGGAGTTGCTCACGCGCCGCGCCCGCGTAGAAGTCACCCAGCCGGAGCAGCCCGCCACGACGGCCGCCGCCTCCACGAAAAAGAAGTCTACCCGCACCACTACCCGCAAGAAACGGACCAGCCGCACCCGTACTACCACCGTTCGCAAGGGCGATACGCTGAGCGAGATAGCCAAGCGAAACGGCACGACGGTTAGTAAGCTGAGACGCCTCAATAATATTAAAGGCAACCTGATCAAGCCCGGACAGAAACTGAGGGTAAGATAATACGGGGACCGCACAGCCGCTTCGCTGCAGCGAAGCGGCTGTGCGGTTTTTTCCCTCACCGGGAAAAGTCAGGAACAAGCCTCCCACCCCACGGCACACTGCGGCTCCGGTCCAGGCCAGGCGCCGCCAGTCTAACCCCTTAAACGCGAACACTATGCAAGCCACTAATTCAAAAGCACTCACTCCGCAGGAACAGAAGGACGAGCAAATGATCAACGCCGCCTTTCAGCACCTGCTCGACACCTATCTGGCTTCCAATCACCGCCGGAAGGTGGAAATCATCACCAAGGCCTTCAACTTTGCCAAACAGGCCCACAAGGGCGTGCGCCGCCTCTCGGGCGAACCCTACATACTCCACCCCATCGCCGTTGCCCAAATCGTCTGCGGGGAAATAGGTCTCGGCTCCACCTCCATATGCGCGGCCCTGCTCCACGACGTGGAGGAGGACACGGACTACACGAACGAGGACATCGCTAACCTCTTCGGGCCAAAGATAGCCAACATCGTCGAAGGACTAACGAAGATAGCGGGCGGAATCTTCGGCGACCGCGCCTCGCTCCAGGCCGAGACGTTCAAGAAACTGTTGCTGACGATGAGCGACGACATCCGCGTCATCCTCATCAAGATCTCCGACCGACTGCACAACATGCGCACGCTCTCGAGCATGCTCCCGAGCAAACAGTACAAGATTGCCGGCGAAACGCTCTACATCTTCGCGCCCATCGCCGAGCGACTCGGCCTCAACAAAATAAAGACGGAGCTCGAGAACCTCAGCTTCAAGTACGAGCACCCCGACGAGTACGCACAGATAGAGAAGAACCTGGCCGACACCCAGGAGGAACGCGACGCCATCTTTGCCAACTTCACGGCCCCCATACGCCAGAAGCTCGACGAAATGGGCGTGAAGTACGAAATCAAGGCCCGCGTGAAAAGCCCCTACTCCATCTGGACCAAGATGCAGAACAAGCACATCCCCTTCAGTGAAGTCTACGACGTGCTCGCTATCCGCATCGTCTTTGTCCCTGCCGACCGCAAGGAGGAGATAGACGAATGCTATCGCATCTATGGCGCCCTGACCAAAATCTATAAGCCCCACCCCACGCGCTTCCGCGACTGGCTCTCCAGCCCCAAAGCCAACGGCTACCAGGCCCTGCACAACACCTTCATGAGCAAGCAGGGCAAATGGATCGAGGTGCAGATTCGCTCCGACCGTATGGACGACATCGCCGAAGTCGGTTTTGCCGCCCACTGGAAGTATAAGGACAAGGACGCGGCCTACGACGAGAACGAGCTCGACAAGTGGCTCAACTCCATCAAGGAGATTCTCGACGACCCGCAACCGGACACGCTCGACCTGCTCGATACCATCAAGCTCAACCTCTTCACCTCGGAGATACTCGTCTTCACCCCGAAGGGCGACATCAAGACGATGCCCGCAGGCTCCACGGCCCTCGACTTCGCCTTCTCCATCCACTCCGTCCTGGGCTCCCACTGCTTCGGCGCCAAAGTGAACCACCGCCTCGTGCCCCTGAGCTACCGCCTCAAGAGCGGCGACCAGGTGGAAATCCTCACCTCGCGCACGCAACACGTCCAGCCCGAGTGGCTCAACTTCGCCACCACGGGAAAAGCGCGAGGCAAGATCCAGGCCATCCTACGGCGCAACGAGCGCGAGAAACAGCGCCAAGGCGAGGAGAAACTGCGGGACTTCCTCGGCACCAAGGACATCGAGCCCTCCACCCTGGTCTTCGACAAACTCGCCACGTTCCACCACCTGCCCACCCGTGAGGCCCTATTCACCTCGATAGCCGAGGAAAAAGTCACCCCTGGCGATGCCGACATCAACTTCCTGCGCGGCAAGCACACGGCTAAGGGCTGGCGCAAGTTCATCCCCTTCCTGGGAAAGAAGCAGCGGGCCGAGGCCCCCGTCGCTACGGACAACGTGGACTTCGTCAAGAACCTGAACCGCAAGCAGGTGCTCGTGCTCAACGAGGAGACGCTCGCCAAGTGCAAGATAGCTCCCTGCTGCAACCCCATACCGGGAGACGACGTACTGGGCTACATCACGCCGGACAATCAGTTAGAGATTCACAAACGCAGCTGTGAGGACGCCGTGAAGCTCAAGACGCGCTACGGCAACAACATTATTGCCTGCACCTGGGACACCCATAAGATGCGCCTCTTTGAAACGACCATTTACCTCAAGGGTATGGACAGCCAGGGCGTGCTCTATGCCATCGCCGACGTGCTCCATAAGCAGCACCAGTTCGTCATTCGCCGCATCACGCTCACTACGAACGACGGCATCTTCGAGGGGAGCATCGACATCTCCGTCTACGACACGGACGACGTCCGCACGCTCTGCGACTCGCTCATGCAGTTGGAGTACGTGGAGTCGGCCGTCCGCATCGACTGAGCCCGGGGCCCGCTCCGCGGCCCCCGGTTCTGCGCGCCACTGGGCTTAGCCCCGTTCCGACGGGGCTAAGCCCAGTTTTTACGGGCCCTATTCCCGTGTTTCGCCGGACTGTCGGGCGGCGGGCCGGCCCTATGAGCCCAAACGCGGGGCCCGGCGCACCGTCCTGGTGCGCCGGGCCCCGCATCCGTATGCCGGCGGCCGCTCAGCGCTTCTTGGGGCGCAGCGTCACGAGGGGGACTATCATTTCCTCCATCGATATGCCCCCGTGCTGGAACGTGTCGCGGTAGTAGTTCACGTAGTAGTTGTAGTTGTTCGGATAGGCAAAGAATTTGTCGCCCAAGGCATAGACGTAGGCCGAGGACAGGTTGGGCGACGGCAGGCCGAAGCGCTCGGGCTGGCGCATCTCGAAGACCTCCTTCGGGTTGTAGCCCAGGTTGCGCCCCACCTTATAGCGCAGGTTGGTGTTCACGTTGCGGTCGCCCACAATCTTAATGGGCGTCGTGGCGCGAATGCTCCCGTGGTCCGTCGTGATAATGATGTCGTAGTCGAGCGAAGCGAGCGTGCGGAAGAGCTCCTTGATGGGCGTGTGGCGGAACCAGGAAAGCGTGATGCTGCGGTAGGCCGACTCGTTGGCGGCCAGTTCGCGCACCATCTTCGACTCTGTCCGCGCGTGCGAGAGTATGTCGATGAAGTTGATGACCAGGACGTTGAGCGGCGTTCGCGTCAGTTGTGAGAACTGCGACAGGAGGCGGTCGGCGGCCACCGAGTCGTTCAGCTTGTGGTAGGTGAAGGCTTCGCGCCGGCGGTATCGCTCCATCTGGTGGCGTATGAGGGCCTCCTCGTTCAGGTTTTTCCCTTCATCCTCCTCCTCGTCCACCCAGAGCTCGGGGTACATCTCGCGAATCTGGAGCGGCATGAGTCCGGCGAAGATGGCGTTGCGCGCGTACTGCGTCGCGGTCGGGAGGATGCTGAAGTAGAGGTCTTCGTCGATGTCGAAGTCCTCGGCCAGCTCCTCACTGATGACGCGCCACTGGTCGAAGCGGAAGTTGTCCAGCACCAGGAGGAACACCTTGCGCCCGGCGCGCAGGCGGGGGAAGACCTGGCGGCGGAAAATGTCGGGGCTCATCTGTGGCCGGTGGTCCGGGTCGTTGACCCAGTCCTCGTAGTGCCGGCACACGAACTTGGCGAACAGCTTGTTGGCCTCCTCTTTCTGCATGCGGAGCATCTCGCTCATGGCGCCGCCCGTGCTTTCGAGGGCCAGCTCCCAGTGGACCAGGCGCTTGTAGAGCTGCACCCAGTCGTCGGCCGTCTGAATTTCGGTCATCTGCCCGCCGATGCGGCCGAAGTCCTCCCGGTAGCCGGTCTGCGTCACCTCCTGCTCTATCTCGCGGCGGTGAATGTTGCGCTTCAGCGACAGGAGTATCTGCTTCGGGTGTACGGGCTTGAGCAAATAGTCGGCAATCTTCGAGCCGATGGCCTGGTCCATGAGGTCCTCGGCCTCGTTTTTCGTCACCATCACTACGGGGACGTGGGGCAGCACCTCTTTGATTTCCTCCAGCGTGCGCAGGCCGCTCCAGCCGGGCATGTTCTCGTCGAGCAGAATCAGGTCGAAGTCGTTCTTCCGACAGATTTCGTAGGCGTCCGGCCCGTTGGAAGCCGTCGTCACGGTGTAGCCCTTCTTCTCGAGAAAGAGGATGTAGGCCTTCAGCAAGTCAATCTCGTCGTCCACCCATAGCAGTCGTCCGTTTGTCATATTCCCTCCGTTTCTTATTGTTAGGGGCGAAGTTACAGAAAAAACGCCTGGCCACAGACGGACCAGGCGTTAAAGAGTGTGAGTCTACCGGCGCCGCACCAGTATCAGGGCGTCGCGCACCTCGGTGACGACGACGGGCGTCCCCTCGTCGAGAAATCCGCTGACGGACTTCACCTCGACCGTCTTGCCCTCTATCCGGGCGTTGCCGATGAGGGCCAGCCGCGTCTGGGCCACACCCTCGTCGCCGGGCTTTACGGAAAGCTGTTCCGGCGTGGCGGAGGTGGAGTCGATGGTACTGTGGAGCGAGACGCGCTCCAAGGCCCGCGAGCGCCCCAGCCACCAGAAGAAGAGCAGCACCAAGGCCGTGGCCACCAGGAGCGCCAGGATGGCCCACCCGACCCCTGCGACACAATATATCAGGACACAGGCCACCAGCACGCAGACCGTGGCCAGCACGCTGGGAATACCGACACCGGGCGTCACGAACGCTTCGACGCCGTAGAGCAACAGGGCCAGGACGACCAGTAGCAGGATGATTAATGTCAAAGGCATGGCTGAAAGACTTTAGGCGGGACCGGCCCGCCGGGGAAACAGGGGGTGAATCAATAGGGCTGGCGGTACTTCGCCTCGTCCTTATCCTCGAGCATGGAGAGATAGGAGGCGTAGCGCGTGGGCGCCAGCCGGTGGTCCTCGAGCGCAGCGAGGACGGCGCAGCCCGGCTCGTGGGTGTGCGTACAGTTATGGAACCGGCAGTCGGCGGACAGGCGGAAGATGTCGCGGAAGTAGTGGGCCACCTCCGCCGGCTCCATGTCGAACGTCCCGAAGCCTTTGATGCCGGGAATGTCGATAACGGAGCCGCCGCCGGGCAGGTCGTAGAGTTCGCTGAAAGTAGTGGTGTGCATCCCGGTCCCGTGGGCCTCGGAGACGGCGGCCGTCCGGGCGTGGGCGTCGGGTACGAGACGGTTCAGTAGCGTAGACTTCCCCACGCCGGAGTGCCCGGCCAGGAGACAGACGCGCCCGTGCATGAGCGTCTCGAGCTCGGGGACGCCCTCGCCCGTCACGGCGGAGAGCGCGCGGCACTCGTAGCCCACGGCGCAGTAGAGGGCCATGAGCCCCTCGGCCGCGTCGCGCTCGTCGGCCGATAGTTCGTCCATTTTGTTGAACACCAGGACCACGGGCACGCCGTAGGCCTCGGCCGACGCCAGGAAGCGGTCGACAAACGTGGTCGTGGTCTCGGGCCGCGCCACGGTGACGAAGAGCAGCGCCAAGTCGATGTTGGCCGCCAGGATGTGGCTTTGTTTCGACAGGTTCGAGGCCTTGCGGACGATGTAATTACGCCGGTCGTCGATTTCCGTAATGAAGGCCACGCCGCCCGCACGCTCCTCAATCGTCACCCTGTCGCCGACGGCAACGGGATTGGTGGAACGGATGCCGCGCAGGCGGAAGTTGCCCTTGACCCGGCACTCCGTCAGCGCGCCCCCGTCCGTCCGGACGATGTAGCTGCTCCCCGTGTTGCGTATCACTGTTCCGTGCATCGCTGTTCGTTGGTTAAGTTCACCGGTCCGCCGCCCGATCGAAGGCCCGACCGACGAAGGGCAGGGCGCCATAGAGCGCCGTGTGCCAGTACTCCCAGTCGTGGCCGCCGTCCCGCACCCGCAGTTCGCAGGGCACGGCCGCGCGGCGCAGCTGTCCGTAGAAAGTCAGATTGTCCGTAAGGAGGAAGTCGTCGTCCCCGCAGTCGATGAACCACGCCACGGTGCGCAACGCCGCGCGCCGGTCCTCGTCGGCCTGGTCCATATAGGTCAGGGCGCTGTTCCGGTGATAGCCCTCCAGGGCCAGGTCCAGCCGCGAAGCGGGCTGCGCGCTGCCACCGTGATGCAGGAGGGCGCTCATCGCATAAACGGCGCAGAAGTCCTCGGGATGGTGGAGCGCATAGATAGCACTGCCCCCGCCGCCCATGGAAAGGCCCGCCACGGCGCGGCGCCCTTTCGAGCCGCCGCAACGGTAGCGCTGCTCCACGCGGGGCATCAGTTCCTGGAAAAAGAACGTCTCGTACGCCCAACCGGGAACGTCGAAGTAGCCCTGCCAATGGTGGGCCAGGTCCGGCCCCCCGGCGTCGGGCGTCACGACAATCATCTCCGGAATCTCGCCCCTATGGACCAGGCGGTCGTAAACGTCCTTGAGCCTGCCCTTCAAGTCCCAGCACGTATGGTCCTCGCCCATGCCGTGCAGGAGATAGAGGACGGGATACGTGCGCGCCGTGTCGTGGCCAAAGGAGGCCGGCAAGAGGACGTTGAAGCGACGCACCGTGTCGAGCACGCCGCTGCGCAGCGTGTCCTGGACCATGCGGCTGGCGCGACGGCCCGGCTGCGCGTCCGCCGACAGCGGCAGGAGCAACAGCAGGAGTACGGCAAAAAAATGCGGTATTCTCTTCATGTCCTACACCATATTATTATATATAGCCCGCGCGCGCGGCCGGCGCGCGGGTCGGACGCTCAGCGTAACCGGCCGGCCGGTTATACGGTCATGATTTCCTTGTTCTTTTCGGCCAGCAAGTCCTCCACTTTCTTCATCATCTTGTCGTGGATTTTCTGCAAGTCGGCCTCGGCGTCCTTCTCGTTGTCCTCGGAGAGTCCGTTCTTGACCGCCTTCTTCAGCTTGTCGATGCCGTCGCGACGGGCATTGCGGATGGCCACCTTGCACTCCTCGGCCTCGCGGCTGCACTGCTTGGTGAGGTTGCGGCGACGCTCCTCGGTGAGGGGCGGGATAGAGAGGCGAATCAGTTCGCCATTGTTCTCCGGCATGATGCCTACCTGGCTGTCGATGATGGCTTTCTCTATGACGCGAAACATCTGCTTGTCCCACGGCTTGATAGCGATGGTGCGGGCGTCGGGAGTGGTCAGAGCGGCCACGTTATTGAGCGGCACCATCGAGCCGTAGCTGTTCACCCGGATCTCGTCGAGGATGTGGATGTTGGCCTTTCCGGCGCGGATGTGCGACAGGGTGTCCTCCAAGTGGAGTACGCTCATTTCCATTTTTTCCTCACACTCTGCGAGGCAGTTCTTTACGTCAAACATAGTCGGTGTATTTTGGTTTTGAATGAAACATTCGTTCGGGATGCGTGAACAAAGGTACGCAATATTTCGACGCGGACCGCGCCCGGGCTCATGCTTTTTGCTCCGGCGCGGGCGGAGGGGCTATCTCGTCGATGCGGCGGAGCGTCTCGGCGTCGAAGGGCGGGCCGTCGAGGGCCTGGAGATTGTCGGCCAACTGGCGGGTTGAGCTGGCGCCCACTATGACGGACGTGACGCGCGCGTCGTGCAGGAGCCAGGCCAACGCCATGCCGGCCAACGACTGGCCGCGCCCGGCCGCCAGGTCGTTGAGGCGCGCCGTGCGGGCCAGGACTTCGGGCGTCAGCTGCTCGCGGTGGAGAAACTGGCTGTGCGTCACGCGCGAGTCCGCCGGGATGCCGTGCAGGTAGCGGTCCGTCAGGAGCCCCTGCGCCAGGGGCGAGAAGGCCACGAAGCCAACGCCGCGCCCGGCGGCCTGGGGCAGCACGTCGCTTTCCGGCGCGCGGCAATACAGGTTATAACGCCCCTGATAGACGAGGCAAGGCACGCCGAGCGCTTCGAGTGCGTCGTAGGCCCGCGCGGCCACGTCGGCCGGATACTTCGAGAGGCCAACGTAGAGCGCCTTGCCCTGGCGCACGAAGTCGGCCAGGGTCCGCACCGTCTCCTCGAGGGGCGTGGCGGGGTCGTAGCGGTGCGAGTAGAAGAGGTCTACGTAGTCGAGCCCCAGGCGCTGGAGGCTTTGGTCGAGGCTGGCGGTCAGGTGCTTGCGCGACCCCCACGAGCCGTAGGGGCCCGGCCACATGTCGTGCCCGGCCTTGGTCGTGATGAAGAGTTCGTCGCGGTAGGGGCGGAACGACTGGCGCAGGGCGCGGCCCAGCAGGGCCTCGGCCGCGCCGGGCGGCGGGCCGTAGTTGTTGGCCAGGTCGAAGGACGTGATGCCGTGGTCGAAAGCGTAGTGGAGCATTTCGAGGCAACGGTCGAAGCGACTGTCGTCGCCGAAGTTCTGCCACAGGCCGAGCGAGATGGCGGGCAGCAGCACGCCGCTCTGGCCCGCGCGGCGATAGCGCATGGCTCCGTCGTAGCGGTCGGAAGCGGGAAGATACATAGCCGTATTTTTTAGGTTCGGGACTGTAAGTTCTGGGGGCGCCGGAACGGACGGACCGTCCGCGCGGACGGTCGCTGCCGCTCGGCGGCTTCGTGAAACAAAGATAGGAAAAGGCGGGCGGCAGGCGAAGGGGATGTTCGCTTTTTCTTCGTCTGTCCGAGCCGCCTCCGGACTTCATGAAACAAAGATAGGGATTTTTCCCTAACCCGCACGCGGCGGGCTGCATTTTTTTCCGCCGGGCCGGCCGTCGCGGGGCCGGTGCGCCGCGCCGCGGCCGGCTGTCCCCGTCGGCACACGGACCGACGGCCAGCTAACGGGCCTTAGCCCCGTAAAAACTGGGCCTATCCCCGTAAAAACTGGCCTTAGCCCCGTGATTGCGGAAACTGACGCAGGAGTTGCGCCGCGTGAGGAGCCGTCTGGCCCGAGTGACGGCGGCGGCAGCGGAAGGCATAAAAAACAGCAAGCACGCGTCATCGCGACGAATGCTTGCTTCACAGAACTTATATAGAGATGAAAAAACTATTACTTCCTTATTGCAATTGCAAAGTTAAGCAGTTTTTTGAATGCGGCAATAGCGTTTGCGTCTTTTTCGACTAATTGCCCATTATTTCGGACGAATCAAACAAATTTTCCCTTTTTCGAGCAGGACGCGGCGCTGCTTGTAGAGCGTGCCGAGTGCGCGCTTGAACGTTTTCTTGCTCACGCCGAAACGGGCGGCAATAGCCTCGGGGCTGCTTTCATCGGTGAAGGGGAGCTCGCCACCGGCCTGGCGCAACTCGTCGAGCAGCTGGTCGGCAAAGTCACGGAAGCGGTCGGCGCCGAGCCGCTGGAGCGAGACGTCGAGCCTGCCGTCGGGGCGAAGGGTCACGACGCTGCCGCGCAGGCGGTCGCCCGTGTGGACCGGCGCATAAATCTGGTCGCTGTAAATCAAGCCCGCGTAGGCATTGTCCACAATGACCTTGAAGCCGAGCGGCGTGGCGTGCTGGACAAGCAAGTCCACCTCGCGCCCGCGCCGGTAGACGTCGGCCGGGGCCGGGCGCAGCCATTGCTCCACCTTAGCCGTGGCCACGATGCGCCTTGTCTCCAGGTCCTCGTAGACGTAGACCACGTAGGAGCGGCCCTGTTCCATGCGCTGCTTCTGCTCGCGGAAGGGGACGAAGAGGTCCTTCATGAGCCCCCAGTCCAGGAAGGCGCCGTACTGGTTTACCCACGCCACGCGCAGGTAGGCGAAGTCGCCGACCTTGGCCAGGGGCGTCTCCGTGGTCCCTACCAGGCGCTCCTGCTGGTCCAGGTAGACGAAAACGCGGACCGTGTCGCCGGGACGCATCTCGGGGCGCACGTAGGCCTTGGGCATGAGCAGTTCGCCCACGGCGCCGCCGTCGAGGTAGGCCCCGTGGTCGGTGAAACGGACTATGGGGAGTTCGTTCCAGTCTCCTAATTTCAGCATGTTTCGGGATTTTCGGTATGGCTGTCCGCTGCCGTTGCGTCGGCGGCGGGCGTATCTTCGGCGGTGCTGTCCGGCGCGGAGACCACAAGGCCATCGGCCAGATGAATCGTGCGGTCGGTCAAGCGCGCCAGGTCCTCGTCGTGTGTGACAATGACAAAGGTCTGGCCGAAACGGTCACGCAGGTCGAAGAAAAGCTGATGGAGCTCCTCTTTATTATGACTGTCCAGGGAGCCCGACGGCTCGTCCGCGAGGACCACGTCCGGGTGGTTCATCAGCGCACGGGCTACGGCCACGCGCTGCTGCTCGCCGCCCGAGAGTTCGTTGGGCTTGTGGCGGGCGCGGTCGGAGAGTTTCATGAAGTCGAGCAACTCGTGGGCACGCTGCTGCACCTCGGCGCGCGGCCGCCGGGCAATGAAGCCGGGAATCATCACGTTTTCGAGGGCCGAGAACTCCGGGAGCAGCTGGTGGAACTGAAAGACAAATCCGATGTGCTCGCAGCGGAAGCGCGACAACTGGCGGCGCCCGAGCTGCAAGACGTCCTGACCGCCGATGCGCAGCGTACCGGCGTCGGGACGGTAAAGGGTGCCCATCACCTGGAGCAACGTGGTCTTGCCGGCACCACTGGGCCCGACGATACTGACCACTTCGCCCTTGTTAATATGCAAGTCGATGCCTTTCAGAACCTCGAGCTGGCCGAAGGATTTCTTAATGCCGTGAATTTCTATCATAGCGGCGGATTGACTGTAACAGGGATTGCGGCTTCCGCCGACGCTGCGGGCAGCGCGCGGAAGCCAGGGAGGAGCGGCGCTTACTTGACGTCGCCCACCCGGATAAGGTACTCGGCAATCTGGACGGCGTTGAGCGCGGCGCCTTTGCGGATCTGGTCGCTCACGAGCCAGAAGGTGAGGCCGTTGGGATTGGCCAGGTCCTTACGGATACGGCCCACGTAGACGGGGTCCTTACCGGCAAGGAAGAGGGGCATAGGGTACTCCTTCTTTTCCGGGTGATCCATGAGCACGAGGCCGTCGCCCTGCGCCACGGCCAGGCGGGCCTCTTCGACGCCGATGGGGCGCTCGGTCTCGATCCATACGCTCTCGCTGTGCGAGCGCAGGGACGGGACGCGGACGCACGTGGCCGAGGTCTCGATGTCCGAGTGCATGATTTTCTTCGTCTCGTTGTACATCTTCATCTCCTCTTTCGTGTAGCCGTTGTCCATGAAGACGTCAATCTGGGGTATAACGTTGAAGGCGAGCTGGTAGGGGAACTTCTCCACCGTTACGGGCTCGCCGGCCAGCACCTGGCGGTACTGCTCGCAGAGCTCGTCCATGGCGGCCTGGCCCGCACCGCTGGCGGCCTGATAAGAGCTGACGTGAACGCGCTTAATATGGCTGAGGCGCTCGAATGCCTTCAGCGCGACGACCATCATTATCGTCGTGCAGTTGGGGTTGGCGATGATGCCGCGCGGGCGGTTGAGCGCGTCTTCGGCGTTACACTCCGGCACCACGAGGGGTACGTCCTCGTCCATGCGGAAGGCACTCGAGTTGTCGATCATGACGGCGCCGAACTTCGTGATGTCGGCTGCGAACTCCTTGCTCGTACCCGCTCCGGCGGAGGTAAAGGCGATGTCGACGTCCTTGAAGGCGTCGTTGTGCTCCAACAGTTGCACGGTGTACTCCTTCCCACGGAAGCTGTACTTCGTCCCGGCGCTGCGCGTCGAGCCGAAAAGCAGGAGGTTGTCGATGGGGAAGTCGCGCTCGGCCAACACGCGGAGAAATTCCTGGCCGACGGCGCCGCTGGCGCCCACTATTGCTACATTCATATATATAGGTATTCCTGTTTACGATGATAGGGGACAGCGCCCCAATCAGTTGCAAAATTATAACTTTCCGGCGGACTGTGGGCCACGATTGCAAACTTTTTCGTTACTTTGCACCGAAATGGAAAACGTAGGCCTATCGTTGCCCATCACAGATCCCACGTGGATTTTCCTTATCGTACTCTGCATCATCCTCTTCGCGCCGATGTTGTTAGAGCGCCTACGCGTGCCTTCCATTGTCGGCATGATCTTGGCCGGCACCCTAATCGGGCCGCACGGATTTCACTTGCTCGACCGTGACAGCAGCTTTGAGCTGTTCGGGCAAGTAGGTCTCTACTACATCATGTTCCTCGCGAGTCTCGAGATGAACTTGCAGGACGTGCAGAAAATAAAGGGCCGTGCGCTCACCCTGGGCCTGCTCAGCTTTGCCATACCCCTGGCCCTCGGCTTTACGACCAGCCATTTCCTGCTCCACTATGCCATCGCCGCGTCCGTACTGATGGGCGCCATGTATGCCTCGCACACGCTCGTGGCCTACCCCATCGTGCTCCGCTACGGCTTGGCGCGGCGCCAGGGCGTAAGCATCGCCGTCGGAGCCACGATCGTGGCGGACACGCTTACGTTACTCGTCCTCGCCGTCGTAGGCGGCACGTTCAAGGACAACGGCGACGGGCTACACTGGCTCTGGCTCGTGGGCAAAGTCGTTCTCCTGAGCGCGCTCACCCTGGCCACCTTCCCCGCCCTGACGCGCTGGTTTTTCCGGCGCTACAACAACAGCGTCGTGCAATACATCTTCGTGCTCGGCCTCGTCTTTCTCGGCGCCGGGCTCATGGAGTTTGTCGGCATGGAAGGCATCCTGGGCGCCTTCCTCGTGGGCATCGCGCTCAACCGCTCCATCCCGCCGGCCTCGCCCCTGATGAACCACATCGAGTTCGTAGGCAACGCCCTCTTCATCCCTTACTTCCTCATCGGGGTGGGTATGCTCATCGACATCCGCGCCTTCATCGAAGAACCCGCCATACTGTTCATCGCCGGCGTGATGGTCCTCGTCGGCGTCAGCAGCAAGTGGCTCGCCGCCTTCTGTACGCAGAAAGCTTTCGGCATGGAGACGGGCGACCGCAACCTTATGTTCGGCCTGACCAACTCGCACGCCGCCGCTACGCTGGCCATTGTCCTCGTGGGCTACGGTATTTTCCTGCCCGACGGCTCCCGCCTGCTCGACGACAGCATACTCAACGCCGCGATGATGGTTATCCTCGTCACGTGCATCATCAGTTCGTTCGTCACCGAGCATACGGCGCGCCGCCTGGCCGAGAAGGGACAGGCCGACGACCCCGAGACGCCGCGCGAGCACGACAGCATCCTCATCGCCCTCTCCAACCCGGAGAACGTCCCCCCACTGGTCAACATCGCCCTCATGCTACGCACGCCGAAGCCGCCCTCGGCCATGACGGCCATCAACGTAGTCCTCGAGGACGACCCCAATACGCGCAACGAAGGGCTCAAGCAGCTGGAGCACGCCGAACGCATTGCCGCGGCGGCCAACGTAAGGCTGACCACGCGCAGCCGTTGGTCGGTCAACGTGGTCAGTGGCATCCTGCACACGATGAAAGAGCTCGAGGCCTCCGACCTGCTGATTGGTCTGCACCAGAAGGCACGCCTGACGGAGAACTTCTTTGGAAAGCTGGCCGTCGACTTGGTCAGCGCCATCGACCAGCAGGTCCTCATCTACCGGGCCGTGATTCCGACCAACACGGTGAGGCGCCTTCACTTGCTCATCCCGCGCAAGGCCGAGTTCGAGCAGTACTTTCACCGCTGGGCCGACCGCGTGGCCTTGCTGGCTACGCAAATCAGCTGCCGCGTCGACCTCTACGGCGGCCGCGGTACGATGGCGGCCCTCCAGCAGTATTGGGAAAGCCGGCACTACAGCGTCGAGGCCGAGCAGCACATTTACACCAACTGGCAGGACTTCATCTCCCTGGCCCACGATACGCGCCAGGACCACATGGTTATTTTCATCGCCGCCCGGCGCGGCACGCTCTCCTACCACAGCTACATGGAGCGGTTGGCGGAACAGATAGAGCGCTACTTCTCCGCCCGCAACCTGCTCATCATCTACCCGGCGCAGCCCATGGCCGGCGCCGCGGGGGCCTACGCCATGCGCGGCGGCGTACCCGTCAAGGTGCGCTGAGCCGCCGGCCTGCGGGGCGGCCTTCGCCCCGCCACCCGAGCGCCGCCCGACAAGCGGCCCGGCAGCGGCGGACGGTCCGGCGCGGCCCGCGCCCACTCTCTCCCGCCACTCTCCCCTCCGCCTCACGCCGCGGCCCACTGCCCGGCGTGAGGCGGACGCTTTTTCTGCCGGCGCCGGCTTTCGTTCCCTGTGCCGCGCCAGGCTCCCGCACCCCGCCGCTAAGGCCGCCGCCAACGCCCCTTAGCCCCGTAAAAACTCCCCCTATCCCCGTAAAAACTGGCCTTAGCCCCGTGAGCGACCCCATAAGCCGGGGCTTTTCGCCCAGTATTTCAAGAGGAGAAAAGCTGCGGCGCCGGAGCAGCCGTCACCAGCCGCCGCAGCCGGAGCAAGCACGCCGGCCCGCGGAGCCCGGCGCGGCGGCAAACGGGCAAAGCGCTCCGCCCGCAGACAAACGGCGGAAGAATTGCCCAGACTTCGTTTCTCGAAAGCACAACACGCCCCGGACAAGCGAAGGAAATGCGGGCTTTCCCTTGCCTTACCGCCCGCCTTTCGCTATCTTTGTACCTGGGATGGAAAAAACTGCCACGACATACGCCGACGTACTGCTGCCCCTGCCCCTTACGGGCACGTACTCCTACGCGTTGCCCCCGGCCCTCGCGCCGCGGGTGCAGCGCGGCAGTCGCGTACTCGTTTCGTTCGGCGTGCGGAAGTTTTACACCGGCATCGTGGTCCGTCTGCACGACCATAAGCCCGCGGGCGACTTCACCGTGAAGCCGGTGGACGAGGTAATGGACGAGCAGCCCGTCCTGCTGCCGCCTCAGCTCGACTTCTGGCAGTGGCTGTCGTCCTACTACCTGGCCTCGCCGGGCGAAGTGATGCGGGCGGCCCTGCCCGCCGGCCTGAAGCTGGAAAGCGAGACGACGGTGCGCCTCAACGCGGACTACGACGGCGACGCACCGGCGGGCGCGACCGAAGCCGCCGTAGTGCGGGCCCTCGAAGGGGGGCAGGCCGTGCGCCTCGACGCCCTGAAGCGGCAGGTCGGGGGGAGCGGCGTGCTGCCGGCCGTGCGGCGGCTGGTGGAACGGGGGGCCGTGCGCGTGGACGAGGCGCTGGCCCGCGCCTTCAAGCCCCGGACCGAGACGCGCGTACGCCTGACGGAGGCTTACGCGTCGGAGGAGGCGCTCACCCGGTTTTTCGACACCCTGACCCGCTCGCCGCGCCAGGAAGCCCTGCTGACGACCTACCTCGAAATGTCGCAAGCCGCGGCGGCCCTGACGCTCCACAACCTGAAACTGCTGCGCGAGGTGGCGAAAAAGGACCTGATGGCCCGCGTAGGGGGCAGCGAGGCCGCACTCGGCAGCCTGCGCGAAAAGGGCGTACTCGAGACGTACCAGGCCGCGACCGAACGCCTCCAGCCCCACGCCGCGCCGGAACGCCTCGTAGAGCGGCCGCTCAGCGAAGCACAGCAGGCGGCCCTGGACGGCATCGCGTCCCAACTGCGCGAGCGCCGCGTCTGCCTGCTCCAGGGCGTGACGTCGAGCGGCAAGACGGAGATTTACATCCGCCTCATCCGCCGCGAGCTGGAAGCCGGGCGACAGGTGCTCTACCTCTTGCCAGAAATCGCGCTCACCACGCAAATCACGGCGCGCCTGGGCCGCGTGTTCGGCGACCGCATGGGCGTCTACCACTCCAAGTTTCCCGACGCCGAACGCGTGGAACTCTGGCAGCGGCAACTGACGGACCGCGCCTTCCCCCTCATCCTCGGCGTGCGCTCGGCGCTCTTCCTGCCCTTCCAACGGTTGGGGCTCATCATTGTCGACGAGGAGCACGAAGCCAGCTACAAGCAGCAGGACCCGGCCCCGCGCTACCACGCCCGCGACGCGGCCATCGTGCTGGCGGGCCTGTGCGGCGCCAAAGTGCTGCTGGGCACGGCCACGCCGTCGCTCGAGACGTACCACAACGCCACGGCGGCGGGCAAGTACGGACTGGTGCGGCTCACGGAGCGCTACGGCAACGTGCAACTGCCCGAAATCGTCGTGGAGGACGTCAAGGAGCTGCGGCGCAAGAAACTGATGAAGACGCCCTTCGCGCCACGGCTCCTGGACGAAATGCGTAGCGCGCTGGCCCGGCGCGAACAGGTCATCCTCTTCCAGAACAGGCGGGGCTACGCGCCGGTGCTGGAGTGCAGCGCCTGCGGCTGGACGCCGCGCTGCACGGCCTGCGACGTGACGCTGACCTACCATCAGCGCATCCACAAACTGGTGTGCCACTACTGCGGGGCTACGTACGACGTCCCGGAGCGCTGCCCCAACTGCCAGGAGGCTACGCTCCGCGACGTGGGCTACGGCACGGAGCGCATCGAGGAAGCGGTGCAGGCCTGCTTTCCCGAAGCGCGGACGGCACGCCTCGACCTGGACACGACGCGCAGCCGCATGGCCTACGAACAGATTCTGGACAACTTCCAGCGGGGCCGCACGGACATCCTCATCGGGACACAGATGGTGACGAAGGGATTAGACTTCGACCGGGTGAGCGTAGTGGGCATCCTCAACGCGGACCAGATGCTGAACCAGCCGGACTTTCGGGCTCACGAGCGCGCCTATGCCATGATGGCGCAGGTGGCGGGCCGGGCCGGCCGGCGCGGGAAGCGGGGCCTCGTCATCCTGCAAACGCGCCAGCCGGACTTGCCCCTGATTCAGCAGGTCGTGGAGAACAACTACGAGGCCATGTACGCCTGCCAGCTGGCCGAGCGGCGGACGTTCGGCTTCCCGCCCGCGGTCCGCCTCATCGACGTCTACTTGAAACACCGCGACGAGGCGGTCTGCGAGCATGCGGCGCAGGCGTTTGCCGCCCTGCTGCGCCCGACGTTCGGCAACGACCTGCTGGGACCGGAACGGCCCGTCGTGGGCCGCATCCAGCGCCTCTTCATCCGGAAAATCATGCTCAGGCTGCTCCCCGAACGGCCGGCGGCCGCTACCCGCCGCCTGCTCCTCGCGGCCCGGCAGCAAGTGCTGGCCACACCGGGATTCAGTGCCGTCAACATGTATTTCGATGTCGACCCGCTCTGACCGCCGAGCCCCTCCCCTCCATCCGGAAACTACATCCATCAACCAAACTTTTACTACCTATGAGAACCAAAATCTTTTCCCGCTGCCTACTGCTCTGCGCCGTAGCCGCAAGCGCCTTCGCCCCGGCCGCCGCGCAAGGGGACTACCGCCTCGTCTGGCAGGACGAGTTCGACCGGGACGGCGCTCCGAACCCCGAATTCTGGAGCTACGAGGAAGGCTTCGTCCGCAACAACGAGTGGCAATGGTACCAGCCGCAGAACGCACACGTCCACGACGGGCTCCTCGTCATCACGGCCCGCAACGAAGTGCGCCCCAACCCGACCTTCGACCCAAAGGGCACGTCGTGGGGACAAAAGCGAAAAAACATAGAGTGTACGTCGGCCTGTCTCATCACCCGGGGGAAGAAAGAATTCCTCTACGGCCGCGTCGAAGTGCGTGCCCGCATCCCGGCAGCGCGCGGCTCCTGGCCTGCCATCTGGTTAAAGGGCTCGAAATACCCCTGGCCCTCGTGCGGCGAGGTCGACATGATGGAGTTCTACGAACGGGGCGGCGTGCGCTCCATCCTGGCCAACGTCTGCTGGGCCGGCGCGAACGACGAAAGCGAATGGAACACGCAGGTGCGCCCCTTCACGCAGTTCACGGCGAAAGACTCCCTCTGGGCCACGCAATTCCACGTGTGGCGCATGGACTGGACGCCGGACTTCATCCGCCTGTATCTGGACGACGAACTCCTAAACGAAACGCCGCTGAGCCGTACGGTCAACGGCGACGGAGCCAAGGGCGAGGGCGACACCCCCTTCCACACGCCGATGTTCATCTTGCTCAATCTCGCCATGGGCAGTAGTGGCGGCAAGGTGGATACGCTGGCGATGCCCGTGCGCTATGAAGTGGACTACGTCCGCGTTTATCAGAAAGACTAACACTAATCCAAACCTTACCGATATGCTGAAACAATTTATCTTGGCCTTGGCCGGCATGGCCGTGCTCAGTGCCGGTGCCCAGGCGCCTAAGGACTATTGGCTGAACGAGAAGGTGAATCGCGTCAACACCGAGGCGCCGCGCGCGGCGTTCTTTGCCTTCGAGTCGGCCGATAAGGCCATGGCGAACGAGAAGAAAGCCTCCTCGCGCTACCTGTCGCTCGAGGGGATGTGGAAGTTCAACTTTGCCCGCAACCACCAGGACAGCCCGAAGGGATTCTACGCCACGGACTACGACGACACGCAGTGGGCCGACTTCCCCGTTCCGGGCATTCTCGAAGTGAACGGCTACGGCGACGCCACGTACAAGAACGTGGGCTACGCCTGGGCCAACCAGTTTGCCAGTAATCCGCCCTACGTCGAGGAGCGCAACAACTACACCGGCTCGTACCGCAAGCTCGTAGAGGTCCCGGCCGACTGGAAGGGCGAACGCATCTACCTGCACGTGGGCTCGGCCACGTCGAACCTGACCGTATGGGTCAACGGCAAGTTCGTAGGCTACTCGGAAGACAGCAAGTCGGCCGCCGAGTTCGACCTGACGCGCTACCTCCAGCCCGGCAGGAAGAATCTCGTCGCCATGCAGGTGATGCGCTGGTGCGACGGCTCGTACCTGGAGGACCAGGACATGTGGAAACTCACCGGCATTGCGCGCGAAGTCTACCTCTACGCGCGGCCCGAGAGCCACGTGGCCGACCTCTTCCTCACGCCCGACCTGACCGACAACTACGCGGACGGCACGCTCGACGTACGTCTGCAGACCGTGGCCGGCAAGGGCAAGACGCTGCGCCTGACGCTCCTCGACCCGCAAGGGCAGAGCGTGGCGACGACGGACCTCGCCGTGGACGGGAAGGGTAGCGCGCGGCACACGTTCACCGTGACGAACCCGCTGAAATGGACGGCCGAGACGCCCAACCTCTACCGCCTGCGCGTCGACCTTATGGACGGCAGCCAGCTCGTCGAGAGCCTGACGCAGAACGTCGGGTTCCGTAAAGTGGAAATCAAGGGCGGCCAGCTCCTCGTTAACGGCCAGCCCGTCCTCATTAAGGGCGCCAACCGCCACGAGATGGACCCTGTCGGCGCCTACGTGGTTCCTGTGGAGCGCATGATTGAGGATATCAAGATCATGAAGGAGCTGAACATCAACGCCGTGCGCACGTGCCACTACCCCGACGACCCGCGCTGGTACGACCTTTGCGACCGCTACGGGCTCTATGTCGTGGCCGAGGCCAACCTGGAGAGCCACGGCATGGGCTATGGCGACCGCACACTGGCCAAGGTCCCCAGCTGGGAGCAGGCACACCTGGAGCGCAACCGTAATAACGTCTACACGTTCAAGAATCACCCTTCCATCATCATCTGGAGCCTGGGCAACGAGGCCGGTTACGGTCCCAACTTCGAGAAGGCCTACGACTTCGTGAAGGCTTACGACCCGAGCCGCCCCGTGCAGTATGAACGCGCCGGCTCGGACGGTAAGACGGACATCTTCTGCCCGATGTACTACCCCTATGACGCCTGCGCCAACTATACGAAGAGCGGCAACACGCGCCCGCTCATTCAGTGCGAATACGCTCACGCGATGGGCAACTCCGAGGGCGGTTTCAAGGAATACTGGGACCTGGTCCGCTCCCTGCCTAACTATCAGGGCGGATTTATTTGGGATTTCGTCGACCAGGGGCTCCGCAGCAAGAACAAGGCGGGGCGCACCATCTACGCCTATGGCGGCGACTTCGGCCGCTATCCGGCCACGGACCACAACTTCAACAACAACGGCCTCGTCAGTCCCTACCGCAAGCCCAACCCGCACGCCAACGAGGTGCGCTATTTCCATCAGAACATCTGGACGAAGCTGCTCGACGCCCAAAGCGGAAAGGTGGAAGTCTACAACGAGAACTTCTTCACGGACCTGTCGAACGTGACGCTGCGCTGGACCCTGAGCGAAGAGGGCCGCATCGTGGCCTCCGGGCTCACGGAGCGGCTCGACGTGGCGCCTCAGCAACGGGCCACGGTCATACTGAACGGCTACCGTCCCTACGCATCGGACAAGGAGCTGACCCTCGAACTGACGCACCAGGAAAAGGTGCCCTCGCCACTGCTCGACGCCGGCTACGCCATAGCCCGCCAGCAGTTTGTCCTGCAACCCTACACGTTCCCCGAGGCCGAAGCGCTGGCCGCCGCCGACACGCCGGCCGACGAGGAGCACCAGGTGAAGAAGGACGAGCAACTGGCCAGCGTCACGCTGACCGCCGGCCCGATGGCCGTCACCTTTAACAAACGGACGGGCTGGATAGACTACATCGACGTGAACGGACAGCCCATGCTGCAGGACCGTTACGCCCTGAAGCCGGAGTTCTGGCGCGCGCCGACGGACAACGACTACGGCGCCAACCGCCAACTGCAACTGCGCGCCTGGCTTGACCCCGCCATGAAGCTCACCGGCTTCCAGGAAGGAGCGAACGGCACCGACGGCAGCCGGAAAGTGACGGCGACCTACGAGTTACCCGGCGTCAACGCCCAGCTTAACCTGACGTACGTCCTCACACCGGAGGGCCGCCTCGTCGTTACGCAGGCGCTGAAGGTGGACACTTCGGCCGAGAAGAAGCCCTGGCTGCCCCGCTTCGGCATGCAGCTCGTCATGCCCGGGGAGTACGACCGGATTGAATACTACGGTCGCGGACCGGGCGAGAACTACGTGGACCGCAACAACGGCGACTTTCTGGGCCGCTACGCCCAGACCGTCGCGTCGCAGTACTGGCCCTACATCCGCCCGCAAGAAAGCGGCAACAAGACGGACGTGCGCTGGTGGAAAGTGGTCAACGCCGCGGGCCAAGGACTCAAGTTCTACGGCCCCGCTCCTCTGGAGTGCAGCACGCTGAACTACCTGACAGAGGACCTCGACGGCGGACCCGAAAAAATGGCCCACCAGATTCATTCCGGCGACCTGACGCCGCGGCCCTTCTCCGTAGTCAACATCCAGGGCCGACAGATGGGCCTGGGCTGCATCGACAGCTGGGGAAGCTGGCCCCTCGAGAAGTACCTCATCCCCTACGCCGACCAGTCGTTTACCTTCGTCATCGAGGCGCTGAACTAAACCGCGGGCCTGTGCCCGTACTTCCAGCCCCCGACCGCGCGGCGGCCGGGGGCTTTTTTGTGCCCATCCGGCGGCCGCGCGCCTTTCCGGGTCGGTCGGATGTCCCGGGCGTCAGTCCGCCGAACCGGCGGTCGGCACACCTTAATTATATGTCCCGCCCCGGCGCCTGCCCTGCCCGACGCGGCACGTTGCCGGCGAGCCGCGCGGACTATTTCGCGAAACACGGGGCTAAGGCCAGAAAAAACGGGGCTAAGGCCCGTAATTTCTGGCCTTAGCCCCGTAGCGGGACGGACAGTCGCCGGCCGGCGGCGGTGCGTCAGATGGTGTAGCCCCAGTCGTCGAGGGCGTCGTGCCAGTATTCGCGCACCAGGTCGACCGTGCGGTTGTCGTACTTGTACTTGTTCTTTTTGTAGCCCTTCTTGGCGCCGACGTACTGCGCTATGGCGGGCTGCGCCTCGGCCCAGCCGGGCAGCGAGAGGTCGTGATAGATTTGCTCCGTCATGCCGAGCGCGTCCTGCTCGTAGTCTTCAAACTTCACCTCCACCAGGTTGCCGGCGGGGATGGCGCTTTTCGTTTCGTTGTACTTCTTGTAGAGTTTCTGGTAGACCAGGAGGATGTTCTTCTCCAACTCTTCCGGCGAAATCTCCTCCAGCTTGAGGGGCTGGATGGTATTATTGAAGAAGGAGCGCGTCGACTCGAAGACGGTGTAGGGATTACGCATGAGGTAGATGAACTTGGCGTCGGGGAACATCTTGACCAGCTCGGCCACGCGGCCCGTATGGGGCGGGTTTTTGGAGAGAAACTGCGTGCCGCCGGTGTTCCAGAGCGAAATCTTGATGAGTTTGACAAACGTCTCCTCCCATACTTTCAGCTCCTCGGGGGTGATGCCCTCGAAAAGCATGAAGCGGTCGCAGTACTCCATCTGGTAGCGCGGCAGGAACCAGAAGTTATAGTACGTGTAGGGCATCATGTTGGCGAGGGCGAACTCCTCTTCCTGCGGCAAGTCCACGGCGAGCTCCATGTTGTCCGTCGGTCGCCTGTCGGGCATGAGCCAGGCCATGCTTTTCTTGAAGAAGGGCTGTCCGAACATCATGAGGTGGGGGAACACGGTCTGGTAGGTCGTGTTGTAGCCGAAGTGTTTGTCGCACGAGAAGACGTTGTGCATGAACGTGGTGCCCGAGCGCCAGTGGCCGAGGATAAAGACGGGCGGATGCTCCAACGGGCGGTCGGCCAAGCGCTTGCGGTAGCGGCGCTCCTGGATGGGGGCCAGCGTGGAGAGCAGGCGGCAGATGGCCTTCGTCAGCTGGTACTTGCCGCGCCAGGGCTTGTCTATCTCGCGGCCGGCGGTAATGGCCTTGAACGTTTTCCAGTCCGCACCGACCAGGGTATTAATCGGCAATTTGTTGAACTCTAATAATCCCATGCTTGCAATAATATAGGTTTCTGCGGGCGAAGGTACAACTTTTTTTTGAATCGCCCGGCGTGCCAGCGGCTTAGGGGTCCGGTCGCGGGGCATAGGGATGAAACATTTGTTGCACAGCCTGCTACAAATGTTGTATGGACGCATACGTTACAGAATATGCAACATATGCGTTTGCCCTTACCGCAGGGCCTGCGTAGCTTTGCACCGCAGACAGCCGAGAGGGCTGACGCACAACGACAAATCTGAAGGACGGCCGTCCGCTACTTCCGCAAGGAAGGCGTCGGGTTCCACGCCCTCGGGCAAGCGGGCCGACCGGCGGCACCCGGCGTCCTGCATTTTGAAACTGAGGACGTCGCTTCCCGTCCCATCGCCGCAAAGGGACCCGGCCTGGTCCGGACTTTCCATTAACCAACACAAAAAAAGATTTTCTTAAACTATTTACTCGTAACTCACCCATAAGGCGATGGAGGGATAGCGGCCTCTTCATAAGGACAAAGGGCGGACGCCCCCTGCACGGAGCCGGCCCGCACGGGCCTGGGGCCGCAGCACGGCGCCGGCTTGTCCTCCCTCCTGAAAACCGGACGCAAGACGGGCGCAGTGTGCCCGTCTGTTCTGGTTTACGCCCCGCCCGGGCCTGCGCCCGGGCGGAGGGTACGGCCTTCCTTAACCTGAAACTGGAAAACAAGAAGTCATGGAAGAAATCGTAATCGGCATGGGCGAACTCCTGTGGGACGAGCTGCCCGGCGGCCGCCGCATCGGCGGGGCTCCGGCCAACTTCGCCTACCACGTGTCGCAATTCGGACTGAAAAGCAGCATCGTCAGCGCAGTCGGCGACGACGCGGACGGGCGCGAACTGCTCACCACGCTGCGACAACGCGGCGTGGACTGCTGCGTAGCCACCGTGGACCGCCCCACGGGGACGGTGGGCGTGACGATTAGCGGCAACGGCATCCCGCAGTACGAAATCCGCCGCGACGTAGCGTGGGACCACATCCCCTTTACCCCGGCGCTCGAGGAGCTTGCGGGACGGACGCGGGCCGTATGCTTCGGCAGCCTGGCGCAACGCAGCGCCGGCACGCACGATACGCTGAAGCGCTTCCTGGCCGCCATGCCGGACGACGCGGACCGGCTGAAGGTGTTCGACATCAATCTGCGGAAACCGTTCTATACGCCCGAGGTCATCGAGGCCTCGCTCCGCATGTGCAACGTGCTGAAAATCAACGACGAGGAACTGGCCATCCTGGGAGAGCAACAGGGCTGGCCGGCAGACCGCCTGCTGGCCGAGTGCCCGGGCCTGATGGAGCGCTACGGGCTCCGCTTGCTCGTGCTGACGTGCGGCACGGCGGGGAGCTACGTCTTCAGCGCGGAGGAGACGTCCTACCTCGAGACGCCGCGCGTCCAGGTGGCCGACACGGTAGGAGCGGGCGACTCGTTCACCGCCGCACTGGTGGCCGCACTGCTCCGGGGCCGCCCGGTGGTGGAAGCGCACCACCTCGCCGTCCAAGTATCGGCCTACGTCTGCACCCAGGCCGGCGCCATGCCGGCGCTGCCGCCGGAGCTCACGGGCCGCCTCCGCTGACCGCTCCGCAAAAGCCCGGACCGACGCCCCGTGTACACGCCGGTCCGGGCTTTTTCTTCCGGAAGTTTTGCTTAGTCAAAACAATATGCTATATTTGCGGAGTAAAACTCGAATCTGTCCGAGTTTTTCTTTCCCATGAAACATTTTTTCCCATTCCTGTTAGCGTTGCTGCTGCTCGCTGGGCTGCTGCTACCCGCCGCCTGCCAGCGTCCCCGGAAAGTATTCCACGTCGGCGTCTCCCAGTGCGACGACGACGAATGGCGGCAACGGATGAACCGGGAAATGTTGCGCGAGGCCGACTATGCCGACAACATGACGCTCGAAATACGCAACTCGCCCGGCGACGGCGGCCGGCAGGCGGCCGACATAGACTACTTCGTCCGCAGCAACGTGGACCTGCTCATCGTCTCGCCCTACGACACGGCGCGCGTAGCCCCGGCCGTAGAACGCGCACGCCAGGCAGGCATACCTATTATTATGGTAGACCGCAAGTGCGGGGGCGACAACTACACGGCCTTTGTCGGGACGGACAATTACCAGATTGGTCACGACGCGGGGCTTTACGTCATCTCGCGCCTGAAGGGGCGCGGCTCCGTCATCGAGATTACGGGCGGCGAGGGCTCCACCCCGGCCCGCGACCGGCACCGCGGTTTCTCCGACGCCCTGGCCACGGCGCCGGGTATCCGGCTCGCGGGCAAGGCCAACGGGCAGTGGCACGAGCAGGCGGCGCGCCACGTGGCCGACTCCCTGTTGCGGCAGCTGCCGGCGCCGGACTTCGTCTTTGTCCACAACGACAAGATGGGGCAAGGCGTAGCCGAGGCGGCGGCCCGGCTGGGCCTCTCGCTCCGCATCGTCGGCGTGGACGCCCTGCCCGGCAAGGGCGGCGGCATGGAACTGGTGGAGCGCGGCGTCCTGGAGGCCAGCCTGCTCTACCCCACGGGCGGCGACAAAGTGATCCGCGTGGCCGACGCCATCCTCACGGGCCGGCCTTTCCCGCGACAGACCCTGCTCTCCACCGCCTTAGTGGACAGCACCAACGCCCGGTTGCTCAACATGCAGTACGAGCAGATGGCGGAACGGGAAGAGAAGATTGAAACCCTGAACCTACGGGTCAACGACTTTCTGTCCCGCTACGCTTCGCAGCGCGTACTGCTCACGTCCCTCATCGCTACGCTCACGCTCGCCGCGGCGTTGCTGGTCCTCATCTTCCGTGCTTACCTGACAAAAGCGAAAACGAACCGCGAGCTGGCGGAACAGAAGCACAAGCTCGAGGAACAGCGCGACCAGCTCATCGCCCTGTCGCGCCAGGTGGAGGAAGCCACGCAGTCGAAGCTGGCCTTCTACACCAACGTGTCGCACGACCTGCGCACGCCGCTCACCCTCATCACGGCGCCCACGGAACAGTTGCTCGACGACCCCACCCTGACCCGCCAGCAGCGCGACCTGGTGGGCATCATCCGCCGCAACGCCTTCATCCTGCTGCGCCTCATCAACCAGGTCCTCGACCTTAGGAAAGAGGAAAGCGGCGAACTGAAGCTGCAACGCGTCACGACAGACCTGCGCCACACCACCGAGGACTGGAGCGAGGCCTTCCGCACACTGGCGCTGCGGCGCCACGTGCGCTTCACCGTCCACCTGCCCGAACCCGACGCGCCCTATATGATCGGAGCGTTCGACCGTACGAAGCTGGAGGCTATCTTTTACAACCTGCTCTCGAACGCTTTCAAGTTCACGCCGGAGAATGGGCGCATCGACGTGACGCTGGCTTCCGGTACCGACGCCGACGGTCGGCCGTGGGTGAGCCTTACGGTCCAGGACAACGGGCAAGGCATCCCGGCCTCACACATTGACCACATCTTCGACCGCTTCTACCAGGTCGACGTCAACCACTCGGGCTCGGGCATCGGACTGGCGTTGGTGAAATCGTTTGCCGAGATCCACGGCGGGACGGTCCAGGTGGAGAGCGTCGAGAAACAGGGCACGACGTTCACCGTACGCTTGCCGTGGGTGGCGCCTCAGGAGCACGAGGCGGCCCCGCAGCCCTCCGAGGAGACGAAACTGGCCGAGGCGGAATGGAACGACGAGCCCGAGCCACAGCCCGAGGCCGACGACGACCGGCCTGCGGTCCTAGTCATCGACGACAATACGGACATCCGTCGCTACCTCTACCAGCTGCTCGGCACGGACTATCGCGTCCTGACCGCCCCCAACGGCCGCGCCGGCCTGCAACGGGCGCTGGAGACACTGCCCGACCTCGTCATCTGCGACATCCGCATGGAGGGGATGGACGGCCTGGAGTGCCTGCGACGCCTCAAGCAGGAGGTGCCCACGAGCCACATCCCGGTGATGATGCTCACGGCCTGCGCGCTCGACGGAGAGCGCGTGCGCGGATACGAAGGCGGGGCCGACGCCTACATGGCGAAGCCCTTCGACCCGAAAGAGTTGCTCGCCGTGGTGCGTAACCTCGTCAACGGACACCGCAAGCTCCACGAGGCCCTGACCCGCCGCGGCTCCACGCCCGGAGCGGACAGCGCCGACGCCGAAAAGACCTTCGGCGCACGCCTGCACGAACTGCTCGAAGCCCGCCTGGCCGACCCGGACCTGAGCGTTGAGGACCTGGGCGCCGAACTGGGCCTGGGCCGCAGCCAATTCTACCGCAAAGTCAAGGCCCTGACCAACTACTCGCCGGTCGAGTTGCTGCGCGCCGCCCGCCTGAAGCGCGCCGCGCTGCTACTGGCGCAAACAGAAAAGACGGTGGCCGAGATTGCCTACGACGTAGGTTTCTCGTCACCGTCCTACTTTGCCAAATGCTACAAAGAGTACTTTGGCGAAAGTCCCACAGACTTCCTCAAGCGGAAGCGAGGGGAAGCGTGAGCGGCCCATAGCGGGCGTCAGAATCCGCCGCCCATGCCGGGGCCACCCCCTGGAAATCCGCCAGGACCACCACCGGGTCCGCGGCGCGAGTTACTGTTGGACGTCCGCTTCCGCTGTGCGGGCATGAACACGCGCAGCACCTGCTGGGCCGTCAGCTTCTCCTTGAAGCGGGCGTAAAAGTTCCGCTTCACGGCCACCGTACGCTCCGTGGCGGCAAACATACCTTCAAGCGCTGCCATGGCTTCTTCCTCGGTGAGGTCGTCCACTTCCTTGGCTTTCGGCATCTCGCCCCGCGCGGAGCGCAACGAGTCGTTGTACTCCACGTAGAGGGGTACGAACCAGTCCTTCGTAGCGTCGTCCAGTTTCAACTGGCGGGCCATCTGCTTGGCCATTTTCTCCGCCCTTTCCTGACGTTCCGCGACGTCTTCGTCGTCGCCCATTTCCTGCGCCTGTACGCAGAGGCCGGAGCCCAAGAAGGCTGCCAGCAGCAAGCATAACCAATGCTTCTTCATAAAATTACTCCTTTATTATTAGTGGTTAGACATGTTCGTCGTTGTCCGGAGGTCCGCGCGCGGCGGACGGTCGGCGTCGACACGGGGCTAAGCCCCGTAATTTCTGGGCTAGGCCCCGTAAATCCTGGCCCTAGCCCCGTGGAGCGGCGCCCCGGACCCCGCTGTGGCCGCCCGCAGCCCGAGGGTCAGCGGCAACGGCCACAAGCAGCGGGGGCGGGCCGCCGGCGGCTTTTACTTATAAGACGAAAAACCGGACAAATTGTTACACGGGAATAGACGAACCCGACACCCCGGAAGGTTATCCGACGAAAAACGTAGACGAAGCCGCCCCCGACCCCGCAACGACACAGCCGCAGCCCGACAGACCAGCCAGGGCGACGAACAGGCCATTCTTCGACGTTCTGCGGGCTTTTTAACATTTCCGTAAAACTTTTTCCGCGATAAAGTTCTAAATTTGTGCCGCACATACTTTATCGTTTATGGAATCAGTAGCCTCACAGCTCATGACCGCCGCGCACGCCGCCGTGCGTGCCGGGGCGGAAATCATGAACATATACCTGCACCCGGAGACCGACTGGGAGGTGGAGCGCAAAGCCGACAACTCGCCGCTCACCCTGGCCGACCGCCGCGCCCACGCCGCCATCGCCGCCGCCCTCGAGGCGACGCCCTGGCCCCTGCTCAGCGAGGAGGGCGCCCATGCCGACTACGCCGCACGCCGCAAGTGGGACACGCTCTGGGTGGTGGACCCGCTCGACGGGACCAAGGAGTTCCTGAAACGCAACGGCGAGTTCACCGTCAACATTGCCTTGGTGCAGGACGGGCGCCCCGTGGCGGGCATCATCTACGTACCGGTGCGCGACGTGCTCTACGTGGGAGCGGCCGCGGGATGGGGTCTGCCGGACCGCGCCCTGGCCCTGCGCCTGGAGCACGCGGCGGACCGGCTGCCGGATGCGCTCGACGCCCTGGCCGGAACGGCCGAGGACCTGACCCGCCGGCGGGCGGAGCGGCGGCCCCTGCGCGTCGTGGCCTCGCGCTCGCACCTGAGCGAGGAGACGCAGGCCTGGATAGCCCGGAAACAGGCCGAACGGGGCGAAGTCCTGGAACGCTGCTCCGCCGGCAGCTCGCTGAAATTCTGCCTGCTGGCCGAGCGCGCGGCGGACTACTACCCGCGCCTGGCGCCCACGATGGAGTGGGACACGGCGGCGGGCGACGCCATACTGCGCGCCGCGGGAGGCACCGTAGTCCGTATGGACGGCAGCAGGGCGACGGACCAGCCGCTGACTTACAATAAGCCCGACCTGCTCAACCCTTATTTCCTGGCCACGGCCCCGGCCGACTAAACCGTAACGCTTATGCCCCTTCCCGCCATATTCGTCATCATCGTCCTGGCCATCGTCATCATTGCGCTCATCAAAGACCGCATGCGGCCGGGGCTCATCCTGCTCTCGGGTGCCGTAGCCTTTCTCTGCGCCGGCATACTGAGCCCGGAGGACATGCTTGAGGGCTTTGCCAACAAGGGTATGATTACCGTCGCCATGCTCTTTCTCGTGAGCGAGGGCGTCAGGCGCTCGGGCATCCTGGAGAAGCTGCTCAAGCGGCTGCTGCCGGGCCCGGGCTCGTCGGTGCGTAAGGTGCAGCTGCGCATGCTTCCCACCATCGCGGGCATCTCTGCCTTTCTGAACAACACGCCGGTGGTGGTCATCTTCGCCCCGATGATCAAGCACTGGGCCGAGGCCATGAAGCTGCCTTGCACTAAGTTCCTGATTCCGCTCTCTTACGCCACCATCCTGGGCGGTATCTGCACGCTCATCGGGACCAGCACGAACCTCGTGGTCCACGGCATGGTCATCGGCGCGGGCTACCGCGGATTCACCATGTTTGAGCTCGCGCAAATCGGCATACCCGTGGCGGTGGTGGGCATAGCCTACATCATCATCGCCTCGCCGCGCCTGCTGCCCGACCGCAGGGACCGCAACGAGACCACCAGTAGCCAGGAACAGGCCGAGGGGCTCCATCGCATCGAGGTGGTGCTCGGTCCGCGCTTCCCGGCCATCAACCGCCGCGTGCTCGACTTCGACTTCAAGCGGAAATACGGCGCGTCGCTGCTCGAAATCAAGCGCGGCGGCACGACCCTCATCCTCCACGACATGCGCAAGGAGCGCTTCCGCGAGGGCGACACGCTGGTGCTCCTGGCCGACGACAATTTTCTGAAGAACTGGGGCGACTCGTCGTTCTTCCTCCTCGTCTCGAACGGGAAAGAGGCCGAGCCGACCCTGAAACCGTGGAAGCGCTGGCTGGCCATAGTCCTGCTGATACTCATGGTCATCGGCGCGACCGTGGGCGAGCTCCCCTTCATGGCCGACGCCGTGCCGGAGATGAAGTTCGACATGTTCTTCTTCGTCTGCGTAACGACGGTCCTCATGGCCTGGTTCAACCTGTTCCCGGCCCGCAAGTACACGAAATTCATCTCGTGGGACATCCTCGTGACCATAGCCTCGGCCTTCGCCATCAGCAAGGCGATGCAGAACTCCGGCATGGCGGACGCCGTGGCCCAGTTCGCCATCGGGCTGGGCAACGACCACCCGAATCCCTACCTGATGCTGGCGGTGGTCTTCATTATCACCAACATTTTCACCGAACTGATGACGAACAACGCGGCAGCGGCCCTGGCTTTCCCCATATCGCTGGCCATCGCGGAACACATGGGGCTCAACCCGATGCCTTTCTTCGTGGCCATCTGCGTGGCGGCCTCGGCGAGCTTCTCTACGCCCATCGGCTACCAGACGAATCTCATCGTCCAGGGCATCGGCAACTACCGCTTCACGGACTTTGTGCGCGTCGGGCTGCCCCTCAACTTCCTGACGCTCATCCTGACGGTGACGCTCGTCCCCCTGTTCTGGCCCTTCTGAAACCGGCCCGGCTGACGCCGGCCATAATCCTACAACATGAGAGAAAACATTCACCCCATTTTCGACCGGATGCTGAGCCGCGCGGACAAGGAACGCCTCCTGGGCCAACACGGCGTGATGCTCTGGTTCACGGGCCTGAGCGGCTCGGGCAAGAGCACGCTCGCCATCGCCCTGGAACGCGAGCTGCAGGCCCGCGGCAAGCTCTGCCGCATCCTGGACGGCGACAACATCCGCTCGGGCATCAACGCCAACCTCGGCTTCTCGGCCGAAGACCGCAAGGAGAACATCCGCCGCATTGCCGAGGTGGGCAAGCTCTTCGTAGACACGGGCGTCATCACCCTGGCCGCCTTCATCAGCCCCACGAACGAGATGCGACAGATGGCGGAGTCCATCATCGGAGCCGAGGACTTCAAGGAAATCTACGTAAGCACGCCGCTGGCCGAATGCGAACGGCGCGACGTGAAAGGGCTCTACGCCAAAGCGCGCCGCGGCGAAATCCGCGACTTCACGGGCATCTCGGCCCCGTTCGAGGCGCCGCTCCGCCCGGCCCTGACGCTCGATACCTCGCGCCTCAGCGTCGAGGAGTGCGTAGGGCGCCTGCTCGCACTGCTCCAGCTCGACGGCCCCGCGGAATAAGCGGTCCGCTGCCTCTCCCTAACGACAAACCAACAACCCGATATGACAGAGAATTATAGTCTTAGCCACCTCAAGGAACTCGAGGCCGAGTCCATCTACATCATACGCGAAGTGGCCGCGGCATTCGAGAACCCCGTCATGCTCTACAGCATCGGGAAAGACTCCAGCGTCATGGCGCGACTGGCCGAGAAGGCCTTCGCACCGGGCAAGCCGCCCTTCCCGCTGATGCACATCGACTCGAAATGGAAATTCAAGGAGATGATACAGTTCCGCGACGCCTACGCAAAGGCCCACGGCTGGAAGCTCATCGTAGAGAGCAACATGGAAGCCTTCAAGGCCGGCGTCGGACCGTTCACCCACGGCTCGAAAGTGCACACGGACCTGATGAAGACGCAAGCCTTGCTGCACGGACTGGAAAAGTACAAGTTCGACGCGGCCTTCGGCGGCGCGCGACGCGACGAGGAAAAGAGCCGCGCCAAAGAGCGCATCTTCTCCTTCCGCGACAGGTTCCAGCAGTGGGACCCGAAGAACCAGCGACCGGAACTATGGGACATCTACAACACCCGCATCCACAAGGGCGAGAGCATACGCGTCTTTCCCCTGAGCAACTGGACGGAGCTCGACATCTGGCAATACATCCGCCTGGAAAACATCCCCATCGTGCCGCTCTACTTCGCCAAGGTGCGCCCCGTAGTGAACATCGACGGACAGCTTATCATGCCCGACGACGACCGGCTCCCCGAAAAATACAAGGATAAGATAGAATACAAGAGCATACGCTTCCGCACCCTGGGCTGCTGGCCCCTGACGGGCGCCATAGAGAGCGACGCCGACACCATAGAGAAGATTGTCGAGGAGATGATGACCACGACGAAGAGCGAGCGGACCACGCGCGTCATCGACTTCGACCAGGACGCCTCGATGGAACAGAAGAAGCGCGAGGGCTATTTCTGACCCCCGCGGGCCCGTCCCGCTGCGGGCTACCCCTATATTCATTAAGACAATGCACCATGGAAGGAAACAATCCCAAGAACATAGCCGGACAGCCCACGGCCGAGTCCAAGCTGTCCATTAAAGAATTTCTCGACCAAGACGAGAAGAAGGACCTCCTGCGCTTCCTCACGGCAGGGTCCGTAGACGACGGCAAATCCACCCTCATTGGCCGTCTGCTCTTCGACTCGAAAAAACTCTACGAAGACCAGCTCGCCGCCCTGGAACGCGACAGCAAACGCGTGGGCAACGCCGGCGACCACATCGACTACGCCCTGCTCTGCGACGGACTGAAGGCCGAGCGCGAACAAGGCATCACCATCGACGTGGCCTACCGATACTTCTCCACGAACAAGCGCAAGTTCATCATCGCCGACACGCCGGGCCACGAGCAATACACGCGCAACATGATAACCGGCGGCTCGACGGCCAACCTCGCTATCATCCTGGTCGACGCCCGTACGGGAGTCATCACGCAGACGCGGCGCCACACGTTCCTCGTATCGCTGCTGGGCATCAAGCATATTGTCCTTGCGGTCAACAAGATGGACCTGGTCGGCTACGACGAGGCCGTTTTCAGCCGCATTAAGTCCGACTTCGAGGACTTTCTGCGCAGCCTGGCCGCCATCGATTCCCGTCTCACCGTCGACGACGTGCGTTGCATCCCCCTCTCGGCCCTTGAAGGCGACAACGTGGTGGAGCCCTCGGCCAATACGCCCTGGTACGACGGCCCCTGTCTGCTCCACTTCCTGGAGAATGTCCACATCGGCAACGACCATAACCTGACCAACTTCCGCTATCCCGTGCAGTACGTCCTGCGGCCCAACCTCGACTTCCGCGGCTTCTGCGGCAAGGTGGCCTCGGGCGTCGTCCGCCGGGGCGACGAAATCATGGCCCTGCCCTCGGGCAAGCGGTCACGCGTCAAGCGCATCGTCACCTTCGACGGCGACCTCGACTACGCCTTCCCGCCCCAGAGCGTCACGCTCCAGTTGGAGGACGAAATCGACATATCGCGCGGCGAGATGATAGTCCACCCCGACGACCTGCCCCAGGTGGGCCGCCACTTTGAAGCAACCCTCGTGTGGATGGACGAAGAGAAGATGGACACGGAAAAGAGCTTCTACCTGAAGCAGACTACCAACACGAGCCGCTGCCGTATCGACCACATCAAGTTCAAAGTCGACGTCAACACGCTCGAACGCTCCGCCACCGACGCCTTTGAGCTCAACGAAATAGGCCGTGTCGTCATCACCACGTCGAAAGAACTCTTCTTCGACGCCTATAAGGACAACAAGCCCACCGGCTCGTTCATCCTCATCGACCCCATTACCAACAACACGTCGGCCGTAGGCATGATCATCGCCCCCGTCGGGGAGCACGACCTCCACGTACAGGACAGCGTCCCGACGCTCAACCTGCCGGCCCTCGGCATAGCGCCCGAGCACTACGACGCCATTGAGCGCGCCGTGGCCGAGCTCTCGCGCCAGGGCATCGCCGTCAAGCTGGTCCGCTGATACAGCCCCGGCCCAGCCCGACAGTTTCCCGAACTACTGGCCCTATTCCCGTCGCGACGGGGATAGGGCCAGTTTTTACGGGGCTAAGGCCCATAGCCGCGCCACCGCTCCGGCCCGCAACGGCCCCCGTCCGCCCGTCGCCCACAATTATGCCGCCGGGCGGCACGCATCTCCCAACTTTTTGCTACCTTTGCGCCGAAATCTATACAAACTAATCCAAGCGATGGCTCAAGAAGACGTTTTCAAGAAAATCGTATCCCACTGCAAGGAATACGGCTTCGTGTTCCCCTCAAGCGAAATCTACGACGGCCTGGCTGCCGTCTACGACTACGGACAAAACGGCGTAGAACTCAAGAACAACATCAAGCAGTACTGGTGGCAAAGCATGACGCTCCTGCACGAGAACATCGTCGGACTGGACAGCGCCATCTTCATGCACCCTACTATCTGGAAAGCATCGGGCCACGTCGACGCGTTCAACGACCCGCTCATCGACAACCGGGACTCTAAGAAGCGTTACCGGGCCGACGTGCTCATCGAAGACCAAATAGCCAAGTACGACGAGAAAATAAACAAGGAGGTAGAGAAAGCACGGAAACGCTTCGGCGAAGCCTTCGACGAGGCCCAGTTCCGTACGACCAACGCCCGCGTGCTTGAGCATCAGGCCAAGCGCGACGCGCTCCATGAGCGCTACGCCAAGGCCATGAACGCCATGGACCTGGCCGAGCTGAAACAAATCATACTGGACGAAGGCATCGTCTGCCCCGTCTCCGGCACGCGCAACTGGACCGACGTACGCCAATTCAACCTCATGTTCAAGACCGAGGTGGGCTCCACCGCCGACGGCGCCTCGACCATCTACCTCCGGCCCGAGACGGCACAGGGCATCTTCGTCAACTACCTCAACGTACAGAAGACGGGACGAATGAAGATTCCCTTCGGCATTGCCCAGATAGGCAAGGCCTTCCGCAACGAGATCGTGGCGCGGCAATTCATCTTCCGCATGCGCGAATTCGAGCAGATGGAGATGCAGTACTTCGTCAAGCCCGGGACCGAGATCGAGTGGTTCAAGCGCTGGAAGCAGACGCGCATGTCCTGGCATCTGGCGCTCGGCTTCGGCGCCGAGAACTACCGCTTCCACGACCACGAGAAGCTGGCCCACTACGCCAACGCCGCGTGCGACATCGAGTTCCGCATGCCCTTCGGTTTCAAGGAAGTGGAAGGCATCCACTCGCGCACGGACTTCGACCTCTCGCAACACGCCAAGTTCTCCGGCCGCAAGATTGAGTACTTCGACCCCGAGAGCAACGAGAGCTACACGCCCTACGTCATCGAGACCTCCATCGGCGTAGACCGCATGTTCCTGAGCGTCATGTGCCACAGCTACGAAGAGGAGAAGCTCGAAGACGGCGAAACCCGCGTCGTGCTCCGACTGCCCGCCGCCCTGGCGCCCGTCAAGCTGGCCATCCTCCCCCTCGTCAAGAAGGACGGCCTCCCCGAGAAGGCGCGCGAGATTCTGGACCACCTTAAATTCCACTTCCCCTGCAAGTACGAAGAAAAGGACTCCATCGGCAAGCGCTACCGCCGGCAAGACGCTATCGGTACGCCCTACTGCATCACGGTAGACCACGACACGCTCAAGGATAATTGCGTGACGCTGCGCGACCGCGACACGATGAAGCAGGAGCGTGTCCCCATCGACCGCCTGCCCGAACTGCTCACCGAGAAGGTAAGCCTGACGTCGCTCCTGCGCAAGATCGACATTGCCCGCTAAGCCTCAACCCATCAACCTCAACCGCCCCGGACCGCCGGCCGCCGCCACGAGCGCCGCCGACCGTCCGGAGCCCATATCTCCCCTATGAAGCGAATCCTTATCCCCCTCCTCCTGCTGCTCGCGATAGTCCCCCTCTTCACCGCGTGCGAGGAAAACGCCACGGACGACATGGAGTATGTCGACTGGCAGTCGCGCAATGCGCAGTACTTCCGGGAGAAGCTCTCCCAGGCCCAGGCGGCCATCGCCGCGGCCAAGGCCGCCTACGGCGACGACTGGGAGGCCCACTGCGACTGGCGGGCCTACCGCACCTATGCCCTGACCGAGGACGCCGCCGCCACGGCGACCGACTCCATCTGCGTACAGGTGTTGCAGCGAGGCACGGGCAGCGGTTTCCCGCTCTACACCGACTCCGTACGCATCAACTACATCGGGCGCCTCATCCCCAATGCGTACAGCGAGGACGAGACGGCGCGCACGCAGGGCCGCATCTTCAGCCACTCCGGCCTGAGCCGCGACAGCGCGGACGTGTTCAACCCGAACCTCTCCCAGCCCGCGACGCTTCTGGTCAGTAACAACGTGGAGGGCTTCACTACCGCCCTCATGCGCATGCGTATAGGCGACCTCTGGCGCATCTACATCCCGCAGGAGCTGGGCTACGGGGAGACGGCCATATCCATTGTCCCCTCTTACTCCACCCTGGTCTACGACGTCCAGCTCAAGGCCTACTACCGCGCCGGCGTCATCCCCGGAACGTGGAACTAAGCGGACCGAACACTGCGGCGCCGGGCTTTCCCGCGGGCAATCACTGCCTCACGGGAAAGCCCGGCGCCGCTTTTTCCGCATCAGTCCCGGGCCAGGCTCCGCCCGGCCCACTCAACCGAACTCCCGATGAAAACCCGCCTTGCCTACATTGACAATCTTCGCGGCCTCTGCCTGTTCCTCATGATTCTGGGACACATGGGGCTCGCCCTGCCCGCGAAAAACGTGGTCTACAGTTTCCACATGCCGGTCTTCTATTTCCTCGCCGGCCTCCTCTACCACGGTCCCGGCGGCTCCGTCCCGCGCTACCTGGGCCGCAAGGCGCGCGCCCTGCTCCTGCCCTACGCGCTCTACGTCCTGCTCATCTTCGTCGTCTCCCGCCACTTCGTCGGCTGGAACCCGGGCTGCTGGGTCCACCTCAAGGGCGCCTTTCTCTACGGTCTGGGCGTCCGCTACGGCGGCGGGGCGCTGTGGTTTCTCCCCGCCCTGTTCTGGACCTACGTCCTGGTCGTCGTGGCCGGGCGCCTGCGGTTGCCGGCATGGCTGGCGGCCCTCGGCTGCCTGGGCGGGGCCTACGCCGTGCTCCGCTACGACCTGCAGCCCTGGTTCGGCTTCACCTTCTCCGGCCCCTTCTTCTTCCTTTTCGGCCACCTCTATGCCAGGCCGGCCGAACGGCTCTACGCCCTTGTGCGCCCCGCCGCCTGGCGCCGCGCCCTGGCCGCGGCGGCATTTCTCGCGGCCTACGTCGCCCTCCTCTACGGGGCGGGCTTTCCCGGCCGCACCGTGTTCAACATTGCCTACATGGCCGGCAATCTGCCCATGCTCCTCTGCGCCCTGACCGCCGTGGCCGGGCTGCTCCTCCTGTTCCGCGCGTGGCGCGCCCCGTCGTGGTGGACGCGGGCCAGTGCCTACTGCTCGCGCCATGCCTTGACGCTCATCGGCTGCCACTTCGTGCCCATCGTGCTCAGTAAGGAGCTCCACTGGTTCCCCGGCTGGGAACGCTGGCTCCGCATCCTCGCGCTCATGGGCATAGAGGTCGTCTGGCTCGGCGCCACGACCGTCGTCGTCGGGCGCTGGCTGCCGCTGCTCGAGGGCAGGCTGCCGCGCTGGATGGCCCGGCGCCTCAGCAAGTGAGCCTGCGCGAGCCGTCGGGCAGTTCCTCCAGCTTCACGCGGACCGTATCCTCCGGCAACAGGTCCTCGACCAGCTCGGGCCACTCCAGCAGGCACAGGGCACCGCTATAAACGTAGTCCTCAAAGCCCATGTCGTAGACCTCCTCGAGCTTACGCACGCGGTAGAAGTCGAAGTGATAGATCAGCGCGCCCGTAGTCTCCGACCGATACTCATTGACCAGCGCGAACGTGGGCGAGTTCACCACGTCCGTCACGCCCAGCTCGGCGCACAGGGCCTTAATGAACGTCGTTTTTCCCACACCCATCGGGCCGTAAAAGGCAAAGACCGTGCGGTCCGCCATATTCTCCGCAAACTTGCGGGCAGCCGGGACCATGTCCTCGACCGTCGCCATCGTCAGTTCCATAATTCGTCTGTTTAACATTTTTATTGGGGACAAAGATACGGATTTGCCCGCAAAGCCGGGGCCCGTTTCTCCTGAAACTCGTACCTTTGCTACTCGGGTTGCGCCATAGTGGCGTCCCGTTTTTCTAAAATCCACCTTTATGCACTTCTATTTCCTGCTCTCCCTGGTCCTGTCCCTCTGGACCTTCGCCGCTACCGCCTTGCCGGCAGGTCCGGCCCCGGAGCGTCCCGTCAGGGGCGCGACAAACTTCAGCCCCGATCACGCGCTCACACTCTGGTACGACCGCCCCGGCACGTTAGGCGGAAAGGCCAACAACTGGATGGAGTACGGCTTGCCCATCGGTAACGGTCAGTTCGGCGCCATGCTGCTGGGCGGCGTGGCCTGCGACGACATCCAGTTCAACGAGAAGACGCTCTGGACGGGCCGTTCCACGGACGTCGGCGTCAATTACGGTGCCTACCAGAACTTCGGCAGCGTCTGCGTCGACCAGCTCGACCCCGCCTTCGCCGCCGACACGGCGTGCAGCGCTACCGACTACGTGCGCTGGCTCGACCTGACCACCGCCACGGCCCAGGTGCGTTTCAGCCGCCCCGACGGCCGTGTCTCCTATCGCCGCAGCTACATCGCCAGTCAGCCGGACAGTTGCGTCGCCGTCAGTTTCACGGCCTCGAAGCCCGGTCAGCTCCACTTGCGCTTCCGGCTCGTGCCGGGCTGCACCGATGCCCCGGCGTCGGCCACCTATTCCGACGGCGAGGCCAGCTTTTCCGGCCGCTTCGCCACGGTGAGCTACGCCGCCCGGATGCGCGTCGTGGCCCACGGCGGCCAGGTCGCCACGTCGGCCGAAGGCATCACCGTGACCGGGGCCGACGACGTGCTCCTCGTCCTCGTAGGGGCAACGGACTACGACCCGCTCTCGCCCACCTACACCTCGGGCACCGAGCGCCTCGCCGCGTGCGTGGAGCAACGCGCTGACCGCGCCGCGCTCAAGGGCTGGGAACGCCTCTACGCCGACCACGTGGCGGACTATCGCGCCCTGTTCTCGCGCATGGACCTCACCTTGGAGGGCACCGCCAACAACGTCCCGACCGACCGCCTCGTAGACCAGTACGACCACGGCCGTGGTCCGCAGGCACGCATGCTCGAACTGCTCTACTTCCACTACGGCCGCTACCTGGCCATCAGTTCCTCGCGCGGCGTGGACCTGCCCTCCAACCTTCAGGGAATATGGAACAACACGAACACCCCGCCCTGGAACGCCGACATCCACTCGAACATCAACGTGCAAATGAACTACTGGCCCGTGGAAGCCGTCAACCTCTCCGAACTCCACCGCCCCTTCCTCAACTACATAGTCAACATGGCCACGCGCCACGGCGAGTGGCAGCGTGCCGCCCGCGAGGCGGGACAGGAACGGGGCTGGACGTGCTACACGGAGAACAACATCTTCGGCGGCATGGGCGCCTTCATGCACGAATACGTCATCGCCAACGCGTGGTACTGCACGCACCTCTGGCAACACTACCGCTACACGCTCGACCGCCGTTTCCTGAAAGAGGCCTTCCCCGCCATGTGGAGCGCCGCCGAGTTCTGGATGGACCGCCTGAAGCCCGACACCGACGGCACTTACGTCTGCCCGCAGGAATTCTCCCCGGAGCAAGGACCCGTAGAGGACGGCGTAGCCCATGCCCAGCAACTGGTCTTCGACCTCTTGTCCAACACGCAGGCGGCCGCCGACATTCTGGGCCGCAAGTCGGGGCTGAGCCGCAAGGACAAGGCCCGGCTCGCCGACATCCTGTCCCGCCTGGACCGGGGCCTGGCCGTCGAGACCTACACCGGCGAGTGGGGCGACACGCTCCATGGCGTCCGCCGCGGCGACCCGTTGCTGCGCGAGTGGAAATACAGTCCCTACACGGCCGGCAGTAACGGCCACCGCCACGTGTCCCACCTGATGTGTCTCTACCCCTTTGCCCAGGTGACGCCCGGCAGCCCCTACTTCCAGCCGGCCGTCAACTCGCTCCGCCTGCGCGGCGACCTGTCCACCGGATGGTCTATGGGCTGGAAAATCAACCTCTGGGCCCGCGCCCTCGACGGCGACCACGCGCACGCCATCCTGTCCCTCGCCCTGCGCCACAGCACGAGCTACGCCATCGACCAGCGCTACGGCGGCATCTACTACAACCTCTTCGACGCGCATGCGCCCTTCCAGATTGACGGCAACTTCGGCGCCTGCGCGGGCGTGGCGGAAATGTTGCTCCAAAGCCAGACGGACACGCTCCGCCTGTTGCCGGCGCTCCCGTCGGCCTGGCCCGCGGGCGCCGTCCGGGGCCTGAAGGCCGTGGGCGACTTCACCGTCGACATCCGCTGGGCCGAAGGCCGCCCCGTCGCCGCGCGCATCGTCTCGAACCAGGGCGAGCCGCTCGTCGTACACTGTCCGGGCATAGCCGGCGCCACGGTCCGCGTCAACGACCGCACGGCGCGCGTACGCCAGGCCGGCCCCGACGCCGTCCGCATCAAGGCGCGCCGCGGCGCCACGGTCGACATCGACTTTGCCGCCTCCGCGCGCTGAGGCCCGTCCGGCCCCGCGCCGCCGCCGTTACTTTCTCCCCTCACGGGGCTAAGGCCTGTCGCCACGGGCCTTAGCCCCGTTTTTTCTGGCCTTAGCCCCGTTTTTTCTGGCCTTAGCCCCGTAAAAACTGGGCCTATTCCCGTGATTCGTCCGACTGTCCGCGTTTCCGGCCGCCCCCTTCGCCCACGGCCGGCAACAAGTCCGGGCCCGACGGGGAAACAGAAAAATCCCCCGGAAACGGCCGTAGCGGTTTCCGGGGGATGGGGGCGACGGAGCGGCACGGGCCGCGGAGCCCGCACCACGCAGGGCCTATGGCCGCTGCGTGTCGTGGAACGCGTAGAAACTGACCACCTTGTGGTCGTCACAGCTGCGGTGGCCGCTGTCGAAGACCAGGCGGACGGCATACTGCGGATAGGTCTGACGGAACGACTCCACGTCGTCGTTGCCCGCCACCAGGTAGCCCGCCCGCGGCAGGGCGGGCGCCTTGTCGATAGGGATGATGCGGTCGCCCAGGTAGAAGTTGATGGTGAACGGGTGGAGGCGGTTGGCCTCAAGCACGTCCGTCCGGTAGGAATAGATGGTGCCGCGCGGAGCAATGTCGGCGATGCGCGTGGCAATGGCCTGGTCCGACTGGACCGTAAGGACCGTGGGAAGGTAAAAGCCGCTCAAGGCCAGATGTATGCAGAAGACGACGCCGACCGAGGCGAAGACGCAAGCCTCACGGCGCTGGCGGCGCAGGCACCAGACGGCGGCCAGCGCGGGCAGCAGCACGAGCAGGACGGTCAGTGGCGTCAGGGGCGCGTCGCGTAGGGTGCGGAGGAAGGCGGCGTTTTCGGCGGCATGGCGGCCCTGGAAGATGCTGTCGGGCACCCAGCCGGCCTGCACGGCCACAAAGGCCAGCGTCAGCACGAAGGCCAGCACGGAGACCACACACCCGAAGCCGGCCAGCGCCCGCGGACGGCGGCGCCGCACCCACAGGAACAGTTCGGCCAGCCAGTAGGCCAGGAACGGATAGAGCGGCAGCAGGTAGACGGAGCGCTTACTCTTGGGAATGCAGTAAAAGACGAAGATGACGACGACACAGACCAGGGCGAAAAGGCGGGCGGCATCCAGGCCGCGGAGCCAGGCCGCGAAGCGCCGCCACCCCTCGCGCAACGGACCGTGCAGCCCCCGGCGCGCCGCGCCCCACAGGCGCCGGCTGCAAAGCACGATGACGCAGAGCAGCGTATAGGGCAGGAAGCCGGAAAGCACCGTGACCACGTTGTACCACCAGGGATTCAGGTGCGAGGCATAGGTCATCCGGCCCGTGAAGCGGAGCACGTTTTCCTCGTAAACCAGGCGGAGGAAACGCTCCCCGCCGTGCGGCTCATGGTAAGCGGCCCAGTACCACAGGAACAAGGGGACGAGGGCCCCGAGCGCCACGAGGGCCAGCCGCCAACAGACGGGCCAGAAACGCTCCCCGCGCAGCCAGTAAAAGACGGCGGCCGCGCCGCAAGGGAGCACCACGCCGACGGGCCCCTTGGTAAGCGCCGCGCCGGCCAGGCATAGCACCGCCGCCCAGGGCACACCGCGCAGCCCGCCTTCCCACCAGCGGCAGAGCGCGAGCAGTCCGAGCACCGTGAGGGCGGCCAGGAGCATGTCGACGCGGCAAGTCATGGCGGCCCGGTGGACTTCAAAGCTGGTCAGCGTGAGCAGGGCCGTGAGCATGGCCACCGTCTCGCCCCGCCGGCGGGCAAAGAAGCGGTAGACGGCGACCAGCATGGCCGTGGCGGCCAAGGCAGACGGCAGCCGCGAGGTAAATTCGCTGATGTGCCCCGTCAGGCCGGAGAAGACGGCCACGAGCCAGTGGAGCAAGGGCGGCTTGAAGGCGATCTCGTCCCCGTTGTTCATGGGGAGTATCCAGTTGCCGTCCTGGAGCATGGAGAAGGCCACGATGGCCTCGCGCGGTTCGCCGCGCGTGTTGAACGGAGTGATTCCCAAAAAGAGTACGACCGAGAGCAGGCAGAGCACGGTCAGCACGAGCGTGGAGCGTCGGTAGGATTCGTGAGACATGGGCTATGTTTTTAGAGACAGGTCCGGCAAAAGGGGCAAGTCTGCCAACCGGACGCAACAAAGTTAAGCAATATTCAGGAAACGGGCCGGGATGCGGGCGAAAAGGATGTCTGAACGGGATGGTTAGTGTTCATTTTTTCGTGATTAGTATTCATTTTTTCGGAATTATTCGTACCTTTGTTCTTCGTTACATGGCACATACATTTCTATTTCCCACACTTATGAACCCCTACCCCAAAGTCAGCATCATTACCATCGGCCGCAACAATCGTGAGGGCTACGCCCGCACGATAGCCTCCGTCGTGAAGCAGACTTGCCACGACTACGAATGGATAGTCATCGACGGCGCGTCGACGGACGGCAGCGTGGAGCTGCTGCGCGAGCACGAGGCGGAGATTACGCGCTTGGTGAGCGAACCGGATACGGGCATCTTCAACGCCATGAACAAGGGCATCGCCCTGGCGCGCGGAGAGTACTGCAACTTCATGAATTCGGGCGACACCTACCACGCCCCCGACGTGCTGGAGCGCGTCGTCCCCCGCCTGCAGGGCAAGGACTTCTACGTCGGTCACCAGGTGAGCCCGAACGGACGGCCGGCCTTCTGGCCCGCGCCGCGCGAGGTGACGGCCTACGCGCTGGTGAACAAGGCCCTGACCCACCAGGGAGCATTCATACGGACAGAGCTGCTGAAGGTCAGACCGTTCAATGAGAAATATACCCTCGTGGCAGACCGTGAGCAAATGGTGTACGAGATGCTGGTGGGCAACGCCAGCTACGAGCGTCTGGACTTCGTGGTCGCGGACTTCGACGGGACGGGCGTATCGGGCAACCCGGCCTTCAAGGCGCAGTACAACGCGCAATGGGACGACGCCCTCCACACCCTTTTCTCGCCGCGCGTGGCAGACTTGCTCTGTGGCGGAAGCCGCTTCCAGCGCAAGGTGCGCTACGCCCTGGAGAAGGAGAATCTGGCGGAAAGGGATTGGAAAATACTGCGCAACGCGCTGAAGGCTTTGCCCGGCGACCTGTGGAAAAGCCTGACGCGGCGGAAGAAGGGCTGAGGCGCGCTCAGCCCCGGAGGGCCTGCCGCAAGCGGCGGAGCAGACCGGGCGAGGCAGCGGAGAACTTGCGGGCAAAGAGGGCCGGGGCGTGCATCAGTTCGTCGAAATCGGCTTCCTGCCAGACGTAGGGCCGCCCGCGCTCCCAGTCGACGAGCCGCTGACTGCCGCGCGTGGGGTCGGCCGTGTCGTAGATGTTGCGGCGGAAAGGCGAGGCCCACACCAGCGTAGGCAGAAAAATCTCATCCGGAGCCAGCGTCATGCGGAACCGCCGCATGACATTTTTTTTCTCCTTTATGATATAGTCGCAACAAGGCTGCGTGAGGCTGGCCCAGTTGTACCCTTTGCGGAAATCGTAGTCGCGCCGGCGCTCCAGGTGAAGGACCTTCTGAAGGGCCAGAGCCACGTTGCGCACGGGGGCGGTCAGGGCGTGCGCGGCCGTTCCCTTGTCGCGCAGGTGGTGGGTGAAGAGGTAGTAGCGCCCTACGCGTCGCTCCAGGTCGCGGCGGTGTTCGGGCGAGTCCCAGTAGCCGACGAACTCCGTCCCGGCGTGGGCGTCGAAGAAGGCATGCAGCGCATCCTGCGACCGGAGGGGGAGGTCGACGCCCGAAAGAAGGTGGCAGTAGGCATAGGGGCCCCGCGCGGCGGCGGCTTCCAGCAGGCGGTACTCTACGGCCACCTGGCTCAGGTCGCCCCAGTAAACGGCGAGCGGGCGGTCCAGCAGACAGTAGCCGGCACGCGCAGGCTGCCAGGCGGCAAAGCGCGTCCGCAGGGCTACGGCGCGGCGGTCGATGTGGAGGTAGATGTCGTTGCGGGCGTCGTCGAGCAGTTCGAGCAACAGGGCCAGCACCTCGGGCTCGTTGTGGGCAATGATGAGAAACGCGTGCTTCATTTCACACCTAACTTTCGGAACATACGGGCCATAGCGTCGTCGGGCACGATGTAACCGTCGGCAGCCAGGCGGTCTGCGGCCGTCGCGCCGACCACTCGGCCATACTCCGCTTCGAGGGCACCCTGCTGATAGAGGGCGTAGAAGTAGCGCCAGTGGCGCCCGCCGTGGCGCCCGCGGTGCTGCTCCAGCTGTTTGCCGCCATTAATCATCTTGGCTATGAACTGGGCCTTGTCGCGTATGTTATAATGGTAGACGACGATGTCCGAAACGGCCGAGCGACGGGGAAACATCGCGACCTTGTGGTTCCCCATGGAGATTTGCAGGTAACCGGCCGCGCGGTGAGCCACCTTCTTGCCCTGCCGCCCGAAAATAGAGTAGCGCGACAGGTCATAGGCCTCGGGGGTCTCCACCGCCCGGACGGTGCGGTCCCACGTAGTCCAGGGGCGCCCCTCCTCGGGATAGACGTTGCGGACGGTACAGTCGAGCACGTTGGCCCGGGTGGCGCACATGGCGTCCTTCAGGCAGCCGCTCGGAGCATACCAGAACTCGTCCGCGTCCGCATTGATAACCCAGTCGGCACCATAGCGCGTCGCGGCCAGGCCTATCATGCGGTCCACCCAGGCTTTCTGCGCATAGTCTGTCGCAGGCTCGGAAATCACTTCCACTATCCAGCCCCGCTCGACGTAACGCCGCAGGATTTCCGGCGTACGGTCCGTCGAATTGTTGTCGGTCACAATGAAGGCGTCCACACCCATCGCCTTGTGGAAAATAAGGTTCTGCTCCAGGAGCTCTTCCTCATTTTTCACCAGGAGAGTCATGACGAGCCGCGGGTGCGGCGTGCGGGCCAGCGTCCGCGGCAGGGCGGCGACGGCGCGTAGCCATTTGACAAGCATCGGAGGGTTCATGGTTTTTCGGAAGGTTCGGGGAGGGTTACGGGAATAAGCAGCCAGTCGGCCGGACAGATGTAGGGCTGCTCGGAAACGGCCGACCAGCGCGCCGGAGCGACGACCACTTTATCGGGCCTGGGATTGAGCCACGCACCCCACCAGAAGAAGGTGCTGTTACAGATGATGTGGTGACGGCACTTACTCATGAGCATCATATCCTGCCAGCTGTCGGCTCCGTGGTTCCAGTTTATAAATACGGCGTTTTGGAGAGGCAGGTGCTCGGCTGCCCAGGCGATGTCGTCCGAGAAGACGTAGTAGTGCGGCGCCTCGACCCGTCGGCGCAGGGCCGCCACCGCGTCGCGGTAGTAGGTAAGGGAGCAGACGCAGCCCGTAGTCTGCCACGTGCCGGGCTTCAGGTAGTCGCCGCGGCGCACGTGGAGCGAGACGGCCGAAGCGTCGGCCTCGATCGTGGCCGCCATCTGCCGCGTACGCTCACAGGCCTTCCGCCCGTCGAAGGTAAAGGTGCGGCGCACGTCGTCTGTGATGCCGGCAAAATAGCGTTCGCTCTGATAGAATCCCTTAAAGTAGATCAGCGGCCAGATACGCCGCCGCTCGAACGCCCGTAGCGTCGTGAGGTCCTGCTTACGCTCCAGAATTGTTTTGAAAAAGAGAAATTCGACGACCTTTTTTGCCGTCTGGTTCATGCAAAACTCGTCGTCTGGCAGGTTAAAGACACGGTGCAGCTCGTAACCGTTGTGAACGCGGTAGTGCATCATGTCGGACAGGTCGATACGCGTCGTCGGAAATCGCCGTTTCATCTGCATGTAGAAGGCGTAGATAAACATCTGGTTGCCCAGGCCGCCTGTCATCTTAATCAGTCTCATGCCGTGCCGTATTATATTTTGTCATCAGTTGCAAGCAGGTGGCCGCGTCGAAGCCTCGCGCCGCCGCATATTCGTCCGCCATCGTGGCCAGCATCGCAGGCGTAGCGGGCAGGCGCTCAAAGTTCTTGCAGCCGGCCTCCAGACCCACGGCCCCGAAGCGTATGCGGTTCAGGTCGATCACCTCGATGCGTACGCCGCCGGCCTCGGGGCGGAACAAGATGTTGCCGCGCGAGTAGTCCTTGTGCAGGAGGCCGTTCTCGTGCATCCGTGCCGTGGTCCGCGCGATGGCTCGGAGGATGGCCTCCTCCTCGGGGAAGTGGCGCTTCGACAGGTCGGCGTAGGTGTACGGACACTCCGACGTCTGGCAAAGATAGTAACTCCGGCCGAAGAGCAGGCCGTTGCGCTCCGTGTAATAGGCCACGGGGCGCGGCGTCCCGATGCCCAGGCGCCGGAGCCGGAATGCGTACTCGTAGGACCGCCGCGCCTTCGACGGGCGCAGCAGGCCGTAGGCCACGCGGTTAACGAAGTTCGGAATGCGAAAGGCCTTGATCACCACGTCCACACCCGCCACCGTCGTGCGCCGTAGCTCGTTGCGCCCCTGGTGTACGACCGTCCCCTCACGGGCAAAGCGGCGGGGCAGCGTGGCTACGAATCCGCGCCACGCAGCCCCGTCGAAGGCCCGGTCCACCACGATGTGCCGCGGATGCCCCAGGCGGTAGAGGCGGTTCAACAGGCGCGACCAGCTGCGGTGGTAGCGCAGCGGGCCGCCCAGCTCGCGCTCGAAAAACTCCGGGTGGCGGCGGTTGAGCGTGTCGACGACGTGGCGCTTCATCAGCCGGTCCGAGGTGCGCTTCGACCCTTGGCGGATGCGGTAGTGCAACGCCACGTAGGGCAGGCGCCTCACCTCGCCGCCGTCCTTCAGCACGGCAATCCAGAACTCCCAGTCCTCGCGCGCCACAATCTCCTCGCAGTAACCGCCCACCCGCTCCCAGTCCGCACGGCGGTACATGGCGCAGGTGTCCATAATATTCTTCCGCGCCAGCAGGCGCAGCGAAAAGGGCGGCAGGGCCCATTCCCCCCGCCGGTCGCCGAAGAAGTCGGCCCGCGGGGCTACGACCTTCACCTCGGGAAAGGCATCAAGCACTGCGGCGGCGTCGCGCACAAAGGTCGGAACTATCAGGTTGTCCGCATCGACCGGCAGGACGTAGCGTCCCCGTGCCTCGGCCACCGCACGGTTACGGGCCGCGCAGACACCGGCATTCTCCTGGTGGAACACGCGCAGACGCTCGTCGCGGGCCGCATAGCGTTCGGCGACGCCCAGCGAGTTGTCCGTCGAACCGTCGTCGATGACGATGACCTCGAGCAACGGATAGTCCGACGCCAGCACCGAGTCGAGCGTGGCCGGCAAGTATTCCTCCATATTATATACGGGGATGACGACAGAGACAAGTGACTTGGAAGGGGCGTTCTCAATCATGGGAAAGGGAGGTTCAGGAATAAGGGGTTCGGGCACTCCGGTCGACGGGCCGCTCATATCTTGTCGAGCCCGCGGGTATATTTCAGCCAATAGTACTTCAGCGGATTCTTGTGCTTCAACTGTTTCCAGGGCCGGCTCTGGTGGGGCCGGTGCGTCACGGGCAGGTCGGCGAAGAGGTAGTTCGTCAGTCCGGCGTCGAGCGCCTCGTGCGAGATGGTCACGTCGTACCAGTGCTTGCTGTCGTCCAGGCGGTCGAAGTCCACGCGCCGCAACAGTTCGGGCGTCAGCAGAGAGCAGCAGAAGCTGCAATGCTTGCGCGTCGGCACCACCTGTCCCTCCAGCCCGCGGGCGTGTTCGTAGGGATAGTTCACCTCGCCCGCCTCGTTCACGGTGACGGCCGCCGCAATGCCGCAGTCCGGCCGGGCCGCCGCCCCGTCGTAGAGGCGTTGCAGCGTGTCGGGCCGCACGGTGACGTCGCTTTCCACGATACACACCGCGTCGCCCTGCTCCAGCGCCTCGCGGCGCACGTGGCGCAGGACGTAGAGATAGTTGGGCGACGGATGGTCCGTCAGGTCGCTCAGATGGACGAGCGTGAAGCCGAGCTCCTGCGCGGCCTGCTCCAGCCTGTGCGTGTTCTCGGGCGTACTGTTGTCGTTGAAGACGGTGTACGTGTGCGCCACCGTCAGGTCTGAGGCCAGAATGGCGCGGACCGTGTCGAGCGTTGCGTCGATAGCGTCCTTCACGGGAGTGATAATGTGCAGTCGCTTCATGTCGGTTTCCTGTTTCAAAAAGCAAAGATAGAAAAAGCCGGGCGGCAGGCCAAGCGAAACGGCCGATTTTCCACCGCCCGCCGGGCCGCATGGGCCTGCGCGGGAGCCGGAGCCGCGCCGGGAGCGTCACCGGCGGCGGGGCGGCGGCGATCCCGGCAGGCGGTCGGCCCCAAACGACGCCGCGCACCGGACCCTGGGCCCGATGCGCGGCGTTACGGTGGCGGCGGCGGTCAATGCTTCCAGCCGGCCGCCTCGGCGATGCGGAGCGGAATCTGCGTATTGTCCAGCTTCGCGGCAAACTTCTCGGCGCCGGCCCCTATGGCATAGACGGGCACGTAACCGTTGCTGTGCTCACCGCTCTGCCACCCGATGAGGGCGGCCTCGGCCATGACGTCGCGGGCCGTATTGGCCAGGTCGCTCAGGCTGGCGTAGTGGCCCTTCACCGTAGCGGCCTGTCCGCCGGAGAGGCGGTCGAAGGCCGCCTTCAAGCGGGCCGCCTGCTTGTCGGTCAGTTGCACGCGGTCCCAGAAGCCCCAGTTTTCCTGCAAGTCCTGGCGCACGACGTCCCACGTAAAGCCGTCGCCGCTTGTGCGCTGGAGCTCCTTCAAGTGGACCGTATAGGCTTCGGCGCTCATCTTTTGGCAACCGAGCAGCTCGGTGTGGAGCTCGTAGGGGCCACGGCCCAGGGCGATGCCGCCCGTTTCGTGGTCCGCCGTGATGACAATCAGCGTCTCGTCGGGGTGTTGGCGGTAGAACTCATAAGCCACGCGCACGGCGTTGTCCAGGTCGACCACCTCGCGGAAGGCGGTCGCGGCGTCGTTCGAGTGGCACGCCCAGTCCACCTTGCCGCCCTCGAGCATGAAGAAGAAGCCGTCCTTCCCGGCGGCCGTGAGCTGGCTGATGCCGGCCCGGGCAATGTCCTGCAGGGTCAGGTCGTCCGCCGTGCGGTCTATGGCGTAGGGCACGGCCGTGCGGTCGCGGCGGCTGGCCTCCTCGGTCTGGAAGAGCACCACGCGGCCGGCGCCGGCGGCCTTGCGTTGGAACTCCGGGTAGCCGCGGACCACGGTGTAGCCCGTCCGGGCGCACTGCTCGTAGAGCGTGCCCGCCTGCGCGCTGTCCGGACCCACGGGCTCCAGGAAGTCGGAGCCGGCGTAGAAGTCATATCCGGCGGCTATCATCTGCCGGCCTATCTCGTAGTACATGCCGCGGTCGGGCACGTGGGCGTAGAAGGCGGCCGGCGTAGCATGGTCCACGGAGACCGTGGTCGAGACGCCGACGGCCGCGCCCGCAGCCTTGGCCCACTCGGCCACACTCGACACGTTTGTCTTCAAGTCGGCCAGCATGCCGAGCGTACCGTTGTGCGTTTTCTTCCCGGAGGAAAGCGCCGTCCCGGCCGCGGCCGAGTCGGTCACGCCGTTGGTGCCCGAGAAGGTCGTTACGCAACCGACGGCGGGAAACTGGGTGAAACAGAGCGGCACTACGCCGATGCGGCCCTCGAGCGCGGCCAGGTAGGTCTCCGTACCGTTCACCTGGTTCACGCCCATACCGTCGCCGATGAAGTAAAACACGTACTTGGCGCGGCCCGTAGCCAGCGCCGCGGCAGCCATCAGTGCGGCGGCCGCGAGAGTGAGGAATCTCTTCTTCATATAAATTAAGTATAGACTTTCCGCCTGCAAAATTAGGCAAATCCACGGAGGCGGTCCGCTCCGACTTGTTACTTTTTTGTGAACCGTATTTCCGCACACACGGGCCTTAGCCCCGTAAAAACTGGGCCTATTCCCGTAAAAACTGGCCTTAGC
>OHMX01000058.1_pt1 | contig 58489 bp, 34 predicted proteins | sample 1569471 | NCBI WGS metagenome assembly OHMX01 (sample SAMEA3879547, study PRJEB24766) | human gut metagenome | biome: human-associated habitat; feature: feces | place: USA | collected 1985/1987
GAGGTATTTCATCGTCAGGCGATATTGCGCCCAGTTCTGGAAGATTGCTCCGTTGCCGCCGTAAATGATGAGTTCGTGCGGATGTTGCGCCACGGCAGGGTTCAGGTTGTTCTGTATCATCAGCATGATTGCCGCCGCCTGGAGCGACTTGTGCGGGTATTCGTCAATCGGGCGTGCATACATCTCGTACCTCGGGCGGAAGCGGTACATGTAAATGCGGCCGTACTTCTCAAGCTCTTCGGCGAACTCAGGCGCCAATGTGGCATGGAATTTCTTGGGAAAATACCTCAAGGCGTTGCGCAACGCCAGCTTCTTTTCTTCTTTTGTAAGTATATCCTTGCGCTTAGGCGCATGGTTGATTTCGGTGTCATATGGCATCGGTTCCGGCAACATGTCGGGTATTCCCGCGCGAATGTCAGCTGCAAATTCTTCTTTTGTCATTGTATTTTGAATTTTGTAGTTAAAGGAGTTAAAGTAGTTAACGCTCCCTGCGGTCGCTAAGTAGTTAAAGTCATTACCCTTGTTGGGTGTTGTCTTGACATTATCTGAAAAGGTATTGACTTTAACTACTCTGACTACTCTAACTACTTTAACTACTTATTATTAATTATGAATTAACTTTTCCACTATCTCCATTACCTCGCGTTCAGCCTTATCGGCCTCAGCCATCAGGTTGTTGGCCTCGTTGATGAGGGCTTCTTCCTGCGCCTTGTCTTTTAAAGAAGAGGCGTTGATTTTGACGTTGAGGCCGGCTCCGAGCACTGCCGCGCGAGCAGCCAGGGCGCCGACGCCGGCGTCTGACACGCTGTTGGGATTGCCTGTCTCGGCCATCGCCTTGCAGATTTCGAATGCCTTGAACGATGCCTTCATCGTTTCGAGGGGTACCTGGGCGGCAAACAGCGTAGCCTTTTGTATGGCTTCGGAGCGCAGGCGCTTGTCTTCGTCAGTGTTCTTGGGCATTCCGAAGGCTGCCATTATGCGGTTGAAAGCCTCCGTATCCTCGTCGACGAGGTGCAGCAGCTCGGCTTCAAGCTCAACGCCTTTGTCCGCCCAACGGCTAAACTCCTCCCAACGGTCGTCCCATCCGGGCTTGTGTGCCGACAGGTTAGCCACCATTGTGCCTAACGCGGCGCCAAGAGCGCCCATGTAAGCGGCTACCGAACCACCGCCGGGAGCAGGCGACTCACGCAGTGTTTCGTCGGCAAACCCCTTAACGGTGAGTGCCGTCAGCTTGTCTGCGCCGTCCTTGCCGGCGTCGAGCAGGTATTCTATTACCTTCTCCTTAGGTTCAAACGGACGCAGGTCAGACAGTCCCATCGACTTTATGGCGATGTCGAGAATATCCTCCTTGGGTATTCCCGTAGAGCGGTGTTGCTTGCGCAGGAAGTGCTTGCCGGCGTCAATCAGCGCGCGTTCGGGCACCAATCCTACAATCTCCGTGCCCGTAACACGCACTCCGCGGGCCTCAGCACAGCGGCACACTTCGTCGAAAGCGGCGTGCAGCGGGGTTGCGTTGATGTCGGTGATGTTCATCGAAACCTGCGCAATGCCGTATTCCTTGATGTACCATCCGATAGCTTTCGTGCCCTTGAGCGTGCCCGGAATCATCACGGGTTTGCCGTTCTCGTCGCGGCGAATCTCGCCCGTTATGGGGTTGCCGATACGTTCAGGACGGCCCTTTTCGCGCACGTCGAATGCTATGGCGTTGGCGCGTCGTGTTGATGTAGTGTTGAGATTGAAGTTTACGGCGATAAGGAAGTCGCGCGCGCCGACTACCGTGCAGCCCGTGCGTGCTATGCTCTCGTCGTAAGGACGTGCGCCGAAGTCAGGAGCCTTGGCCGGGTCTGCCAGCTTCTCAGGTATCGCCTCATACTCGCCCGCGCGGCATACGGCCAGGTTGCGGCGCTCCGGCGTAAAGGCAGCCGCCTCGTAGCAATAGGTCGGGATGTGCAGTTCGTCGGCGATGCGCTCGGCCAGCTTGCGCGACAGCGCGGCGCACTCCTCGAGCGTGATGCCCGCGATGGGGATCAGCGGCAGCACGTCGGTGGCGCCCATGCGGGGATGCGCCCCCTTGTGCTTGCGCATGTCGATCAGCTCGGCAGCGCGCTTCACGCCCTGGAACGCCGCCTCGACGACCGCCTCGGGCGACCCGACGAAGGTCACGACCGTGCGGTTGGTCGCCTCGCCCGGATCGACGTCGAGCAGCTTGACCCCTCCGGCGGCCTCGATCGCCTCGGTAATCTGCGCAATGACATGCTTGTCGCGGCCCTCACTGAAGTTGGGGACACACTCTACGATTCGTTTTTCCATAGGATTGGTCGGTTATTGGATTTCACTGCTTCAAATATAGCGAAAATCCGCAACAAAACATAAAAAACCGTAACGAAAAAAGCGTCTGACGCACAAAACAGAAAGCCCGCCGCACGAAGCGGCGGGCCGAGATGCAGCCGGAGGCGGGACGGGTCACCTGCCGATGGTCAGGACCATGCCGCCCGTCACCCAGAGACCCGGCAGGCGGATGCCTCCCAGGTCGAAGTGGCGCGAGTCGGTGATGTTCGTGGCGTCGACATAGAGCCGGCAGATGCCCTTCTCCCACTGCAGACGTCCGTCGAGCAGGAAGCAGGGCTCGAAGTCGCGCGTCTCCGTAACCGACGAGTCGTTCACGACGGGATAGTACGTGTAGCTGCCGTTGCGGTCGGCGAGCGTACCCGTGAGCGAGAGCGTCACGCGCCGCAAGAGGCGCAGCTCGACGAGCGCCGATGCCTTATGTCGCAGGAAGTCCATGGCGCTCTTGGCGATGATGTCCGTGTTGCGGTCGGTCGTCACCCAGGCATACGAGAGCGTGACGCGGCGCAGGAAGCCCTCTGCGGCCGCATAGCCGCCCGTCACTTCGATGCCGTAGGTATCGAGCTTGCTCGTCTGCTCCGAATGCCACTTGTTGCCCAACTCCTCGCGCCAGACCCAGTCGATGATGTCGCGCCCGGCACGGTAGTAGCCGTTGAGCGAGGCGCTCCAGCGGCCGCGGGTGTATTCGGCCCCGACGCGGCACGTGACGGCCCGCTCGGGCGTCAGGTCGAGGTTGTTGATCTGCGCGGGCGACGAGTAGTAGAGGTCCGTGAAGGTCGGCAGGCGCATCGACTGCCATGCCCCGGCACTTACGCGCCACCCGCCGCCGGGCCGGTAGCCCGCCGAGAGGCTCCACAGCGCCGACCGCCCGTAGGGCGTCAGGCTCACACCGCCCGAGAGCGCCGCATCGAAACGCGCCCACTGCTTCGCGTGCCGCACGTAGAGGTTGCCCGTGTGGCGTGCCGTGGCGTGGGTGTACTCGCCGTGGGGATGCCGCAGCTCCTCGCCGAGGTTCGTGCTGTAGATGTGGTTGTAGGCATAGTCGCCGCCAAGTGTCGTCACGCCGCCCGCCCACGCGCAGTCGGCCGAGAACCGGGCACCCGCGTTGTCCGTGTTGTGACGGTTCAGCGCCGTACCCCGCGTCCAGTCGTAGCGGTCGAAATTCTTGCGGTAGCTCGCCGCAGCCGTGAGCGAGAAGCGCCCCAGACGCTTCAGCCAGCGCAGCGATGCCAGCGCCGTGGAGGTCGCCTCCCACTGGTCGGGGTTGTAGGCGGCATAAAAGCCGTTCGACCCGAAGGCACGGTTCTGGTAGCCGGCCTGAAGGTCGAAAAAGCCCGCATGCTCGGCCTCGTAGGTGGCCCGCACATAGGCGTTGTAGGTATCAAAATCGGTATTGTGGCGGTAGCCGTCGCTGCGGCGGTACGACGCGGCGCCGAGCACCGCAAGGCGGCCCGACGTCACGGCGCCCGAGAGGTTGGCATAGGCGTAGCCGTACTGTCCGCCCGCCCCCTCGAAACGCAGGTAGGTCGGGCGCAGCGGCGCCGTGCGGATGTTCACCGCCCCGGCGTAGGCGCCGACACCCGGCACGCCGTCGAGCAGCTCGATACCCGCCACACAGTCGAGGTCGACGGGCAGCGAGTGGGACTGGTGGCCCGTGCGGGCGTCCGTAAAGTCAATACCGTTCAGGAGGACCATGGTCTGGTCGAAAGAGCCTCCCCGGATGGAGATGTCGGCCTGCATGCCCTTGCTTCCGCGCTCGCGCAGATCGACCGACGGCGCGAGGCGCAGGGCGGCCTCCAGCGTCTGGAGGGGCGCCGCGGCCTGGGCCTTCCGGTCGAAAAGCGGAGTTTGCATCTGCACGGTCCGCGTCGGGGCGGATTGTCGCCCCGAAATGCCGACCTCACGTATGCGCAGCGTCTTCATGACGGCGGACGTGTCGGCCGGTTGCGCGGATGCACCGCACGGTGCAAGCAGCAGGATCGACATCCCGACGCAGAGCACCCCGATGGTCACGCAGCGGTGCATGCTCGCAAAGGCCGACCAGCCCTTGCGGTCCCAGCGCCGCCAGCGCCCGCCTGCGGGGAGCCGTTTTGTCTGGATGTGTTCCATAGTGTTTGAAATTTGGGTTAGGTAAAAAATTCAGCGGTTCGGAACACGTCCGGCTGCACGCCGCGTTCCAAACCGCTGCAAAGATAGCACTTTCAACGAAGAGACCAAGCGTCTCCCCGGAAATCGGGCCCCCGCTATGCGAACAGGGCGCTCACGCGGGCCGCCACATCGTCCGGATCGGGCTCCAGCGGGAAGACATGGCTCGGCTGGAGGTACCACAGCTCCTTCTCGGCCTTGAAGTGCTCCTCGCCGCCGCCCGTGATGTTGAGCATCACCGTGGCATCCTTCTCGACCTTGCCGTCGGCCACGGCCTTGATGAGCGAAGCCAGCGCCACACCCGCCGCCGAGTAGATGTCGACCCCCTCCAGCTCCTTGAAGAGCTTGCGGGCCTTGCGGGCCTGGGCATTCGTCGCCACGAACATCTCGCCGTTCGTGGCCTTCAGCGCGTCGTAGAGGCCTCCGGCCAGTCCGTAGGGAGGCCGGCGGTTCGAGAGCACCTTGGCGTCGATAATCTCCGCGTCGCGGCGCGCCTTGTCGTCGTCATAGGGCAGCATCTTGCGCGAATCGGCGCGCCAGGCGTCGTACATCGGCACGAACGGGGCATTCTGCGCCACCATCAGCTTCATCGTGTTGCTGCCGAAACGGCCGTCCTCGATGAGGCGCATGTTGGCCTCCCAGGCAGCAATGGCACCCGTGCCGCTGCCCACGGCCTGGAAATAGTAGTCCGGAATGCGGCCGATCGTCGTCACGGCCGAGAGCACCGTGCAGGCCATGCCGTCGCGGCGCGCGATGTTCTTCGCTCCGCCCTCGGCATAGAAGCCCGGCGTCTTGAGGGCGATGTCGCTCAGGTGGATGGCATCGAAGTAGTCGCCGCCCTTCTCGCACGAGATGAGCTTCACGCAGGGATTCAGCGGCTCCTCGAACCACAGGGCGCCGATGTTGTCATAGGGTACCGACAGCAGCAGCTTGATGTTATTGTCGGAGCAGACCTTGGCGAAGGCGCGGGCCGTATTGCCGGCCGACGCAACCACCAGCACGCGCTGCTCGTCCTCGGCCGTGCGGCCGCAGACCGTGTAGGCCTCGGTCTCCTTGAACGAGCAGGTCGTCATCGTCGCCCCGATGGCCGGATAGTAGCCGTTGAAGGTGATCCACAGATTCTCCAGTCCGAGGTGTGCGGCCAGCCCCTTGCTGCGGTAGGTCACGGGGGCCGACGACCCCTTCAGGATGCGACGCACGGGCATCCAGTCGCAGAAGCGGTAGAGGCCCCACTCGGCGGGTTTCACTTCGAGCTGCCTGCGGGCATAGCGTGCGCGCACGAGCGACGGCGTCTTGCACTGCGGATCGGCGAGCGTCCAGCCCTCGTCGGGAAATTCACGTCCCGTGGCCACGCACTCGAGCGTATAGGAGGTAGGTTCAAATTTTTCCATCTATTCTGTTTGTGTTGCGATTTGTTTGCGGTTATGACATGCGGTTTTTGAAGTCTTCGTATCCGAATGCGCGGATGAGGTCGATACGGCCGTCGCGGCGCGCAATGACGATCGAGGGGTGGGCCACACCGTTGAACATCGTCGTCTTGACCATCGTGTAGTGGATCATGTCCTCGAAGACGATGCGCTCGCCCACCTTCAGGTCGTGGTCGAAGGCCCAGTCGCCGCAGTAGTCGCCGGCCAGGCAGCTCGTGCCGCCCATGCGCCAGCGCTTCTCGCCCGCGGCGGGCTCGTGCGCCCCGACGATCGCGGGCTTGTAGGGCATTTCGAGGCAGTCGGGCATGTGGCAGGCAAACGAGACGTCGAGCATGGCCGTCGTCACGCCGCCGTTCTCGACGATGTCCTCCACGGTCGAGACGAGGTATCCCGTGCGCCAGGTGAAGGCGCTGCCCGGTTCGAGAATGAGCCGCAGGTGGGGATGGCGCGCCTTGAACTCGCGCAGCAGGGCGATCAGCGCGTCGCAGTCGTACCACGAGGCGGTCATCAGGTGGCCGCCGCCCATGTTGAGCCACTGCACGCGGTCGAGGTACTCGCCGAAGTGGCGCTCGACGGCTTCGAGTGCCAGGCGCAGATGCTCGGGGCGCGATTCGCACAGCACGTGGAAGTGCAGCCCTTCGATGCCGGCGGGCAGACCGCCGTGCGCCGCCAGCTGCGCGGCCGTGACGCCGAGGCGCGAACCGGCCACACACGGGTTGTAGAGGTCCGTCTCGACGGGCGAGTACCCGGGATTGATGCGCAGGCCGCACGAAATGCCGCGCAGAATGGCCATCGGCGCGAAACGCTCGTACTGCGCCAGGGAGTTGAAAGTGATATGGTTGCTGCAGCGCAGAATCTCCTCGATGTTGCGGTCCGTGTAGACGGGGGCGTAGGTGTGCGCCATGCATCCGAACTCCTCGAGCACGAGGCGTACCTCGGCGGCCGAAGAGGCGGTGGCACCGTCGGAATGGCGGGCCAGTTCGGGGAAGATGCTCCACATGGCGCAGGCCTTCAGGGCGACGATGATCTCAGCGCCCGACTCGCGGCGCACGCGGTCGATCAGGGCGAGATTCGCGTCGAGCAGCCTCTCGTCAAGCACGTAGCTCGGCGAAGGTACGGTCTGGAAATCAATCATCGGGATGCTTTCATTCAAAACGGATACAAAATTAACAATTTCGTCGCGAATCCCGTTCCGCGTGCGTCGGAAATTCGGATAAATACGCATTTATACTTACCCGGTCCGCCCTACCCTCCTCCGGCAGCCGCGGCAGAGGGCTCCCGGCCGCCTCAAGAGACGCCGTGCAGGGCTCCCGGCCGTTCAAAGAGGCGCCGCGGAGAGTTCCCGGCCACGCGCCGGGCCCTGCGGCGGGGCGCCGGTCCCTACTCCGCCTCGGTGAAGGTGACACCCTGCAGCGCATCGTCCGAATAGACATGCAGGCTGTGGCCGGTCTCGCTCAGACAGGTGATCCGATGCAGGTGGTTGTCGAAACGCCCCGGCGCCCCGACGGCAAAGAGGCACTCGCGTCGGTCGATGATCCGCTCGCCGACGCGGCGGGCCGTCCGGTCGGTCACCGGCTCGAAGATCTCGACGCGGAACACCCCGTCGGCAAAGTGGTAGCCCGCAAAGGCCGGATGTCCGTGAATGGTCGTCGCATTGCCGCGCTTCCAGCTCATCACGAGCGCCTCCCAGTGCGTGCGGGGGCAGCGCCCGAGGTAGCTCCGCACATAGCTGCGGTCGGAGTAGCGGTCGAACGACCCGAGCGGGTGGGTCTCGAGCCACGGCATCACATAGTCGCGGATCCGCTCGCCCGTCGCGGGGCCCAGCGGGGCGGCGGTGGCGAGGGTCAGCAGTTCATCGAAAAAGGTCCCGTAGTCGGCGCGCGTGTCGCACGGTTCATCGTAACGGGCAGCCAGCGTGACAGTCTCTTCTGATCGCATGTTCGGGCAGTATTTCTCTTTTGAGGATAAAGGTAGCGGATTTTCCCGTTCCGGCGGTCAGTAGAAATACCTAAATTCGGGTGCGGCCCGCCTTCAGGGGGCCTTCCTACGCCCCGCACGGCACAAAAAAACGGACGGCCCCTGTGGGACCGTCCGCATATCGGACAACGATCTGCCGGAAGTTTCCTGCTCCGCTGCCCTCTCCGAATCCGGAGGCGGGATACCGGGAGGTGCAGGAAATCCGACGGCAGCGACGTCACACCTCGATGTCGACGTCGAACAGCTCGTGCCACGGGAGCCCCTGCTCGCCCAACTCCGCGAGGAACGGATCGGGATCGAACTCCTCGACGTTGAAGACGCCGGCTCCGCGCCACAGCCCCTTGGCCCACATGGCGGCACCCAGCGCCGCGGGCACGCCCGTCGTGAACGACACGGCCTGCGTACCGGTCTCCTTGTAGGCCTGTTCGTGGTCGCAGTTGTTGTAGATATAGTAGGTGTGCTCCTTGCCGTCCTTCACACCGCGGATGCGGCAGCCGATCGAGGTCTGACCGTGGTAGTTGGCCCCCAGCGACTTGGGATCGGGCAGCACGGCCTTCAGGAACTGGATCGGCACGATCTCGACGCCGTTGTAGAGGATCGGGTCGATGCGGGCCATGCCGATGTCCTGAATGACGCGCAGGTGCGTGAGGTACTCCTTGCCGAAGGTCATCCAGAAGCGGGCGCGCTTGATCGTCGGATAGTTCTTCACGAGCGATTCGAGCTCCTCGTGGTAGATGACGTAGGACTCGCGCTCGCCGATGCCGGGATAGTGCAGCGGGCGGTGAATCTCGTGGGGTTCGGTCACGATCCACTGACCGTTTTCGTAGTAGCGGCCCTTCTGCGTCACCTCGCGGATGTTGATCTCGGGGTTGAAGTTCGTGGCGAAGGCCATGCCGTGGTTGCCGGCGTTGCAGTCCACGATGTCGAGGTAATGGATCTCGTCGAAGTGGTGCTTGGCGGCATAGGCCGTGAAGATGGCCGTCACGCCCGGATCGAATCCGCAGCCGAGGATCGCCGTGAGGCCCGCCGCCTTGAAGCGGTCCTGATAGGCCCACTGCCACGAATATTCAAAGTGCGCCTCGTCGCGGGGCTCGTAGTTGGCCGTGTCGAGGTAGTTGCAGCCGCACTCGAGGCAGGCGTCCATGATCGTGAGGTCCTGATACGGCAGGGCGACGTTGACGACGATGTCGGGCTTGAAGGCGCGGAACAGCTCGCACAGCGCCGGCACGTTGTCGGCATCGACCTCGGCGGTCTTCACGCGGTTGCCGCCGATGGCGGCCGCCACGGCGTCGCATTTGGATTTGGTACGGCTGGCCAACATCACGTCCGTGAAGACGGGATTGGCGGCAATCTTCTGGGTCACGACCGTTCCGACGCCACCCGCACCGATGATAAGGGCTCTACACATAGGTATGAGAATTAATGGTTCAGTTTACGCATTTGCGCATTGCGCATACAAAAATATCGTTTTATTTCGGCAATCCAAAATCCCGGGGAAAAATTTGCGGCGCGAAGCCCCGTCGTCCATCATGGGACCCACGGCGGGAGTCATTCCGGGTTAAAGGTGTTTGTACGTGGGCAGAATAATGCGTCAATTTAATGTCCTTCAGAAAAAGCCAGGCAAGGCTTATTGAGTGCAAATTCCCGACTTGGAAAACGTAAGGTGAAACCCGTCATTGCACGAGGCGATTCTTAAAACCTGCACTTCTCTTTGGCCATATGTGCCTAACTCGGATGGTTTGGGTGCTCCGAAATCATAGTCATAATCGAATAACAGCGGATACAGGCCCTTGTTTATTACAGCATATCTGTTTGTAACCTGCTGCCAATAAGGAGTTATGTTTTTATTGTCAGTGCTGCATGAATTCACGTATATCTCATATGTACCATCTTCATTTTTATACAGTGTAAGGATGAATTGAAGGTCGTTTTTATTCGGAAAACTTTCAATATATTGATCAATGGACACCTCTACATCGTCTGGAAATACATACAGTATTTTATTGTCAGGTGCGGACTGAGCAAAGCCCGAAAGGACAAAGAATGCCAGGATTACCGATATACACTTTTTCATAATCATTTATAATTTGGTTTTGCTTCTACCCCATATTTCCATAGCTTGTTGACCCATTAGAATTGTTTGTGTAGTGCCGATTTTATGTTGAATGGATCCGTCCAGATTGGCTCGATGAATATTGGCAGGAGAGTCTTGTCTCCCATTCCGGGCATCTACACCAATAGGAATAAAGTCGCAGTCTGTACACGTAGAGATGACGTTGTCTTTTGTGTTACTTTATTGGCCTTCATCTTCAAAAAACTGTAGTATTCACCCATGCGTTTTCCGTCGGGATCGATAAATCGTATGGGATTATTCAAAGCATACGCATACGAAGAAACTGAATGATAGGCGTGTGTCAAATTTAAAGAAAAAAGAGTAAATGCGCAAGCAAATACCTCTCGGCTCGTTTTTTTGACCTCATAGCAGAATTTCTTTTAACAGTAAATGTTTATAAGAATTTTATAAGACGTGAAACTCCTGTAAACTACGCTTTTGCAGCATATAGCGTGTTATATTCAGTCGGATGACAGGCTTCTTAATGTATACCCTAATGTATACCCTGCGCCCGAGAAAGGGCGTATTTTAAGGTTCAAAACGAGGATTCGGGAAGGGCAGAAAAGCAAAAAGAGTTGACAATCGACAGATTATCAACCCTTTTCTGGTGAACCCGCTGGGGCTCGAACCCAGGACCCCAACATTAAAAGTGTTGTGCTCTACCTGCTGAGCTACGGATTCTCCGGTACCATCACGGCACAAACCGTTTTGGTGGTGCAAATGTACGGAATATATTTGAAAATGCAATATCCGAAGGCTTTTTTTTCGTGCGAAGCGCCGTATGGATTCTTTTTTCGATCCTGCCCGTCCTGCCATCGCTCCTGCAGCACGCTCTTTGGTCACTGCGGCCCTGTCAAACTCCACCCATTACAAACTCCGCACGGGATGCATCGATAATCGGGACGAAAGCCCAACTCCGGAATCCCTGAAATGCAACCGGATGGCTGCGGCTGCGGGCAACGAGGCTGCGAACGGCCACAAAAAAAGACGGGACCCGCTTGTGGCAGGTCCCGAAAGTTCATAATGTTGCAAGACTGACAGCACCTCCCTTCTCACGTATCGGGAACGAGGTTCTTCCTTTTTTAAACAGATGACAGGAGGCCTACTCACGCAGGCCTCCTGTCGTAAAATTCAATAACGGCATTTGCGCTGAAAGTGTACACAGGGAATCGAATCCCAATTCACAGGTGTATCCGGATGGGGGACCACAGCGTTCGGTCCGGATACATTACATAATGGGCCTGGGATACATATATTTCCATTTATTACGGATTTTCACCTTCACGAAACCATCGGCAACAAGGTCATCAGAAGCGGGCCCCAGGCCCGGAGGGCCTATGTAGATCAACTTATCCTCGGTTTGCAAATAAACCAGTTCATCCAAATCATCAAATCCCCCCTTCTCATTCAAGGCTGCATATAAACGGGAAATATTACTTCTCACAAACACAGAATCTTCCCGGCCCTTATAGAATCGGGGATAGCAATACAGCGTATCCTGACTCGTTCGACAAAGCCCGAATTCAACACAATACCTGTCATCGACATGCATATAGATCCCGTTTCGCCGATCAACATAAAAATAGTAACAATCCATATAATTGCCACCGGAACTCCAGGACCTTAGGGTATACAAATCCATCTTGGGCTGTTCGAGGTTGCAGAACTCCTCCCGGGACAACCTGGAACGTCGTCTGGGATCGGGGTGGTGAGGGACATAGGATGCACACGAAACCATACATAATGTCACCAAACAGATACAGACAAAATTTTTCATGATCCGGTTTATTTATAGGTTATACCATTCAGCCTGAATATGTCTTTTCTGGCCTGCATCCCCGGCATTGCGTATTTGTTGATTTTCCCCTGCACGGACGGTTTTAAATTGAGGATTTCATAGATCTCTGGATCTGGCAATGCCGGTCCTCCAAAAACAGCTCCACGGCGAAACGCAGCCTCTTCATCGAATATGTCATAATATAATCCACCGCGATGAAACAAACCGATAGAAAAGCCATCATCACATGTAGATGCTCCAAAACTAAACTCCGATGTTTCGAACTGATACGCATGTTTCAATTCATGAGCTACTGCGGCATTTCTACTATAGGAGCCGCTATATAACAGTATTGTAACCGCATCTGTTTTTTCCGCGTAGACTGTCTCTGCATGCCAATCTTTAGTCCTATTCAATTCTACAATATCATACAACTGACTTGACTCCCGAAGAACATCTATTTCTGCCCGCATCGCTGCAATTTCCTTATTATCAGATTCTATTCGGGCTATTCTTTTGTTTGTTCTTCTCACCGCTCCTTCGCTTAGACCGCCAGCATCAATTTTTGCCTGCAAAGCTTGAATCCGATTATTATTTCGCTGTTCTATCTCTGCCGCTTCAACCATTATGTTATTAATATATTTATCTAATGCTTGCGACACCTTCATCCCGTTGGGATCGACATGCTTGATCGGATTGCCGGCGCAATATGCGTAAGGCGCCAAAGCGTAATACTTCTCGGACAGAGGATCGATGCCGCCCCAGATACCATACCGGGGAAGGTAGAGACGCGCTCCGAAGTCGTAAATTTCCAGATCACTCAGATTGGAAAGCAATTCCTTGCCCGAGAAGCGGAATTCCGTAGTGCTGGTCGGCGAATCGGAATCGGAATCCTCCAGTCCATAAGCCAGATAATCGAAAGTGGCATTTACGGTCTCGCCATCGGGACCGATAATCATACGCGTACTGCCCAAATGATCGGTCAGATAATAGTGCGGCTCATAGCCGTTCGACGTCTTGACAATCCGACCGGCAGAGAACGGCAGGCTCTCAACCTCCGCTTCGCCGTCGCGTACGGCATATCGCACAGCCCCGACATACATATATCCGTTACCGGAAGCATCCAAAGCGGAATATTTCGTTCCGTCGGCGAAGTATTTGAACGACATGGCCATAGTATCCGCACGATGGATTTCTTCAGGCAAGTTAAGATAATTATAGCGAAAATCCAAATTCCGCTCTCCCCGAAGTGCAACCAGGTTGCCGGAATTGTCATAGGAAAAGGTTGTCAGAACCGGATCGGAAGGTGTACTGCTCCCTGGAAAACCGGACTGGCTCTCAACGGTTTCGGATGATGAAACAAGCCGGTTCCCGTTGTGAGAACGTACATACGCCCGCGACTCTCGAAGCGGTTTCACCCGTTCAAAAGAGAGGATATTACCATTGTGATCATAAACAATACCTTGTTCGCTATATGAATAATCTACTCTCGGGCTATTCACATTGGATGTGGATGACGTCGAATTGACAAGGCGATCCAACGCATCATAGGCATAGGTCTTACTCGTAGTCAGATTATTGGGCAAACGCTCTGTAATCTCGGATATGTTTCCGGAATAACAGGGTGTTGCAGACACCGCATCATAATAACGCAATTGCGTTTCAAATTTGACCCACGGATCGAATATCCCGCTCCCCGGAAGAATAACAGCTCTGTCGATCGGCACGATGGAAACATTCATCAATTCGGCCGTGCGTTTTTTCGTCAACCAGCCCTGTATGTTGTAACTGTACTGCGTAGACAGAGAATCAAACGTCACACACCGAATCCGTCCCATATCGTCGTAGTCATTTGATACGGAAGAGATCTCTGAACCATCGACCCAGATACGCTCGTCGATCACACGACCATGTGCATCGTAAGAATAGAAATAACGGATATCGGCCGTTTCATCTCCCACCTGATGCTGTTCTGCCCGGGCAAGCAGGTTGCCTGCATAGTCATATTTGTTGCTTGTACGCAGCAGACCACCATCGGAACGAGTTTCGATGGTTTGCACCACCCTGCCCCGCGGGTCGTAATAAAACGTGCGATTTACGGCAGGAGAGGTTCCGATCTCTTCGCTGCTCTCGGGATCATAAATCGGATAAATCTGTTCATGCGTCATCAAACCCCGAAGTTTGACCGAACAATCGGACAGAGACACGATGCTGTCCACCGGGACAAACGAATGAGTACCGAACTCCAATGTCGAAGTATTGTAGCTATCATAATAACTGACATGCGTATTTCGGTTCATCAGTCCGCCTACGCGCAACTGAAAAGTGTAAGACCGGACAAGGCGTCCCAACGAATCATAGACATGGTTAAGCGACAAGCCGTGATCCTGCATATCAGAGGTAATCGTCCTGATAATACGATCGTACTGATCGTAAAAATAACTTTCCTTGTTACTTCTGCCCGGAATATACTTCGCCCCCAATCGTCCCTTCGCATCATATACATATCTATAGCAGTAATGGAACGCCAGAGAATCTGTTAATCCATAAATTCCATCAGACTGAAGGCGACGGCTACCCTCCGGAGAAACGACCCAACGCAGACGGCCGATTATATCGTACACGTAATAGGTGTCTATTCGTGCCGTATCCCCGAGATAACGCCGCGTAAGCAGCGTATTGCCGTCACTGTCGGCAAACTCTTCACTTATATGGCCATCCTCGTTCGTTATTCTCGACTTGCTCAAAGTGTTTTTTCCACAGTATCCGTTGACAACGAGTCGATTGCTGTTGTCTACGGAAAGGTTGAATATCTGATCGGAGTCAACATTCGTTCCATAGTCATAAACAACATAATGATCCTTATTTTTCTGATATTCGCTTCCAGGCTGGAATGTCTTGACAACACGATTCAATGGAGACTCGTCGTACTCGCTGAACACATAGGGATAACAAGATTCCGTCGTATTGTATTTTGACATATAATAGTTATCCGACCGGTACTCCGTATTGCGTACATAAGCTCCGCCATTATCAGCTGCAGCAAACGGCAGGCAACTCTTCTCCTCCAGACCTTTCAGGTTATACAGAATCGGCTGAACCAGATCGGCATCAGCCATCGCAGCACCGATATCGACTCCTTGTAAAGGACGACCGAGACCATCGTAATAGGTCCGGCTTTCGACATATGCACTACCCACTGAATCTCTTGCAGTCCGGGTCGATATATAGACCGGATCGGTCAGACTGTAACATACGAAATTTGAATAACGCACGTCATCACCATCCGAAGAACTTGCCTTACGTCGATAATAAGTAGTTACTTGTGGTTTTGCCATCTGAACAGATAATTGCGCCCCTGAAAATTGGGTCCAGACAGTTAAATCCTCGGATTTTTCCCACGACAGATTTGCAATTGGGACCGATGGCGTTCTTTCATTAACCAAATTGATATATGCATCTTCCTCATTGTATTCCAGTCTGATAATTCCGGCATTCAGGGCAGCTTGGATCTCAACGGTATTGGAGTATGCACTCAAATCGCCACAAATTGCCTTACGACGATACTCCACATTTTGATATCCGATTTTATCCGGATTACAAAATTCGTCAGTTTTATTAGGCAAAACGGTCCATGATCCCGAATTTTCTTTTTTCTCCCATACATAGGAGATCTCTCCATCGGCAACGGCCGGAGCGATCGAAACGATGCGATCAGGATAGGTTCCAGCCTCATAATATTTATCGGAAGCCTGAATGATGCCGCCATATATACCACCAATAGGAGCATATCGATACGAAAGAGTCAGCATGCACGATACATTATTATTCGCAAACGTATCTGACACAACACATGACAAAGATACAACCCCATTGATTGCCGATGTGGTGTCTTGAGGTTTGAAGTACAAAAAACATTGATGCGTATACTGAAAATCGATATGGTCCACATAACCGGCCGTATCATGCATTTGATTGACATGAACTACGCCGTAGGGTGAGAGCATACCATGCGGCAAAGAGGTATCCTCGATACTGACGACAACCGTTCCCCCATTAGGATCGACAACAACACTGGCCGGCGTGATTGCAAACGTAGGACTCGCCCATACGGTCTTGCAATGGAAAACCGAACACAACAAACTGACAAACAAAACAATGTTGCGTAACATGACCTTCTGTTTCATTAATAAATGTTCGTATTCATGTGATATTCATATTCCTCCAGCACGCCCTCACCATCTTCGATCGAAATCAAACGGCCGAACGAATCATAATTATAAATGGTTTCACGTCCTGACGGATCCAGATGTCGAGTCAATCCAACGGCTGGTTCATAATAATAGATATTCCACAGTCCATTTTGCGCATTCATAATAGCGGCTTTCTGTTGATCCGTAACAGCGCCATCCAAAGGTGAATCGGAGTTAATGCCTAAAAGTTGTTTCAATGCCTGGTAAGTAACTCCAGTCGCCTTTACAATAGGATACAGGCCTCCATATCCCCACAGATACGAAGTAGTTATTCCCGATGCATCTTCAATCTGAACAGGATTACCCATTGAATCATAGGCATTGTACGACCTGATTCGTTTGAAATTTTCTGCATTGGATAACTGCGTCGAACTCCGGTACAATACAGGATTCTGCATTTGCATTACCTCAACCTGCGTCGGTTTTATCAAATTCTGATCCTGACTCCCGATCCGATCATATAATATTCGCTGTGCATCAATGAGATATTTTGCAGGGAGAATTATCCTGGGATCTTCATCCACCTTGTATTTACGATACAAAAGTGACATTATTATACCTTGATCTGCGTTGCTTTCCGGGTATACATCCGGATATTCATGAAGATAATCCGTATGTGTAGCGATTATGCGGCCATCAGGTCTGATGACTCTGGTCACCGAATCCTGACCATAGCGATTGTATTTAAAAACAGTTCGAGTAGACAATGAATCATTGCCCCAATAATCGGTCGTCATTGTACTGGTCGGGCGGCAATCTCCAATATAATTCATAGTCATATAGGCATATTGACCGCTCATCTTGACATATGTTGAATGTTCCCGGCCAACATCCTCATATTCCGTATACACTCTCCTTACTGCCTGTTTGTCTGAATTATAGTAGGTTATATGATTTATGCGACCTCGTTCGTTATGTCTCGAATTGGGCGCGCGTTGAATATTATCCAAAAAAACTGTATCAACACTGGAATTAGGCATATTCCACACTTTCTTACGCTGCTGGCCTTCGTAATCATCCGGATGAGATACATAGTCATTAAATCGATATTCTACAGAAGAACCGTCTGCATATATTTCAGAAACTGTACGATAGCCTATGTGGCTTTTGTCAAAGCTGTTGGCCGGAATATCCAAGTACGGATTCCAGCAATTATATTCTCCTACCCCATACGAATAGAATCGTGGAAAATAGGAGACAATTCCTCCCGAATACCTGAATTCCCGTGTCACATAGCCACCAAACCCGTCGTAGTCAGTAATCTTTTTTATTCTAACGCCTCCGGTCTCATCTGAATTCTCAAACAAGGCTGAATACGCATTCAATCTCGACAAATATGCATAATTCACATCGTAAGCCGGAGCAAAAAAATTATCTCCGACAAAATCATCCCTTATTTCCTGATCAGGAAGTTGTACGGATTTATTTTTCAGAACAATAGCATACGCTGTATTGGGTTCATATTCGAATGTCGTAAACCCTTGTGTCGGATATTGAATCTGCTGAAGACATCCTATCAGACTGTATCTCCAGTCCGGATTATGTGAATCATTCCCTTCGGCGATAGTTTCATCGTATTGATTCTCTGCTATGGTTGTTGACGCGATATTACTATAGGCATTACCCTTTCCGTTATAATATCCCCAGAAATCGACATCAGAAGTCGAGATTTCAGGATAAGGATACTCTTCATAATATGACATCTTGTAGGCCCCCAATCCCGATATATTTATTGCATCCAATATCAACCTTTGATCCTTTGTCCGATACGAAAACTTACAATTGCAGAGCTCTTCCAATTGCCCATTTTGAACCGATATTTCATCCAGTTGCTTCAGATACTGTGCAATATTTGCAAGTGCGCGGGCATCCTGAGTTGTAGGAGAGACCGTAGTAGCATCCTTACATGATTTCGTTGAATACGTTAAATTTACCACAAGATCATTCGCACCTGTCGTACCGTTTTTAACAATCACTTTTTTAAGATAGGATGTCTTTATGATGCTTGCCTGCCTGTATAAATTAGTTTTAGGATCGATCTCTCCAGGATTTCCACCAGTTCCTGGATCAGGACCAATTTGGACATAATTATTGGCTAAAGAAAAACTGGTGACATAGTACGGGCACGAGGTTGTTGAGTTAATATCGCCCAACGTAATTAAATTATACGAATCATACTCGAATAGCATCACCCTTCCGTTGGGAGCCGTTATCTTTTTCAAAAACCATGTTACCGTCGGCTGATCATTTTGGTTTTGTTTCTTGTAGTTTCCATATGAGGTGAAATTGCCAGGTATCTGCAATTCAACTCCGTTAGGAATATCATCATCGCCAAAGAAATAGCAATATCCATCTTCCGTCGTAATTGTAAAGCTTTTAATTCCTCTATAGCTCTCGATTTGACCATTATCTTTCTTATTATATTCTATTTTATACGTGCCATGACGACCGTTAGTGTTGAATACACATACTTCCCTCCGTCCATTATATACAAACGACCCGGAATGCCCCATAAAATTAAAATGATAAATATCAGATTCAGTCTCGACAAAGTTGACATTGTATCCAGGTATTCCGACATTGTAGTTTCCATTCGGTTGCTGTAGCACATCATCGTCGTCATAACTATTACGTCCCAATAAAAAGCCAAAATACTCTTGATCCGCTTTTTTTACCATATCATCCGGGAAACCTTTAATTTCTCGGGTAATAGAACCGCCACAATTCAAAAACCAGTTCAAGCCGAGAATTCCGGTTTGGCGTTGGGGCATGAACCCGGTAGAAGCATAGCCCGCCGAAATGGAAAACTGAAAATCATTATCGGCATAATCATAAATGGGGACATTCACTTGGGCCGTTCCCGTATAATAGTCCACCGGACTATTGCCATATTTAATAAAAGCCCACGTTTGAGGAGTTGGGATGTACCCCGATGTCTCTTCTTCTGACATTTCATCGTTTTGGGCAACACCAGGATGCAACGTACTCGCCAGCATCAAGGTCATCAGCAATTTCAAAAATCTGTTTCTCATAAATATTAAGTTTTTGATGGATAGGCAGATACTTTTGTATATGTACAAAGATACAGGGGTCTTGTAACCTTTCCAGCAAAAAACGCCTTAACACAAACACCGCATATTACTGATAATCTTACTATTAGCATACATACATCTTTCATTGACCTTACAGAACCTTTAACACCCGTGCACGCGATCAAAAACAACACACATCATGAAAAAATAACATATAATTTGGTAATACATTTTTTTTAATATTTTTGTCTATACAATAGAAACAGACATGCAGAAAGAATAAACACACATAAAATCAGGATTACCATCCAGTCTGTTTATTAAGATTCAAACGCCACAATAACTCGGATAAATAGACAGGTTGGGGACGTGAAATAACACGGCCCTATACTTGTTATTCGAGAAATTGTGGCAAATTTATTTGAATCTTGCAAGTGCGGGCCGTGTCTTCTAAAGGCTCGTATCTATGACAAACCTTTCATTCAGATCCAATGTACACTGACAAGCAATCGGTTATATCGACCGATTGTCACTATACGTGCACTGCAACACGCTTGCCACAAGATACAAATAATATTCAAAGAAGCAATATATAACAACCCATCTTCTAAACGCAACAAGATATGATTTGGACATGTATCATACTGGGATTCGTCTTTTCAAGCCTGTTGGCGATAATTGCATGGCAATTTGTCACAATCATGGCAAGTAAACGAATTGCATACAACCGATTGCAATTGCTGCGTCGCGTAATAGAGTATATGTATCTATACAAGGATCGCCCCATCGTATTTCTGCACAAGACACAAGAAGAACTTCAATACAAAAAACTCCTCAAATCGAACATTATTCCAATGCGCTCCCACCCTAAAAAGACTGAATCAACCACAATGGAGCTATTTATGTGCCGGTTGATTGACGCCGGATTCTCACGAAAAGAGGTCTGCGCCATATTCGACCTGAAAAATGTCAACTGTTTATACGTAAAATTCCATCGGGCAAAAAAGAAATTACAGAAATCAGGGATAGTAGTCAAATCCGATCAAGAATAATCTGAAATTTCATTCATATGCACCTCTTCCCGCGTGATTTCTCTCTGGAGCGAAAGGGAATGGAACGAACAAGACAGGTCAAAATAAGCGATTTAAGAGCAACTGATAGCATCTGCTCCTACACACGGTGGACATTTTATCAACACTACCCCATAATTCCTCCAAGAGAGAACATAGGCAGATACATGGCAATCAAGATGACAGCGACGAAAATTCCAACAAAAAATATCAATAGGGGTTCAAGCAAGGCCCCCATCCGGTGGACAACATGCTCAAGTTCGGACGTGAGAATTTCCGCCCGTTGCCGAAGCATATCCGAAAGGCGGCCTGTCTCTTCACCGACATGCACCAGAGCAAATAATTTCCGATCATATAAATGAGAAAAATCGGACAAACCTTTAGAGAAAGCATCCCCTCGTTCAAGCATTCGAGCAATATGAACAAAAGATTGCTTATAGGGCCAAAACTCTACAACCTCCCGAAGCATACCGACCGCAGCAAGCAAAGATATTCCCGATGATGTAAGCAAATGGAGCAACCTACAGATTTGCATCTCATAACTTTTGCGTATAACAGTGCCAACCAATGGAATACGCAGCCAAAGTGCGGCCAACACAGCTTGAACACGGGGCTGGTTTCTATTCACGTACCATAAAAATCCAATACCACAACCGGCAATGAGCATAATAACGGCATAGGAAGGAAATACCCGAGCAAGGGAGACAATCCGCTGTGTTAACATCGGCAATTCACTTCCCATGCGCATGTACACCTCAGCGAACATCGGGACGACAACTGCAAGCATAAATACAACAACAGCGACAGCAATCACAAGAATGATAATTGGATAACTAACGGCTGAAAAAATCATCTTCCTTTGGGAAGCGCGTTTGCGAAAATAATCACCGAGAAATTCGAGAGTTTCAGACAATCGTCCGGTTTCCTCTCCTATGCGTATTACCCCACACTCCAATCGTCGAAACGCACCACTGTGCTCCATAGACTGCCATAAGGAAGCTCCGCTGACAACTTCTCTATAAAGTCTATTCAACAGGGTTTTCTCCCTCGTATCGGATGCCTCATCTATCAACAGCTGGAATGCACATGAAAAGTCAAGTCCAGCTGTCAATAATGCATACAATTCAGAATAGAAAGCTTCCCGACGAGCATCGGACCACTTAACCCTAGTCATATCCATATCCCGATTCTATTTCTTCAATCGATATTCGATGCCGCTCCTGAGCAGGCGGGACGACAACAAATCTTACCTTCAATTCTGTTTTGAATCCGACCTCCAATGTATCGGCTTTTGACCCTGGTAACAAATGAAATACTATTACTCTTTGCATCAGCGTATCCGTAAATTCGTTTTCCTCATAAAGCAGCATCGAATCGCAATGCCTAAGATGAGCTTTTTTCCCGCTGTACCAGATTCGCAATATTGAGGAATCATCCGGATCAATCGCAATGCTGTCCAATATTGACATAAGTCTCTCCAACCGGAAATAACCGGTTCGTTCGTGTTCTGCCGCCAGCAAAGTCTCCGTCTGCCGAAGCTGTATTCTAAAATAAAGGCTCAGACCTTCCATAAAAGCAAACATAAGGATCCCCATCACCATCATCGCCACCAGAGTCTCAATCAGCGTGAAAGCCCGGATGAATCGATCCGCGTTGCCTACGACCGACCTCGAACATAAAAAAATCGTTATTCGGTCTTGTAAACGGGAACCAGTCGGTCTTGATTCAATATCCGTCATATTCTCTTTCATTTTCTTCTTTCCACAACCAGCTGGCGAACAACGTGTCTATTACAACCGACGATTCGCGTCCGAACCACAACAAGTTGCATGTCATTAAGATCTCGATACGGACAGGTGTATATCATCACTTTTCCCCAACCATAGAGTTCAACATATTCGCCATCGGGCCAGACTCCCGAGCCATACTCTTCCAATGCTCTTTCGACCCGATATTCCGCTTCGTTCAAGACCAGACCGACATCATTTCGTACAGCCAGTCGCGGAAGCATTCCGAGGGCCAAAACGAATATTGAAAGGAAAATTACTGAGGCTACAACAACCTCCACCAAAGTTGTTCCTTGAAATGTTTTCTGAAAGCAAACGCGATAATTCATATTATTTGAGCCTTGTAATCTCCCGCCTGTAAGTCAACCCCACGCCACAATCAACCGGCATGACGGTAATCGGATTCTCCAACAAAGTACAATCATAAAGCATGTTTTTATAATAACCTCTCGGTGAGCAATAATTTGCCTGCTGCAAAACGGCATATCCGGATATGATCCCCTGTACCTGTGCAAACCCTTCTACGCGAAGCAGGCCTCTCACCCGCGCGGTACGGGCCTGATAATAACAGACACGGGAAGACGATCGTAACAACTCTTCATCCTTGTTCTTTACTACAACATAACCATTTACCTTCGCCTGATCCTTTAATTCAACATAACCTTCTGACCAGATACCCGAGGGGTATTCCAGTCTTGAGCGTGCCTCCATGATCACTGTATCCCGAGCAAAAAGTTGCGCCGTAATTCGAGCACCACTATCTACTACTATTTTACGGGCTACAACAAGAAGGTGTTCTATTTTACTCGTAGAATCTATGCGCAACTCATCGCCACGAAACACGATATGCCCCCGCATCAAGCAATTGGCAATATCGGTTTCGTTGATACACGTCACTACATGAGCCTCACCGAGAAACGATTTCGAGAGGTCAACTGGGTGGTCGGGGGCCTGCAATACTCCCGCATATACAAAAAGGGAATCAATACGAGACTCAATACTATTGCCCATCTCGGGCAACTCCGCTCTGGATTGACGAATACAGGTTCTGGGAATATCGGCTCCCTGATAAAAAGCTGTTTCCATACGGCCGTATGCAACTCCATTACGCGGCAAATATAAGGTTCCATGTAATTCAGTCCGTCCAGACAATATCACAGACATGCGATTATCCGCATAGTACAATGTTCGTGAAGCAACAGGCTCACATCCCATAAGAATACAGGCTCGTCCCAGCGAATCTTCGGTCGCCACATGAAGCAATTCATAAAGGCCCCAGGAGGTACGGCGCAAAAAAACTCGGGATGCGGGCATCGTGTCACACAACAAATACCCGTCTGCTGACAGTAATTGTTTGCTATTCGGATATCTGCAATATAGTGCTACAGCTGACCGGACATTTGCCTGGGCCTGTAAGATTCGTTGCGTCCGAATGAAGTGCAGACGTTCTTGTTCCCACAGAGACATAAAACCCAACAACGAAATCAACAATACAATCGATATGGCCATAACTATCGGTAAAACCGATGCACGCAATCGCGGACCAGAAAGTCGCAGGGCCATATCCGACGCTAAACATTTCATATACTCTTCTTCCAGACTGCTACAACTCTCTCAAGCATGCGGCCGCACATTGTTCACGGATTATATCGTTCTACTACACACACAAATCCGTCCTTTTCAAAATACAGTGAATCGGCGTCAACTTTACATAAACGGAATCCTGAAACGATATCGTTCCGTTGTAATTCGTACAGGACTTCATCACATCTCACAATATACAGGACTCTATCACACGATGAGATGGTTCCCAGATGGACGAGGTCTAACTCTACTCTTTTTCTTAATGAGGAAAAAGATTCCATGGGCCCAGATTCAACAGCAGGCACAGCATTACGCTTTAGGAACGGGTCCAAATAATCCAATCTCAATGTATCCATGACGGATTCTTGTCTGGCACAATCCGTCGTCCCTGATAAAACAGGGACGACCTTCTGATGATTCAAATTCGGAGCGAAAATTCTCCAAAGGACAAAACTCCAAATTATGATAACTGCTAACACCAGAACACCAATTGTCCAACGAGATTTCATGAATTGAGTTAACACATTATAAACCAATTAGACCACTCTCATTCTCCAGACGGCTCATCCGGCACGACAAGGAGACGGCGAACATCCGTTTTTGACACATATTCGGAATTAAAACCTGAAACATACCATTCATAGACGCCCTCAGAAAGATCCAATCCACATCCGCAACTATAACGGCCAAGGGTATCTGCATGGATAATCGTGTCTGATACGAATGCGCCGTTTGCAAATGACGGTGAAGCCACAACCAATTCATATCCGGTGGCACCGTTCAATATCTCCCATCTGAATTCAATCTTTCCCGATCTAATCTCTGCATAATCGGCCGGACTCAAAAGTTTGATCTTATCGTTTGATATATCTGTCTCCAGGACCTCACACGAAGGACAGACAGACATGATTCCGAGAAACAGGGGCATAACAATGCCCCACCTTCCCCGTCGAAGCAAACGCAATATATAACTAAAGAGCAGAATACAAGTTTCGAGATCAAACTTCAAATATCGACATTCCATATTCACTCAGATATCAATTGGAGTTGTTGCATATAAAAATTCAGTACAAGATATTCTTGCCGGGTCCGCATCTGTTGCTTAAGCTCCCATACCATAGAAATAATCGGGCAATAAGGAATACAATGTTCGAGACGATACAGCAATTTCACAAGATCAATAAAAGATCCTGTAATTGCCACTTTCGCTGTATTTATTTCGACCCCTGCATCCTTTACCGAGGTGAACGGGACATAACTGAGAATATGAATATCCGTCGCCACATAACATCGCAGTGAATCAAGTATTTTCCCTGAGAGGATCAGTTCCGGATTTTCCCGGAATACAACAGAGTCTGTTACCATCTCTGGAACAGAACCCAACGATTCCATCTCCCGTTCCATTGCACGGCATTCCCACCAAGCCGTCACCGTATCATACAATGCAAAATGCCAAGTGCTCCACGGCAATCCCACACACAACAAAATCAATAAAGAAACTCCTCGGAACCGATATGGGACAGTCATAATCGTGCTTCGATCTTAAATGACAATTGTTTTTCTTCCGGTTTCCGGTCGACGGTAATCAGTCGAAGGTCATGCAATATCCGTTGGTTTGAAAGTTCCTCGGTAAAAGCGGAAATCTGACTGGGTCCGGGAGCTGTTCCGTGTATCAACACATATCCGATCTTTCTTTCAAACGGCTTCCCCGCTTCAATACGCATATCAGGAGGTTCAACCTCCAACTTATGCAATATAATATCCTCAGGTAAGGCCGCCGCTATTCTATCACACAGAACAGACCCTGCAATCGACCGAGGTTCGATAAAATTATCCAACAACTGACGTTGCCGCATATTGGTCGATACGACACCTGCCGTCGCCCGTTTAAGCAATGCAATATCCGATTGCAGTGACTGTCGACGGTTATTTATCGACGATCCAACAAACACATTGATCGTCAGCAAAGTAAGAAAAAAACATAATACCGGAAGTTTAATTCGGCGTGTTACGACCTGTGCCATGGCCGAGCCTTCATTTGTCAACCGTATAAGAGACCTCCACTCAAGTGAACCAATGTATTTCATCACTGCTTGTTCAATAGACAAGGCGATATATACTCCTTGCGGGAAAATTTGCCATTCCGTCAATTTTTCATATAAAGAGCCCAAACGTTCTCTTCGCACAAAAGAGAGTATTCCTTCGCACTCGGTCCATACGAAAGTCCCTACATCATTTCGTATCCGTTTTGCTTGTTCAGAATCTGTCGGTTTTGAAATCACACCATATCCGGAAATTACAAGAATCACAACTTGTTTTGTTCGCAATTCGGAGGCAGGCTTCTCCATGCGCTCCAATTTCCCATGATAACGGCAACACCACACCTGTAACCGATAATCATTCGACATCAAGGATACGTCCAAAACTACAAAAGGAGAGATCAGACGTGTCAAAATTCGTTTCATTTCAAACCTCCTATTCAATTATGGTTGGTTTTATAAACACATTGAGCGTACGTTCTACCTTATTGCGTTTCTCTTTTCCAAAAAACCATTTGATAATGGGCACTTTCGCCAAAAAGGGAATACCTTGCGAGCTATTTTCGATTGAATTGCGATCCAACCCCCCCAGCAACACCATCTCTTCGTTGCAGACCTTGACAATGGACTTGAAACTGCGAGTGGCTGTTCCTGGAGGAGCATCCTCAATCACTCGGTCCGTAAATTCCGTCTGTTCAAATTCAATCACAAGGGTAATGTGTCTGTCCTTTGAAACATATGGGGTGACTTTGATTGAAAGATTTGCATCAACCGATTTCCACTGATATGATTCGGAGGAAATAGGATTCTGTGTCCCGTAATAATTGTTTTGAACCTCTTTATAATACTGGGTCTCTCCACTTGTCAGAATTGCTTCATGACCGTTTAGGGTAGATAATTTCGGAGTTGATTGCAATCGGATAGTGCCATCTTCTTCCAATGCCTGCAATGTCAGGTAAAAGTTCGGAGTCACCCTACCGAGGTTAACCGTTCCTCGAATTCGGCCCAACAGGTCATTTACCGCATCCGCGTTATAGGTCATGTCCACTCCGGGACCTAATGCTCCTGTCGTTTTAGCCGGACGTGTTCCGACACCAGCACCAATGCCGATTTCTCGGATATTGCTCTTTGTCACGTCTGCTATCAATATTTCCATTGTGACCATCGGAACAGGTTTATCTATCGAACGAATGAACGTCTCCACTCGTGATACATTCCTTCTATCACCGGAAAGAATCAACGCATTGAGATCCGGGAACAGTTTGATACCAACACCCTGGCGCAACGATGCAGGAATCAACTCATCAAGTGTCGCCACTGATCGATAAACCAGCGGAAGCACAACCGTCGATTCCATCCAGGGTGATTTTTCGGAACCAAAAAACCATATGTCATGCTCTTTATAATATGTATAAGATGATCCCTTAAGCAATACGGAAAGAAGCGTTTCGAAATCGGTATTGCTTACCCAGATTCCTGCCGTACAGTTTATTGGCGATACAAAATAATAATCAAACTTGAGTGCATCACACAAATCCAAAATAATATCCTGAACATTTCCCTGTGCGATATGTGCCGTAATCAGCCCCAACGAATCGACCTTAAGTTCATCGGGGGTAAATCTGCATCTGCGTAGGTATGAGTGGATATTCTCCTGCTGATGAGTATCTTCTTCCCGAAAAACAAACCACGTAGTTGAGGATTGATTCTCAACACACAATCCATTTACCGACGCAAGAGTCTGCAGAGCTTCCTCAAAAGGCATTTTCTGAACATACCCTGAAATTTTATAGTTATATAATGGCTCCGGCACGATGATGTTATGAGATGAAAGTCTTCCTATTTTCTTTGCCACATTAATAAGAGGTATATCACGAAGATCATAACGCAGAGTCGTATCTACCGGATCATAAACAATATCAGGATCCGGCTGCGGTAGTGGAACGACGGTAGCGGGAAATATCGAAACAATATTTCCTGCTACGGCAACATCAAGTTTATATTCCCTGCAAAGGAAACGTAACAGGTCGTCCACTCGTGTGCGAGTAAAATTGCATGAAACCGGAATTGTCTCCACACCCCGGGTCGATAAATTCACACCGCTTGTTCGTGCAATATTTCGCAGCAACTCCGATAGAGGAAGTTGCCCCGTAGTCACGTCAACCTCCCGTAAAAAAAGGCTGTCTCGAGAAACAAGGGTCACCAAAGCAGAATCAACTCGCGCAAGCCGCAGCGAATCGGTCGAACGAGCAACTCCCCCCACAGGTAATAAACACAACAACAAGAGCAGACGATACATTCTAATAATCTTCGTATAACCATTATTTCAACTACAAAACAAAATAGCTTTTGATGGACAGTCGTCATACGATACCGCCACTATGCATAAATTCAGTGCCTACATTGAATACAATATTCAATCACATCAGGAATAAAACAAACGTTTTATATGATAAACTCCGATGGAATCAGCAATTTAACAATGGTATTACCTCTTGAAACGAGGTTTGTCCATCCATGAATAATCTGACAACAGCATCTCTGATTGAAGATATGTCCCGTTCCGCAAGCAATTGAGAGACGTCACTTGTCCCGGCGCGTGCAGCAGCAGCAAGTTGCTCATCCATAGGAAGCACTTCATACACTGCCCGACGGCCCGCATAACCCGTATAAAAGCATCGCTCACAGCCTACGGCATCAAAACATGTCTCCACGGACATTTCTGGAAAAAAACGGTACATCTCATCCGTTGGAGCAACCTGACGTTTGCAATGCGGGCACAACAATCTCACCAGACGTTGTGCGACCGTCATTATCAACGTATCAGCGACAAGATAAGGATGCACACCCATATCTACAAGCCGCGCCACAGCACCCCACGCCGTATTGGTATGAATGGTCGAAAATAGCAGATGTCCAGTAAGCGATGATCGAACGGCCATTTCAGCGGTTGCTCCGTCGCGAATTTCACCCAACATGATAATATCCGGATCCTGACGCAAGAATGTTCGCAAGGCGGTTGTAAAAGTTAGTCCAATCTCTTCCTTGAGTTGTACCTGATTAACACCTTCCAACGTATACTCGACAGGATCTTCTATCGTAAGGATATTATCTGACAGATGATTCAATTTTCTTAATGTAGCATAAAGCGTAGTGCTTTTCCCCGACCCTGTAGGACCACAGATGAGCAACATCCCGAACGGACGTGTTATTGCATGACAATAATCTTCATACTGACGCGATGAAAAGCCCAAATTTCGGAGGTCCAACAGGTCCACTCGTCTGGTCAATAATCGTAATACGATTTTTTCGCCATAAATGGTCGGAAGAGAAGAAACTCGCACGTCGAATTTTACATTATCCCGGTCATATCCAATACGACCATCCTGCGGCAGCCGCTTTTCTGATATGTCGAGATTAGCCAAAATTTTTATTTGATTGGCTAACTGTGCATATTGCGCCCGACTCAAAACATATCGTTCTATGAGTTTACCATCGACACGGATCCGAATACGGCATCGTTTCTCATATGGTTCCAGATGAACATCACTGGCATTATCTCGCAAAGCTTCACCAATAAGAGACATTAGGAAACCCTGCCCGGCAGAGATATCTGTCAGGCGGTCAACAACCGACGCCGATACCGACACATCACTGCTACGATAATAATGAGTAAACAGACGGCGGAATTCATCTCTGTCAAGAATCTCGATCTCTACATGCCAATTATACAAAGCTTCAATTTCTTCCAGAATAACAGAGTAATCACACTCAGGTTCTCCATAACAACTCACGATATCATTCGTTTTCTTGAATGGCACCAGATGATACTCCACAGCCTCATTAGCGGTCAACAACTGAATACATTCCGTGGGAATTTCTCGAACGACATCGGTCATAATCCAAAAAATTTATGAAGGGAATAACCAATCAATACTATCGCCATAAACCCCACCAAAGGAATGGTTTTTCGCCGTTTGTTTCGCAATAGCACCCACCAAAGAAGGGCCAACAAATTTGAAAAAAGCAGAAACCGAATGTAGTCTACCGGCGCAAACAACAAGCCAACGATCAACATCAAGACAACATCACCCAAACCAAAACAGTGTATGAAAAATTTCCGGAACGGTCGTCTATGCCATATTCGATACCAAAAAACAATGAACCCAAACAGTATTCCGGCCAATATCGTATTACATGCAAAATGCAATGCCATAACACATATTCCCTCAACAGCATATCCGACAATTGCCAACGATACACCAGACAAAATCAGCCAAAAAAGACCGACTCTCCGTCTATAAAAATCCTCCTTTGCAAGAATTGCAATTGGAAGGACAGGTAATAAATATGGCCACAGAACTTGCATAAGATAGATCAATCCTTAACTACTTCACGTAAATTCTTGTCTTCATCAATTTCCCAGACATTAAATATTCCATCGCCGTCAAAATCTACTACGGCTGTAGCCGTCGCCTTAAATCCGTGTTCGGATGCCTCAATAATTTCAATCAAATAATTGGCGCGACCTCCATCGGTAACGAGTTTTTCCTGCTCAAATCCCAACTCATCAAGAGAGACCGAATATCGTGAATATGTATAAAAGTTCGATTGTTGCAAAGTATGCAGATAGGTTAATTGCTGTTGCGCCTCGGTTGCTTTGGCCCTGGCGATCAAAGGCATCAAATTCGGCAAGGCAATTAACACCAAAATGCCGATTATAACCAACACCACCAATAACTCTGGCAGGGAAAATCCACGAATGGAAGAACCATGACAAATTAATCTACGCATAAAATTTAATTATAAGCGAATCAGGTTGTTACAAAATTAGTAACAGGTCCTTGTATATGCAAGGATATTATTCTTACCGCACACTTAACCGATTCAAAGTAATGCACTGTGTATAAGCCTATTGATACAGAATATCCTTAACAGGCTATTGCACATGTGATTCCGGTGTTTATCAAGCTATTTTTGACCGTATTTCCAATCGAAACAACATCACCCGAGAGGCCATTACAATGAAACTCACGTCTTCCCTGCTATTCAGCCACAAAAAAACTCCAATCGAATAAATCAATTGGAGAAATCTTAAACTATGCAGATAATCTTTGGATTCCTCATGCATCAGTGTATTATCTGCACAGAACAGGTGCTATCTTGATATTACTGAATATCCGCAAATGACAAAAGTTTAACCGTATCCGAAATCACTTATTGTACTATAAAATGAGGAATTGACATATTGGGATTCAATCAAGCAAAAGGGTTAAGCATAAATTCTGCGTACAGAAGGTTCCTGCATAACAAGGATTGATAAAGGCGATCGGTTCGTTGTCTGAAACATACCCATACCGGGCATAGTCGACTCGTCTGCAGAGATACCGTCCATCGCTGCGGTCTTCCCAAAATGGTCGGTCAGCTCCTTGTGATTCACGACGGTCAACAACCGTCCCCTGCTGAACGCTTCGCACATGGTCGAAATGGATTTTGAGTAGGATGCGTCACGTCGAAACGCATACGCGATTCGACTTTCATACAGGCCGTGTGGACAGACCAATCGGGAGATCGCATAACGCCACGCCATCACAGTACGGCATGAGGCCCGCGAAATGCAGCGAATATCGGTCTCGCTGCGACCGTCGCTGAAGAATTTCGTCCAATCGTCCTGCTGCTGGCACACATGACCCGCAGATGAACACCGCAGACATCAGCACCTGATCGAGCCGTTCCGGAAAAGCCGGACGACCTGACGATGGCAGTTGATTCTGTCACCAGGAACCGGCCGGCATCGCGGGCGGCAGCTCCACGATCAGGTACTCCCCGACCTCATGGCAGCGTCTGTCCGAGACAAAATTCCGCAGGCGTGCATCACTTTGCAGCTTTCTCCCGGGTAACATCACCACCCCATCGTCACACCGGCCCGCACAAAGTTCCTCGACCGAGGTCTCCTCAACGGGTCTTCCCAGATAGACGTCCATCGACTCCGCACGGCGGATATTCCAGACGTAGCAGTTCGACCAGCCGTTCGCCTGAAGGAGCTGCTTCGCCTCTCGACACAGCGTGCCGTACCCCAGCCGCACGTTCAGTTCCGGCAAAGAAAAACCGAGTGTGAAGACGGCAACCAGCACTCCGGCAGCCACCGAACCGACGGCCCGGTGCAGCGAATCGTCCCGACAGAGCAGTACCAGCGCCGCCACTCCCGAGCAGGTCAGTGCGCCTGCAACAAGCAGCCATTCGGCACCGTCCGGAACAACGGATTCAACGCGGTGCCGCAGCAGCAGGACCGTCGGCAGTGCGGCGGCCCATACGACGGCCGGAAGCGCCACGGCGCCCTTCTGCCACCAGGCTGCAGCGGGCATGCGTTGCAAAAGCGATGCAGCCAGGTAGACGAGGAACGGGAATGTCGGAGCCAGGTAGACGGCCAGTTTGGAGCTGAAGAGCGAGAGCATGACCCAGGTCGTCAGGATAACCGTCAGGAAGAAGCGCTCCGACTCATCGAGCCGCACGCGGCGGCACAAGGCAACGACGATGCCTCCGATGACAAGCAGCGACCACGGAGCCAGCGAGTACCAGACCGTCACGAAATAGTACCACACCGGCTCCTTGTGGTGAAAGGCATCCACCGCCCGGTCGAAAGTCTGGTGAAAAAGCAGATTGTTCAGATAATCCGTTCCTCCCTCCAGCCACGCCAGCGCGAACCAGACGGCGCAGCCCGCCGCGATGACACCCCAGGTGAACCAACCGCAGTAACGTCCCGTCAGCCGGCCCTGCCCGTTCAGGATCAGGAACACGGCAACCGAAAGCAGAGGAACGAGCAGTCCGACCGGCCCCTTGGTGAAGAGCGCCAGCCAGGTGAAAAGCGGGAAGAGCCACCGGTGCAGCTTTGCATTGCCCCGACCGGTATACAGAAGCCAGAAGGAGCGAAGCGCCAGCGTGATGAACATGCACATCAGCATGTCCATCCGCACGAATACGGCCAGACCGAGAAACAGGCCCGAGGTCATGAGCATCAGTGCGGCGGTCGTCCGGTTGCGGACCGTCACACCCGACTCCGCCGCCCAGCGGTCCATCGTGCGGAGGATAACCATGGCCGGGACCAGCGAAAAGAGCGAAAGAAAAGCCATGCAGTGCCCGCCGAAGAGCTGCCGCCCGAGCATCACGAGCCACAGGTAGAGCGGCGGTTTGTCGGCATAGGGCACCCCGTGGTTGAAAAAGGCGAAGAGATGCCCGTCACGGAGCGCCTCGTCGGCAATGCTCAGGTAACGCAGTTCGTTGGAAGGGGTGAAATCGCGCAGGATCATCACCGGCAGCAGCGCCGCGGCAAAAGCCACCAGAAGCAGGTATGTTCTATTGTTTTTCATGACGGTTTCCATAGCCGATGAAGAGATTGCGGGCATAGGCGCCGAAGCCGACCGACTGCCCCAGAATCAGTACCGGATCGAGCCGCGCCACACCGTAGCAGACGATCATCGCCGAACCCGCGAGACTCATCACCCAGAATCCGATGGGAAGACTCGACTCCCCGTGCCGGGCGGAATAGATCCATTGATAAACGAAGCGCAACGAGAAGACGGCTTGTCCGAGAGACCCGAAGACAAGCAGTGCAAGCGGCACCTGCTCGTTCCGGAGAAAGGAATCGACGAATGCGCCCGCATGACCGGCGATGGCAACGAGCGCCGCAACGGGCGTAGCGACCAGCACGAAGCGTGCCAGACGGGGAATCTTTCCGTAGATCCCCTTGATATTCAGATTCCAGAGATACACGTAATAGGAGATGAGCTGCCCGAGGATGATGGCAAAGTCCTCGCGCAGCCATCCGTAGAGGAACAGCAGCCACGAACCGGCCAGCGAACAGATCCAGTAGGCCGATGGCGAGACGATCCGGTGGGCACGCTCGGAGAGCACCCACTGGATCACGATCCGCGCCGAGAAGAAGAGTTGCGCCAGGAAACCGATGGCATAAATCCACCCCATGACCTTACAGATTGCTTTGACCGACCCGGTAGTTGATCGCCCGCTTGCGCATCCAGCGATAGGCGAAACAGTCCATCAGCGGTGCGATGAGACGGTTCCACAGATGAAACTTCGATACGCCGGCCGTTCGCGGATAGTGCGGTACGGGAATCTCCGCATAGCTTGCCCCCTCCTGCAGCAGGATAAGTGCCGGCAGGAACCGGTGCATGCCCCGGAAGAGCGGCAGACGCCGGGCCGCCGGAGTCCGCATCACCTTGAGCGGACAACCCGTATCGGTTGCTCCGTCGTGCGTCATCATCCGTCGGAAAGCGTTGGCGAACTTCGACTGAAAACGTTTGAACGGCGAATCCTTGCGCCCGGCACGGATGCCAGTGACCAGTTCGTGGTCGGCGGTCAGCGGCAGCAGCCGTTCAAAATCCTCGGGCCGCGTCTGCAAGTCGGCATCCAGATAACCCACCAGGGGAGACTCCGCATGGTCAATACCGGCTTTGAGCGCCGCACTCAATCCCTCATTGTGCAAAAAGGCGAGGTAATAGAAGCCGCTGTTACGGCCGCAAATCCGCCGAAGCCCCTCCAGACTGTCGTCCGTCGAACCGTCGTCGACAAACAGCACGCAACTCTTGCGCGACGCCGCGGGGAGATATTGGCGGAACGCCTCCTCGAGGCGATCGATGTTGTCCTGCTCGTTGTAGACCGGGACAATGATCGTAAAATCGTATTCCGAAGTGTGATTCATCTATCTGTTTTTTCATTTATAACAAAGGTCAACGTCGTGTGACGGAACATACCCCGTCTTTCCACAGGGATCTCACCCAGCGTTTCGTCCGTTGCCGCATCTCGAAGAACAGGCGCATGACGGCACCCGTGAGCTGGATGGAGTCCGTATTGGCATTGGCAAGACGCGCATAGCGGTCGAGGATGTAAAGATAAACCGGGGCCGGGCAGGAGAGCCGCCGCAGATTGTCGAGCCGTTTCCGCATCGAAAGGGTGCGGTAAAACAGCATCCGGTTGATGTCGATCACCTGGAATGCATATCCGCCGCGGCTGTCGCCCCGATAGAGAACATTTCCGATATTCAGATCCTTGTGCAGAATTCCCGCATCATGCATCCGGAAAAGGAAGCCGGCCAAAGCATCGAGGAGTGTCTCCAGCCCGGGAAGCTGGATATCGAGCTCCGTCATGGGCTGCAGTGGCCTGTAATCCGAATAACGGGCAACAAAATAACACGTATCCAACAGACAATGACGCCGTATCTCCAGAAAGGCGACCACCTCGGGCGTACCGACACCGAGCTGCCTCAACCGAATTGCATGACGATAGGCCCTTTCCGCCTTGCTTTTACGCAGGGAACCGTAAAGCAGGCGGTTGAGAAGCGAAATATGCCCGTAGCGCTTGACCGCAAGGCGTTGACCGTCAATCTCGAATAGCTTGACCGTATTGCGTCCGTCATGGATCACTCTGCCGTTTCGGGAGAAAAATCCGGGCTGGGCGAGCGATTTGACAAAAGGTTCCAATACGCGGTATTGCGGTGAGATGCAGATTCTCATTTTTGTTTTCATTAAACATCGGCATAAACCGCACGCAACAATTATCATCACAGCGATTTTGAGGCGATGTATTGTTTTCATGTACAAAAATGAGATTTCCGGACGAGGCAGCAATAATCCTTTTCAGGCACAAATTGTCCGAAATCACTTTTGAATACCTTTGAAGACAACAAATCGAAAATATTGAACAAGAATCTGAACCACAGATATCATGCGGTCTTCTCCTTTCGCAAGGATGCGCGCACTTCATTCAGTCCAACCTGCCGGACTTTGTCTGGATACACTATATCCCGGTTCACCCACATATACCACAAGAAGATTTACCGACGAATACCCTGCATTTTGACATTCCAACACCTCTCATTGCATCATCCATACGGGATGCATCGATAATTCAGGCGAAAAAACAAATCCGGAACCTCATGAGATGCAACCTAATTACCGGATTTTCATAAAAGATTTGTCTCAAAAAAGAGGCGCCCGTGTCGGACCGGGCGGAAACTGCTGCTTTGCCGCGGTCGGGAGGTCTTCGCATTCCGACTGTCGCCGCGGCCTTGCGGCTGCGAGTTCCGACCGCAGCAGCAGAAGCTCTACCGCCCAACAGAAACGCCGCAGCCACATCCGGATGGCTGCGGCTGCGGACAACGAGGCTGCGAACAACCACAAAAAAAGACGGGACCCGCTTGAGGCAGGTCCCGTCCGATCCATCGGCTGCGGAACGTCTACGAACGCATGAAGAGCTGGTTCCGCAGGCCGAAGCCGCCGCCGGGCAGCCGGAGTCAAAGTTTCGGCTCCGGCTGCATGTCGAACTCGATCACGGCGCCCTTCTGAAGCTCCGAATAGTTCAGCACCGTCCGGTCGTAGGGCTTGCCGTTGTAGAGCATGCGGCCCACATAGCGGTTGTCGGGGCTGTTGTTCGGGGCGTCGATCTCGACCGTCTCGCCGTTCTCGAGATGGATCGTCACCCGGCGGAAGAGCGGCGAGCCGAGCTGATACTCGTCCGATGCCGAGCAGACGGGATAGAAGCCCATCGCCGAGAAGACATACCACGCCGAGGTCTGGCCGTTATCCTCGTCGCCGCAGTAGCCGTCGGGCTTGGCCGAATAGAGGCGGTCCATCACCTCGCGCGTCCACCACTGCGCCTTGTGCGGCATGCCGGCGTAGTTGTAGAGGTAGATCATGTGCTGTGCGGGCTGGTTGCCGTGGGCGTAGTTGCCCATGTTGGCCACCTGCATCTCGGTGATCTCGTGGATGCGGAAGCCGTAGTAGCTGTCGTCGTAGATCGGCGGCACGACGAAGACCGAGTCGAGCATCCGCCCGAACTCCTCGCGTCCGCCCATCAGCTCGGCCAGTCCCTCGACGTCGTGGAACACCGACCACGTGTAGTGCCACGCATTGCCCTCGGTGAAGGCGTCGCCCCACTTGTAGGGGCTGAACGGCGACTGGAACGTGCCGTCGGCATTGCGGCCGCGCATGAGCTTCGTCTCCGGATCGAAGAGGTTGCGGTAGTTCTTCGCGGCCTTGTCGAGCAGGGCGGCATCGTCGCTGCGGCCGAGGTGCTCGGCCACGCGGGCGATGCACCAGTCGTCGTAGGCGTATTCGAGCGTGCGTGCGGCATTCTCGGGGATGTTCACGTCGTAGGGAACGTATCCCAGCGTATTGTAGTACTCGTGCCCCAGGCGGCCCGTCGAGCTGACCGTCGGATGCACCTGCATGCGGCCGCTCATCATCGCCTCGTAGAGCGTTTCGACATCCCCGGCGGGGGTCACGCCCTTGAGGATGGCATCCGAGACGACCGACGCCGAGTTGTTGCCCACCATGCAGCCGCGGTGGCCCGGCGAGGCCCACTCGGGAAGGAAGCCGCTCTCGCGGTAGGTGTTTGCCAGGCCGGCCTGAATCTCGGCGTTGACCGACGGATAAACGAGGTTCAGCAGCGGGAAGAGGCAGCGGAACGTATCCCAGAAGCCCGTGTCGGTGTACATGTATCCGGGCAGCACCTCACCGTTGTAGGGGCTGTAGTGCACGGGCTGGCCCTTTTCGTCGATCTCGTAGAACTTGCGCGGGAAGAGCGTCGAACGGTAGAGGCACGAGTAGAAGGTGCGCAGCTGGTCGGTCGTGCCGCCCGAGACCTCGATGCGGCCCAGCACCTCGTCCCAGCGCGCCTGCGCCTTCTCCCTGAGCTGCTCGAACGTCTCCTCGCCCAGCTCGCCGAGGTTGCGCAGCGCCTGCTGCTCGGAGATGAACGACGACGCCACACGGGCCTCGATCCGCTCGCCGCGGCGCGTCGTGAAGTGCACCTTCGCCAGGGCGTGGTCGCCCGTCGCCTCGTGCGCCCCGTCGAGCACCTTGCCGTCGAGCATCACGTCGAAGCCCTCGAACGAGCGGTCGAAGCGGATGACGAACCAGTTGCGGAAGTTCTCGGGCACGCCGCCGCTGTTGCGCGTCGTGTAGCCCACAACCGTGCGGTTGTCGGGCATCACGCGCACGTAGGAGCCGCGGTCGAAGGCGTCGACAACCACGCCCGACTCGTCCGATGCGGGGAAGGTGAAGCGCAGCACGGCGGCGCGCTCCGTCGGCACAATCTCCGTGCGGATGTCGTGGTCGGCCAGGTAGACCGAATAGTAGTAGGGACGCGCCTCCTCGCTCTGGTGCGAGAACCAGCTCTGGCGCGACTCCTCGTCGAACTTGTCGGCGCCGCGCACGGGCATGAGCGAGAACTGTCCGTAGTCGTTGATCCACGGCGAGGGCTGGTGCGTCTGCTTGAAGCCCCGGATCGTATGGGCGCCGTAGGTGTAGGCCCAGCCGTCGCCCATCTTGCCCGTCTGGGGCGTCCAGAAGTTCATGCCCCAGGGCAGGGCGATGGCCGGATAGGTGTTGCCCGTCGAGAGCGAGAAGTCCGAGAGCGTACCCACGAGCGTCGAGACATATTCCGAGGGACGCAGCTGCGGACTGTCACAGCCGTCGGCCGCGCCGTCCGAGCAGGAGTTGCCGCAGCAGCACACGGCGGCGGCCAGCAGCAGGGTGAAAAGAGGTCGTATCATGATTTTTCGGTTTTTTCGGATTTTGCGGGTCAGTCAATCGAGTTGAGCAGGTCGACCTTGCCGTCGTTCACCAGTTTGAGGATCAGCTCTCCGAAGAGGGTGTTCTGCCAGGCGAACCAGGCGCGCGTGAAGTCGGCGGCGTCGTGACGCGAGAAGGACTCGTGCATGAAGCCCGTGCCGGCGTCGGTGGTCATCAGGGCGATGATGCAGTCGCGGATCTCGGCGTCGTCGGTCGAGGTGAAGGCGCGCATCATGATGCTCATCGGCCAGATCATCTCCACGCCGATGTGCGGGCCGCCGATGCCCTCGCCTGCCGGGCCGCGCCAGAAGTAGGGGTTGTCGGTGCTCCAGACGAAGCGGCGCGTATTCTCGTAGACGGGGTCCGTGCGCTCGACATCGCCCAGGTAGGGCATGGCCAGCAGCGACGGCACGTTGGCGTCGTCCATGAGCTGCACGCTGCCGAATCCGTCGACCTCGAAGGCGTAGATCTTCCCGTAGACGGGATGCTCGACGACGGCGTACTGCTGCAGGGCGGCAGCCACCTCGTCGGCCAGGGCCGTGCAGCCGGCGGCAAGTTCCTGCTCGCCGTTGACCGTCGAGAGAATCTCGGCAGCCTTGCGCAGCGACGAGACGGCCATGAAGTTCGACGGCACGAGGAACCCGAAGGTCGTGGCGTCATCCGACGGACGGAAGGCCGACGAAATGAGCCCCACGGGCTTCACCGGGTTGCCGCGACCCACGTGGCAGCGCGTGTCGAGCTGCCGGTCCGTGACGCGCAGGAAGGTGTAGTCGCCCGGACCCTCCTTCATCTGCTGGTCGCGCAGCGTCGCGAGGATGTTGCGCATGGCCGCCACCCACTCCGCATCGAAGACCGACTCATCGCCCGTGGTCTTCCAGTAGTGGTGCGCCAGGCGGATCGGATAGCAGTGCGAGTCGATCTCCCACTTGCGCTCGAAGACCCACGGGCTCTGCACGTGGCCCGGGTAGCCGACATCCTCACCGGCACCCGTCGGACCGTCGTTGAAGGCGTTGGCATAGGGGTCGATATTGATCAGGCGAAACTGCCGGCGGATCACCCCGGCAATCATCTTCTGCAGCGCGGGATCATTGCCGCACAGCTGCACGTAGGGCCACACCTGGGCACCCGAGTCGCGCAGCCACATGGCCGGGATGTCGCCCGTGTAGACGTAGGTGTCGGGATTGCCCTCCTCGTCCTCGCGGTAGTGCACCGTCGTGTCGAGCGTATTGGGGAAGCAGTTGGCGAACATCCAGCGCAGGCGCTCGTTGGTCAGCAGGCCGCACACGCGGGCGATCTCCTGCTCGACGGCCTCCGAGCGGAAGAGCCGCTCTTCCGCCGCGGGCCGCTGATCGGCATACTGCTCCGGCTCCTCGGGGCAGTACCATACGTGGGGCTCGTCGTCCATCTCGAAGCGCAGCTCGCCGCCCGCCATCACCTCCTCATGCCCGATCCAGGGCTTCGTGTAGGGGCGTCCGTTGAGCCATACGCGGCGGATGTACTTGTTCTCCGACGAGTTGTTCTCGGCCACGATCGTGAAGGTGCCGCCCGGCACCGCGATCTCCGCGCGGTCGAAGAGCGGAGACCCGAACCAGTAGCGGCCGCCCGCCGGCTCGACCTCGTACATGCCAAGCGACGAGAGAATGTACCAGGCCGACATCTGGCCCACATCCTCGTTGCCCGACAGACCGTCGGGCTGGTCATGATAGAGCGTCGTGAGCACCTCGCGGACCTTCTCGGCCGTCTTCCACGGCTGGCCCAGCATCGTGTAGAGGTAGAGGATGTGGTGGCTCGGCTCGTTGCCGTGGGCATACTGTCCGATCAGGCCCGAAATGTCGGGCGAGGTCTCGGCACCCTCGATCACGGAGCTCACCGTGAAGAGCGAGTCGAGCTTGCCGAGCATGCGGGCCCGGCTGCCGAAGCAGGACTCGAGCCCGGCGACATCGTGCGGCGCGAGCCACGTGTACTGCCAGGCGTTGCCCTCGCAGTAGTCGTCGGCGCGGTGCGTCGAGGCGAAGGGGTTGAAGGGCGTGCGCCATCCGCGGCGGCTGTCGCGTCCGCGCATGAAGCCCGTCGAGGGGTCGAAGTAGTTGCGGTAGGAGTGGCTCCGCTCCGTGAAGTAGCGGGCATCCTCCCCGCGGCCGAGCGCCTCGGCTGCCCGCGCGGCGGCGCCGTCGGCCAGTGCATACTCCATGTCGTAGGCCACCGCCTCGTTGAACAGGTCGCAGGGGATGTAGCCGTACTTCATCCGCAGGCCGTTGCCGCGGTCGGGGTTCATCGCCGTGCGGCGGATTGCCTCGAAGGCCCGCTCGCGGTCGAAGCCCCCGATACCCTTAACAATGGCGTCCGCGACAACCGGAATGCCCGGATTGCCCACCATGCAGTCGGTCTCGTTGCCCCAGAGGTGCCATACGGGCAGGCGGCCCTGCTCGTCGGCGATCGCGAGCATCGTGTTGACGATGTCGGGCATGCGGTCCGGATGCAGGATCGTCATCAGCGGCATGGCCGCGCGGTAGGTATCCCACAGCGAGAAGGTCGTGTAGGTCGTATGGCCGGGATTGTGGTGCACAGCGCCGTCGGCCCCGCGGTAGTCGCCGTTCACGTCGCAGAACTCCGACGGAGCGACCATCGTGTGGTAAAGGCCCGTATAGAAGATGCGCCTGGCCACCTCGTCCTGCGTCGTGATCTTCACCTTCGCGAGCTGTGCGTTCCACGCCGCATCGGCGGCAGCAGCCGTCGCGTCGAAGTCCCAGCCGGGAAGCTCCGCCGCAAGGTTCGCCTCGGCGCCCTCGATGCTTACGGGCGAGAGGGCGACCTTCAGCATCAGCTGCTCGCCCTCCGCCGTAGCGAAGTTCACGCGGGCATAGTGCTCGCCGACCTGCTCGAACGAGGTGAAGGGGCGCGAGAACTCGGCGACAAACCACACGCGCTGGTCCTTGGCCCAGCCCGTGGAGTAGCGCCAGCCCACGAGGCGGCTGTCGCCCGACGACTCGATGTGGGTCTCGGTAGCCTTGTCCCAGCAGCCGCCGTTCTCCAGGTCGAAGATCACCGCCGCGTCGTCCGCAGCGGGGAAGGTGTAGCGGTGGAAGCCCACGCGCGAGGTGGCCGTCATCTCGGCCGTGATGCCGTAGCGCACGAGCGGCACCGAGTAGTAGCCCGGACGCACGACCTCCTTCGTGCGGTCGGCATAGGACCACAGGCCCGAAGCGGGGTCCTCCTCCGTGCCGCGGGCGCAGGTCACCTCGCCCACGACGGGCATGACCGTCACGTCGAACAGGTCGCCGATGCCCGTACCGCTCAAATGCGTGTGCGAGAATCCGATGACCGTGGAGTCCGACTCGTGGTAGCCCGAGGTCCAGTCCCACGCCTGCGGGATGCTCGTGGGTCCGAGCTGCACCAGTCCGAACGGCACGTTCGCGCCTACGAAGACGTGGCCGTGGCCGCCCGTACCGATCCGCGGATCGACGTACCGCGTCAGGTTGTCGTCGGCCGCGGGCTGCGCACAGGAGGCCAGCCCGAGAGCCGCAATGAGGAAAATTCTTGACAGGTTCATCTGTTATTTGTTCGTTTCGTTGTTGAGTTCAAAGGTCAGTGTGCCGCCACGCAGCAGTTCGTCGTGCGTGAGGCGGTATTTCGACAGCGGACGGCCGCCGAGCGTCATCCGCCGGATGTAGCCCTCGCCGTGCTTCTCGATCGTGAGCGTGCCCTGCGGCGTGTCGATCTCCGCCCGGTCGAACGTCGGGGCCGTCAGCGTGTAGGCCGCCTCACCCGGACAGTCGGGATAGAAGCCCAGCATCGTGAAGACCGCCCAGGCCGACATCGTGCCCGTGTCGTCGTTGCCCGGGATGCCGTCGGGCTCGACCGTGAAGTATCGCTCCAGCAGACGCCGTGTCTCGCGCTGCGTGCGCCACGCCTCGCCGGGGAAGCGGCTGAAGAGGTACGCATAGGCGATGTCGGGTTCGTTCGCCGGGTCGTAGAGGCCCTCGTCGAAGACCATTTGCAGCTTCTCGACAAAGCGTTTGCGTCCGCCCATGAGCCGGACCAGCCCCTCGACGTCGTGCGGCACGTAGAACGTGTAGTTCCAGGACGACCCTTCGTGGAAGCCGGGCGCCGCCGAGAAGTTCTCGCCGGCCTTCGGATCGAAGGGCGTGAGGAACGACCCGTCGGGCAGGATCGGGCGCAGCGTGCCGTACTCCCTGTCGTAGTAGTGGCGGTACCCGAGCGCGCGTTCGCGGAACAGGCGTGCATCCTCGCGGTGGCCGAGCGAGTCGGCCAGCCGGGCCAGCGCCGCATCGGCGACGTAGTACTCCAGCGCGTGCGAGACGGAAACGTCGCCGGCCAGGTCCTGCGCATAGAAGCCCAGCGGGATGTAGCCCCGCTCGATGTAGGGGTCGATATCGGGTCGCAGGAGGTTCTGCGCGCCGGGCGTCGTCGCCGACTTGCGGAAGGCCTCGTAGGCGGTCTCGATGTCGAAGTCGCGCAGCCCCTTCATCCACGTGTCCGTGATGACCGGGATGGCCGGGTCGCCCTCCATCGTGAAGGTCTCGCGCCCGTAGAGTTCCCAGCGGGGCATCCAGCCCCACTCGCGGTAGATGTCGATCATCGAACGCACCATCTCCACCTGCCGCTCGGGGTAGACCAGCGTCAGCAGCTGGTGCACGTTGCGGTAGGTATCCCACAGCGAGAAGACCGTGTAGCGCTCGCCCTCGGTGACACCCACCTCGCCCGAGCGCTCCATGAGCGGATACTCGCCGTTGACGTCGCTGAGCAGATTCGGGTGGATCAGCGTGTGGTAGAGCGCCGTGTAGAAAACGCGGCGCTGCGCCTCCGTGCCGCCCTCGACGCGGATGCGGCCCAGATCGGCATTCCACCGCCCGAGGGCCGCCTCGCGCAGGGCGTCGAACGACTCTCCGTCGGCCTGCTCCGCCTCGAGGTTGCGGCGGGCATTCTCTGCCGAGACATACGAGATGCCCATGCGCACCTCGATCTGCTCGCCCGCCTGCAGGTCGTCGAACGTGAACCAGTAGCCGATGTCGTCACCCGCCAGCTCGCGCCCGTACTCCGTGTAGAGCTTGTACCTGCCGTTGTCGGGCGTCCATTCGGCCTCGACGCCCGTCATCTTCCGCTGCTTCTTCCAGTAGCCCGCAGCCGAGGGGGTCTTCGAGACGCGCAGCACGAAGTAGACCGGAAAGACCTTCTGCGGATTGTAGCAGAAGGTTCCCAGCAGCTTCATGCCCTCGATCTCGGTGGCGCTCACGCGGCGCACCATCGCCCCGGACTCGTTCGTCAGCCCCTCGCCCAGGTTCAGCAGCAGGTGCCCCTCGCCGCCCGGGAAGGTGTAGCGCTCGACCGACGTGCGCGGCGTGGCCGTCGCCTCGGCGCGGATGCCGTACTTCGAGAGCGTCACGGCGTAGTAGCCCGGCGAGGCCTCCTCGTCGCGGTACTCCGAGCCGTAGTTGCGGTAGTCGACCTCCAGCTCGCCGGTCGTGGCCATCGTCAGCAGCGAGCCCATGTCGGGGCACCCCACCCCGCTCAGGGCGCCGTGGGCGAATCCCGTGAAGAACTTGTTGTGGTACTCGTAGGGAGTCGACCACCAGCGCGCGTCCTTGTCGTAGCGGTTCAGCTCCGACCCCATCACGTTAAAGGGCACGACGGCCATCATGCCGTTGGGCACGACGGCCCCGGGATTCGTCGTCCCGAAGTTCGTCGTCCCGATGAAGGGGTCGACATACTCCGCAGGAGTCTGCGCCAGGGCGGGCGCCGCACCCAGCAGGAGTGCAAGCGCCGCCGTCCGCAGCATTCGTCGCGCGCCCATCAGAGGATCGAGTTTTTCTTCGTGAACTCGATGATCTCGGGGATGTAGCCGAAGGCCAGCCCCGTCACCGTATCGGCACAGCCGTAGTAGATCGCCACGCGGCCCGTGGCGGGATCGTGCAGCGAGGCGCACGGGAAGGTCACGTTGGGCACGTCGCCCATGCACTCGTAAGTCTCGCGCGGCGAGATCAGATACGGACCGCTGCGGGCCAGCACCTTCCACGGCTCGTCGCGGTCGAGCAGCGCCGAGCCGAAGGCATAGACATAGCCGTTGCACGAGCGCAGCACGCCGTGGTAGAACAGCAGCCACCCCTCCGAGGTCTCGATGGGCACCGGACCGGCACCGATCTTCATGCACTGCCAGGCCGAGAGCTCGAACGCAGCGGGCGCCATCACATGGCGGTGACGGCCCCAGTAGGTCAGATCGGGGCTCTCCGAGTAGAAGATGTCGCCGAAGGGCGTATGACCCGTGTCGCTCGGGCGCGACAGCATCGCGTAGTTGCCGTTGATCTTGCGGGGGAAGAGCACGCCGTTGCGGTTATAGGGCAGGAAGGCGTTCTCCAGCTGGTGGAACGTGACGAAGTCGTCGGTCCACGCCACGCCGATCGTCGGGCCGTGGTAGCCGTTGCACCACGTCACGTAGTAGCGGTCGCCGATCTTCGCCACGCGGGGGTCGTAGCCGTAGACCCACTCCCCCACTTCGGGATCGGCGCCCGTCAGGCGGATGTCCTCCTCGTCGATGTCCCACTTCAGGCCGTCGACCGAGAAGCCCACGTGCAGCCGCATGCGGCGGTTCGTGTCGTCGCAGCGGAAGACGCCGGCGTAGTTGTACGCTCCCTTGCGGAAGGGCACGACGGCCGAGTTGAAGATCGAGTTCGAGGTCGACAGCGCGTCGCGTCCGATGATCGGGTTCTTCGAGTAGCGCCACACGACGCTCCGGCAGCCTGCGGGACGCTCCTCCCACGGCATGCCGGGCTGGGCTTCGCCCATGATTTCAAGTTTCGATTGCATTGTGATAGATTATTTGGAATTTGTCTGTTCGTTTCAGCGGATGATGATCTCGTCCGTAAAGAGCCAGCCGCCCGCGCGGCCGTTCGATACGGCATGGTAACGCACGTAGCGGGCCTCGTCGGAGCCCTTCCAGGCGAAGGTGCGGTATTCGGGGCGCTCCTCCTCCTGCGGGTAGTTGTTCCCGATGACCCCGAGGCTGCGGAAGGTCTCGCCGTCCGCCGAGACCTCGATCTCGACCCGCGCCGGGAGCCATACCCACGCCGAATACCACTGCATGAAGTCGGCCGCCACCTCGCGAATCGGCTTTACGGCGCCGAGGTCCACCGTGACGTCGACGTCACTGTTGAGGAAGCCCTGCCAGCGCTCGCCGTAGCTCCACGGTCCGCGCTGCCCGTCGGTCAGCGTCGCGACCCCGTCGGCCGGATAGGAACGGTGCCACGGCGTGGCGTAGCTTACCGGACAGCCGACGGCCAGGTGCTCGACGGGCTCCAGCGACTCGGGCCGCTCGCCCTCCTCGGATTCGAGGTCGAAGGCGTTGTAGCCCGCCTCGCGCGCCCGCTCGGTATAGATCAGCGCCCGGGTGCGGAACTCGTCGTAGTCGCGGCTCTTTTGGGGGCTCCACGCCACCTCGGCCAGGGCGAAGGCCCGCGGATAGAGCATGTATTCGGCCTGCTCCGGGGTCGGGATGTACTCCGTCCAGAGGTTGGCCTGCACGCCCAGCACGCGGTCGCGGCCCGCCATCTGCTCGGGAGCCGGATCATACGAGTAGACCTTCGAGAGGGGCAGGTAGCCCGTGAAGGCCTGCGGCTGGGTCATCGGGTTGTCCTGATAGCCGTCGAAATAGCAGTAGCTGCCGGGCGTCATGACGACGTCGTGCCCCGCGGCGGCGGCCCGGCGTCCGCCCTCCTCGCCGCGCCACGACATCACGACGGCATCGGCCGGGATGCTGCCGTCGAGGATCTCGTCCCAGCCGACCAGCCGGCGGCCGTGCGCCTCGAGGAAGCGGCCGATGCGGTGCACGGCATAGGCCTGCAGCTCGGCCGGCGTCTTCAGCCCCTCGCGCTCCATCAGGGCGCGGCACTTCGGGCAGGCCATCCACGCGCGCGACGAGGCTTCGTCCCCGCCGATGTGGATGAACTCCGAGGGGAAGAGCTCCAGCACCTCGGAGAAGACCCGCTCCAGAAAGACGTAGGTCTGCTCATTGCCGAGACAGAACTCCCCGCTCGTGCCGGGCTCGCCCGAGCACGAGAGCTCGGGATAGACGGCCAGCACCTCCTCCGAATGGCCCGGCATCTCGATTTCGGGCACGACGGTGATGTGCAGCGAGTCGGCCAGCGCCAGCACGTCGCGCACCTGCTCCTTCGTATAGTAGCCGCCCGCGGCCTCGGGATCACCTCGGCGGGCATAGCGGCTGCCGCCGCGGCGCCACTCCTGCCACGTTTTGCCGACGCGCCAGGCGGCCTCCTCCGTCAGCCGCGGATAGGCATCGATGGCCAGGCGCCAGCCGGCGCCGTCGGTCAGGTGCCAGTGCAGGCGGTTGAGCTTGAGCGACGCCATCATGCGCAGCTGCTTCTTGACAAACTCCGCATCGAAGAAGTTGCGCGAGACGTCCAGATGCAGGCCGCGCCAGGCAAAGCGCGGATAGTCGGTGATCTTCTGCGCCGGGATGCGGTCGCCGTACTGCGCATGCAGCTGGAGCAGCGTCTGCAATCCGTAGAAGAGCCCCGCCTCACCGTGCGAACGGACCGTGATGCCGGCCGGCCGGATGGCCAGCACATAGCCTTCCGCAGATGCGGGCAGCGAATCGCCCTTCGAGAGGACGAGGTGCAGGTAGTTCTTGGCCGCGTGGCGTTTGCGCGCCTCGCGCACGCACTCGATCGGCGTCGAGAGCAGATAGTCGGCCAGCGGCCGGGCCACCGAATCGGGGGCGTCGATCCACAGCGACAGCGGCGTATGGATTTTGAAGCTGCCCGGAAATTCGCGCACGGCGACGGGCTCGGGAAGCAGCGCATTCTCCTGCGCGCTGCGTTCGCAGGCGCCGCACAGCAGCAGCGTCGCGACAAGAAACAGAAAGCGATTCGGGAACATGTGGAAAAACCGATTGCGAGGCCGACTGCCCGGCCCGGGGATTGCGGACGGTCCGGGATCGGAGGCCACTCCGCCACGGCTCCGTGCGGCAGGCGTCCGCACGCCGCGCAGCCGGCGGGAAGCATCAGATCGGGGTCCGTTCATTTTGTTCATGCAGTTTTGTCCAAAATTACGAATAAATACGCAAAAACGAGGCTTCGGGAAGTCAAAAAAACGGAGACTTTCCATTTCTGACAGAAAGTCTCCGTTCGCTGTTCCGTCTGACGACTCCTTTACGGTTGTCGCTCAACGGGTTGCGTCATTCGTCGTGTCAGTTCTTGCCGTACACCTCGAACTCGGCAAAGTACCAGTAGTACGCCTCGACTACCTCGAACTTGAGGTAGCGGACATCGGCCGGCAGCACCAGTGCGATGTAAAGCGGCGTGTAGGAGCCCGTCGGAGCATCGTAGCGGTCCATCTCGCCCCACGACGACCAATCCACACCGTCCACCGAGCCCGAGACGCGATAGATGCGCGGCACGTAGCCGACATAGTCCGAGGCACCCTGGAAGCTCAGGCCGTAGACGGTCTTCACCTCCTGCATGTCGATGACGAACGACTCGTCGTCGATGTAGGTCATGGTGTTGTTGTCGAAGAGCTTGTTGCCGATGGAGGCGGGGTCCACCGTCCACGTCGAGTAGTCGAACTCAACCCACGAAGGATCGAGCGCCGAGAGGAAGGTCATGCGGTCGAAGACCTTGAGGACCGCGATCGCGCAGGAGCCCTGCTCCTCCGACATCACGGCTGCGGTCTCGTCGCCGGCCGGAGCGGCGGTCAGCTGGACCATGCACTCGAACGGCTGGTCGTCCACCTCCAGGAAGTCGTCCGTCAGCGACCAGACGGTCGAGGTCGACTCGAGTTTGCCGGCCGTAACGGTCAGCTGCGAGGCCGAGAAGCGTTCGCCGCTGTTCTCGGGAGCACCCGTCGAGGAGACCGTAAAGGTCAGGTCATGCAGCGCGGGCTTGTCCAGTACGACCCGGTACTCGTAGCTGATCGGGTCCGTATTGATGATGCCGCCCTCGATGTAGGCGCGACGGAACTCGGCCGACGTGCTGCCATCGACACCCTGAACCGACGCCACGCTCACGTAGGCCTCCTTCTCGATCTTGAGACGGGCCTCGGACTGCGTCAGATCCAGTCGGGAACCATCGGCTGCGATAAGCCGCACGCCCAGTTCGTAGGTCTTCGCCGCGTACTCGCCGTCCATGAACGACAGGTCCTCGTCGAGCAGGCTCACGGTCACCGAGGCCGAGATGCTGCCGGCCGGGATGTGCAGCTCCGTTTCGCTGATCGACACGCGATCCGTCGGGATGTCCACGATGATCGGCTCGACCTGGAAGGTCGCATCCTTCGGGCTCGGCGTGGCCAAGGTGAAGACATAGGTGCGGCTCAGCGGTGCGTCGGCCTGCAGCTCGCCCGTAACGGGAGCGTAGGTCACGTTGACCGTCGCCTCGTTCGCACTCTCCGTGCCCTCGATCGTGATTCCGACCGGAACCTCGGGATAACCGGCCAGATTCAGCTCCTCCTCCTCGCGGCAGCCCGCAAGCATGCCGCTGCCGAGAACCAGTGCGGAGAGGAGCGTCAGTTTCCAAATATTTTTCATGGTTGTAGTCGTTTTATGTGGTTATTACAGATCGTCGGGGAAGACATACGGCTTCGGATCGTCCTTCTTGTAGAAGGTCGTCGGATAGGCCAGCGGCGAGCCGTAGAGGGTCTCCACACCCGACAGCATGGAATACGAACGGGCGAAGTTCTCCGGTGCGAGCGCGAAGCCCATGAACCAGCCGTAATTGCGGTCAAGGATGTTCTGCGCCGTGCTGGAACTCATGGAGGGCCATCCCTGATTGAACTCGATGGAGATGCCCGAGCACTTCGAGATGCTCATGTTGCCGATCGGATAGGAGGAGCCGCCGTAGTTGGCTACCACCACGTCGATCCATTCGTCGGCATCCACGCCGTCCACGCTCTCGGCCCCGTACATGGCGCCGTAATCGAAGACCGTCACCAGTTTGTCGGGCATCAGCTGCTTGGTTTCGTAGCACAGGCGTGCGGCGGCTTCCTGCGAACGCTGTGCGAAGTAGGGATTCGACAGATCGGGCGAGGTCGAGTACTCGTCGTCGTAGTTCACGCCGTCAAGGTTGTAGGCGTAGACGTACTCGGCCACTTCGGCGGCGAAGTCACGCGCACCGATCTCGGAGAGCTGCGCCAGACCCGACTGGTCGTGGTTGCCCAGCAGACCCAGCAGCACCTTGATACCGCGCTTGCGCAGCGGCTGGAGGTAGGTCTCGTTATTGTCGAGCAGGAACTGCACGTTCGGGTTGCAGTTGACGTAGGCACGTCCGGCTGCGGCATCCCAGTTGATGTTGGCGGCAAAGAGCACCACGGCATCCCACAGCAGCTTGCCGTTCTCGAGCTTGAAGGTCAGGGCGTTGAGCGGGTTGGTATCGTTCACCTCGAAGAAGAGGAATCCCTTGGGGTGACCTTCGCCCTTGTCGCAGTCGGCAAAGTTCCCGGCCTGCTCCGTATCGCCGTTGATGAGGTAGAGGCAGTGCGATGCCTCCTCCTTGAGCGTGATGCCGTCGGCCTCGACGACCACCGGAATGGCGTAGACGACACCGGCCGCGAGTTCCGTGCTCGGCGAAACGGTCATCGTGGCCGTAGCCCGGGTGGCATCGGTCTCGCTCACGGTGAAGGCGCCGTCGTTGGCGAACGAAACCAGCGTCTCGGGATAGAGTTCGTAGGCGGTGCCGTTGGCCGCGTTGTAGCTTTCAAGGTAGGCGGCGTCGACCGAAGCCCGGGCCGAGAGCGTACCCTCGTAGGCGCGGGTGAGGCCGAACGACAGCGTGGCGGTGTACTCCTGACCGGTCGGGGCGATCGTCACGACCGACTGATTGCTGGCCTGATCCAGCAGGTAGCCGTTCGTCTCGTAGATGGTCTCGTAGGGAGTTTCGTCGATCGGCTTTCCGGCCTCGATCTCCTCGGAGCACGCAACTCCCAGCAGCGCACCGGCCACAAGGGCGGCAGCTGCAAACGTGCGGATTCTGAAATATCTGAAGTTCATGACAGATTCAATCTATTGGTTCGACTTGAGATTATTCGGGAAGCTCGACATTCACCCACGTCGGCGTACCCTCGCCGGTCAGATTCGTGCCGTTGCCGGTTGCGTCGTTGATGACATTGCCGCTACCCTCGTTGAATTTCCAGTAGGCCAGCAGCCCGTCGGTCGTCGGATCGACCGTGTACATGCTCGAAGCGATCTGCTCCTGCGTGCGCTGCACGGTCCAGATGCGAAGCTCGGAGATCTCGCCGGGCAGCCAGCGGTTGTCGTCGTAGGACTTGCCGACATAGCAGCCGCTGTTGAGCGATACGCTGCCGCTTGCGGCGTTGTCGGAGGCCACGACCTCACCGTTCTGGTAGTAGATGCGCTCGCCGGTCGTGGCATCCCATACCACGGCGATGTGAACCCACTCGTTGACGGGAAGACCCGGTGCCGCATTGGGCGACGGCCAGTTGCCGTTGGGGTTCACCAGCTGGAGCTGGTTGCTCGGACGGTCGGCATCGCCGATACGGATCAGGAAGTTGCCCTCGATGCCGAAGACGGAGCTCAGCACGGAGCCCGAACGGCCGTCGTCCCAGTCGGCAACGCGGATGAGCGCCTCGACGGTGATCGTCTTCAGGCCGCTCACGTTGACCGAGCTCGACCAGTTTACCGGGAAATACATCTCCGAGATGTCGGCCACGACGTTGATGAGCGCGGCGCCCTTGAATATGAAGTAGACCGTGCGCGTGCTCTCGAGCAGCGAGATGCCCTGAATGTCGGCCACGGTGACGGGAAGCACGTAGCGCAGGTCACCGTTGAGCTCGTTCGTGTTGGTGAAGTTCACAACGATGTCGTTGCCCGTCACGTTGCCCTTGCCGATCGAGATGACCTTCTCGGGAATCGAGAAGTACTCGGCAGGCAGACCCACGGCGTTGTCGCCGTAGACCATGTTGTAGCGGGCGGCCATGTCGGGACGCGCCTCGAACGTAACGGTCACATCCTCCTTTGCAGGCAACGCCAGACGGGCCGAGATCGTGCGCGAGTCGCTGACGATGTCGTCGCGGATGAGCAGGTCATCGGTCAGCTGGGCGGACGAAATATAGAGCTTGTTGTCGAAATGATGCTCGGCGGGATCCTCGTTCTTGCACCCCGTGAAGGCCACGGCGGCAAGCAGGAAGAGCGTCAGCGATATTTTATCGAATTTCATGGCGTAAGTTAGTTTTTAGGTGAAGGATTCATGATGTCGATGGCCTCACGCAGATGGAAGTAGATCGGCGTGTTGTCGTAGTAGTCGTACTGCGCATTGAGGATCAGCATGCCCGCACGCGTGAAGTCGGAGGGCTGCCCTACCCAGAGTGCGCCGCCGCGGATCGACCGCTCGGCATTGCCTTCGGCATCCGTCGTGCCGAGGTATCCGTAGATCTTGTCCTCGTCGTTGTAGCGCGTCGTCTCGGTCGTGACGATGAAACGGTCCGCAGGCACGTCCCCGCTGTCGACGGCGGCGCTCGCGGCGATGGTCATCTCCGAGAGGTTGCTGGCCGAAGTGGTCTCCAGAATGATGTAGTTGCAGTCGGCAAGCAGCGGCTTGTTCGCGGCAAGCACATACTGGGCGAGACCGCGGTAGGCGAAGAAGGCCGACTTGTGGCTCTCGCGCCACGTGGCCACCGTATTGAAGTAGGCAGCCTGACGGGCACTGTACTGTGCCAGCGTCTCCTCGGTCATGCTCGCCGTCGAACGGCCCACATAGGTGAAGACGACACCGTCGTAGCCATACTTGTCGCACAGGGAGAGCATCTCCGTCGTGCGGTCGGCGATGTAGGTCAGGGCCTGCTCCTCGGTCAGCGTGGCATCGGCCTTGACCATCTCGGTCCACTCGGCCTCAATGGTCGCATAATCGATCGCATAGCCGACGCGCGTACCCTTCTCGCGCACCTTCTTCATCTCGCTCACATAGCCGGCATGCAGGTTGTCGGGGTTGTTCAGCAGAATGACGTCCAGGCTGTCGGGCAGTACGGTGAGCCGCTCCGCCTGACGCGTCGGGCCGCTGGCCACGTTCTCGAACGAGGCCATCGCCACCTTGTGGCTGCCGGCCTTGTAGGCCTTCAGGTTCTTGACATAGTCCGCGTAGAGACCCTGATCCATCGAAGGGGTCTTGATGTCGAGACTCTCATATTCCGTCCACTCGCTGCATGCGGCCAGCAGCAGGGCCGATGCGGCAAACAGAGAGGAAAAGCGCAAGCCTTTTTTCACGGTATTTTTCATGGTTTTCGTTTTTCAGTTGGTTAGTTCTTTTTCGCCCACCACAGGTCGGTCGACATCAGGTCGGGACCGCCCAGCAGCGTGGATACGGCATTCTGTACGTTCTGTGCGTTGCTGACGTACTCGTCGAGCGGGTAGCGCATGCGGCGTGCACCGCGGTTGGAATCCACCTCGCCGTTGCTCATGTTGCCGGCCGCGGTGGCGGGAATCAGGTGCGGGTAACCCGTGCGGCGGTAGTCGGCCCAGGCCTCGTTGCCCAGCGGGTAGTTGGCAATCCACTTCTGGATCAGGATGCGCTCCTGCATCTCAGCCACCGAACCGTCAACCCATTTTACCGAAAGCGTCGAGAGCTGCACGTTGTAGTCGTTCGAACCCGACGGATCGTCGTAGATCTCGGGCACGGCGGTCTCCTGAGCCAGATAGGTATCGGCTCCCGTTACGCCCCACTGCTCGAACGACAGGCGGACACCCTGCTCGTAGAAGTCCTTGGCCGTGCCGCCCATGTTGAAGCCGTAGACGGCGACACCCTCGGCGCGCAGGAAGGCCACCTCAGCGGCGTTCATCCACTGCAGGGCATCGTTGGCCTTGATGTTCGGGCCCGAGAACTTGTGACCGATGGCACCGTGCTCGGGAATCTCGATACCGTGGCGAAGACCCACGTAGTCGTAACCCTCCCACTCGCTCTTGGTGAAGTACATCTCGCGGCGCGGATCATCATATCCGTTCATGTAGCAGATGATGTCGGCTGCGGCGTGCGTATCGCCCGTCGAGGTGCAGGCCGTACCGTCGTCGTGCGTGGAGACGCGGTTGTAGTTCACGGCCACGTAGAGCGGGTTCTGCACGCTGCCGAAGTAGTGCCATGCGGCGTTGTCGGCGTTCGACGTGATCAGACCGCCCGGATCGTTGACCGCCTCCTCGGCCTTCTCGCGGGCCACATCGGGCTTCACGTTGGCGATGCGGATGGCCAGACGCAGCTTGAGCGAATTGGCGTAGCGGATCCACTTCTTGATGTCACCGCTGTAGACATAGTCGGCCGTCGCAACGAGCTTGTACTCCGAATTCTCGTTCAGCGTGGCGATCGACGCGTCGAGCTCGTCGAAGAAGGCCATGTAGATCTCCTCGACCGAGTCGTAGGGGGTGTTGATGCTGCCGTCGGCACCGATCTTCGAGTAGGGAATCGGACCGTAGGTATCCGTGATGCGGTGCATGGCGGCCACCTTGATGATGTTGGCGATGGCCATGGGCACGGGCGAACCGGTCTGCTCCGACACGGTCTCGATGATGCCGAGGTTGGTGTAGATCACCGGAATCACCTTTTCCGACTTGAGCAGCACGTTGGTCCAGTCGTCCGTCGGGTTGTAGTTGGAGATGGTGTTCTCCCAGCCGGCATTTGCCGAGGCGAAGTAACCGGCCAGCGGACCGCCCATCAGGGCCTCGGTGAACTGTGCCGTGTTGACATCCGACGAGATCACGCTGCTGGCCAGCGAGTTCATGGCCGAGCCGAGCGCATAGTCGTCGGCGGTCAGGTCACCCGGCTGATAGGGGTTCGAGTTGATGTCCAAATAATTCGCCGTACACGACACCGTGCCCAACAGCAGCGCTCCGGCAAATATCTTGCTGATTGTATGTTTCATGGTCGTAAGTCTTTAGAATTTGAGTCGCACGTTGAAGCCGATGTTGCGCATCGAAGGCATCATGAAGTAGTCGATACCCTGATAGAAGTTGCCGGTCGTGGCGATGCTTTCGGGATCGAACGGAGCCTTGTTGTAGATCATCCACAGGTTGCGGCCCACGAGCGAAACGGTGATCTCGCAGACGCCACGCAGGGCCTTGCGGGGAATCGTATAGCCGATCGAAGCCTCCTGCAGACGGACGTTCGTGGCCGAGTAGGTGTAGTACTGCGGGATCGAGTTGCCGCTGCCGACGGTCGTGTACCATACCTGCGGATCGATGCGGTCGCCGCCGTTGATCGACACGTAACCCAGGTCGCGGGCTGCGGCCGTAGCCTCCGACACGCCGTAGTTGTCGAGCATGGCCTGCGTGCGCGAGAAGACCACGCCGCCCAGACGGGCCGATACCATGAATCCGAAGTTGAAGTTGCGCCAGCGGAAGTCGTTGCGCCATGCCATGTTGGCATCGGGCAGCACGGAGCCGAGCTTGATGTAGCGGTCCGACGAGAGTTTCTCGGTGGCCAGCTTGCCGTCCGGATCGATGTAGATGTTGTTGTTGCTGTCACGCTTCAGGTCGACGAGCGAGTAGAGGTCGCCCATCGTGCCGCCCTCCTTAAGCAGGAAGCGCGTGTCGCCCAGACCGCCCATGTTCAGCAGCGAGAGGTTCAGCGTCTCGCCCGTCACGGGGTTCACGGCGTTGTCCGACAGCGAGAGGATCTTGTTCTCGTTGGCCGAGAAGGTGTAGCTCGTATTCCACGAGAACTTGCCCCACGTGTTGCGGTAGTTGAGCGCGAGCTCGACACCCTGGTTGCGCACCGAACCGGTCTGCAGGTAGATCTTCGACCAGCCCGAAACAGGCAGCTGCGGGTCGAACGTCTGGTTGGCGGTCTTGGCGTTGTAGTAGGTCACGTCGAGTTCAAAGTGCTTGAGGAAGCGCATGTTCAGACCGACCTCGAACGACTTGGTGCGCTCGGGCTTCAGGTTCTCGATCGGGTACTGCGTCGTGTTGGCCCACTGCTGCAGGTTGCCCGTCCACTCGTAGCGCGGGTTGGCCAGGAAACGCTCGAAGGCCACACCGACCGATGCGTAGGAGCCGCGGATCTTGATGTAGGAGAGGTTCTCGGGCATGTTCGGGATGATCTGCGAGAGAACGACCGAAGCACCGACCGAAGGATAGAAGTACGACGAGGTGTTCGACCGGGGGCCTGCCAGCTGCGAAGGCCAGTCGTTACGGCCCGTCAGCGTCAGGAAGTAGGTGTTCTTGTAACCGACCTCGGCCGAGAGGAAGATCGACTGCGTCTGCTCGCGCCAGCCGTCCTGCATGCGCTCCGTGCGGCTGGGCGAGAGGTTCTGGATGGCAAAGAAGTTTGCCAGACCCACCTTCTCGTCACCGAAGGTATCGCCGCCGTCGGCAATCGGACCGCGCACCTTCATGGCGTCGGACTTCATGTCCGAGATCGAGGCACCGAGGTTGGCCTGCAGCGACCAGTCCTCACCGAAGGTCTTGTTGATGTTCACCAGCACGTCGCCGTAGGTCTGGCGGTCCTTCGTGCGGGTGATGCCGTAGAGACCGTTGTTCGAGTTCTCGGTCAGCTGCGTGTTGGTCGAAGCGTAAAACTTCTCGGTATAGTCGTTCACCGAGTTGTCGATGCGCAGACGGCCCGAAATGTTCAGCCAGTCGAGGATGTCATACGAGAGCTGTGCGCTGAGCATGTAGCGGTCCTTGTCGTTCTCGCGCAGGTTGCGGTAGTTGATCCAGTAGGGGTTCTGCATCGTGAGGTTGCCCGCACCAATCCATTCGTCCCAGTCCTGGACGTAGATGCGGCGTTCGGGGTCGTAGCGCTCGAACATCCGCGCACGGTTCCAGTCGTTGCCGCGCGGGAAGAGGTAGGCGCCGACCAGCGGGTTGTTGTAGATACCCTGGTTGGTCATGTTGCGGTCCTCCTGCTTGATGTAGCTGGCGCTCACGTCGAGCGTCATCTTGTCCTTGAGGAACGAGGTCGTGTTGCGGAACGTGAAGTTGTAGCGGTCGTAGCTGTTGTTGGGCACGATACCGCGCGAGTTGACCGAAGCGGCCGAGAAGTAGGTCTGGTTCTTCTCCGTACCGGTCGAGAGCGACACGCTCTCCGTGCCGGTCACACCGACCTGGAAGTAGTCGTCATAGGGGTCGTAACCCTGGTAGTTGAACTTGTTCAGACGGGCGCCCCAGCTGCGCGTCAGGGAACCCTCGCTCGACGAGAGGTCGCCCGTGCCGTAGCGGGTCTGGAACTGCGGCATGACGAACGGCGACGAAAAGGTGGTGTTGTTGGCGTAGTTCACGCGCAGTCGATGGCGGCACCGTTCAGCACCGACATCGACTCGATGTCCTCGGGGTTGATGTCGGCAATGGGCTCCGACGTACCCTGCGAGTTGAACTCCGTACCGGCGCTCGACGTGGCGGAGTACATCGGCACACCGTCGATCACGTAGAGGGCGTTCGACGACTGGAGGATGGACTTCTCACCACGCATAACCACCTTCGAGGCACCGCCGATACCCGACGACGAGGCGTTGATCGTCACACCGGCGACCTTGCCGCTGAGCGAGTTGATGAAGTTGACGTCCTTGTTGGCGAGGATGCTCTCCGAGTCGACCTGCTGGACGTTGTACGACAGGGCCTTCTCCGAACGCTTGATACCGAGGGCGGTCACCACGACGGCGTCGACATCGACAGCCGACTCCTTCAGCGTGACGTCGATGCGCGTGCGGCTGCCGACCGGAATCTCAAGCTCCTCGTAGCCCAGGTAGTTGACTACCAGCACGGCCGAGCCGGCGGGAGCGGGCACCTGCAGGGTGTAGCGACCGTCGATATCGGTGCTCACGCCGATCGTCGTACCCTTGATAACGACGGAGGCGCCGATCACCGGGTTGTTCGACGAGTCGATGACCTGGCCTTCGACAACGACCGGACCGTCCGTTGCGGGAGCGGTGCGGTTGGAAATCACGATATGCTTGGCCTCGATCTTGAAATCGATGTTCCGCGAGGCGAAAAGCGTCGAGAGCACTTCGGGAACGGGCATCTGGTTCACGTCAAGGCTCACGGTCTGCTTGACGTCGACATCCTTGTTCAGGAACACATACTTGGTCTGCTGCTCCAACTCCCGCATGACCTGTTCAATAGGTACGTTTTTCAGGTTGATGGTTACCAGTTCCTGCGTCTGCGCGAGTGCCGAGAGGCTTCCTGCGCACAGCATCAGGGTTAGTGCGAATCGAAACAGTGTACAGATTCTGTGGAATACTGTTTTATTCATAAATACATAAAATTAAGGTAATAGGTTAGAAATTATCAGCGGCTTCATCATCTATTTTCCCGCGCGGCGTCCGACGTCGGCGGGTCACTTGCGCCGTTCAGAATACAGTTGGCATCATATCATAGGCACAAACGGTTTTTACGTGTGGTATACTTTTTTATCGATCGGTTCGTATCAGCGGATCGTGATCGTATTGGTCGCCTCGTCCTTCGTGTAGCTGAAGTCGCAGGCCTGCTGCAGGAGGTGCAGGGCGAAATCGACCCCCTCCGAGATGCGGATCTTGCCACTGGCATAGCCGATGGAGGGCAGCTGCGCGCGGTCGATCACGATATGCACGTCGTAGGCGTTCTCAAAGCGCTCCATGAGCTCCTCGAAGGCGACGTTGCGGATGTTGATGTATCCCTCGGTCCAGCAGAGCGCATCCAGGTCGGCGACGCGCGAGGGAACCAGGTGGCCGTTGATGAGGCGGACCATCTCGTTGGGATTCAGGACAACCTGCTCCTGACGGTTTCCGACGAGGTTCTTCGCGCGGATGCGCCCTTCGGCCAGCGTCGTCGTGAAGCGGCCGTTCTCCTCGTCGGCATAGACGTTGAACTTCGTGCCGAGCACCTTGATCTCCGAAGCGAAGGTCTCCACGACGAACGGATGCTTCTCGTCGTGGGCCACGTCGAACAGCGCCTCGCCCGAGAGCTTCACATGCCGCTCGCCACGGGCGAAGAGCAGCGGATACTCCATGCGCGACCCGCCGTTGAGCCAGACGAGCGTGCCGTCCTCGAGCGTGATCGACATGTGCTGGCCGGCCGGCACCTCGAGCACGTTGAGCCGGTCGGACATCTCGCGGTACATTCCGTCGCGGGCGATCATGCCGCCGGCATACCCCGCTCCGGCAATCAGCACCAGCGCCGCAGCCACGCGCACGGCCGCACGGGCGATCCGGCGCAGCGACCACGTGCGGGTCGTCCGACGGGCCGACTCCCCATAGTGCATGCGCTGGAGCACACTGGCATTGAACAGCATGTGCGCGGCATCGAATTCACGCTGACGAGCGGGGTCCTCCGCAAGCCATGCTTCGATCTGCTCCACCTCCTCGGGAGCAGCCTCGTTATTGAAGTATCGGTACAGAGTCTCTTCTTTCATAGCATTA